>Ga0307479_10006457_pt1 | contig 10773 bp, 7 predicted proteins | sample atmos_gasesECM4C_FD_203743 | JGI IMG/M metagenome (GOLD analysis project Ga0307479, IMG submission 203743) | Hardwood forest soil microbial communities from Morgan-Monroe State Forest, Indiana, United States - atmos_gasesECM4C_515 | ecosystem: Environmental > Terrestrial > Soil > Temperate...
TGCCGGCCTGGCTGGTGACTCCCGGGCTGGTCAGGCACTGCAGCGGGTCGGGGACGGTGTAGAGCCAGATGATGGTGGCGTTAGCGCCCAGGAACTCGCCGCCGGTGACGGGCCCGGTGCCGGTGACCTGCTCGATGCCTTCGGCGACCACGTCGGTGAAGGACAGGTCGATGAAGCTCGTGTCGCCGTTATTCCAGGTGATCGGGTACGGAGTGTTGGTGGTGAGGCTGGGCAGCGCGAGGCAGGAAGCGCCGGGCAGGTCGACGCTGACGAAGAATCGTCCACTGGTGAGGGTGGGGTCAGAGGATAGGCAGGTGCTGAAGGTGTCGGTCTCGTCATACTGGACGGTCTGCGGGGTGTTGGTCAGCCCGGGGGTGTAGGTGATACGGGAGGTGCCAGTGCAGGTGGTGGAGGAGAGCGCGTGAGCGGCCGGGCCACTCGCGACAGCGACGCCGACTGCGGTGATCGTCACCAATCCCACGATCGCTGCTCGGGTGCGGCGCCTGATACTGATGGAGGTTGCGGCCATCGGGGGACCTCGTTTCGGTTCGGGTACGGTGCGCGGGTAAGGTGCGGCCGCGCGGGACCCGCGATGCCCGGGACTGGCCGGGGGCTAGGCGGAACGCACGCAGAGAGATCATGGTCAGTCACGCTGTGGTCACCGTGACCATCTCACCGCCGCAATGCCCCGTCAACACCCCGGTTTCGGGGGTTCAGCGCCGGTTTCAGCCCGGCGGCACCGTATTCCAGCGGCAGGCCGAACGACCCGAACAGGCCCGGATCCTGGAAGCTGACGATCCGCGCGATCCCCGTCCTGGTGACCGTGAGCACTAGCACGGCGTGCGCGTGGTAAGCCCCTCCTGGTTCACGCTCGTAGACCGCGAACGCCGGCTGCCCGTTCGCCACGACCGCAATCAGCCGGAGTCCTCCCGGCTCGGTGAGAAGGTACGACGCGACGAAGCTCACTACGGCCTGGCGGCCGGTGAACCAGGTCAGTACCGGAGGCATCTCCAGCGCGACGTCCTCGCGCAATAGCTCGGTCAGCGCACTGGCGTCGGCGTTCTCGACGGCCGCGGCGAACCGATCCAGCAGCGCCCGCCGGTCCGGCTCAGCGGGCTCGGCAACCTCATCCTCTACGGGCAGCGCCTGCGCAAGCTGGGCGCGGGCCCGCCGCAGGCCGCTGTTCACCGCGGTGGTCGTGGTCCCCAGCAGATCTGCCACCTCAGCAGCCGGCCACTCCAGGACGTCCCGCAAAATCAGCACCGCGCGCTGCCGGGCGGACAGGTACTGCAGCGCCGCGACAAAGGCCAGCCGGATACCGGCCCGTGACACTGCCACCGCGGCCGGATCCGCCCGCTCCCCCGCCAGCAGGGCGCCGGGAAACGGCTGCAACCACGGCACCTCCGGCCCCGCCACCAGTGGCGCCTCCGGATCCTCCGCCGGCCCGCCCAGCCCAGATGGCAGCGGACGCCGGCCGCGCCGCTCGATCGCGGTCAGGCACACGTTGGTCGCGATCCGGTACAGCCAGGTCCGCACCGACGAACGGCCCTCAAAACCGCCGTAGGACCGCCACGCCCGCAGGTACGTCTCCTGAACCAGGTCCTCGGCTTCCTCAGCCGAGCCCAGCATCCGGTAACAGTGCGCCAGCAACTCACCCCGGAACCGGTCAGTAAGACCAGTGAAATCCTCGCTGACTGTCATCGGCTACCCCAAACTCGCCCACGCGAACGCCAGCCCTGCGCTGGCCCTATATATAGACCCGGCGACCGACCCACAATGGTCGCCCACCGCCGTCCGGTCGCACAACTGGCGTCCCCGGTGCCCGGCTCGGGTCGGCACTTGAACCAGGTAGGGCGCGCATGACCTGCGTTGGGACGGCGAGTTCCGCGTGTTCGTATACCGCTCCCGAAACGGCCGCTACCCAGCGGCAAAGGGAATCCCTAGCCGCGCGCGACAACTTCGCCGGGACCGAACGAAATCTCCGGCAGCTGTAACACCGGCTAAGACAGCGCTGAGCCGGGCCACATTCCGCATTTCGGCTGGAACGAAACGATCTACGGCTGGAAGACTAGCCCCTCGTTTCGCGGATCTTCCACTAGTTATGCCTGCATTTCCGGACATATCCGTCGGAGTTCTCTGCGACACACCGGAAATGTATTTGCGTATACTCGAACACATGTTACACTCAAGGTAATTCGAAACACGCCGGAGCAGCCCTCCAGGGGAGCCGCCGGCAGAGTGCTCCACCGGATGAGGGCAGGCCAGGACCGCCAACGGCCGAGGAGAGGACGGCCACCAGGATCACGACCGGTGAACTGCCCGCAACAGGACGGGCCGCCAGCAGCAGGGGGAGGTGAACATAGCAATGGGAAACACCACTACGGCCGCGGCGGGATACGCGAGCACGGGGCAGGCGGTGCGGGCGGTCATGTCCGGGATGAAGTTCCTGGCCGGGTCGGATCACGTCGCGCTGACTGCCGCGGAGCGGGCCGAGTGCCTGACCGGGCTGGAGCAGGCCGAGGCGGTGCTGACCGCGGCGCGGGCGGGGCTGGTGGGGGCGGCGGACCGGCTGGGTGATTTCGGGATCGAGGGGCACCGGGCGGTGACCGGGTGGCTGGTGAACGCCACCAAGATCACGAGGGCCGAAGCCGCGAGCCACAAGAAATGGGCCCGCCGCCAGGCCGGGCACCCGCACCTGGTCGCGGCGATGCGGGACGGGGAGTTGTCCCGGTCCTGGGCGCTGAAAGTGATGAGCCTGACGGGGCAGATCCCGGACCAGGACATGCGGGACAGCGCCGAGCAGATCCTGGTCGAAGCGGCCAGGGCGGGAGCTTTGATCCAGGATCTGGTGTACCTCGCGGCGGAGATCGTGTACCGGGTCGCCCCGCCCAGTGAGGACAAGGGATACAAGGACCGGTACCTGCAGCTGCAGACCACTCTCGACGGGGCGGGGGTGCTGTCCGGGGCGCTGTCGCCGGAGTGCGTCGCGGCGGTCCAGGCGATCTTGCCCGAACTGGCCCAGCGGACCGGGAAGGACGACGACCGGTCCTATCCCGAGCGGCTCCATGACGCGCTCCAGGACGCCATGCTGCGGCTCCTGGGATCGGAGCTGGCCCCCAAGCGGAACGGGCATCCCGTCACCGCGGTGGTCCATGTCGGCCTGGCGGAGCTGCTGGAGCTGGATGACGGGTCGGTGCTGCAGCGATCCTGGACCACGCGGGTGGCGGCCCGGTGGGCCGCGCAGTCCGCCGCCGCGAGCGTGCAGCCCGGCGACGGCGCCGCCTGGCTGTCCGGCCCCGCCGCGCAGGGCCTGCTGTGCGACGCGGCGCTGTTCCCGATCGTGGAAGGCAGCATCGACCTGGCCCACCTCGACGAGCTCGTCCGCCTGTGCGTCCAGCTGGACCGGTACACCCACGACGGCGACGGGCAGGACGGCGCGGACCCGGGCACGGAGGCGAGCGTGGCCGGAGACAAGGACGGCGCGGGCGCCGCGGGTGCGGGCGCGGTCGCGGACCGGGGTGCGCACGCCGCCCGGATGCGGGAGCTGATGGAGCAGATCATCGGCCGGGCCGTCGCGCTGGTCTCCGGCCAGCCCGGCCTGGCCGGGTTCCTGCGCCGCAACCTCCTGGGATATGCCGGGCTGGGCGGGCCGTCGCTTCCGCTGGATGTCGGGGATACCGATGAGATCCCCTGGCACATCCGCCGGGCGGTGATCACGCGGGACCAGGGATGCCGGTGGCCGGGCGGGTGCGATCAGCCGGCCGCGGCGTGCCAGCCGCACCATCTTGAGCACCGCGCCCGCCATGGCCGCACCGCCCTCACTAACCTCAATATGCTCTGCTTTCACCATCATCACATCGCGGTGCACCGGGACGGCTGGGAAATCCGGGCCTGCGGCGACGGCACCCTGGAAGCCACCGCCCCGGACGGGCGGGTCTACAAAGAACGCACCCGGCCGCCCCCGCCCCGCCCCGGGTGACACCGGACCCCCGGGCACCACCGACCACTTACCACCCCGACGACCAGGAACGACAGCAGCACCGGATAGCCGGCGGCCACCAAAGGGCCAGGACCCCTAGGCCAGACGGCTATCCGGTGCCGCCTGTATATGAGCATGACGGAGCTTTCACAACAATGGCGACGACGCTGCGGCCGGGGTAGACGGTGAGGCCTCGCGACAAACGGAACGGCGGTTGCAGCCGTCATGGGGATCGTCGCCGAAGCGCCCCCGCATCGAGAGCAACCGGCAGTGCGCGCTACAGCTGTTGCGGACAACGAGCGCGCGGGATTTTTGCCATCAGGCGCTCGGATATAGCTTGGTAATCACGAACTCCCGGTGGCCTAGCGCTTCCGCGCAGGTCAACCGGCCGTTGATGGTGCGGGCGAGCACGTCGTACAGCAGCTCTCCGCTGTCCGCCAGCGAGTACTCCCGACGCAGCAGCCCGGAGCAATCCAGGTCGATGTGCTCACTCATCGTCTGCGCCGTCTTGGGGTTGGCGGTGAGCTTGATCACCGGCTCGATCGGGTGCCCGATGATGTTGCCCTGCCCGGTAGGAAACAAGTGCACAACCGCACCGGCCGCGGCCATCAGCGTGATGCACTCGGCCGCGGCCGATGAGGTGTCCATGAAGTTCAGCCCGGCCAGGGCCGGCGCCTCAGCTGACCGCAGGGCGCCGACCACCGGACGCGAGCCAGTCTTGGCGATGTTGCCCATCGCCTTCTCCTCGATGGTGGACAGCCCGCCGGCGATGTTGCCTTGCGTCGGCTGGGAACCGAGCAGGTCGGCGCCTTCCCGCTCGATCCTGGTCAGGTAATCGTCGTAGCGGGCCTGGAACTTCTTCCGCACCTCCTCGTCGGCGCACCGCGCGGCGATCAGGTGCTCCCCGCCGGTCAGCTCACTCGTCTCGCCGAACAGCACCGTGCCGCCGGCGTCCACCCACTGATCCACTACCTGGGCCGTCGTCGGGCACGAGCCGAGGCCGCTGGTGGTGTCCGATTCGCCACACTTGATCGACATCATCAGTTCGCCTGGCTCGGCCGGCTCGCGTAGGCATTCGCTAGCATCCTGGACGAACTGAGCGAGCACCCGCGCCGCCCGTTTTAGCGTGCGCAGGTCACCGTGGCCCTCAATCCACAGACCCTCGACCGGCTTGCCAGTGGCCGCTATGCCCTCAACGATCCGCCCGGTCCAGGCCGGTTCGATACCGATCACCACCGCGGCCGCGACGTTCGGATTGGCCCCAGTGCCGATCAGAGTCCGGAACGTCAGCTCCAGATCCTCGCCGAATTGCAACCTGCCGTAGTGATGCGGTAGCGCGAGCGCGTCCGGCACGATGTTCGCAGCCGCCTCACACACCGTATTTGACAGATCATCGACCGGAATCACCACCACGTGGTTGCGGATGCCGACGGTGCCGTTGGCACGCCGGTAACCGGTCAGCGTGCGGTGGACCACCTGATGCTCCTCAGATTGTGCACGTGGGCGTGCTGACCAGTCCGGATGTTCTGTGTCGCGACGGCTACTGGCACTCCGTACTCGATCACCTCGGCGCCGGCCACGATGTCCCGCAGCGCGAACTTGTGCCCGAGCCGGACCGGTTCGGCCAGCACAACCGCCAGCGGCGGTGTGCGCGGTGCGGCGGCCAGGTACCCCCCGTCGGCCCGGCCGGCCGGCAGGTCCCGCATCGCGACCGCGACGCTATCGCCTTCCGCATGGGCCAGGAAATCCGGCGGGCCGTCCACTGCACATCACTTCCCGACTTATCAGAGGTCTTACCTCCGACACTATCGATGCGCCGAGCCGTCGGGAACCCAGTTCCTGGCCCGCGAGTAAGGCGTCGTTCAAGATCGTTTGACGCTGGTGGTCGCTATAGCGACCCATAACGTCAAGGGATCTTCAAGATAGCCAGCCGGACAGACGGCAACCCGGCGATGAGACGGCGGCGGCTGCGGAAGCCGGTATGCTGTGCACCGTCCGAAATCTACAAAAACCCTGCACAATGCGGGGTTTCTGCAGGGAGTTACGTACCAGATGCGACACGTTGCCGCGACGGCTGCTGCCGTGACCTTGGCCGCGGGCGCGGCCCTCGTGAGCGGCGGGCGGCTGTAAGAATCATGCTGTGACCGAAACTCCATTCTCCGGCCTGACCGCGTGGGCCCGGCGCGGCCAGACGCCGCTGCGTACCTTCCTCCGGACGGAGACGGGCAGCGCCTCGGTCCTGGGGGCCGCCACGCTAGCGGCTCTGATCTGGGCGAACATCAGCTTGTCGGCGTACGACCGGTTCTGGGGCACGCGCCTGGACGCGACGGTCGGACGTTTCGGTATTTCGATGGACTTGCACGAGTTCGTGAACTCCGGGCTGATGGCGTTCTTCTTCCTGGTCGTCGGGCTGGAGGCGCGGCGCGAGTTCGACATGGGCGAGCTCCGGGTCCGCTCCCGGCTCACATTGCCGCTGCTGGCCGGCCTTGGCGGCATGCTGGTGCCTATTCTCGTCTATCTGACGATTAACGCTGGGCGACCGACCGCGCACGGCTGGGGTATGGCGATGTCGACCGACACCGCGTTCGCGCTCGGCGCGCTCGCGCTGGTCGGGCGCGGGCTGCCGGACCGGATCCGGACGTACTTGCTCACCTTCTCCGTAGTCGACGATCTCGCCGGGATTCTCGTTATCGCGGTCTTCTATAGCGGGACGATCAAGGTCTGGGTGCTGCTCACGGGCGTGGGTTTCCTGGCGCTGGTGCTGCTGATCCGCGCGCGCGGCGTGCGGTCCGGGGCGCCGTATTTGCTGCTCGGGGTGGCGGCGTGGATCGCGTTTTTCAAGTCGGGCGTGGATCCCGTCGTGGCTGGACTGGTGCTCGGGCTGCTCTCGTACGCGTATCCGGCGTCGCGAGTGTCACTGGAGGAGGCGTCGGACGCTTTCCGGCTGTTCCGGGAGCAGCCGACGGCGGAGCTGGCGCAGGCCGCGCGAGATGGGGTGCGGACGGCGATCTCCCCCAACGACCGGCTGGAGCAGATTTACCACTCGTGGACCAGCTACTTGATCGTGCCGCTGTTCGCCTTGGCCAACGCCGGAATCGTGCTCTCGGGCGGGTTCCTCGTCCGGGCGTATACCGCGCCGGTGACGCTGGGCATCCTGTTCGGCTACCTGGTCGGCAAGCCGCTCGGCACGTATGGCATGGCGTGGCTGGTGGCGCGCGTGACCCACGGCCGGGTGGTGCCGCCGGTCGGCTGGGGCGCGGTGCTCGGCGTCGGGGCGGTAGCCGGGATCGGGTTCACGGTTTCGCTGCTGATCGCGTCGCTGGCGCTGAGCGGGGAGACGCTGGCCGAGGCGAAGCTGGGCATCCTGTCCGCGGCGGTGTGTGCCACGTTGCTCACGTGGCTCGTGTTCCGTGTGGTGTTTAAGCTGCCGCACCGGACGAAGCTGCGCGCATTGCTGGGCACGTCTTCGGTGATTACCGACCTGATGGTGCCGGTCGACCCAGTCAGGGATCACATCCGCGGACCGGAGAAGACCCTGGTCACCGTCGTGGAATACGCCGACTTCGAGTGCCCGTACTGCGGGCAGGCCGAGCCGGCCGTGCGGGAACTGCTGCGCGACTTCGGCGGCGACATCCAGTACGTGTTCCGGCACCTGCCGTTGCACGACGTGCACCCGCGAGCGCAGGCAGCCGCCGAGGCGGCCGAAGCCGCGGCCGCGCAGGGGGCGTTCTGGGAGATGCACGATCTTCTGTTCATGCATCAGGACGCGCTCGGGATCCGGGACCTTATCGGTTACGCACGATCGCTCGGGCTGGACGTGGACCGGTTCACCACCGACCTGCGCGCGCACACGGGCGCGGATCGCGTCGCCTCGGACATTGATTCGGCCGACTTGTCCAACGTGTCCGGGACGCCGACGTTCTTCGTCAACGGCATCCGGCACTACGGCGCCTACGACATCGACACGCTGACCACCGCCGTGAAGGCCGCCGCCGCCCGCGCCAAGATCAGCGCCTGACCACGACTAGGCTTGAAATCAAGGGAGGCAATGGAATGAACGCACAGGCTAACGCAGCAGCGGCAGGCACCATCGATGTCGGTGGCGACATTACCGTCAACCGGCTCGGATTCGGCGCGATGCGGATCACCGGCCCCGGGATCTGGGGTGATCCGCCGGACCACGACCAGGCCATCGCGACCCTGCGCACGGTGGTCGAGCTCGGCGTGAACTTCATCGACACCGCCGATTCCTACGGCCCGGAGGTCAGCGAGAACCTGATCGCCGAGGCACTGCACCCGTACCCGGACGATCTGGTCATCGCGACCAAGGGCGGCCTGGTCCGCCCCGGCCGGAACCGCTGGGAAGCCGACGGCCGGCCCGAGCATCTCCGCCAGGCCTGCGAGGGCAGCCTGCGGCGGCTCAAGCTGGATCAGATCCCGCTGTACCAGTTCCACCGGCCCGATCCCGTGGTACCGATCGAGGAATCGATCGGCGCAATCGCCGAGCTCAAGGCCGAAGGCAAAATCCGCCACATCGGCATCTCCAACGTGAACGAAGCCCAGCTGAAACAAGCACAACGTCTGGTACCAATCGTCTCGGTACAGAACAGGTACAACGTGAGCGACCGCCAGTCTCAGGCCGTGCTCGATGTCTGCGAGCAAGAACAACTGGTGTTCCTGCCATGGGCGCCGATCCAGCAGGGTGACGAGAACCCAGCCGTGGCCCACGCCGCGAGCAACCATGGGGTGAGCGAACGCCAGGTCATCCTGGCCTGGCTGCTGGCCAGCTCGCCGCAGATGCTGCCGATCCCGGGCACCGGCTCGCCCGACCACGCCCTCGACAACATCGCCGCCGCGACGCTCGAGCTCACAGCCGACGAACTCAAGGCAATCACCCACGGTCGATGATTCCGGCCGTGCGCTGTCGTCTGAGCTGGGGTTAGCTATAGCTATACGCCGACTCCACGAGGTGACAGCCATGGAAACAACGAAGTCCGCCGATGGCACGATCATCGCGTACGACCATGCCGGTGATGGTCCGGCGCTGATCGTCGCCGTCGGCGCGTTCTGCACGCGTAAGACGTTCGTCCCGCCGGACGAGCTCAAGCAGCATTTCAGCGTCTACACCTATGACCGCCGCGGCCGCGGCGACAGCACCGACACCGAGCCGTTCTCAGCTGAGCGCGAATACGAGGACCTAGCCGCGGTCGCCGCCGCCTCCTCCGCCTCCTCCGAACCACCGTTCGTCTTCGGTCACTCCTCGGGCGCGGCGATCGCGCTGCGCGCCGCCGCCCGCGGTGTGCCGATGCAGGCGATTGTGGCCTACGAGGCGCCGTTCCCCACGTCGGAGACTCCGCATCCGAGTGTCGCGGACCCGGCCTCGCACATCCGCGAACTGGTCCGCGACGGACGCCGCAACGACGCGGTCATGTTCTGGATGCGCGACGTCGTCCGTGCACCGGCCGAGATGGTCGCGCGGATGGAGGGCGCGCCTTGGGTGGCGGGCCTGGAAGCGCTCACCCCTACGCTTCCCTACGACATAGCGGTCACCGACGGCGGCATCCCGGTAGCCGAGCTGGCGACGATCACCGTGCCGGTCCTCGTCATCGGAGGGACCAACAGCCCAGGGTGGTTCCAGCAATCGGTTGCAAAGCAGGCGGCCGCGATTCCCGGCGGCCGGCTCACGATGGTCGACGGTTATGGGCACGATGCGCCGGCCCAGGTAATCACGCCTATCCTGGTCGAGTTCTTTCGCAACGGATAGGAGTACTGAGCGTGACCGAGACGGGCATCGCGATCACAGGTGGTTATGTCGTTCCCGTGACGGGCCCGCCCATAGACGGCGCGACGGTTCTGCTCAGGGACGGCAAGATAGCCGCCGTAGAAGGTCCCGGCGTCGCGTTGCCGGACGGTTACGACATCGTCGACGCGGGCGGCAAGTGGGTGCTGCCTGGCTTCATCGACGCGCACGCGCACGTCGGCGTGCACGAGGAGGCCGAGGGCTGGGCTGGCAACGACACCAACGAGATGACCAGCCCGGTCACCGCCCAGGTCCGCGCACTCGACGCGATCAACCCCGCTGACCTGGGCTTTCGCGACGCGATCATGGGCGGTGTGCTGAGCGTCAACGTCAACCCCGGCTCCGGCAACCCCATCGGCGGCCAGACCGTGGCCGTCAAGTGCTGGGGCCGCACGGTGGACCAGATGCTGCTGCGCGAGCCGGCCGGCTTGAAGTCGGCGCTCGGCGAGAACCCCAAGCGCGTCTACGGCGACCGCAAGGAGACTCCGTCCACCCGGCTGGGCACCGCCGCCATCATCCGGTCCGCGTTCGTGGATGCCCTTAACTACCAGGCAAAACTTCAAAACATTTCATCAGAACGGCCCGTGGTAGACCGTGACCTCAAGCTGGAAGCCCTGTTGCGTGTCCTGCACCGGGAGATTCCGTGGCGGCAGCACTGTCACCGGGCCGACGACATCGCCACCGCGATGCGGATCGCCGCGGAGTTCGGCTATGACCTGGTGATCGATCACGGCACCGAGGCGCACCTGCTGGCTGACGAGATCGCCGCGGCGGGCATCCCGGTAGTGATCGGCCCGTTGTTCACGTCGCGATCAAAGGTGGAGCTGCGGAACCGGTCGATCGCCAACCCGGGCCGGCTCGCCGCCGCCGGGGTGGAGATCTCGCTCACCACCGACCATCCCGTGGTGCCGATCCACTTCCTGATTCACCAGGCCACGCTGGCGGTCAAGGAGGGGCTGGACCGTGATGTCGCCTTGCGGGCGGTCACCATTCA
>Ga0307479_10006458_pt1 | contig 10773 bp, 9 predicted proteins | sample atmos_gasesECM4C_FD_203743 | JGI IMG/M metagenome (GOLD analysis project Ga0307479, IMG submission 203743) | Hardwood forest soil microbial communities from Morgan-Monroe State Forest, Indiana, United States - atmos_gasesECM4C_515 | ecosystem: Environmental > Terrestrial > Soil > Temperate...
CAGGAGCTTGCGGTCTGCGACCACGCGGCGTGCGCCACCGGCACATAGGCGCCGCTCGCGCGTAGCCGGCTCTCGAGCTCGTTGAGCTGCCAGGCGGCGGGCGGCAGCATTCCGACGAAGCGGCCGATCTGCATCGACCCGCTGGCCGACTCGTCGCCGACGACGATGTGTGCCCCGGCTTCCTCGCTCCAGTTCTCGGGCATGCCCCCGGCGGTGGAGCGGAACACGATGATCTCGACGTTATAGACGGGGCCGGCGCTGTCCTCGGAGGCGGCGGGAAGCGAGGCGGCGAGTGCCGCGGCGAAGCCGAGCACGAGGGTACGCAGGGGTACGTGGCAGCGGTCCATGCGCGGCATTCTAACCGGGCGGCCGCGGTCGCGCCGCCGCGCCGAGTCGGCCGAGCAGCTCGCCGGCGTATTCGAAGCGCGCCTGGTCAGTGGGCATCGGCCGCGAGATGCGCAGCCTCTGCGGCCCGTCCAGGCGGTACTCGCGCGCGCTCTTTTGTATCAGGCGCACCAGGCTCGCGGGATCGACCGCGGTGCGCTCCTCGAACAGCACCGATCCTCCCTGGGGGCCGAGGTCCAGGCGCCGCACACCGAGGGAGCGCGCGGCGAGCTTCAGCTTTGCGATGCGCATCAGGCTCACGGCTGCCGGCGGCAGCGGGCCGAAGCGGTCGTGGAGCTCCGCGGTCAGCTCATCGAGCTCCGCGTCGCTTTCGGCCGCGGCGATGCGCTTGTAGAGCGAGAGCCGCACGTGCACGTCGGCGACGAAGGCCTCGGGGAGGAACGCCGGCAGGCGCAGCTCCACCTCGGTGGCCGCGGCGAGCGGCTGATCGAGCACGGGCTCGCGGCCGGACTTCAGCGCTCGCACCGCGTGATCGAGCATGTCGAGGTAGAGCGACAGGCCGATCTCGGTCATGTTGCCGCTCTGCTGCTCGCCGAGCAGCTCGCCCGCGCCGCGGATCTCGAGGTCGTGGGTCGCGAGCACGAAGCCCGCGCCGAGCTCCTCCATCGACTCGATCGCCTCGAGTCGCTTGGCGGCGTCGCGCGGCAGTGCCTGGCGGGGCGGGGCGATGAGATAGGCGTAGGCGCGGTGGTGGGAGCGGCCGACGCGTCCGCGCAGCTGGTGCAGCTGCGCGAGTCCCATGTGATCGGCGCGGTTGATCATGATGGTGTTGGCGCTCGGCACGTCGATGCCGTTCTCGATGATGGTGGTGCAGATCAGCAGGCTGAAGCGCCGGTGGTAGAAGTCCACCATCAGCTGCTCGAGCTCGCGCTCGCGCATCTGGCCGTGGGCGATGCGCACGCTCGCCTCGGGCACCAGCGTCTGCACCTCGGCGGCGATCCTGGCGATCGAGCGCACTTCATTGTGCACGAAGTAGATCTGGCCGCCGCGGCGCAGCTCGCGCAGTGCCGCCTCGCGCAGCGTCGGGCCGTGCCATTCGATGAGGAAGGTCTTGATGGCGAGGCGCGCGGCCGGTGCCGTGGTGATCAGCGACAGGTCGCGGAGTCCCCCGAGCGCCATGTTGAGCGTGCGCGGAATGGGTGTCGCGGTGAGCGTCAGCACGTGAACGTTGGCGCGCAACGCCTGCAGGCGCTGCTTGTCGCGCACGCCGAAGCGCTGCTCCTCGTCGATGATGAGGAGTCCGAGATCGTGGAAGCGCGCGTGCGCGTGCAGCAACCGGTGAGTGGCGATGACGATGTCGACCTTGCCCTGCTCGAGCGCGGCGAGCGTGGCCTGGGTCTCCTTCGAGGTGCCGAAGCGCGACAGCGCCTCGATGCGCACCGGCCAGTCCGCGAAGCGGTCGCGGAAGTTGGCGAGATGCTGCTGCACCAGCAGAGTCGTGGGGGCGAGCACCGCCACCTGTCTGCCGGCCGAGGCAGCCACGAACGCGGCGCGCATCGCGACCTCGGTCTTGCCGAAGCCGACATCGCCGCACACGATGCGGTCCATGGGGCGCTCGCTCGCGAGGTCGGCGAGCACCTGGCGGATGGCCTCGGCCTGATCCGCGGTCTCCTCGAACGGGAAGCCGTTGACGAAGGCCTGGTAGTCGCCCTCGGCCGCCGTCAGCGAGAGGCCCTGCTGCGCCTTGCGGCGCGCGTACAGGTCGAGGAGCTCGGCCGCCACGTCGCGGATCTGCTCCGCCGCCCGCCGCCGTGCCCTGGCCCACTGGTCGGTGCCGAGCTTGTGGAGCGGCGCGGTCTCGGGCGCGGCGCCGGTATAGCGGCTCACGAGGTGCAGCGCCTGCACCGGCACGTACAGCCGGTCGCCGTCCTGGTACTCGAGGACCAGGAACTCTCCCGGCTGCCCGGCGATGTCCATCGCCTGCAGGCCCGCATAGCGGCCGACCCCGTATTCCTCGTGGACCACCGGCGCGCCGGGGTTCAAGTCCCTGAGATCCCGAAGGATCGCCTCCGGGTCCGAGGCGCGCTTGCGACGCCGCTCCTGGCGGGCGCGCGCGCCGAAGAGCTGCGCTTCCGCGATGAGGGCGATCGGCGGCTCGGTGAGGGTGAGTCCCTCGATGTCCGGTGCGACCGCGAGAGCGAGACGGGCGCTGCCGGCGGCGAAGGCTTCCCAGCCGGGCACGGTCGCCACCTCGTGTCCATGCGCGCGCAGCATCTCGCCGAGCACCTCGCGCCGCCCGGCTGAGTCGGCCGCGATCAGCACCCGCCCGTGGAACTCGCGCACGAAGGCATCGAGCGGCGCCAGCGGCCGCTCGGCGCGCATGTCGAGGCGCAGCTCGCGCGGCGCGCTGGTCGGAAAGTTGCGCAGCGTCGCAGCCTCGCCGCCGAGCTCGGTGTCGGCCTTGAAGGCATCGAGGGTGACGGCGGAAAAGCGCGCGAGAGAAGCGGCGAGCTCCGCGGGCTCGAGGAACAGCTCGCGCGGCGCGAGCACTGGGCGCTCGAGGTCGTGGCGCCGATCCTCGTAGCGGGTCCCGATGTCCTCCCAGGCCTGCGCGAGCGCCCGGGGCAGGGCCGCATCGTGCACGATCACCGCGTCCGCCGGCAGGTAGTCGAAGAGTGTCGCCAGCGTGTCGAAGAACAGCGGCTGATAAAACTCGATGCCGGCCGGCGCGAGCCCGTCGCTCACGCCGCGATAGACGGCGCTTCTCGACGGATCGCCCTCGAAGCGCGTCCGGTAGCGGCGGCGGAAGTCGCGCACCGCCGGCGCGTCGAGCGGCACCTCGCGCGCCGGCAGCAGCCGCACCTCATCGAGGGCGTCGAGCGAGCGCTGCGTCTCCGGATCGAAGCTGCGGATGGCCTCGATCTCGTCATCGAAGAGATCGATCCGAAGCGGCGCCGTGCTGCCCATCGGGAACACATCGAGGAGCGAGCCGCGCACCGCGAACTCCCCGGGGCTCACCACCTGGCTGACACTCGCGTAGCCGGCCTCGACGAGCCGCTGCCGGAACGGCTCGAGCGCGAGCGATTCGCCGGTGGCGAGCTCGAAAGCGCGGCCCTGCACGTAATCGCGCGGCGGCAGCCGCTGCATCAGGGTGTCGGCCGAGACGATCAGGCAGCCGCGCTTCATGTACGGCAGCTCGTAGAGGGTCTTCAGCCGCTCGGAGGTGATGTCGGGATGCGGCGAGAACAGATCGTAGGGCAGCACCTCCCAATCCGGCAGGCGCAGCAGCGCGAGCCCGGGGCCGGCGAAGAAGCGCAGCGCGGCGCTGAAGCGCTCGAGCTCGCGCGCCGCGTCGGCGATCACCACGTAGAGCCGCGTGTCGGCGGCCAGACCTTCGGCGAGCGCGAGCGCCGCGGCGCTGCCGTAGAGCTGGCGCCATTCGAGGCTTGACGGGGCCGCGCCCGGCAGCGGCGGATTGAGGAGCGAGGTCATGAGTCTCGGGCAGCTTACCCGAGAGCGGGGCGTTCAGGTGCCGGCCGGCTCCGCGGCGAGTTGCATACGGGTCGCGCGCGGCACGCAGAAGATGTCGATCGGGTGCGCGCGGCCGCGCAGCTGCAGCGGCGGCAGCGCCGTGGCGCCGATGTCGAAGCCGCGGGCATCCAGTGAGCGCTTGAGCGAGCTCGAGAACAGCATCTCGCCGGCGCGCGCCCGCTGGCAGAGCCGCGCGGCGACATTCACGGTATCGCCGATGATCGTGTAGTTCATGTAGGCGGAGGAGCCGACGTTGCCGGCGACCACGTCGCCCTCGTTGATGCCGATGCCGAGGCCCGCCTCGATCTGGTAGCGCTCCTGCCAGGAGCGTGACAGCTCGGTGAAACGCGCCAGCATCTCGCGCGCCGCGCTCACCGCGCGCTGCGCGCTGTCGGCCTGCTCGAGCGGCACGCCGAAGCCGAGCATCAGGCAGTCGCCCGCCATGTGGAACACGGTGCCGTCGTACTTGAAGGTGATCTCGGTGAGCAGCGAGAAGAACTCGTTGAGGAGCGGCACCACGCGCTGCGGATCGAGCTGCTCGGAGATGCTGGTGAAGCCGCGCAGATCCGCGAACAGCACGACCGCGTGGGCGCGCGCCTCGGGCGGCGGTCCGGCGGGCGTGAGCAGTGTATCGCGCAGCTGCGCGTCCTCGAGGATCTTGTCGGCGACGCGCGGCGACACGTAGCGGCGGAAGGTCTGCCGCAGCAGCTCTTCGCGCCGGCGGATCTCCTCCTCCAGCTGCGCTGCCGCCTTTTTCTTGCGCACACTGGTTGCGTGCAGCAGGGCCTCGATGCGGGCCCTCAGAGGCTCATCGACCACGGGTTCCCCGAATTATTCTCGTTGGCGCCAGCCTACCACATGAGGCCGCGTCGCAAGCGGGGGACGCGAGCGTGCCGCGCGCGTGCGCAGCACGCGAGCGGCCAGCGGGAGCGCGTCTTGACTTAAGCCGAGGGCGCCGGGGCCGGCGCGGCCGCAGGCGCGGCGTCGCCGCCGGTCACGACCGAGTCGATGACGCGGTCACGCTCGAAGAACACCGAGAAGCCGCTGTAGTCCCAACGCGTGATCGGCGGATGATGCGGGGCATCGCCCCCGGCTGCCGGGTGACGGGTGACCGGGGCGCCGAAGTGCTTCTCCACCTCACTCATGGTGAGTCCGCGCTTGGGGCATTCGACCTGGGTCTGACGCACCTGGACCTGGTCGTTGACCACGACGGTGTCGGCGAGCGCGCTGGCGGCGACTGTGCAACCGGCGAGGAGCGCCGCGAGAATTCGTGTCTGCATGAGGAATTCCTCCAGTCCAGGGCGACTATAACACCGCCGGCAATCTGTCAAAGCGGGCGGCATGACTTATCGACCTCAATCTGTGACGCAGGTCTGAAAAGCGGCCTTTCTGTGGTTAAATCGCGGCGTGTTTCATCCACTGCCGCTCTACGTCGGCCTGCGCTACGTGCGCGCCAGGTCGCACAAGCTCTTCGTCTCGTTCATCACCTGGGCGTCGCTGGTGGGAGTGTGCGTCGGGGTCGCGGCGCTCATCGTCATCGTCTCGGTGATGAACGGCTTCGAGAGCGAGCTGCGCGACAGCCTGCTGGCCCTCGGCGCCCAGGTGCGGGTGATTGCGGCCGCCGCGCCCGCCGGGCCGTCGGCGCCCGCCGCCTCCCTCGACTGGCAGGAGGCGGCGCGGCGCGCACACGCGGTGGCCGGGGTCGCCGCCGTGGCCCCATACGCGGAGCTGACGGCGCTCGCGGTGCACGAGCCGGAGATGATGCCGGTGGTGCTGCGCGGCATCGACCCGCGGGAGAGTAGCTCGGTGAGCGACCTCGGCAAGGCGATCACCCACGGACATCTCCAGGACCTCGTGCCGGGCTCCGGGCGGGTCATCGTCGGCGAGCTGATCGCCGAGCGGCTGGGGCTGGTCCTCGGCGATCAGCTCACTCTGCTCGTGCCGACGACGAGCGCCGACGGAGCACCGCAGGGGAAGCTGCGCAGCTTCACGCTGGCGGGCGTGTTCGAGGTGGGACTGCAGGATGAAGACGGCTCGCTGGTGTTCGCGCCGCTCGAGGACGTGCGCGCGCTCACCTCCGCGAGCGCGAGCGGGCAGGGGCTGCGCGTCCGCGTCACCGACGTGCTGGCCGCGCCCGCAGTGGCGGCGCGGCTGCGCGCGGCCTTGCCGGCCGGTTACGAGGTGCGCGCCTGGACCGAGGACAATGCCAGCTACTTCCGCGCGACCCGGATCGAGAAGACCATGATGTCGCTCATCCTGCTGCTGATCGTCGCGGTCGCCGCCTTCAACATCGTCGCCATGCTGGTGATGGTGGTGACCGACAAGCGCACCGACATCGCGATCCTGCGCACCTTCGGCGCCGCGCCGCGCCGGGTGATGGGCATCTTCATCACCCAGGGGCTGGTGATCGGCTGGCTGGGAGTGGCGCTCGGCGTGGCGCTCGGACTCACGCTGGCGCTCAACGTCGAGACCATCGTGCCGTTCCTCGAGCGCAACCTGCACTTCCAGATACTCAACTCGGACGTCTATTACAGCAGCGTAATTCCCTCCGAGGTGCACACCGCGAACGTGGTGGCGATCGCGGCGGCGGCTCTGCTGCTTACCGCGCTCGCCACCGTCTACCCGGCGCTGCGCGCGGCACGCACCGCGCCGGCCGAAGCGCTGCGCTACGAGTAGCCATGGCGGGCTCTCCTTACGAGTGGCTGATCGGCACGCGCTACCTGCGCTCGACACACCGCCGCGGCTTCGTATCGTTCGTGGCGCTCATGTCGGTGTGCGGGCTGACGCTCGGAGTCGCAACCCTGATCGTGGTGTTGTCGGTCATGAATGGTTTCGAGCGCGAGCTGCGCATCCGCATCCTCGCCGTGACTTCGCACGCCACGCTCACCGGAATCTCCGGGACCCTTTCCGACTGGCAGACGCTCAGCTCACGTGCCCGGCGGCAGAGCGGGGTGCAGGCCGCCGTGCCGTACGTGGAGAGCGCCGCGATGCTCGCCAACGGCTACGCGCTGGCCGGCGCGACGGTCCGCGGCGTGCTGCCGCAGGAGGAGCGCACCGCGACCGGGCTCGCGCAGCGGGTGACGGCAGGGCGCCTCGAGGACCTCACGCCGGGCAGCTACGGGGTCATCCTCGGCTCGGCGCTTGCGCATGAGCTCGGGGCCGCCGTGGGTGGAACGGTCGTGGTGATCGCGCCGCAGGGTACCGCCACCCCGACCGGGCTCGAGGCGCGCATGCGCCGCTTCCGCGTGGTGGGCATCTTCTCCTCGGGGATGTATGAATTCGACCGGGGACTCGCGCTCACGAACATGGCGGACGCGGCGCGGCTGTTTCGCCTCGGGGACAAGGTCACCGGGCTGCGCCTCGCCCTCACCGAGCCGCTGCGCGCCCCCGAGGTCGCGGTGCGCGTAGCGCGCTCGCTCGGGGGCGACTTCTACGTGAGCGACTGGACGCAGAACCACGCCAACTTCTTCCGCTCCATCGAGAACACCAAGTCGATGATGTTCATCATCCTGCTGATGCTGGTCGCCGTCGCTGCCTTCAACATCGTGGCGACCCTGGTCATGATCGTGAAGGAGAAGCAGACCGACATCGCCATCCTGCGTACGCTCGGGGCCGCGCCGCGCAACGTGCTCGCCACCTTCGCCGTACAGGGGGTCCTCATCGGGCTCGCCGGGACGCTCCTCGGCGCGGGGCTCGGAACGCTGCTGGCCGACAACCTCGAGAGACTCGTCGGCGCGCTCGAGCGCCTCGCCGGGGTGCAGTTCATCGACGCGAGCGTCTACTACCTGAGCGATCTGCCGGCCTACGTCGAGGGACTCGACGTGCTCAGGGTGTGCGGCCTGGCCTTCGTGCTGTGCGCGCTGGCGACCGTGTATCCGGCATGGCGCGCGGCGCGCACCGCGCCGGCGGAGGCGCTGCGCCATGAATGACGCCGTTCTCGAGGCCCGCCAGGTGCACAAGAGCTTCCGCCAGGGTCCGGTGCTGCTGCCGGTGCTGCGCGGGGTGTCATTGAGCGTGGCGGCCGGTGAGCGCGTCGCCATCGTCGGCGCCTCGGGCTCGGGGAAGACGACGCTGCTTCAGGTCCTGGGCGGTCTCGATGCGCCGACCGGCGGCACCGTCATGATCGCCGGCCGGGACATTCACGCGCTCGGCGAGGGCGAGCGCGGCGTGCTGCGCAATCGCGCCCTCGGCTTCGTCTATCAATTCCATCACCTGCTGCCGGAGTTCTCGGCGCTGGAGAACGTGGCGATGCCGCTGCTGGTACGCCGCACCCCCGTGACCGAGGCGCGTGCGACGGCGCTGCGGCTGCTCGAGCGCGTCGGCCTCGGCGAGCGCCTCACGCATCGTCCGCACCAGCTCTCGGGGGGAGAGCGGCAGCGCGCCGCGGTGGCGCGCGCGCTGGTGACCGAGCCGAAGCTGGTGCTCGCGGACGAGCCCACCGGCAACCTCGACGGCGCCAACGCCGAGAGCGTCTTTGCGCTCATGCTGGAGCTCAACCGCGAACGCGGTACGAGCCTCGTCGTGGTGACGCATGACCTGCGGCTCGCGGGCCGCATGGAGCGGGTGTACGAGCTCGAAGAGGGTGTGCTGGCGGCGCGCCCCTAACTCGGATGGGTCGCCGGTGTACTGTGGCGAGTGCGGTAGCGGCTCGCCACGTTCCAGCGCCACACGAGCTCGAGCGACAGCCAGCCGATGACCCCGAAGACCGCGGAGCACACCAGGCACCCGACCGCGAACGGCTGCCACACCGGTGCGAGCGCGTGCTCGAACCAGCGCCAGTCGGGAACGAAGCGGAAGTGGTGCGGCGGTACTTGCAGCACCGCCACGCCGACCCGGTAAGCGAAGTAGTAGAGCGGCACCAGGCTGAAGGGGTTCGCGACCACCCAGGTGGTGCCGTAGATCACCGGCAGGTTGATGCGCCAGAGGAGGGCTACGACCACCGCGAGCAGCAGGTGCACCGGCAGCGGCACGAACGAGATGGCGACCCCGGCCCCGAAGGCATAGGTGACGGCCCGCCGGTGCAGCGTCCACAGCTGCGGGTCCGCGATACGCTCACCGCAGATGCGCACCGGCCAGCGCGTGCGCAGCGTGTGGGGCGCCGGAATGATCTTCTTGAGAAACGCCCGCGGCATCGAGGTCAGGGACTGTACCAGAAGGGCCGGGGGCGGGAATGTGCCGCGGTTCCGGTATGATGGCCGGCAAGCGAAAGCCGCCCTCGCGGTCGTCTGGGGTCGTTCGGAAATGTGGGAAATAGTGCGGGCCGGCGGCCCGCTGATGTGGCCGATCATCCTCTGCTCGATCGTCGCGGCGGCCATCATTCTCGAGCGCCTGTGGACGCTGCAGGACAAGCGCGTGCTGCCGCGCGAGCTGCCGCAGAAGGTCTGGCAGCTCATCGAGGCCAACCAGGTCACCGACAAGGTGATCGCGGGCCTCGAGCAGAACTCCCCGCTCGGCCGGCTGCTCGCCACCGGTCTCGCCAACCGCCACCGGCCGCGCGAGATCCTCATGCAGCGCCTCGAGGATACCGGCCGCCACGTGGTGCACGAGCTCGAGCGCTTCATCAATACGCTCGGCACGATCGCCGGCGTGTCGCCGCTGCTCGGCCTGCTCGGCACCGTGACCGGCATCATCCGCTCCTTCAACGCCATCGAGGCCGGCGGCATGGGTGATCCCCGCGCCCTCTCGGGCGGCATCGCCGAGGCGCTCATCTGTACGGTCGCGGGCCTGTGCGTCGCCATCCCGGCGCTCATTTTCTACCGCTACCTGCGCGGCCGGGTCGAGGGCATCGTCGTGGAGATGGAGAAGCAGGCGATCCGCATGGCCGACGCGCTCGAGGCGGCGGGGGCGCGCGAGCGCAGCTCGCCGGCGGCCGCCTGAGGCGGCCCGCCAGGGGACACGAGCCGTGAACCTCAAGCCTGGTCGCCCGCCCGAGGAGCCGGAGATCAACGTCGTCTCGCTCATCGACGTGGTGCTGCTGCTGGTGGTGTTCTTCATTCTCTCGAGCCGTTTCACCGAGGAAGGGCGCCTGCGCGTGCACCTGCCGCACGCGAGCGCCGTGCCCACCGAGAGAGTCAGCAGCAACGAGCCGCTGGTCGTCAGCGTCACCGAGGCCGGCGGTTATCTCGTCAATCAGCACGAGCTCATCAACTCGAGCCCGGAGACGCTGCGGGCGGCCCTGCTCAAGGAGGCCGGCGCCAACCGCTCGATGCCGGTCACGCTGCGGGCGGATGCGCGCGCCACTCACCAGTCCGTCATCACCGCCATGGACGTGCTCGGACGTCTCGGCTTCGCCGAGATCAACGTGGCCACCGTCAGGGAAGAGCCGGCGGGCAAGCCTTGAACGACGTGCGCTCCCCCTCGAGTGCGCACGCGGCGCCCGCTGCCGCCGCCGGAGGCGCCCTCGGGACCTACCGGCGCCTGCTCGGCTACACCCGGCCGCACCGCCTGCAGTTCACGGTCGGGATGCTGGGCGCGATCCTCTACGCCGCTACCCAGACGAGCTTCGCCGTGCTCGCCAAGCTCTTTGGCGACGCGACACTGCAGCAGCGCGACCCGCGCTCGATCGTCTGGGTGCCGCTCGCGGTCGTGGGCCTCTTCATCCTGCGGGGTCTCGGCGACTTCACCCAGACATTCTTCATGGGCTACGTCGGGCGGCGGGTGGTGGCGCGGCTGCGCGGCGAGGTATTTCGCCGCATCCTCGATCTGCCGATCGGCTTCTTCGATCGCAACTCGTCCGCGGCGCTGCTGTCGCGCCTCACCTATAACACCGAGCAAATCGGCCAGGCGACCACGGATTCGGTGGTGGTGCTGATCCGCACCACGCTCACCATCGTCGCCTGCATCACGCTCGTGCTCTGGTACAACCTGCGGCTGGGACTGCTGGCGCTCACCATGGGT
>Ga0307479_10006459_pt1 | contig 10772 bp, 7 predicted proteins | sample atmos_gasesECM4C_FD_203743 | JGI IMG/M metagenome (GOLD analysis project Ga0307479, IMG submission 203743) | Hardwood forest soil microbial communities from Morgan-Monroe State Forest, Indiana, United States - atmos_gasesECM4C_515 | ecosystem: Environmental > Terrestrial > Soil > Temperate...
AACATCGCAACATCGATCCCTTGAGCTCCGCTGTAGGAGTGGATTTCGTCAAGTACAACGTAACGAAGAGTGTTTGAAGAAAACAGACGCTCGTCAGATTTCCTAAGAAGCAGGTATTCTAATTCGACATAATTCGTAATAAGTATGTCAGGCGGATTCGAACGTATTTCCTTTCTTGAGAGAAGTTGAAAGTCGATGAGAGTTGAGGGGTTTCTTTCGCACCGAAGAACACCTTTGTCGCCAACAATTTCCGGAAACAGGTTCTTCCCACAACCTGGTTCGGGACACTGCTCCGCAATCTTGCTTATTCGTTGGGGAAATTCCTCAGTGCTCCCAGTATAGATCGCGAAGGTGATCTTCTTTGATTTGCCTTTGTTCAAGACGAAGAGTATCCGTCTCAATCTCTCGACTTGGTCATTCGCCAGCGCGTTCATCGGGTAAACAATGACCACCTTCACTCCAGGAATGTTGTTTTCAACAAGAAGACTCTCCAAGATTGGTATCAAGAACGCCTCCGTTTTCCCACTGCCAGTTCCAGAAGCTATCACTGTGGATCTGCCTGCGAGTAAGTTACGAATCCCGTTCTCTTGATGAGAGTAAAGACGCTTAATGTAGGCGAATCCCTCGGCCAAAACTGACGACATCGAATTGGCCTTTATGAAGTCCTGGAGATTCATGCCTTCAACGTAAGGCTGTGACACGGATATGTACGGCGATCGCCAAATATACCCATGGTCCTTCAGCTCTCGTAGTCGGGCCGCCAGCCCAGGATTGTTTGGGGAAAAGGAAGTTTCAAAGAAGTCGAAGTATGTGTTATGAATTGTTTCCGTCGCTCTCAGAGGGTTGAACAATTTGTAAGGCCGCAGATGGGCCTATCTCTCGAGAGTATATGGACTTAGCTTGCAGCCGGAGCGATCGCTTTCTCCTTTGTCGTTAAAAAGGTGGCTAGTCTTGCTATCTCATTCTTTTGATAAAAGAATGACCGTCCCTTTTTCACAGGGAGGACTGTAAGGTCAGGGAAGGCGGTCGCGACCTTTTGCAGTATGCTCCGATATGGCTCTGAGGATACGTAGGCAACTTTCCTGCGGAAACGAGTCCCGAAGGACTCCATGAACAACTTGCTCCTGTTGAGAACTAGGCTGACTTGGGTTTTATTCCACCCATGCAGGCGGAAGTCGTACTTGCTGGTTTGAGGAAGTCGTTCCATCGAACGAGGCACTGGCCCATATAATCCCGAGAGAGTAACGATTTCAATTGTGTCCGTAGAGACTCCGTGTTCAGTCAATTTTCTTATTATAAAGCGATGCGATCTAGATTCAGAGTACGGTTTCGTCGATGTACAAGCCAAGATTAGAAGGGTTTCATTTCTCGGCAAGTAAGGAACTCTACCGAGGTCAAACGATTCTGAGGTGTAGGCCAATGACACCTTTGGTGATCTCAGTTCAGTTGGTCGAGGGAGGTCTGGAAAACTCTCAGCGACACCGATGCGTTTTCTCAGTTCTGGGTTTGCCCCGACTGCTGCCGAAACTACTCTAAGGAACTTTTTACTACGTCCGGCGAGATCAGTAATCAACTCAGAGAGTTTACCATCACGAATTGCCCTTACTGTGCGCTCGACTTCCTTCTTTTGAACCACCCAGTTGTGAACCGCGATAGCTCCGATGATTCGCGCCTTTGAAACTCGCTCGTCGCCAAATTCGTATTCGACGAAAGCTTTGCTCGTCGAAATTTCTTTTGCTCGGTCCAAGCCTCCAGACAGAAGATAGAGACATGAATCACAGTTGCATCTGAGCGTTTCTATTTTGGTGAAATCGACCCTGGAGAAGTTGTCAGGATCCAGGTATCTCAGGACTGCAGCGGCCTGTGCATAAGTGCTGCTGTCGAAACTGTCAACTCCGACGGCAGGTAGCAATGGAATCAGCGAGGAGCTCACACCGAATACGTGAATTGGAATATCGCTGGTAGATTTACCTGATAGTTCGATCGCATCGTGAACTCCTCTTATTATAGCGAATATCAGGTCGTCGTGATTCCTTATGGGGACTAGCGATCCGATTGCTAGACCAAACGGGTGCGCGTCGTAGCCAAGTCCAGCCATTTTCTTCATGAGAGAAAGCGTCGACCGGCGAACGGACTCGTAGTCGACACCGTGGACGCAAAGGAAAGGAAATGGACCCTGACCATCTCTTGTCTCGATGATTTCCTTCATGAGAGTCAATGCGTTCCTGATGTTTAGCCTAGTTCGGACCCTCTGCTCGTCCCAGCTGAGACCCGGGGGAAAGGGATAGTCAAGGGAAGCTACGATATCAGCAGAATATTGGGTCTGAAGCTTGAATATCCCTTGGGGGGACACCTTGATGGAGAAGCGTGACAAGTCCGGCGGACTATTGTAGAGAAGCTTGAAGCCCCCGGAATCGACAAAAAGGACCGGGCCCTTTCCGGGATCGGCGAACTTTCGCACCCATCCCGAAAATCCATCGGTACCCTCGGGTCCGGCGAACCACTCGCGGAACGACTTCTTTGAGAGCGAAAAATCGACAAAGTGCATTGCCTGGACCATTATCGCATCTGCGAGCCCCCATCGAATGAGTCCTTCCTTGCAGTGTCTCCATATTCCACCGTTTCGCTCGAGCCCGGGTGGCCCCGTAAGAAGGTCGAGGACGGGGATGAGAATTGGAGTTTCTATTCGACGGTTCGGAGTATTTAGTTCTCCAATGCGGCCACCGCCGTCGCTCTCTTTCGCGTGGAAGGACACGTCGAACGATTTCGACCGTAGACTAATAAGACTGGTCCCAAAAAAGGCAGGCAGTCAACTTCTCCAAGGAAATGCCTCAAAGGAAGCGTGGTTCTGCAAATCCATACGTGCCTTCATCAAGATGGTTTTTCATTATTCAAGAAGGAGTTTATGCGATCCTCTGCATTATGGGACTTGATCGGTATCGGGACACCTTCGACGCCTAACGCGTCGTGACTCATTATGAGCCAGTTTCCCTTGTGAAATTTGAAAGTCTGGATGAGGATGTCGTTTCCAATTGCGAAGGCCTCAGATACTCTTTCTCTGTCAGTCTCACGGGGCAACTTGCTGACGAAGTAGGTGTGAGGCTGGGCCATTATGCTCGTGTTGAGGTAAGTTACTCTCTGCGTGGCAATTCCCACGCCTAGACCAAATTTGCGTCCTCTTCGAGCAAGCATTTCGACGGCCTCGGTAGAGTCAGCGTAACTGCTCCCCTGAATATTTGCGGGGATGAATTCATCGGCTTCGTCAAAAACGAAGAGAGAAAGCGGAGTAATCTGTCCCGTTCTGCGTCTTTGTTCGAAAGACTCAGAGATCAGCTCTCGTGAGAATTCGCGAATCTTGTTTGGGTCGTGTGAGATTACTATGAAGAGACTCCGATTCTTGGGCGAGTTCAAACTTCTCACAATATCGGTTAGAGTTATCCCGTATTCTCTCCTAACATCAACTTGGGGCTGATGGACCACGTCCTTCAGTCTCTCTATCAGCACGCTGAGTTGCGGGCCGAAGTCGCCTTGATCCCCGCCCAGAGTTGAGATCACTGTCGTAGCCAATGATGATGTCAGCTCTTGATCCATGAGTGCTTGCAGTTTCCTGCCCAGGAACGCGTCTAGTGCTATTCGCTTAGGTTCTCCTATCCTTCCGTAAACTGACTGCTTGTTTCTCTCTATGAAAGATCGTAGCGTTTGTTTGTACGGCTCATACAGAACTCTCAATTTTTGGAGTTGAACGAGTTGCTTTATGTGAGGAAGAAATTCCTCAGTTCTCGACTTCAGCCTCTTCGGAAGAAGTGCTGTATCGAGGAGTGATCTGGCGGCAGAGTCCAAATCAGGTTTAGGCTGTGCTATGGGTCCTGGGTTAGGCGTCTTTGCTTTCGATGGAGAAGCAAGGACGGAGTCTAACGAGGCTGATGTAGATGCTTGAGTTGTCTCGGGGGGTTTTCTTGCTTCTGAAACGTAGGCGAGCGCTGGGCCTGGTAGAGTTTCGACACCAAGGCATACTATTTTGCTTTCGATCTTACTTGAGATCATGAGATCGATCAAGAGGCCAAGATATTCGCCCATTAGATCGAAAAGACAAACGTTTACAACATCTCTCGTATCGTCGAGAACTTTGCTTATCACGGTGCTAATCAGATTGCTCTTCCCCACACCCGTATAACCGAACACTCCGAAGTGGGTTTTCACGAAGTCCTCCAAGTCGATCCTTACCGGAACCTTTTCGTCTCTCAAAAGCGTGCCAATTTCGAAGACGCTCTTTTCCTTCGGAATACCGTAATTGATTATTCGCTCAGTGAGTTCACTTGAAACCAGCCTAACTTCCTTGCCAGGCATTGGAACAGAGCCTTCCGGTAGCACCGGAATATTGTGCAAAGCTACGAGCCCCGGCTTGTCTACGAACTCGAGATTCATCGGAATAGCTTCGCAAACAATTTTTGTAGTATCTTCGTAGGATTTTTCTTCCTGAAGAGTCCAATCCTGAGAGGCGCTTTTCGCCGCATCCATCAGGAAACCAGGGTAGCCTTTGACGTCAGTGGCCATCGCAAAGTGCGTTGGAACTACTTGGAAAATCTCGCACAGGCTAAACCTGTCATCGGCACCAAAGTTTGGAATCGCAACGAGATCTCCCTCCCGAATCGCGTTGACCAACTTCCTGGTATAGTCAAACCAGATTGTAAGCTTGAATCTCGAACTGGGGTCTGGCTCAAGCAACATCAACCTTCCGATTGCAGCCTCTTCTCGGAAGAGACTGGGGACCTTAACGACAGATGCCATGCTCTCAGACCCTTCTCACAGAGTCCCGAATTTCCCGAAAAGTCCGTCTAAGAGGTTTAGAGAGAATCGCAATATTACTGCTCCGGATAATCTCCGACACACGCTTTTCAAGGCTCTTTGCTCCCCAATCCGCTTTGTGGAGCGGGTCTGGATATCCTATCACTTCGGGATACAGGTTTCTCGTAAGAGTGTACAAGAGGAACATGTTTGCATCTTGAGAAGGATTGCTTGATGAGTTGTCCTTAAAGACGAATGGTCGCACCACGCCTATCTCACTGTTGAATATTCTCACGTCCCGCCACGTCCCTGGGTCAAACTCAGGCAGAATCAGTCTGTCAATGAAGATCACGTGCCCCATCGATGGAGTTCCCTTTGCGCGGGACAGGAAGAATTGCCCTAGCGATCTTGCAAAGAGTCTTTCGGTTGTCAGTGCGTCCCCGTGATATCCCCTGATCTCGATGCTCGGTGCTCCATTTTCGTTTGGGACCATCTGTATGTGCAGGGTCATGAAGACGGAATCGAATTCAATCGTGGTCCAAGGTGCAAGCAGCTCGTCGTCGCCCACAGGCAGCGCTTCGAGGAAGGTCCTGTCAGTCCATGGAAGCAACGCGTTATCGAATGCATACTCGCCTATTTGACGCATGACTCCTAGATAATTTCTAGATAAATGTCGTGAAGAAGAATCTTTGATAATGCCAACAAGCATAATGCGATGCTTCCAACACACTTCAATCGCGGCCCTCAAACCCACTGCTATCAGATACTGTAAATCGAAACGTGACATCCAGGCTGTCTTTGTCTTTCCGTCGTCCAAGGTTCGTTCGTATGTCAAGGCTCTAGGGTCCTTGTCCTTGAAGAGAGACTTGCAAATGTGCTGGAAGAGACCTACGCTATACTCCCAAGATTGAGCGTATTTCGGATTTAGAGAGATTTCGTCTTTCGAATCATCGTATATTGCAAGCGGATCATCGCCCCCCAACGCTCGGAGAACCAAGCTTCGAAGGCTCTTGAGAACGTCTTCCCTACTCAAACCCGACTCTCTCGCCAAAGTAGATAGATCTTGGCGAGGCTTCTCGAAGAGCCGCGCAAGAACAAAGTCGTACCGTCTAAAAGATTTCGCACTCGGAATGCCGAGTGCTCGATTGTAAGGATGCGATAGCGATACAACAACGTCTTGCTTAGTTAGCCGACGGCCCATGAAATCGTACCCCACAAGCCCAACGTTATCCCAACCGGGTTCGTTGCTTGCAAGGACACTGCTCATTGATTGGTCCCACAAAATGTAATGGGGCCTAATGGTTGCGTTCGACGCTAAATCATAGAGAAGGAAGACCTCGGCCAGTTGCATAATTTGGAAGTGTATGCTGCTCAAGTCATTCTTCTCCCGATCAGATGTTACAAACTGTTCTTCAGCAAGATCACCTAACTCCGCGAAAGGGATCGGAACGTATGCTACCATGCTGACATCCTGTTCAGAGGACCATTTCTCATAGTGTATTGTGGGAGGATTACCTTGAAGCCCAACGCTTCCTCGAACCGCGTAGGATGCTCCAAAGAATACCATGTAGTCTTCAAGGGTCTCTCGGTAAAGCGTTCCGTCGATAGCTGCGAACCTAATGTCGGTAGTTCCAAACATCTTGTCGAAAACTCGTGTTATCTGCCGCCTTCCAGCTGCATCGTTCACAGTTGCATTGTATTGCCTAACGAGATTGTGAAAGAAATCGTCGTAGAATTTTATGGCGCTCTTCGCTCTCTCGCGATACAGCGCTTCATACCTTTCCTGTGATACATCAAGAGCGTCTTTGTAAGCGCCGATTATTCTGCTTATTTCTGAAGACATGATCTAGCAGCTCGTTCGCTGGAACGGGCGACTTCCTCTTTAGCGTATACCTCGGATTTGACGGGTGTCAAATTCCAGGGTAAAACATGACAATGATTCGAACAATGGCGAAACGATTAATCAAGTGGTTCTTGATTGGCGCTGTTCACGGAGTTGCCGTTCCAGTTCTTTATTCTTCAAGTGGTCCGCAACTGCCTGCTCAACGGCTCCCCAGTTGGCGATGATATCTGTGCCTTGTTTCCAGTATTCATCGAAAGAAGGCACCGTTTTCACATTAGTGAAAATATTATCCCACTGGCCCCCACTCATGGAGTTAACGGGAGGAAGTTGTGCCTTGATTTCTCTATTTCTAGAATCAAGCGAATAAATATACCTGGCATGAACGGTTTCAGCCACACGTTTGTCCATTATGATTCTAAGTTCGGCGCCAACCCCTAGAACACTAAGCTCTTTCCTAAACTTCCTAAACTCCTCGCGGAATCCTCCGTCAATCTTGTCGTCAACCGCTCTAAGCAGTCTGATAGTCTGAACTTTCAAATTGTCGTCCTTAATGTCATCATAGATTGTCTCCATCACTCTCCTGGGTAGGTTGAGTTCCAACCAGTTAAGGTAGACTCTACAGAATCTCATCAGCTTTCGGAGTTGCAAAAGATTGCCATATGTTGCCTTAGGGATGATCGCAAGTTGATCCTTCGATGATAATTTATCAATCTGCAGCGGCTTCGGAGGGAGAATTTGTTTTGGTGAGTCCTTGCGAACGGCAATTATTCCTATTCCATTCTTGTAGCATTGTGAGACCAGCTCTGGCAAGTAGTTGTGATTGGCCAACACGGCTATTGAGATCTGGAGTCCATCGATGGAATTCATTGCACTTTCATATTTTTTCATGTTGAGCTTTGGGATAGAATTTGAGTCAAGAATATCGACGATAATCTTCGAACCGTCTGTCGCGAAGACATGAGGTCTCCATCTTATGCGCTCTGAGATTTTGACGTCCATGAGTACCCGGAGATGTCTTTTCCGAAAGTATTCTGCACACAATTTCTTGTGTTGATTGATTTCATCGAAAAGCTCCATTTGCCGAGACCCGTCTTACACCGGGCTAATCGATGGTGCTCAGAGTCACATCGATTACGCTTCGTAAGTCTTGCAAGATGGGTTTGAGTTTCTCTCCGTGTAAATCTCTCCGTAGCTTTGCAAGCTTCTCAAACGTTTGCAGGTCTTCGATAAGGGACAAGCATTTCTTCTGGATGTTGGTTGTCGTGAGAATCGGAAGGGCGATACTATCGTATGCCTGCTGAATTGAGAAACTAGGATCTTCGATTAGGCGCTTGATGTTGGATAGAACATTCCCTCGAGGAGCTCCTTTCCTGGCCGATAGAACGATCTTAGGAATCATGTGACCTACTTGGAGTACATTTGAGAATCCTCCTGCCTTTCGCTTAGTAACAAATTTGTCTAGGAGCAGGGGGTCTCCATATTGATCGTACAACTCTGGAAGGTTCTTCTTGATTGAGTTAATCGCTAGTCGTGATTCGAGGAAGAAGTCCTCAGTCATCCTTCGATCGGCATCAATTTCACGGCCACTCGCGATTCTGGCGTATGTGTCTACGATCATCCTTCGGTACATTTGGGGGAGTGCGAGCAAGTCTCTGCACCGCTTGACTGTGCTCGGTGAAAGGCCTGTCAGCTTTGCGATGTCCTTGTTATGTTTCTCCTGGAACCCAGGCTCTTTGAGGATTTGATCAAGTTTTTGAGCAGTTTCGATTAGTTCCCAGGCCCGCTTCACATTGTGAATGTGAAACATCTGAAGAATGTTTTGAACGGGAGTCGGCTTTGTAATGATGTTGACCGGCACATCCCGAAGGTTTAACCTTCTAGCGCAACGTAATCTTCTTTCTCCATCAAGCAGCCTATATCTTCCGTCGTCTTTGTAAACGATTAGGGGGACAATTACGCCCTCCTCGTCGATGGACTCTAGTAGGGCCTTCTCATTTCTTTCCGAAAAAATTACGCGCGGGTTTTCCGGGTTAGGATCGATTAGATCAGGGGATATTCGTTTTTGTGTTCCTTTTGTCACCCGATTTGATGACATACACTCTCCGCGTCACTCACGACTTATCAATTTGTGGTCTCTTGCCGGGGAGTTCGATCCGAAGTAACCGGGAAACGCTCTTTCGACTCCTTCAACTCAAGCTGCTATGACTCATGGGCACCTAATACGCTGTCATTCCCAGATCGGCCTCTATCCAGCATAAGATGCGTTACCTGGTTCGGGTGGTCTGCTCGAAATCTCAGTTGCACTTAATGCTCGCGACACAAAACTTTGCCAAGGTGGATAGATCCTCTCGGCCATCCATGCGCTGATTCAGATTGGGGTGCGTTTTGAGATCGCGACTTTTTCAAGCTGAGCTCTCGTTTAGTCCTTAGTTGGAACCGGGGTGCTTAAGAGGTGCGCCAGTCAGTAAATGATTGATGATTCCGGACTGACTCAGGATACAGCCTCGATGGAGGCGCAATGTTGAACTCTGTCTGCCGGCTTTGGCCACTCTTGATACTACTTCTCCCTGTCATCATTTGGCCGGTTTCAGCTTCGACGGACACTACGCCGCCTGTCTGGCCCGCGGGGAGCAGAGTAATTGCTACGCGTTTGACCTCGAGTTCCATAGATATTTCGTGGACTCCGGCAACTGACGACTCGGGCAGTGTCAGCTACAAGGTGTTGGAGAATGGATGGTGGGATGGAATGTACCACCTGTCCACTTTACTCGGACGCTCGTATTTGGCTCCAAACACGACAATAACGTTCCAAGTGATAGCGTATGATCCTTCCAACAACTGGAGCACAGGTCCCTCAGCAACATTCAGCACAGCGCCCGCAGCGTGTGAGGGATACGAGGCATGTCTCACCAGCCTATTCACCTACGCTCCCACATCTACACCCGGCGGCAGGATCATGGTAAACGATACACTGACCGACTATGGACTGGATTCCATCAGAATCACAGGCATAGCTGTGACTGGGGACCTAGGAGCCTACTCCCTGACCAGCGGAACCCCCATACTTCTTAGAGTGGGAGAGGTCGGAAACAGAGCGCTCGCGATAAACGTCCCAAGCGACGCGACGGTTGGAACGCATACAATTTTCTTTTCAGTCTCGTGGGACTATAACTACACGGTCGACGGATGGAGAATGGCAAACGACATCCATCAGAACGGAACGCTCCTAGTCACAAGCACAACGGCGCAAAACCAGCCGAATCTCTTAGGAGTCACAAACCTAGTCCATACCGTACTAAGTTACGGGTATCTTCTCCTAGGAGGATATCTTGCTGTAGTCTCACTTGCGGTCGGTCTAGTCATCAGGAACGATCGTAGGAAGAGAGCTGATCTGTTAGAACCCAGTTCTCCAGAATAGCCAACGTAGGGTCAGCGGACATGCTGGCTGGTGGGGGACCCGGGTGGACGGTCTGGCTGTTCGCGGATGAGGGTTTCTTCGACGAACTTGGAGGCTGTCTCGTAGCCTCTGTCGACGAATATGGCTCCGGTTAGGGACTCGTATAGCTGTGCAAGTACCAATTGCGAGGTCATGCCGTTCCCGCTCCCCGACCCGCGGAGATAGTTCGACAAACCTAGTTCTTCGGCTGCGCCAGCAAGGGAGTGATTCGATATGAACTTCTCGCGGGTATCGTGAAGCTTCTCCACATTTCCCTCTGAATCTCTGAAGGCGGATTCCGACACCGCGAGTCGGAGTACAGTGTCGCCCAAGAATTCCAGGCGTCGGTAAGTCTCCGAATCTTTGCTCGGGGTCCTTCCTCTTATGGACCCGTGAGTGAAAGCTTCTGTTAGTAGGTTTCTGTTCGCAAAAAGTCAATCCGATCTTGCTTTCAAGTTTGTCGAAGGACATCTCATGTGCACCTAGGGATCGGAACTTTTCGCTTTTTTCTATCTATTTTGTTATGTGTCATTTTCATTCTCGCCTGGCGGGTCCTCCCAAGTGTGCCGAAGAAGTCCTTGGGGAACCGCCTTGGGTTCTATTGGTTCGTGAACCCGAGTTCGGTTATTCAGAGTAATCGTCAAACTACGGTACACTAGGTCTGTTCAGATGTCCCTTTCGGGATCCCGCAAAAAGGGGGGGAAGGTC
>Ga0307479_10006460_pt1 | contig 10771 bp, 7 predicted proteins | sample atmos_gasesECM4C_FD_203743 | JGI IMG/M metagenome (GOLD analysis project Ga0307479, IMG submission 203743) | Hardwood forest soil microbial communities from Morgan-Monroe State Forest, Indiana, United States - atmos_gasesECM4C_515 | ecosystem: Environmental > Terrestrial > Soil > Temperate...
GACTTTCGCTTCAACGTTTTCGCCAAGTCCCTGAAGAAGATTCTCCGCGAGCAATGCGAATCCTGAACGTCACGCAGAGTTACTCACCGTTTTTCGAATTTGGCGGCCCGCCTGCTAAAGTGCGCGCTTTGTCCGAAGGACTTGCGCGGCGCAGTCATGGGGTGACCGTCCTGACAGCCGACTGGGGGTTGGAAAAACGCTTGCAGTCCGAGAAAGGTGAAGTCAGCGCAGAACATTCTCCCTTTGGGATGCGCCGGGAAGAGAACGGCGTCCAGGCTATTTATTTGCCAACGTGGATGAAGTATCGCGCTACGAGCTGGAATCCCGCAGTGAAGCGTTATTGCCGCGCGCGGCTCCAGAACTTCGATGTGGTGCACATTTTTGGTTTGTATGACTTGCTTGGCCCGGCCGTTGCCGCGGCCTGTCGAACACGCGCGCTTCCTTATGTCATCGAACCCATCGGGATGTTTGTGCCCATTGTCCGGAATCTGCCAATGAAGCGGATTTATCATTTTCTTTTCGGGCGGCGCCTCTTCGAAGGCGCGCGCGCCGTCATCGCAACGTCCGAGCAAGAAGCCGAAGAACTGGCGAGCGGAGGCATCCCTCGCGAGAAAATCGTGATGCGGCGAAACGGAGTTGAGGCGCCCGAGGAGTTTCCTGAACGCGGAGTGTTCCGCTCCGCACAAGGAATTTCGCGGGAAGCGAAGCTCATTCTGTTTCTGGGGCGTCTTTCCAAGAAAAAGAGCCCCGATCTTTTGCTACAGGCCTTCGCTGCCCTGCCGGCGCAGATGGAAGGGGGCAACCTGCATCTCGCGATCGCGGGTCCGGACGAAAGCGGTATGAGGGCGCGGCTGGAACAGATGGCGGGACAGCTGGGCGTCGCTCGACGAGTTCACTTTTGCGGGCCGCTCTATGGAGAAGCCAAATGGGCGGCCTACCGGGATGCGGATGTTTTCGTGCTGCCGTCGCAGAACGAAAATTTCGGCAATGCGGCAGGGGAAGCGGCTGCGGCAGGCACGCCGGTGATCGTGACGCAGGAATGCGGCATCGCGCCGCTTCTCGCCGACGTCGCAGGGCTCGTAGTAGCGCACGGCGCGGGAGCTTTGTCGCAAGGGCTTGCCCGCTTGCTGAGCGATCGAGAACTCCGTGCGCGGCTGGGAGCGGGTTGCAGCGTGGCCACGTCCCAGCTTGGCTGGGAAGAACCAATCCGTCAGATGGAACATTTATATAGAGAGCTTGCAGGGTCCCGACCCGCCGTAGCACAATCATTAAGCATGGGGTAGCGCGCTGCCAACAACGCGGCACAGAATATTTCGAGCGGTATGGTGGAGCAGTAATCTTCTGCTTGCCACAGCTGCGGTTTCCCTCGTATATGCGGGCGTCTGGGAGGTTTCCGTTCGGCGATACCTTAAGGGCTTCTCTGACGCAATTGTGCCTATATCAGCTCCGCCCGAACAGAAGACCGACGCCATTTTAGATTGGATGCGCGGGGGCGCGCCTCGCTCCGTTGCCGCGGATCCCTCCATCCTTTCCACGCGTGACCCGGAGTCGACGCTTAATTACCAGCAGCTTCTGTCCGTTTGCGGCACGGCAACCAATGCGTTCTTGAATCTTGCGCGGAGCGCCGGCCTGGAGGTGCGCCGCCTGCTGCTGCTCGGCCCGAACGGGCGCACCAAACACGTTGTGGCCGAAGTATTGATCGATCAGCGATGGGTTGTCGTCGACCCCGCGTACCGGGTCATCATGCGCGACGCGCAGGGCCAATTGCTCACTAGGAAGGATCTTCAGGATACGCTGAAATTCGCGCAGGCGACAAGCGTGGTGCCGAACTACCCATCTGAATACAGCTACGAAAAATTTGCGCACGTTCGCCTCGCCAGGATACCTATGCAGGGATTGCGCCTGCGCCGCGTGCTCAATGCAATCTATCCCGGCTGGGATGAACTGGTGGACTGGGGCCTGCTACTCGAGCGTGAATCGTTTTTCGTCCTGATCGCTTCCGCAGCCGCGACGATCTTTTTTTCCTTGGTGCGTGTTCTGCTCGCCTGGTATGCGGACCACCGGTTGCGAATCCCGCGCTTTCATTTCCTCGAGCATGTTGCACGGGCTGGCGCCGCTTTCTTTTCCACTCCGGAGATCAAGTAGCAGCGTGTGCGGCATCTGCGGCGTCGCGTTTGCTTCCCGCACGGCTGACGCCGAGGCACGAGTTCGGGCCATGGCAACGGCCATGCGCCATCGCGGCCCGGACGAAGAGGGTTTCCTCGCCGGCGAGCCGCGCGCGCCGGGCCTCGCCCTGGGCGTGCGGCGGCTCAGCATCATCGATCTCACTGGGGGCCACCAGCCGATTTGGAATGAGACGCGCGATGTCGCAGTGGTGTTCAACGGCGAACTGTACAACTATCGAGAGCTGCGCGAACGCCTAGCTCTCTGCGGGCATCGCTTTTCCACGAAATCGGACACCGAAATACTCGCGCACGCCTGGGAGGAGTGGGGAGAAGAGTGCCTGACGGAGTTGCGCGGCATGTTTGCGTTTGCGCTGCTCGATTTGCGCGAACGCTACGCAAAGGCACCATTGCTGTTTCTCGCGCGGGATCCGCTCGGCATCAAGCCGCTGTATTACACGCAAACGGCGGAGTGCTTCGCGTTCGCCTCTGAAGTGCGCGCGCTGATCGCTTCAAGGGCCGCGGCCAAGCGGCTTTCGCAAGACGCGCTCACGTCGTACCTGCTCTTCGGCAGCGTGTCCGAGCCCGTGACGCTTCTGGAAGGCGTGTTCTCTCTGCCGCCCGGGCACCGCATGCTGTTACACGTGCCAGAGCGGCGGCGCGCGCCGCGCGCGCGGCCGTGGTGGGATCCGGCGCAGAGCCCCGCCGCGCGCGACTTGAAGAAGCCGCAGGATCTTCCGGCGGAGGCACGGCGCTTGCGGCCGCTGCTGGAAGACGCTGTACAGGCTCATCTCATGGCCGACGTTCCGCTGGGGCTCTTTCTTTCCAGCGGCCTGGACTCCGGCGCGATTGCGGCGCTGGCGGGGCGCGCACAAGAGGGCATCCGAAGTTTCACGTTGACGTTTCCCGGGACAGCGTATGACGAAGCGGCGATGTCGCGCGTCGTCGCGCAGCGCTGCGGGACGCAACACAGCGAAATCCCGCTGGACAGTGGCGCGCTCATCGCGCGGCTGGACGAAGCGATCGCGGCGCTCGATCAGCCGACGATGGATGGGATGAATACGTATTTTGTGTCGTGGGCGGCGCGCGAAGCCGGGCTGAAAGTGGCGCTCTCAGGTCTCGGCGGCGATGAGCTTTTCGCTGGCTATCGCACCTTTGCCGACACGCGGCGGGTGTCACGATTGATGCAGATCGCCCGATTCGTACCGGCGCCAATGCGCCGCGCCACTGCGGGGATCATGGGCCAATGGATTGGGCAACTGAGTACGCTGGATGCCGGAAGAAAAGCAACAGCGGCGTGGGCTGCGCCTGAGGCGATGCCTTCTCCTTACTATTTCACTCGCACGCTATTCCCTCCCGGCGAACTGGCGCGGTTGACAGAGCCGCGATTTCGGCCGAGCTCAGTGAGCGCCGACGGGGTGACGCTCGAGCCGACCTGGCTCGGTTGGCTGGAACGAACAGCAGACGAAGCACGGAAGCTCGAACCAATCGCGGCCACTTCGTGGCTGGAGATGCGCACGTACATGGCGAGCACGCTTCTCCGCGACACCGATTCGGTGAGCATGTCGCGCTCGCTTGAAGTCCGAGTGCCGCTGCTCGATACGCCACTGGTCGAATTTTTGGGCGCGTTGCCGGATGCAGCGCGTTACCGGCGCGGGGTTCAGAAGGCGCTACTCGTGAAGGCACTTGATGGACTTCTGCCTCGCGAGATTCTCGCGCAGAGCAAGCGGACCTTCACTTTGCCGTGGAAAGAGTGGCTGCGCGGACCATTGCGCGGGCGGCTCGAAGCGAGCTTCGCCGATTTTGCGCCCTCACTCGCACCGCATCTACATGAGACGGGTGTCCGGGCCGTATGGGCCGCATTTTTGGCGGGCAAAACATCGTGGTCGCGGCCCTGGTCGCTCTATGTACTCAATGAGTGGTGCCGGCGCCATCTGGCCGCGTGAATTAATTTCCTGAGGTACACTGACCCATCGCGCGATGAATATTCTTGGGATTAATGCGTACCACGCGAACGCATCGGCGGCGATCGTCTGCGAGGGCAGGCTTGTCGCCGCGGTGGAAGAGGAGCGATTCAGTCGGGTGAAGTACGCGGCGGGGTTTCCCGCGCAAGCGATTCGTTATTGCCTGCGGGAAGCGGGGCTTACGCTCGCGGACATCGACCATGTGGGCGTGCCGCGGAACCCTTACGCACGGCTTGGCACGAAGATCTTTTACGCGCTGCTCATGCCGTCCTTCGCACGCGAGCGCGCGAAGGTGCTGATGAAATTCACCGGCGTGCGCGAGGCGCTAGCGCGGGCATTCGACACCGATCCGGCAAGAATCACCGGGCAATTCCACCGCATCGAGCACCATCAAGCGCATCTGGCAAGCGCATTTTTCGTTTCGCCGTTCGAACGTGCCGCTATTCTTTCGGCCGATGGCCTGGGCGACTTTGCGAGCACCATGTGGGCCACCGGCGATGGCGGACGATTGCGCGTGGAAGGTTCGATCACGTTCCCGCATTCGATGGGCCTCTATTACAGTGCGGTTACCCAATATCTCGGCTTCCCGAAGTTCGGCGACGAATACAAAGTCATGGGCCTGGCGGCTTACGGCCAGCCGGAACAGCTCAGCGCATTTCGGGAGATCGTGCAGTTCGATGAGCGATCCAAGGAGAACGGTTTCCGGCTGGGACTCGACTACTTTATTCATCACCGCACGGGCCCGGAGATGAGCTGGGCCGAAGCAGACAAGACGCCCACGCTGGGCAAGCTGTTTTCGGACGAGATGCCACGGCGGCTTGGCCCGGCGCGGCAACCCGAAGAACCAGTGGAACAGAGGCATCGCAACCTGGCCTCATCGCTGCAGGCGCGGCTCGAGGAAGTTTACCTCGGCATGCTGAAGAAACTTGCCGAGAGCACGAGGCTTAAAGCAGTCTGCCTGGCTGGCGGAGTGGCATTTAATTGTGTAGCCAACGGAAAAATCTTCGAGACAACGCCCTTCGAGAAAGTTTACGTGCAACCCGCCGCGGGGGATGCAGGCCTTGCCGTCGGAGCTGCATTTCACATCTGGCACCGGATTCTTGGGAAGCCGAGATCTTTTGTGATGGATCACGCTTACTGGGGCCCGGGATTCTCGAATGCAGAGATCCGCAAGGCGATCGACGCGAGCAGGGTCGTGAAGAGAGGCTATTCTGTTGCCGAATTGCCGGAAGAAGAACTGATCCGCCGAGCTGCCGCACTTGTCGCCGACGGAAAAATTCTCGGGTGGTTTCAGGGGCGCACCGAATGGGGTCCACGAGCGCTCGGCAACCGGAGCATCGTTGCTGACCCGCGACGCCGGGAGATGAAAGAAATTCTAAATCAGCGAATCAAGCACCGCGAAACCTTCCGCCCTTTTGCGCCCTCTATCCTCGCGGAGGCCACGGGCGAGTGGTTCGCAAAATCCCACCCCTCGCCGTTCATGACCCTGGCTTATCCCGTGCGCCCGGAAAAGCGCGACAAGATTCCCGCGCCGACCCACGTTGACGGGACCGGCCGCCTGCAAACCGTCAGCCGCGATGCCAATCCGCGTTACTGGAAGCTGATCCGCGCCTTCAGCGACGCCACGTGCGTGCCGGTCGTGCTCAACACTTCCTTCAACGACAACGAGCCCATCGTGTGCCGCCCGGAAGAGGCGCTCGATTGCTTTTTGCGAACGCAGATGGATGCGCTCGCGCTGGGCGACTTTCTCGTGACGAAGCCGTGAACAGCGGATCGCGAGCCTCAAGCGCATGAAGATTCTCCTGCTGAATCACTACTATCCACCGGACACCTCGGCCACCGCGAGAATGGCCGCGGCCGTCGCCGGAGCGCTCTCTGCGCGGCACGAAGTGACAGTTCTTTGCGGGCGGCCATCGTACGACACGCACGAACGGCACCCGTGGCGGCTTTGGCGGACGGAGCAGGCCGGGCGCGTACGAATCGTTCGCGTGGGCTCGACCGATTACGCCCGCTTCCAGATGAAATGGCGCGTGGTGAATTATCTCAGCTACGCCGCGCTTATGGCCGCGCACGCGATCTTCACGCCGTGCGACGTGGTGTTGAGCATGACCGACCCGCCGTTTCTCGGCATCGTTGGCGCGTTCGTGGCGAAAGTCAAAGGCAAGCCGTTCGTTTATAACATCCGCGACTTGTATCCGGACATGGCGCTGGGCGGTGGGATCGTCAAACCGGGGCTGCTCACGCGGGTTTGGCAAGCGCTGCATCGCTGGACATTTCGCCACACATCGCGCGTCATCGCGCTGGGCGAGGATATGCGCGCGCGGATCGTCGCCAAAGGCGTAGACCCGGCGCGCGTCGTGGTTGTGCGCGATGGCGCGGAAATTCCCCGCGCCGATGCTCCGCAGCCGGCGTTCGATCCGGAAGTGATTCGTGCGATTCGCGGCGAATTCCGGATAGTGTTGCTCCACGCGGGCAATCTGGGTTTCTACGGCGCGTGGGAAACGCTGATTGCGGCGGCACACGAGCTTCGAGCGGACGGCGTGGGCCTCGTCTTTGTGGGCGATGGCGCACAACGGGCGCAGGTGGAAACCGCCGCGAAGGGTGTGGCGAATGTGCGATTCCTGCCCTTTTTTCCGGCAAGCAAGATTCCTTCGGTCCTGGCTGCGCCCGATGCTCACGTGATTACTATCAAGCGAGGTCTTGAGGGCGTCGTCGTGCCGAGCAAAATGTATGCGATTCTCGCGGCTGGGCGGCCCATCATTGCCGTCGCGCCAAGCGAGACGGACACGGCATCCTTGGGCGCACAGCGAGGATTCGGCGTTTGGGCCGATCCGGACAAGCCGGAAGAGCTGGTCAGGGTGGTTCGTGCTCTCGCTGCCGACGCGGGCAAGTTGAAAGCAATGGCGCAGGCGGCGCGGGCCGCTGCTTCCGACTACGACCGGGCGAATGAGCATCAAAAATTCTTGACGATCGTGGAGGAAACCGTACAAGCAGATCAACGTTGAAAGCAATTCAAAGCGAAACGCTTGCACGTCTGACAGAAGCCTGTCTGCTGCCGGCGACAGTTTGCAGGCACGGAAACCTGCATCAATTTTTGGGGATAAAGCTGCAAATTTCGCGGTATGGTGCTGTTACTGCGTGGGGCAGCCATTTTTTGGCTTGGGAGCCAGGCCCAACCCGGCGAGAGTTACTTTAGGCACCGGCCTGCAGCCCCGGCCGGAAATGCCGCCCGAAAAAGACGAGGACGCATGGCCGCAGGCCTGCTAGCTTTTTTCATTGCTTTGATCGCATCGCTGATGCTGACTCTGCCCGTGCGGGCACTGGCTTTGCGCGTGGGGATGGTGGATCTCCCCGGACCTCGAAAAGTACATCTCCAGCCGATCCCGCTGCTCGGAGGGCTGGCGATGTACGCGGGCGTCCTGCTGGCAATCCTGCTTGTCTTCGACGGCCACGCACGAGCCCAGAGCGCGGGAATCGTGACGGGCGCAACGCTAGTTGCCGCTGTCGGCTTCCTCGACGATCGCGGCTGGTTGCATCATCAAATCAAGCTGTTCGTGGGCATGCCGCTCGCGGCGGGCATCCTGCTTTTGAGCGGAATTCATGCCCAGCTTTTCAGCCTCTTTGTCGCTGGACATCCCGGCTATTTGCTCGATGCGGGGCTTACGGTTCTATGGGTTGTGGGCGTCACGGCATCTTTCAGCATCCTCGACCATATGGACGGGCTTTGCGCGGGCGTCACGGCCATGGCCTCGATTTTTTTTGCAATACTGGCCTACCTGAATGGCCAGACTTGGGTGGCGACGCTGGCAGCTGCCATTCTCGGAGCCGCGACGGGTTTCCTGCGCTGGAATTTCAAGCCGGCCAAGATTTTTATGGGCGATGGCGGCGCGATGTTTCTCGGATTCCTGATGGCCACGCTGGGCCTGAAGCTCCGGATCGAGAATGGCAACGCGCTTGCCGGTTGGCTTGCCTCACTGCTAATACTTGGGGTGACTATTTTCGATACAACGCTCGTGACGATCTCGCGCTCCCGCCGCGGGCTCCTGCCTTTTGCGTCTCCGGGGAAGGATCACGCTGCGCATCGCCTGGCGAATCTGGGTTTGGGACAGCGAGGCGCCGTCGTTGGACTCTACATTCTTGGTGCAATCAGCGGCGGCGCCGCAATTCTGGTCAGCTATCTATCGCCGCGTGAGGCAGCGCTAACTGCAATCACGACCGCGGCAGTCGTTCTTGCGGGCGTCTGCTTGCTCGAACGCGCACCCTACGAACGCCAGAACTGTAAAGCCTCCACCTCTAGCTGAACATCGGAAGCTCATACGGAGCCTTGCGGCGCAACCTCGCGCACGTTGCTCGCGGCAGCGCCTTCCTGCTTGTCCTCACAGATGGATTCGCTATACTTAGCGAACGACGTCTCACCGATTTTTCGCGAAGTCCCCACGAGGCGGGCAGTAGTACAGCCATTCTCATAAAGCGCGAGAACTCATTGACGCTTGGGGTTCGGGGGAGCCCGTGCGGCTAGGACAAGAAGAAATCGCGGGAAGTGTGGAACAGCCATCTCGGGGCAGCCACGACAACGGCGAAGTTGTAGTTGTCGGCGGGTCGGCCGCGGGCCTATATACCGCCGCGTCTCTCGCGCGCGCCGGCCGGCGCGTGCGCGTACTCGAATCGATGCCCGAACTCGACCCCGCCCGGCGCACACTCATCGTTACCGACCATTTCCGCCACCAACTAGGCGCCGCTTCTGCGGTGAGCATCGTGAATGAAATTCGGCGTTTTGAACTTTTCACAGACGGCCGTTCGGCGCAAGTGGCTCTTACGCGGCCCGACCTGATTATCGAGCGCTCGCGCTTGATACCCGCTCTGGCGCGGCATGCACAGCAGGCAGGAGCGCAGCTATCATTTGACACGCGCTTTCTCGGGCTGGGACCAAATTCGCAAGGTTTGCGGTTGGAGATCGAGACGGCCGGCCGCCGCGAGGAATTGCATGCCGACAGCGTCGTCGGCGCCGATGGCGCCGCTAGCCGGGTGGCGCGCACCGCGGGCTGGCCGCCGATCGAAACGGTTCCTCTCGTCCAAGCGATCGTGAAACTCCCGAGAGATTGTCCTGCGGATACGACGCGCGTGTGGTTCGTACCGGATGACACGCCCTATTTCTATTGGTTGATTCCGGAATCTGCGGAGCGCGGCGCGCTGGGGATTATCGGGGTGGACGGCAGGGATACTTCGAGGTGTATCGCAAGATTCCTGGAAAAGAAACAGATGGAGCCGTTGGAATGGCAAGGTGCGCGCATCCCGGTTTACCGGCGGTGGATTCCCGTGCGACGGCGGGTGGGGAACGGCAATGTGTTTCTGGTGGGAGATGCGGCGGCACAAGTGAAAGTTTCGACTATTGGGGGAATTGTGACGGGCTTTCGAGGCGCGCGGGGCGTCGCCGATGCGATACTCCGGAATGGCCGCAGGCCGGCATTGACGGCCCTGCGCTGTGAACTCGGCACGCACTGGCTCATCCGGCGGGCACTTCATCATTTTCAACAGAAGGACTATTCTCAGCTCGTTGATCTGCTCAACACGGCCACGCGCCAATCCCTGGGCGAAGTCAGCAGGGATCAATCTATGCGGCTGCTCTGGAACGTGTTTCGCCGGCAGCCCAGACTTGTCCTGTTGGGCCTGAGGGGACTGCTGATGGGGAGCAGTTAAAGGGAGCCGGCGGGCGCAAATCACATTGAGCCTGCCACTTGGCAACATTCGAAGATCCGTGGCTTTCTTCTCATCGGCAGTTCAGTCAAAATTAAGCATTCAAACTCCGCTTCGTGAAGCAACCGTCTGGCTGCTGAAGCGTTTGGGGGAGGGTCCCGCTTGCATCTCACGGTGATTGGTTGTGGCTACGTCGGCCTGGTAACGGGGGCGTGTCTTGCGGAAGCAGGACATGAAGTGATATGCACGGACATCGACAGCGAGCGGATCGCGCAGCTTCAAGCCCGCCGCGTGCCCATCTTTGAGCCTCATCTGGACCAGATCCTCGCCTCCGCCCGGAACTCGGGCCGTATATCTTTCACTGCGGACGCAGGTGAGGCCATCCGCGGCGGAGAAGCAATTTTCATCTGCGTCGGCACCCCACCGAAAGAAAGCGGGGATGCGGACCTCTCCGCAATTGACCATGTTGCGCGCCAGATAGCGACCGAAGCTCGCACGCCAAAACTGGTCGTTGAGAAGAGCACCGTTCCGGCCCGAACGGGGATCGAACTGCGCCGGGCACTGACGGCCTATACGCGCAATGGCAATCTCAATTTTCGCGTGGCTTCGAATCCGGAATTCCTCCGCGAAGGCACTGCTGTCGAAGATTTCTTCCATCCCGACCGCATCGTGGTGGGCGTCGAGGAGGAATCCTCAGCTGCCGATTTGCGGGAAATTTACCGTCCCATCCTCGAGCACCGCTTTCATTGCCCAGTCCATGACGGGAAATGCCCGCCGGGGCACGAAGGAACGTTTCTGGTCACCACAATTAACAGCGCCGAGCTGATCAAGCACGCTTCCAACTCATTCCTGGCTCTGAAGATCAGCTACGCCAACGTTATCGCCGATCTCTGCGAGAAGATCGGCGCAGACGTCGAGGAGGTTACCTACGCGATGGGCCTCGACCCGCGC
>Ga0307479_10006461_pt1 | contig 10770 bp, 7 predicted proteins | sample atmos_gasesECM4C_FD_203743 | JGI IMG/M metagenome (GOLD analysis project Ga0307479, IMG submission 203743) | Hardwood forest soil microbial communities from Morgan-Monroe State Forest, Indiana, United States - atmos_gasesECM4C_515 | ecosystem: Environmental > Terrestrial > Soil > Temperate...
AACCAGCATCGGATCAAGCTGGTGTCCGGCCGCGACTGATAGGATGAGTTTGTCGTATTGTTGAAATCGAGCCGGACTGACCCATTCATAAAAACTGTAGAGCGTATCGCCCGACCGAAACGCGAGATAACCGAACCCCGCCGCCAAAGCGATCAGCAGACAGAGAATCAGCTTTAGAATGAATCGGGCCATCTTATTTCCGACCTCATGCTCGTGATCGACCTAAAGTTCAATTAAATTGTCGGTCAGCAAATGATGAAGCTTCATTACGTTCGCGTGATCATCGACCGCGCCATTCAGCGCGAGCTCGACTATTCCGTGCCGGAGACGCTGGCCGACCGGATCGCGATCGGCTCGCGGGTGCGGGTTCCGTTTCGCGACAAATCCGCTCTCGCCACCGTCCTGGCTACGCTCGAACAAAGTGACGCGAAAGGCATTCGACCAATTGAAGCGCTCGTGGGCGAAGCGCCGGCAATCAGCGAGTCGCTCCTCGAGCTGGCAAAATGGATGAGCTCTTATTATTGCTGTCCGCTCGAAACGGTCATGCGCAGTCTCCTGCCGCAGGTGATCCGGCGCGCGGAGGTTGGCTGGAAAAAACAGCTGTTCGTGCAGCCCCTCGCAAAGATCGAGAGGTCCGAGCTGGACTGGCACCAAAAGATCGACAACTTGCGAAAGCGCGCACCGCGCCAGGCCGAATTGCTCGACGCGATTGCCCAACTCGACAAACCAATGCCGGCCGCACAATTGCTGCGCGAGACCTCGCTCGATAACCAGACGCTGCGTGCGCTCGCCCAGCGCGGCCTGATCGAATTGCGTGAAGAGGCAGTCGAGCGCGATCCACACGCGGACGAGCAGTTTATTGCGACGACAAATCTTGAGCTGAACGCGGAACAAGTGCTCGCCCTGAACAAAGTTACCGCTGCGCTTGCTGCGCCGGAAGCAGCCAAACCGATTTTGTTGCACGGCGTCACCGGTAGCGGAAAAACCGAAATCTATTTGCAGGCAATTCGAACTGCGCTCGAGCGCGGCAGAAGTGCGATCGTCCTCGTCCCGGAAATTTCACTCACGCCCCAAACCGTCGAACGCTTCAAGAGCCGTTTTGCCGAAATGCACGAAGTGGTCGCGGTGCTCCACAGTCACTTATCGGAAGGCGAGCGCCACGATGAATGGCACAAGCTTCATTCCGGACGCGCCCGGATCGTGATCGGCGCGCGCAGCGCGGTGTTCGCGCCCCTGAAGAATCTCGGACTCATCATTGTCGATGAAGAACATGAGACGACTTACAAACAGGAGGAAGCGCCGCGCTACCATGCGCGCGACGTCGCGGTCGTGCGCGCGAAGATCGAGAAATGCGCGGTAGTGCTAGGGAGCGCCACGCCATCGCTCGAGAGTTATCACAATGCCACCACCGGCAAATACGAGCTGCTCACTCTAACCCAGCGTGTCGACGATCAGCGGATGCCACTGATGCGAATTGTCGATCTTCGATTGGAGCGCCGAAAAGAAAAGATCGCGCCGATTCTTTCGGAGAAATTGTCACAGGCGATCGCGGCACGGCTCGAGAAACGCGAGCAGACAATTTTGTTTTTGAATCGACGCGGATTTTCGACCTCGTTGCTCTGCAGCAATTGCGGCGAAGCGCGGAATTGCCCGAACTGCAGCGTCGCGCTCACGTTCCATCGACACATGGCGCGACTGAGTTGTCACCTTTGCGGGCACACCGCCGCCGTGCCGAAGAAATGCCCCGACTGCGGAAAGGATGCGCTGATTTACGCGGGCTTCGGGACTGAGAAAGTCGAGTCCACCGTTTCTCATCTTTTCCCAAAGGCGAACGTGCGCCGGATGGACGCCGACTCGATGACGCGCAAAGAAGCTTACCGCGAAACTTTGCGCAATTTCCGCACCGGTAAGATCGACATTCTGGTCGGGACGCAAATGATCGCGAAAGGTTTCCATTTCCCAAACGTAACGCTGGTGGGAATCATCAACGCGGACCTGGCATTGCATCTTCCCGATTTCCGCGCAGGCGAACGGACCTTTCAATTGCTTACTCAGGTGGCGGGCCGGGCCGGCCGTGGCGAAACGGCCGGAGAAGTTTTCGTGCAAACCTACACGCCGTTCAGTCCGTCAATCCAATTTGCGCGGCACCACGATTTTGCCGGTTATTTCCAACAAGAGCTGGAGTTTCGAGAACGCTGCGACTTCCCGCCATACAAACACGCGGTCTTGATCACGGTCCGATCCGTCCACGAAGGCCGGGCAAAATTGTCCGCCGAAACGTTAGTCCGGCGCTTGAAAGAGTCGGTCGGCGCCGAATTCATACTCGGCGACGCCACGCCTGCACCGTTGGAAAAACTTCAGGGCCAATTTCGCTTTCACATTTTGCTCCGCGGCGAGGCAATCATGCGGTTGAGCCGGCTTGTGCGCGAGACACTCGACAAATTGCCACTGCCTGAAGACGTCGTCGCCACCGTCGATGTCGATCCTTATCAGCTACTCTAGACATCCGAATTGCAACGCCATTCGGAATTGGATTAGAAAAAACCAGATGAAGACCCCCCTTGGACTTGTCCTTAGCGCGATTGTTTGTCTGCCAAGCCTGGCTAGCCGGGCCGCCGGATCAGCGCCGCCGACTGCTCTGAAAACATTCTTGGAGCGCGAAGGTTTCGGCGGCTCCCCTTTGCGGCGGCGGTTGGGAAACCATTTGTTCGCTACAACAATAATTAATGGCCGGCGCACCGCCCTGATGATCGATACCGGCTCTCCACGAACACTGATCGATCGCTCGACGATTCGTGGACTAGGCCTGCCGGTAGAAAATACGAAACAACGTGTGGGCGGCATTTGGGGTTGGAAACCGGAACACTACGGCGTCAGCAAGCTCGCGACCTTAATGATGGGCAATTGCACGTTCATGGACGTGCCGATCACCGTTGCCGACGAAAGCCAGATTAATAAAATTCGCGGACCACACTTGGATGGATTGTTCGGCGCGCATGAGATGTCCAAGTTTGGAATGGTCATCGATTGCGCGCGGCAAATGATCTACGTCAATCCCAAGGGACCGTCTGCTGCGACAACGGAAAAACTTACCGAATTTCTTGCTGGCAGGGGCTTCACACGAATTCCAATGCATTTCGATGACCGGCACCATTTGGCAATCGATGCCGCACTGAACGGTCATCCGACGCCCTTAATTGTTGATACCGGCGCCAGCACCACTCTTCTGGCCAGTTCTGTCGCGCACGCCTGCGCCGTATCGCTCTCTCCGCTAAAAATCCACATCCGTGACACAACCGTAGGGATTGTTCCGATCAACATCGGTCACATTCAAGAGCTAACACTCGGAAGTTTGCGGATTCCCAACGCGGAGGTTGTAATTGCTGACGTCGCAAAGGAAGTCGGCGCTGGTCTTCTAGGTGAAGAATACTTGTCGTGGAATTTCGCGGTCGTGGATGTAGGTGGAATGAATCTCTTTCTTCGTCCGCCTGAATCCGGTCCGAGAACGAATCGTTGACGCGATTCGCGGCTACCTTGCTCGCTTGAAAAGCGGAATTGCGCTATTTTGAAACGCGCCCAATATCGAGGAATGACAAGTGCAAAAGTGGTTCGCGCGGTTGGACTAAGCTTGATTCTCGCCGGTTGTAACAGGGAGCAGACCTCAACATCCGCCAATTCAAACAAGGTCCGGGTTGGCTATATCGGGATCACTTGCGAAGCGCCCATCTTTACCGCGGTCGAGAAGGGATTTTTTAAGGAAGAAGGACTCGATGCCAGTTTGGTGAAATGCGAATGGGCGAATTACAAAGACGTCCTCGCTCTCGGCGGTTTCGACATTACCCATCACCTGGTGATGTATTTCCTGAAGCCGATCGAACAGGGCCTTGACGTGAAATTCACCGGCGGAATTCATCGCGGTTGTTTGCGGGTCCAGTCAGCGAAGAACGGCAGCGTCAATTCGATTAAGGATTTGCGCGGAAAACGAATTGGCGTTCCGGGTATGGGAACGCCACCGTTCATTTTTGCAAATCGCGTTCTGGGCGCCAACGGGATCGATTCGAGCAAGGAAATAACCTGGAAGGTGTTTCCCGCCGGCGAGCTCGGGCTCGCGCTCGACAAAGGCGAGGTCGATGCAGTCGCAGACTCGGAGCCGATCGGCAGTTTGTTGGTCGCCGAAGACAAAGTGAAGAACGTTGCCGATCAAGCGCAGGATGCTCCTTACAAGGATGAGTATTGCTGCGCTGTCATCGTCAATGGAAAATTTCTCGCGGCCAATCCGAAGGCAGCGGCCGGGGCGACACGCGCACTGCTCAAGGCCGCAAAATGGGTGGAGATAAATCCGGCGGCAGCCGCGCGCTTGTCGGTCGAAAAAGGTTATTTGGCGTCTAATCCGGAATTGAACACAGTCGCGATCTCGCATTTGCGTTATGTTCCGAGTGTCTCGGGCGCGGAAACTGCCGTAAACTCGGCCGCCGCAGAAATGAAAACCGCCGGCATGTTGAGTCCGACGACAGACGTGTCCGATCTGGCCAAGCGCGCCTTTGTTCATCTCGACGGTGTAACAGACGATTGGCTCCAGAATTTGCAGGTCGAAAAAGTCGCGGGCGGCCAGGTTCCGCCGGACCAGGACATTCGCCTTTATGCCGAGATGATCCTCCACGACACCGAAGGCTCGTGCTGCAAAGCAAAGAAAGTATTGGCGGCACAAAAGTAAGCGGCGAAACTCGCTGCCTTATTCGGAATCGATGGAACCTCAGGAGGATCTAGTCCCGACTGCCATTGTTGAGCCACCATCAACTCTGCGCTGGCGAACCATGCTGGCAGTCCCGTTTGCCGCGGGACTTGCGTTAGTTATTCACGTGTTAATTGCCAAACGCGAGCCGCCACTCGAAACGCGTTCTTATCGGCTGCTTTTTATTGAAGTGATCGCGGTATCGATCCTCCTCGCGCTATTGCGCCGCTTTTCGCCAGGACTCCGGCGTTGGATGGCAAACATGTGGCCGATTTTTACGCTGGCTATCGTTTTGGTCTGCGCTTGGGACATCATCACCTTGGGATTTCGGATGCTGCCGCTTCCCTACTTTCCCGGCCCATCAGCGGTTCTCAGAAGTTTGATCAACGACCGCGTCCTTCTGCTCGATAGCACCTGGCACTCTCTCGTTTTGCTTTTGAGCGGTTACACGCTCGGAGTAATCGGCGGTTTGATTAGCGGAATCTGCATCGGTTGGTCGTCTCCGATCAGATATTGGGGGATGCCGCTCCTGAAAGTGGTTGGTCCAATTCCGGCGACCGCCTGGATTCCGTTGGCGATGGTTCTTTCGCCATCGGCCATCGTTTCCTCGGCGGCGCTGATCGCACTCGCGGTTTGGTTTCCGGTCACGATGCTCACGGCTTCAGGAATCTCGAACACGCGCGCTTCGTATCTCGACGTTGCCCGGACACTCGGCGCGGGGCGCGCTTATCTGATTTTCCACGTCGCGATTCCGGCGGCCGTTCCAAATATTTTCATCGGTTTGTTTATGGGATTGGGTGCCTCGTTTCTGACGTTGGTCGTCGCCGAATCCGTCGGGGTGAAGTCGGGCCTGGGATGGTACGTGAGTTGGGCGCAAGGCTGGGCCGAATACGGCAAGGTGTTCGCCGCGCTCATCATCATGGCCGCATTCTTTTCAACGATCATGACGGTTCTGTTCAAAGTCCGGGACCGCGTTCTGGTCTGGCAAAAAGGCGTAATCAAATGGTAGCGTCGGCCGAAATTGCAGCGTCCTCGCTGGTGGTTCGGGACGTCAGGAAAAGTTTTCCGGCGCCAGACAATCCCCTTTCTCGCCGCCAGGTTTTGGACGGCATTTCCTTTTCACTCGCAGCCGGTGAACTGGTTTCGCTCATCGGCCCGAGTGGATGCGGTAAGTCCACTCTTCTTCGTCTTGTGGCCGGTCTCGATTCCGCCGACTCGGGCGATCTTCTGATCGGCGCGGAACCGATCACTGCTCCAAACGCTGAGCGCGGTCTCGTTTTTCAGGACCCAAATCTCTTTCCGTGGCTGACCGTGCGGCGCAACATTCAGGCAGGGCTCGTTGCGCAAGGAGTATTGCAGGAAAAGAAAAACGAAGTGGATGAGTTCATGCGTTTGGTCGGTCTTGAGATCTTCGCCAACGTCTATCCCCATCATCTCTCCGGCGGAATGGCGCAACGCGCCGCACTCGCTCGTGCGCTGATCAATCATCCCAAAATCCTTCTTCTCGATGAACCATTGGGGGCGCTCGATGCCTTCACGCGGATGCGAATGCAGGATGAAGTTCTTCGTCTTTGGGAAGCGCGCCGCACTACAATGCTTCTCGTTACCCACGATATCGACGAAGCGATTTACATGAGCGACCGAATCATGATCATGACGCCGCGGCCCGGTCGAATCGAGCGCACGATTCCGGTCGAGTTAGCGCGTCCGCGCCAGCGTGATAGCGGAGATTTTTTGCGTCTGCGGAGCGACATTCTGAATTTCCTCCACTTCACAGGGAAAACTTAAAGAACGGTGGAGGCTGGAGCCGGCAGACGGATTCGAACCGACGACCTGCTGATTACAAATCAGCTGCTCTACCAACTGAGCTATGCCGGCAAAATGCTAGGTAAAATGATATAGGCGAAAAGATTTCATTTGCACTTTTTATCGAGCTGCACAACCCAGCGCGCTGGGTGGCGCGATGCGGGAGAGTAGTTCGATAACCCAACAGATCATCCGAGCAAGCGTAGTTCCGCGGCATCGCCTTGGTCGCCATCGGCGCGCGGAAGACCTAGGCAGCGGCCGATTATTTCCTGCCCGATGGACGGTTTTTTTGGTTGGATGGGACTGGTGTCAGATCCGATCGACCTCAGCATCGTCATGCCGTGCTTAAACGAGGCGGAGACGCTCGCCGATTGCATCGAGAAAGCGCACCTGGGCATTGAACGCTGCGGGGTACGCGGGGAAATCGTCATTGCAGACAATGGGAGCGAGGACAACTCGGCCCAAATTGCGGGACGAGGTGGGGCGCGACTTGTCAGGGTGAGAGAGAAAGGATACGGCAATGCATTGCGCGGCGGGATCCAGGCCGCGACCGGCAGATGGATCGTTCTGGGCGATGCCGATGGCAGCTACGATTTTTCTGAAGCAAACCGTCTCGTGGAAAAGTTCCGGGAAGGTTTTGAACTGGTAATGGGCTGTCGGCTGCCGTCAGGTGGTGGGAAGATTTTGCCCGGGGCCATGCCGTGGAAAAATCGCTGGCTCGGTAATCCGCTGCTGTCGCTTATTGGACAGCTTTTTTTCAAATGCCCCGTCCATGATTTTCATTGCGGCCTGCGTGGTTTGACCAAGGCTGCTTTTGCCAAAATGGATTTGAAGACAACCGGCATGGAGTTCGCCTCGGAAATGGTGATCAAATCCACTTTCGAGCGGCTAAAAATCGCGGAAGTACCGATCACGCTGCATCCGGCGGGTCGCTCGCGGCCATCACATTTGAAACCGTGGCGGGATGGCTGGCGGCACCTGCGCTTTATGCTGATTTATTCGCCGCGCTGGCTGTTTCTGGTGCCGGGACTTTTGCTGTCAGCAGCAGGCTTGGTCTTGGCCGTCGCCCTTTCATTAGACGACATGCGGCTTGGTCAAGTGGTGTTAAGTGTGGGGACGCTGACCATGGCGTGCGTGGCGATCGTGTTCGGCTTTCAACTCATCGCGTTCGCGTTCTTCGCCAAAGTCTTCGCGATTACACAGGGCCTTCTGCCAGAGGACCCCAAATTCGCAAGAATATTCAAGCTGTTCACGCTCGAAAAAGGAATAGTCGCCGGGTTGCTGGTGTTGCTCGGTGGAGCCGTTTTGTTTTTGCGGGCCGGCTGGGTTTGGAGAGTCGCTGGTTACGGTCAACTACCTTATGCGGAAAATTTGCGGCGGTTGATTCCCGGAGCGACGCTCATGATTCTTGGCATCCAATCTATATTCTCCAGCTTTTTCATGGGTGTGTTAAGATTGAAGACGGTGTGGCGTAACCCTCCGGGTGCGCCTAAAGCGTCGTGTGATAGAAACGAGACATGAAATTCGTTTACTGCGGGCGCCGATGAGTGCGATGCAGATATCTTCTACGGCATCACCCGAAGCTTGCGCGCTGTAGCGTACGGGAATGGCGTCGGATGCGATAGTTACCTTTACCAATAAGGGGTCCGCTCGTTCGTTCTTGGCGCACGATGGCCCAGACATTTTCTTTTATGGCCCGCTTCTCATTTTGTTGCTCCTGCTGGCGTTTTTCACTTCTCATCGAGGAGCCAAATGGTTTCGCAAAGTAGAGCGCGCACTGGCAAGGCTCGCCCCGAAACGCGCGCTCACCATATTCGCAGTGGGGTCGCTTTCGCTCGTCATCGTTGTGAGCGCGACCATCATCGCTGGCGTGCCGGTTCCGAAAGTTGATGACGAATTCAGTTATCTATTAGCAGCGGACACCTTCGCGCATGGTCGGCTGACGAATCCAACGCATCCCCTCTGGATGCATTTCGAAACGTTCCACACGATTCAACAACCCACCTATGCCTCCAAATATCCTCCCGGCCAGGGACTGATCCTCGCGTTGGGCCAAGTGCTTGGTCATCCGGTTATCGGTGTTTGGCTAAGCACCGCGTTGGCGTGCGCCGCGATATGCTGGATGCTGATGGGCTGGTTGCCCGCTCGTTGGGCAATCGTTGGCGCACTCTTGGCCGTCGTCCATCCGGAAATTCTCGCATGGAGCCAACGATACTGGGGAGGTAGTCTCACCTTGGCAGGCGGCGCGCTGGCAATCGGTGCATTTCGTCGCGTCCTAAATAAGGACGATCACAACGGACCGCGGATGGGAGACGCCGCACTAATGGCCCTGGGCATGACGGTTCTGATCATCTGCCGGCCGTACGAAGGCGGCGTCATGACTTTAGTTCTGCTCGCAGCGTTGGCTGTTGAGACAATCACACGGAAAAAGAGAGCGATGTTTGTCCGAGTCGGAGGTCCTGTTGCTGTTGGCCTGGTCGTTACGGTCACGTGGATGTGCTATTACAATTGGCGCGTAACTCACGATCCCTTTCGCATGCCGCAGCAGGTTTACGCCGCTACTTACAATGGTGCGCCCGCGTTTCTTTGGCAAAACCGTCCACCCACGCCTGAGTATCATCACAAGCAAATGCGCGATTTCCATCTCGGGTGGGAAATGAAGCCTTACACAAAACAACGGACTGCGGGAGGCCTTCTGGCCGGATCGCTTGAAAGAACGGTGAAATTGGTCCGAGATAATTTTCGACTTTGGCCGTTACTCATCGCTTTCGCGGCGTTTCCCTGGGCGTTGCGCAATCGATGGATGAAAATTGCATTGTTGATCTGGGTCTTGTTTACAATCGCAATGCTCCAGGTCATCTGGACACAGTTTCATTACGCAGCGCCGGCTTTCGGTTTGTTCTTTATCCTGGCTGTCCAGTCCCTGCGACATTTGCGTCTCTGGCAGTGGCACGGTAAACTAGTAGGATTGTTCCTGGCGCGCGGCTGCTTGATACTGACCACACTTTCTCTGCCGCACACTTTTTGGCGCACCAGCCAGTTGAATAACCCTCGCTTTGCGCGCCGAAATCAAATCGTGACCCGGCTGGAACACGAAGGCGGCAAACATCTGATCATCGTGCGTTATGCACCGAATCTTCCTAACGCCGTCGAATGGGTTTACAACGGAGCAGACATTGATCGCGCTCCTGTAATTTGGGCTCGTGAGATGGATCCGGCACAGAATCGAAAGCTGCTTGATTACTTCGAGGACCGTCGCGTCTGGTTGTTGCAAGTTGATCCGGGTAAAACGCAACTGCTCCCGTATTCACCCATGGCTGATCCTGGTTTTTCAGTGCTTTATCTTCAGAAAAATGTGGGGCGTGAGCGTGGCAAACTTGATGCCGATGGCATGCATCTTCGGCGCGATGGCGATTAAATCAGATGCGGCTCCGGCCGAGTTCATGGAGCAGCCGCCTTTTTTACGAAGATGGCACCGAGCAATTGATGGGGCGGTGGCAGGTCCGGTCGAACCGGGACCATTGCGGCCGAAGTTTCTGTTTCGTGGATCAACCAGGTGTCCGGCGAGAAATTCTCTTCCAGGTACGAGAAACTCCACTCGGTGAAATATTGGTCGCTGCCTGGATTGAAAAAGAGATCGTTCGGAACATAGACCGCTACCGCTGGTGCAGTGCGTTGGATTTCCTCAGCAGCCGCCATTTGTTTTTCGCGCACGTTCCGGTAGGGCCCGTAAAGCGGAAAGAGAAAAATGAAGCGCGTGGCCGAAACACGTTGCGCGTAAAAAAGCAATTCCGGCTCCGCGCCAAAGACGAACACGCGTTGTTTGGGCAATGCGACTTGCGCGATGCGCGCAGCAAACTCCGGCATCTCGGCGAAGAAATTTCCCGGATAAATTGTTCTCACCGCGTCTGCGGACGTATAGCTGACCCAAAACGGCCAAAGCGTCTTCAGCGGAAGAATAACCAGCAGCAGCCCCAATAGCGCCCGCGGAATCCATCCACTTCTCCATGGCCGAAGTTCGCTCAGCCATTGCGCGCCAAACCCGGCGATCAACGCAAGTGAGGGTAACAATTGCTGGAAATAATGCGGAAAGAAATAACCGCTCGCGCTCACACCGATCATGCTCGTAATCAGCCAGCCCGCGAGAAACGCGAACCACTTTCCCTTGCCGGCGACAATTAAAGCGATCAACCCGGCGGCTGAGAGAATCCAAACCAGCGTTTCCGCGCGCG
>Ga0307479_10006462_pt1 | contig 10769 bp, 12 predicted proteins | sample atmos_gasesECM4C_FD_203743 | JGI IMG/M metagenome (GOLD analysis project Ga0307479, IMG submission 203743) | Hardwood forest soil microbial communities from Morgan-Monroe State Forest, Indiana, United States - atmos_gasesECM4C_515 | ecosystem: Environmental > Terrestrial > Soil > Temperate...
CCGTAGCTGGCCCAGTCATCCAGAGCTTTAGCGCGAATGCCGATATAGCCTAGCGCTTGCGGAGTCACAGCGCGCGTCATCATGAATGCTTTTACACCGGCGAGCGCAACCGCGCCATCACGCCGGCCCAGTCCGATTTATAGCTGTTTTCTTTATGATTTGCTGGATGCGAGCGGGCGCGGAACGCAGTCGAGCTCGAGCGCGCCTTCGGCGTCAAGCGCGGCTTGGCTCAATAGCCGCTCCAGGTTCTGCAACATCAGTTTTTGGTCGCGGCTTCGCGCGTCGCGGGCCCAACGGCGGCATTGGTGCGCCCATTGACTGATTTCTTCGGCTGCAGACTTGAACATTACGCGCCTCTTAAGTCGTAAGCGGTAACGTGAAGGCGGGGCCGAGCAAATGCCGGCCGCGGACCAGCGTCGCACGCGCTGCGCGCGCATCGAGCGCGGTCTGAAACAGCGCCGGCAATTCGCGCGGCCGCTTGAGCACCGAGCGCAGCATGGCGGCGATATTGGTGGTTCCATTCGGCCGCATCGCGGCCACGGCCGAAACCGGAAGGGCGCGCCTGGCGGGGTCGGTGATGACCCGGATTGCGGCAACCGGCACGTCGTGGGCGAGGCCGACGGCCGCCACAATATGTGATTCCATGTCGACCGCGATCGCACCGGTTTTCAGATAAAGCGCGCGCTTCTCGTTGGGATGGGCAATCGGAGCGGGGACGCCGAGCAGCATGCCCGATACCGAGTCTGGGATCGCCTGCAGCAATTTCTCCGACCATTGGTGGCTGATCGGCATTCGCGTCGATCCGGAAATCACCGCAGAGCCGACAACGCAGGTTCCGGGCCGCAGATGCGGCGCGAGCCCCCCGGCAACGCCGAAGCTGATGATGCCCGGACAGCCATTCACCATGGTGCGGGTTTCGGCGATTGCCGCCGTGAGTTTTGCCGCCAAATTGCGGCCATCACCGCTGCAAATGACGTGCACGCCAGGGCCCGCGGCAATGCGGGCTTCAAAAGCCAGGCCAACAACGATGATCACGTGATCCCCACCCTCAACAGCAGATCGAAGTACCAAGGCAAGCCCGACCCGGCAATAGCGGTCGAGCGCTGGCGAAGTTTCACGGCTGCGGCTAACCCGACAAGGCGACAGCCGTGCAGGCCGGGCTAACCCTTGGTCACGACCGGCGGTGGCGCTTTGCCCTTACCGACCTGCGCACAGGCGGCAAGGCTCAGGATCGCGAGGATCACTGCGGTTCCAACGGCGATTTTCTTCATGGTGCCCCCATTCCAATAAACTGAACATCCCCAAAATAAAAAGGATGCGGTGGCTTCACTAGTGCAGAAAAGCCACAGTTTACAGTCGATTTAGTCCCCGTTTTGATGACGCTCAGCTGAAATTCGGTCGATAAATGCGTAGCATAGCTGTTTTGGCCGCTATTTGCGGCCTCGCGTTACTCACAGGTCTTACCATCTTTCGGCGCGGTCATGGCCGCAGTCGCCAGCTCCCGATGGGCCACGGTTTTGGTCGTCGCGGCGCGGGCCGGGCCGCTGGCTGGCGCTGCTGCGATTTGTCCATGAGGCCATCAACTCATTCTTTCCAGTGGCGGTGATCGGCGGCGATGTCATCGGGGCAAGACTGCTTGCCCGATTCGCCATCAGCATCAATTTGGATGTCGCCAGCGCTTGAGAAGCGGCGCGTTTTGATTGCAAACGACTAGACGCCCATTTCGCGCGACCGATCTGAAACCCCGAACTCGGCCCGACTTTTGCCGTTTCTTTGACGTGCATGCATGGTGACCGAGCCCTATAGTTGCACCTTAATTGCCGAGCCGCAGAGGGCAGTGTGAGTGAATTGTTCGAAAGTTCAGCGGCTTACGCTTCGGCCGTCTGCGATCTCGCGGCGCTGGCCGGATCCGCTTATGCCCTGTTTGCGATCTGGGCGGCGCGGGTATTCACACACAAGCCACGCCCCGCGTCGCCCACGAATCGTTCGCCGGTTACGATCTTGAAGCCGCTGCACGGTGCGGAGCCCGATCTCTACGCGAATCTCGCGAGTTTTTGCCGGCAAGACTATTCCGCGCCGGTGCAGGTCGTGTTCGGTCTCACCGATCCGGCCGACCCTGCTGCCGCCGTCGTGCGCAGGCTGATCGCCGATTTTCCGGATCGTGATTTCCAACTGGTGATCAATGCGCACCGTCACGGCGCCAATGCCAAAGTCTCGAACCTCATCAATATGCAGCCCGCGGCGCGGCATGAGACCATTGTGGTCGCCGACAGCGACATCGTCGCTCCGCCCGATTACCTCACCAATGTGGCGGCGAACCTTAATCAGCCAGGCGTCGGGCTGGTGACATGTCTCTATCGCGGCGTCGGCGCTACCGGAATCTGGTCCCGGCTCGCCGCGGCCGGCATCAATTATCACTTTCTGCCGAATGTGCTGGTCGGGCTCAAACTCGGCCTCGCAACCCCTTGCTTCGGCTCAACCATTGCGTTGACCGAGACGACGCTGACCAAAATCGGCGGACTGCAATCGGTCTCCGATCAATTGGCCGACGATTACGCGTTGGGCATGGCGGCGCGCCGCGCGGGACTGAAGGTCGCAATTGCGCCTTTCATCGTCACTCATGTCTGCGGCGAGCAATCCTTACGCGAACTCTTGCTTCACGATATTCGCTGGGCACGGACCGTCCGCGCGGTCGATCCACTCGGTTTTGCCGGCCTTGCCGTTACCTATGCGGTGCCGCTGGCGCTGATCGGTCTCCTTCTCGGTGGGCTCACCCCGGCCGCATTGGTCGTGGCGGCGGCGCTGGCCTGTCGTTTTGCTCTGCAAGCCGAGCTGCATCGCCTGTTCCAGCTTGACAATGGTTGGAGTATTTCGTTGCGCAATGCCTGGCTTGGCCCCATTCGCGATGTATTGTCGTTTGTCGTATTTGTCGCGAGCTTTTGCGGCCGCGGCGTCGAATGGCGCGGCCGTCGCTATGGCGTGAGAGCCGATAGCACGCTGGCTCGTTATGGTGAGGCGGAATCCTGATGCGCACATTGTTTCTGCAAGCGCCCTCGTTCGAGGGTTTCGACGGCGGGGCCGGCTCGCGCTATCAGGCGCGGCGCGAGATCCGCTCATTCTGGTATCCGACCTGGCTGGCGCAGCCGGCCGCGCTGGTCGAGAACAGCACATTGATCGACGCGCCGCCGCATCGCTTGAAGCTTGCGCAGATCGCGGATAAGGCGCGCAATTACGACCTTGCCGTGCTGCACACCTCGGCGCCGTCATTCGCTTCCGACGTCGAAACCATCAAGGCGCTCAAAGCAGTCAACCCGGCGCTCAAAGCCGGCTTCGTCGGCGCCAAAGTCGCGGTCGATCCGGCCGGCAGCCTGAAAGCGTCGCCGGCAATCGATTTCGTCGCCCGCAACGAATTTGACTTCACCATCAAGGAAATCGCCGACGGGCGCTCGTGGAGCGAAATCGCCGGGCTGTCCTATCGCAATGCCGAGGGCGTGATCGTGCAGCGCAGCGCCGCACATTGAGCGTCATCACTCTCCGATCGACATTGCGAAGAGCGTCAGCATCGAAGCAATCCAGTTGATATGCTGATTTCTGGATTGCTTCGCTTCGCTCGCAATGACGAAAAGAACGAGCTCTCGGTTATCACTACTTCAAGTAGCCCTGCTGCCGGAACCAGGCGATTGCGTCGGCGATGGCTTCGCTGTACGGCCGCGCGCGAAAAGACAGCTCGCGTTCCGCTTTGGCTGAGGTGAAAAACATACGGTCCTTGGCGAGCCGAAGCCCCGTGGTCGTCACGAACGGCTCGCGATCGGTGACATACGCGACCGCCTCGGCGGCATAGGCGATCGGAAAAATCAGCCGGCGCGGCAGCCGCAGCTTGGGCGGGGCACGCCCGGTCTGGCGCGCGATTTCGCCCAACAACTCGCCCAGCAGCACGTCTTGGCCGCCGAGAATGTAGCGTTCGCCGACGCGGCCTTTGGCCAGAGCCATGAGATGCCCGGCGGCGACGTCATCGACATGGACCAGATTCAATCCGGTATCGACATAAGCCGGCATACGGCCGGCCGCCGCTTCGACGATGATGCGGCCGGTCGGTGTGGGCCGCACGTCGCGCGGCCCGATCGGCGTCGAGGGATTGACGATGACGGCGGGCAAGTTGCGCTCCGCCACCATGGTCTCGACCAGCCGCTCGGCGACGACCTTGCTGTATTTGTAGGCGCCGACGGCAGCGGCGGGATCGAGCGGCAATGTTTCGTCGCTGGGCGTGCCGTCCGGCCGCGCTTTGAGCGTCGCCACGCTGCTGGTGTAGACGATGCGCTCCACGCCGGCGCGCAGCGCCGCCTCCATCAGCGCGCGCGTACCCTCGACATTGGTCCGCACGATGTCTTGCGGATGGCGCGCCCATAGCCGGTAATCGGCAGCGACATGAAACACAAAGCGAATGCCGGCCATGGCGCGGTTGAGCGAGGCCGGGTCGCGCAAGTCGCCTTGCACGATCTCGACCGCCAAGCCATCGAGATTCGCCCGCGCGCTGGTCGGGCGGATGAGCGCGCGGACCGCATGACCGGCCGCTAAAAGTCGCCGTGCGACGGCCGCGCCGACAAAACCGCTGGCACCGGTGATCAGGATCATGCGCTGCCCTTTCTGAAACAGACATAGCCGTTATAGTTTGATCCGAGAACTGCCTGGACGAGCATCGCGGGGGCGGCCAAACCAAAAGCCGAACGGGGAACGCCATGAAACTGCCCAGCCGCATCATCGATCTATCATCGCCGCTTGAAAACGAAACGGTCTACGATCCGCCGTTCATGCGGCCGAAAATCGCCTACCGCAGCAATGCCGAGACCGCGCCGCTCTTGTGCGAGCTATTTCCCGGCTTGCGCCGCGAGGATCTGCCGGACGGCGAAGCCTGGGCGATCGAAGAAATCGCGCTCACGACGCATAACGGCACGCACATGGATGCGCCGATCCATTTCCAGTCGAAGTCGATCGACGGCAAGCCGATGATGACCATCGATCAAGTGCCGCTCGACTGGTTCTTCCGTCCCGGCGTCAAGCTCGATTTCCGCGAACTTCCGGACGGCCATGTGGTCACGGCTGCCGAGGTCGGGGCCGAGCTCAAACGTATCGGCCATGAGCTCAAGCCGTTCGACATCGTTCTGGTCAATACCCGCGCTTCGAGCTGCATCGGCAGCGATGAGTATCTCACCGCCGGCTGCGGCATGGGTCGCGAGGCAACGCTTTTTCTGACCTCGCGCGGCGTGCGCGTGACCGGCATTGACGCCTGGGGCTGGGACGTCCCGTTTTCGCATATGCGCAAACGCTGGCTCGAAACGCATGACCCGTCGATCATCTGGGAAGGCCACAAAGCCGGGCGCGAGATTCCCTATTGCCATATGGAGAAGCTGTGCAATCTCGAACAGCTTCCCGCGCATGGATTCACGGTCGCCTGTTTTCCGTACAAAGTAAAACGTGGTTCGGCCGGCTGGACCCGCGCCGTGGCGCTGTTTGATTGAGGCGGTCCGATTCTCATTGTGAAATGCCCAGATATCAGCGGATAACCCGTTCAAATATATCGCCAGCCCTTCATGCCGCGGGCGATGGCGAGGATGCGCGTGAGAAACACGCCGAGGATCGTGACGATCACCGCTATTGTGATCTCGTCCGGTTGCAGCCGCTCGCCCTCCCATTCCAGAAAAACGGCAAACGCAAGCCCCCAAACGGCGGCGATCTCGGGATAGAGCTCGCCGCGCAAGTTCACGCCCACGCGGTCGTGCCGGAACACGTCCCGGATCAAGCCGCCAAATGAAGCCGTGATGGCAGCGGCAACTGGACCCCACAGCAACAACGGCTGAGCCAAGGTGTCCAAGGCGACAACGACGCCAACGACGGTGAAGGCGGCAAGCCCGACGGCGTCGAATGTTTCGATCAATCCGGAAGCGAGGTGCCCATGCGATTTTAAGTATTTGGCCGCGCGATCGGCGCGAATGAGCGCGAAGGATTTTATGACGATCATCCCGGCGATGACGGTAGCAAATACGATCAGGATCGCTGCGGGGTCGCGAACGACGCCGATGGGTTCGCGCTGCAACAGGACATCGCGAACGACGCCGCCACCTACCGCCGGCAGGACGGCAAGCATCACAGCGCCGAATAACGTGTATTGGCCCTCATAGGCGAGGAGGACGCCGGAAAGCGCAAACGCCACGAGGCCCATGAAGCCGAGAATGCGAAACCACTCGCTGTCGAGGGTTTGGTTGATCAGCACCGGCAGCGCATAGAAATCGGCGATGCGGCGAAGTTCGCCGCTGCTTCGCAGCTTATCAATCGCGTTGTTGAGGCGGGACAGCGTTTGCGGTGCTTTTCTTGCGCAAACGTATCGAGCATTCCTTCGACGGTGTGAAACGCGTAGCGGCGGCTCGCGCCGCGCGGCAGGATGAGCACGTCCGTCTCGGTGCGATAGGGTTGCGAGAAATAGGCGTAAAGACCCCGCGCCTCGCTCGCGGTCGCGCCGGCGGCGATATCGGCCGTCCCCGCGATGAGTGCCGCCAGGTGGTCCTTCCAGGCGATTTCCGGAAGGTCAATTTCGACACCCATGATGCGCGCGAGCGCCCGCCGGATTTCCACGTCAAAGCCGGTGAGGACTGGAACCCCACGCTTGTAATCGCGGTACTGATAGGGATCCCACGGATACCAGCCGCCGCGCAGGTGATTGCTGGCGGATGCGGGCTTCGTTTCGGATTTGGTGTCGGGCTTGGTCTCGGATTTGGTCTGGGCCTGTGCTGCCGCCACGCCAGCCAACAACAGCGAGGCGAGGGTGATCGCTATCAGCCGCGAAACCGCGCCGTGCAGGCTGCCGTGGCCGCGCTCGGCTTTTGTTCTGAACATTTCCGCTTTCTTTAAATCACCGCGGCGCGTTTATCGGCCCAAATATGACACGGTTCGACGGGAATTTTGTCCGGGAACGGCAGGGCGAGCAAGCGGGCAGGCGTTGACCGCCGTGACCTTAGTTTGCGATTACCGCGATTGCGATTGGTCCGAGACTGTTTACATAACAACCAGGTTAGCAGACATGTCGCCCGTCGCTTTTCTGTTGAATCTGTTGTGGATCGTGTTCGGCGGTCTGTGGATGGCTGTCGGATGGGTGATCGCGGCCGTGGTCATGGCCATCACTATTATCGGAATCCCCTGGGCGCGCGCCGCGTTCAACGTCGCCTCCTACACGCTGCTGCCGTTCGGAAGGAAAGCGGTGTCGCGGGCCGAATATTCCGGCCAGCACGATCTCGGCACCGGGCCGTTCGGCTTGATCGGCAATATTATCTGGCTGGTGCTGGCGGGCTGGTGGCTGGCGCTCGGTCACCTTCTCACCGCCATCGTGCTCGCTGTAACCATCATCGGCATTCCGTTTGCCTGGGCACATCTGAAACTCGCCGGCATCGCGCTCTGGCCGATCGGCAAGGAGATCGTTGCCGCCGACGCGGTGCCGTTCAGCCGTTCGATCGCAGAACGGTGAGCATGACAGTTGCGGGTGCGGCGCATTCATTCTGTACCTCCCCCCTCCAGAGGAGGGTGACTGAGGCGATTTAGTTGCCGTGCCGCCGGCTCCCGCGTATTACCCGGTCGCCGCGGTCTATGGTTGGGGCGGGGGATATGTCGGCATCAACGGCGGCTACGCCTTCGGCCAAAGTGAATGGAGCGACCCGTTCAATCCGTCGGGCACTAGCTCGAGCGGTCACTTCAACGTCAACGGTGGCTTGGTCGGCGTCACGATGGGCGTCAGCGGTCAGTGGGGCGGGTGGGTGTTCGGCGTCGAAGGCGATTTTGATTGGCAAGGTCTCAGCGGCAGCAGCAACAGTGCTTTTTGCACCAGCATCTTCCTTTCCCCCGCTGCTTTATCGCCCGCTGGCGGATTGAGTTGCAAAACCCAAAGCAATTGGATCGGAACGTTGCGAGCGCGCGCCGGCTATGCGTGGGATCGCGTGCTCGTCTACGGCACCGTCGCCGGCGCCGGCGCGAATGTGGAAGTGGCGCTGAACGGCCTGCCGACGCAAACCAACTCTGAATTCGGTTGGACCGCCGGCGGCGGATTGGAATGGGCGTTCGCTGACAACTGGACCGCCAAGGTCGAATACCTGTTTGTCGGTCTATCGGGGAAGGCGCCCTGCAATCACGGATATAGTTGCGGCTATGACGCGCCGGCCACTGCAGTCCTGCCCGCGGTGAATGGAAATGACCTTGTCACGCTGAACGAGAACATCATCCGCGTCGGCGTGAACTTTAAGTTTGGCATTAGCTGATCTTCGTCCCGCCGCCAAACTTCGCAGTCAGGCATTATTGATTCCGAACGGCCGATCTTACTGCATCAGGCTGGATACGATATTCACGGTCAATGCGAGCACGGCCACATTGAAAAAGAATGAGGCGACGCCGTGCACGGTCGTCAGGCGGCGGATTGCTTTGCTGGTGACTTGCACGTCGGAGACCTGCGCGGTCATGGCTACGACCAGCGAGTAATAGAGAAAGTCCCAATAGTCCGGGTCCTCCTTGCCGGGAAACAATAGCCCGCCGGCGTGCTTGTCGCCGGACGCGCCATAATACTCGCGCGCATAATGCAGGGCGAAAATCCAGTGCATGAACGCCCAGGACAACAGGATCGTGGTCACACCGAGCGCGACCCGGTACCAACCGGGCGCATGGCCAAGTTCCGCGAGAACCGCGGCGAGGCTGGCGAGGGCGGCCGCGGTGGCGAGCACCAGCAGCGCGACCGCGCCGTCATCGTTGATCGCTGCCCGGTGGCGGATCGTGGCGATCGATGCGTGCGCCGCGACGCGGTAGCTCAGCACCAGATAAAGCACCACGCCAATATCCCAGCCGATAAGAATGCGCGTCGGCATGCGCCAGGGCAGCGCCAGCAGCGCCAGCACTACCGCGACACCGAACGCCGCGGAAATGAACATGCGCGCATGCAGCTTCCACAGCCGCCCCATGAGCTTTAACTCGCTTGGTCCGCGGCGTTTCGGTGCAGAGTCGCTGGATTTGGATTTCGCCAAAGACAGTCCTATCTCGTCGGCGCGGCTGGCGATTGTTGTTGCTTAGGCCTTCCGGATCCAGACTTTATTGTCATGGAAAGCCGCTCCGCCGAACGGCGCGATCGAATCCGCGCCAGTCAAGCTGTTGATGCCGCGGCCATCGGCGTAAGCCGAATTGGGCCACAGCGATTCGGCGACGAGCACGCCGCGGCGAACGCCCTCGAACACTTTCGCATGGAGCCGCACCTCGCCGCGCCGGTTACCAAGCACGACCTCGCCGCCATCAACCACGCCGCAGGCGGCGGCGTCCTGCGGATGGATCATGACTTCGGGCCGGCCCTCGGCGGCGACCGAGGTCGGTGTCTCGGTGAAGCTCGAATTGAGAAAGCCGCGCGCCGGCGAGGTCGCGAGCCGGAACGGATGCGCGGGATCGGCTTCCTCGATCACCTCCCAATGATCCGGCAAGGCCGGCATCGGCGTGGTGATCGTGTTGCGATGCCAGCGCCGGAACGGCACCGTCGGCCAATCCGGCTTGAAGCGGAATTTGCCGTCCGGATAGGCAAAGCCGTTGAGATAATGCGCGGCGGCAAAATCCGGCTGGCAATCGATCCAGCGCTTTTTCTCAAGCTCGGCCAGCGTGCCCCAGCCGGATTTTTGCAAACTCACGTCGATCAATTGGCGCGGCGTCATATCGAAGCCGGGATGTTTGGCGCCGAGCCGCTTTGCCAGGCCGCAGATCACCTCGTGATTGTTGCGGCACTCGCCCGGAGGTTCGACGAGCTTCGGACCGAGCAGAATATATTGGCTGCCGCCGGCGGTGTAGAAATCGTCGTGCTCGACGAACATCGTCGCCGGCAAGACGATGTCGGCCATTTTTGCCGTGTCGGTCATGAATTGTTCGTGCACGCAGACGAACAGATCGTCGCGAGCGAAGCCGCGCTTGACGATGTTCTGGTCGGGCGCCACCGCGACCGGATTGGTGTTCTGAATGAGCATCGCGGTGACCGGCGGGCCGCCGAGCAGCGCCTCCTTGTCGCCAGTGAGGACCGCGCCGATGCGCGACTGGTCGAGCATGCGGATCGACGGATCGCGCAGGTCGCTGCCCTCGATCACGCTATTGTTCAAGTGAAAGACGCCGCCATTGTTGTGAAAAGCGCCGCCGCCCTCCAGCCGCCAGGCGCCAGTGACCGCGGCGATGCAGCTTGCCGCGTGCATGTTGACCGCGCCGTTGCGCGAGCGCGAAAAACCATAGCCGAGCCGGAAGAAGGCGCGCCTTCTTTCGCCGATGAGTTTGGCAAACGTTTCGATCGTCGCCACCGAACAGCCGGTGATCGCCGCGGCCCAGTCGGGATCGCGCCCGCGCACATGTTCGGCCAGTTCATGCGGCGCGTCGGTATAGCGTTCGAGATAATCCCAATCGGCTTTGCCGTCGCGAAACAGGCAGTGCATCACCGCGCAAGCCAGCGCACCGTCGGTGCCCGGCCGGATCAGCACCGGCAGGTCGGCCTGCTTCATGGTCGTGTTCATATAGACATCGACGACGGCGATCTTGGCACCGCGCTCTTTGCGGGCGCGTGTCGCATGTGTCATCACATTGACCTGGGTATTGGCGGCATTGGTGCCCCAGATCACGACCAGATCCGATTTCGCCATTTCGCGCGGATCGGTCCCGGCCAATTTGCCGGTGCCGGCGGTGAAACCGGTGAAGGCCGGATTGACGCAAATCGTGGAAAAGAAGCC
>Ga0307479_10006464_pt1 | contig 10768 bp, 10 predicted proteins | sample atmos_gasesECM4C_FD_203743 | JGI IMG/M metagenome (GOLD analysis project Ga0307479, IMG submission 203743) | Hardwood forest soil microbial communities from Morgan-Monroe State Forest, Indiana, United States - atmos_gasesECM4C_515 | ecosystem: Environmental > Terrestrial > Soil > Temperate...
GCTCGTGTTGTCGGCGCGATCCGGAGCGCTGGCCGCGCGGATCGGGCCGCGGCTGCAGATGACGGTCGGTCCGGTGGTTATCGCCGCTGGCCTGCTTATGCTCACCCAGATCGCCTCACCAGGCAATTACTTCGCCGTGGTACTGCCTGGGGTGCTGGTGTTCGGCTTCGGGCTCGCGATCAATGTGGCCCCGCTGACCGCGACCGCGCTCGCGGCCGCGCCCGCCGAGCACGCCGGAATCGCGTCGGCGGTGAACAACGACGTGGCGCGGGCGGCCGGGCTGATCGCGGTGGCGGTGCTGCCGGTTGTCGCCGGGATCACCGGGAACGCCTACCTGCATCCGGCCGTGTTGGCGCACGGTTTCCGGGTGTCGGTGGTGATCGCGGCGGTGTTCTGCGCCGCGGGCGGGGTACTAGCCGCGGCCACCATCCGCAACCCGGTGCGTACCGCGGCGGCTCCGGCCGGGCGGCCTAGCGGGCTCGTCGCCGAGGTGCAGTGCGCGCACTGCGGGCTCGACGCGCCGCCATTGCGCTCTCAGGCCTAGCGCCGGGTGACTGCCTCCATCACCGGACCCTCGGCGTCGTCCAGATAGCGGGCCAGTGCGGAGCGGGCTAGCTGGTGTTCGCCGGCCGCGAGCAGGTCGAGGATCTCCGCGTTGCGGTGCAGGAAGGGACCGTGGAACGACTCCGGGTCGGGGACGGCTAGGAAGCCGAGGCGGAGTTCTGTCATCAGGTGGCGGAAGAACTCGTCAAGCCGGCTGTTCCGGTGCGCGCCGACCAGCGCGCTGTGGAAGTACAGGTTGGCGGTGCCGACGTCCCCCCACCGGCCGTCCGCGGCGGCGGCGCGGCCGTCGGCCACCGCTCGATCGAGGCCGCCGAGGTCGAGGGTGGTGGTGCCGCTGGCGATCAGGTCGCTCGCGGACAGCTCGAACAGGCGGCGCAGCGCGAAGATCTCGCGGATCTCGGCGGCGCTCAGCCACCGGACCGTGACGCCCTTGTGCGCCTCGTAATCCAGCAGGTGTTCGTTCATCAGAGTGCGAAACGCCTCGCGCACCGTGTTCCTCGACACCTGCAGCGCCTGGGAAAGGGCCGACTCAGGCAACGGCGTGCCGGGCAGGAAGCGGCCCTGGAAGATATAGTCCCGGATCAGGTCCGCCGCGCGTTCAGCCGCGGTCGGCAGCGGTGCGAGCGGCGGCAAAGCCGGGAGACCGGCACGCCCGGCCGCCCCGGCACGCCCGCCGGGCCCGGCCGCGCCGCCGGCCCGCGCAGGCGGATTGAGATTGTTCAACAATCGACTGTCGGCTGTTGACAACTGGTCATGGTTTCAGTGTACTGGTGCCAAGGGCAGCCGGGAAGGGACGCGAATGACCGCTGCGAACAAGGCCGACAAGGCCCAAGAGGCCGACGTCGCGGTCGTGGTCGCGGCGCGGGCGGCCAAGTCAGCGGTGGATGACTTGGCCGGCCTGTCCGACGGGGTCTTGGACGACGTGCTGCTGAAGATGGCCGGCTTCCTGGGTCGCGGCGTGGCCGAGGTGCTCAGGGCCAACGACGAGGACATGCGGCTGGCCCGGGCCGGCGGCATGGGCGACGGACTGCTCGACCGGCTGCGGCTGGACGACGACCGGCTGGACGCGATGGCGGGTCAACTCCGCGCGCTGGCCGCGGTGCCGGCCGAGCCGGCCCTGCGGGTGATCAGGGAGCTGCCCGGCGGCCTGGTGCTGGCCGAGCGCCGCCGCCCGGTCGGCGTGATCGGCGCGAACTTCGAGGCCCGGCCGAACGTGGTGGTCGACATCGCCTCGCAGTTCGTCAAGTCCCGGAACGCGGGCGTGCTGCGCACCGGGTCGGCCGCGATCCAGTCCGCGATCGCCCTGGCGGATTCCGTCATCGGTCCGGCGCTAGCGGCGGCCGGCCTTCCGCCGTCGATGATCTCTTTGGTGCGGGTACCGGGCCAGGACAGCGCCTACGCGCTGGTCCGGCAGCCTGGATTGATCCCGCTGGTTATCTTGCGCGGCAGCGGCGAATCGACCCGGTTGCTCGCCGCTGAGGCGGCCCGGCACGGCGTGCGCACGATGGCGCACGCCGACGGAGGTGCGGTGCTATACCTGGACCAGGCGGCCGACCTGGCGCTGGCAGAGCAGGTCATTGAGGCCAGCCTGGACCGGCTCGGCGTCTGCAACCGGCTGAACCTGCTGCTGGTGCACGCCGACCGTTGGGACGAGTTTGTGCCGCGGGTGACCAGACTGCTGGACAAGCAGGGCATCGCCGCGTCGCTGCCGCCGCACGGACATTCGCTTGGTCACGAGTGGGCGCTGGACGCGGGCCGGGAAGCGACAGTGACGGTGGGCCGGGCGGCTGGGGCAAAGGCCGCCGCGCGGCTGGCCAACGCGGAAACATCCGGTCTGGCCGCCGGGATCGTCACCGCGGACGCGGCCGCCGCGGCCGAGTTCCTGGACACCTACGCGGGCACCGGTGCGTTCTGGAACGCGTCGACACGGCTGCTGGACGGGTTCAAGCTGCTCTCGGTGCCGGAGACGGGCATCAACATAGACGCGGTGCCAGGCCCGCGGGGGCCGGTTACCTTCCGGGATCTTTACCTGCGCCAATTCGAGGTCACCCCCCGGGTGACCCGCGTCGGCGCGGGTGCAGATCACGGCGAGAGGTAGCCGGCCCCTTCTCTGGCCTGAAAGGGTTCAGCGGGCACAGCGCCACAACCCTCATCCGGGCCGCCCTGCGGGATATCGCCTGAGGTCTCGTCGAGCGCCTGGAGTATCTTCGCGCAGGCCTGGCCGAAGGCCTCTGCCTCGTCGGGGGTAAGGCGGTCGAAGACCAGCCGCCGGACGGCGGCCACGTGCGCCGGCGCGGCGGACTCGATCGCGACACGACCGGCCCCGGTGAGCGCGACGAACGCGCCGCGGCCGTCTTTCGGACAGTCTTCGCGGGCGACCAGCCCGCGCCGCTGCATCCGGCTGAGCTGGTGGGACAGCCGGCTTTGCTCCCATTGCATGGCCTCGCCGAGCTGGAAGGGCCGCATCCGGCCGTCAGGCGTCTCGCTCAGGTTGACCAGCACCTCGTATTCCGGCCCGGACAGCCCGGAGGTCTCCTGCAGATCCCTGGCCAGCCGGGCCGGCAGCAGCCGGCCGACCCGCAGGTAGCGGCGCCATGTCCGCTGCTGCGCCGCGCTGAGCCACTGAACCGTCATACCTTCATGGTACCCGGGGAATGAATGACACGTCATCTAGGTTGATGCCCGATGGAAACGTTCATGACACGTCATCCACCCGGGTGACGGCGGGAGCCCGCTGGCAAATGCGGGAGCCCGCTAGCAGATGCGGGAACCCGCTAGCAGAGGCGGGAGACATGGAGCAAACCGATGAGCACCACCACTGAGAACACCAGCCTGAGCACCCTGTCCGGCACGTACACCATCGACCCGGCGCACAGCCGCATCGGGTTCGTCGCCCGGCACGCGATGGTCACGAAGGTCCGTGGCGCGTTCAACGAGTTCACCGGCACCGCGGTGCTGGATGGCGCCAACCCGGCCAACTCGACGGCCACGGTGACAATCAAGGCAGCGAGCATCGACACCCGCAACGCCCAGCGTGACGAGCACCTGCGGAGCAATGACTTCTTGTCGATGGATGAGTACCCGGAGATCACCTTCGTGTCGACCGCCGCGCGCCAGACTGGCCCGGAGGAGTTCGAGCTGACCGGCGACCTGACGCTCAAGGGAGTCACGAACCGGGTGACGGTGCCGTTCAGCTACGAGGGCTCGGCCACCGACCCGTTCGGTAACTTCCGGGTCGGCTTCGAGGGCTCGGTCGCCATCAACCGCAAGGACTACGGCGTCACCTGGAACGCCGCGCTCGAGGGCGGCGGCGTCCTGGTCGGCGACAAGGTGACCCTCGAGTTCGAGATCTCGGCTGTCAAGTCCGCCTGACCCCGGCCCCTTGCCCATGATCGATCCTGGTGGCCAATTCGCCGGCGTTGACGGAAGTTCGGTGCAAGACGGAAGTAAATGGGCCGTATACGGCCCATTTACTTCCGCTAGGCACCGATGCTCCGTGTTGTTTGCGGTCGCCTTGCGAATTGGCCACCAGCCCCATGATCACGGGCCCGGCGGGGCGGAGCCGGGGCCGGGGGCGGGCTGGGATTGGCGCGTGGCGAAGGACAGGTGCCAGTCGTCGCCGGTCTGGCCATCGACTTCGAGGACCCAGGTGTAGCGTCGGCCGGGTGGCAGGTGCAGGACGCTGCCGAACGTCATCGGCACGCCGATCTCGCTGCCGGGAGTCATGCCGGGTGGCCGGCCGGCCTCGAACTGGCCGTTGACGTGGACGGGCTGCGGACCGGCCGGCCCTGGCTGGATCACCGGGTGGCCGTCTTCGTCGATGAGGCGAAGGCCGAACTGCACCTTCTCGTTCGTGTTCTGCCACGGCACGTGGAAGATCACCGCTACCGAGCACGGAGTGGGGCCGGGGCCGCAGGAAGACCAGCCGCCCCCGGAGATGAACAGCTTGCCGTCTGCCACCTGGGCATGGTCGGCCAGCATCATGGTGACCCGCATGGCTTTCACCCTAGCTTGCCCGAGTCAATGGCGACGGGCGGGTAACGCGTCGCGGAGCCGGAGCATGAGCCCGCCGAGCAGCAACGACCCGGCGGCCCAGGCGGCGAGCACGCCCAGGCCCGGCCACGGCCCGATCGGCTGGCTGGCCAGGTTGACGGTGTCCTGGATCGCCATCCCGGCCGTCATCGGGCCGATCTGCTCCAGATGCCGCTGCCACGTGGTGTTGCTGACGAAGTGCGCGACGATCGGGAACACGAACAGCAGCGTGAGCACGAACCCGATGGCCACCGCGGACTCCCGAACCACGGTGGCCACGCCAAGGCTGAGCAATGCGATCAGGCCCAGGTACAGGACCGAGCCGGCGACGGCGCGCAGCATCGCGCCGTCCAGCGGGTAACCGAGGCCGTTGCCGGGCAGCAGCAACCGCCCAAGCAGCGCGGACGGCAGCACCGCGACGGCACCGGCCGCCACCGTCAGCCCAGCTAGCACGGCCGCCTTGGCGGCCAGTACCGTCACCCGGCTGGGCATAGCGGCGAGGGTGATCCGGATCATGCCGGTGCTGTATTCGTCGCTGATCGCCAGCACGGCGAGCACCGCGACGACCGCCTGGCCCAGATAGATCCCGGTCAGGCTGACCCGGGCCGGGTCCTGACCGCAGCCGGCCGAGCCGCATTTCGTGGACGCCGTCACCAGGGCGCCGAGGGACACGGTCAGCGTGATGACGCCGGCCAGCAGCCAGATCGTGCCCGGCACGGTCCGCGCCTTGGTCCACTCGGCGTGCAGCGCTTCGCTCATCGCGCTCACACGTCCCGGCCGCGGAGCAGGTGCACAGCCAGCCAGAGCGCACCGGCGGTCCAGACGCACAGCACCGCGAAGCCGGCCCAGGGTGCCAGCGGGTAGAACCCGTCACTCGGCAGGTAGTCGCTGGCCACCTGCGGATACTTGGGGATCACCTGCTGGATGGCCAGCGCGGCGGACGGGGAGATCCGCAGCAGCCAGTCCGACACAGTGGCCGACAGTGCCGGGCTGGAGACCGCCAGGAACCACGGAACGACGATGACGACGATGGCGGTGCAGACCGCCGAGGCGCCGCGCCGGTATATCGCGCCCAGCGCGACGCCGAACATGGCCGCGCCTGCGAACACCGCCGCGCTGCCGGCCACTATCCGTAGCCAGGTCAGGGTGGACACCGGGTCCATCACGTTGCCGTGCGACCGGAGCAGATGCTCGTCGAGCGGTACCGAGATCGCACAGCCGATGAACGCGAGCAAGAAGGTGACCACGCCGAGCACGATGGCCTTCGCCGCGATGACCCGGCCACGTCCCGGGCTGGCGGTCAGCGTGGTACGGATCAAGCCGCGGCGATATTCGGCGGTGACGAAGATCACCCCCACCACAATCGCCGCGATCAGCCCGGCGAACACGCCGTCGAGGGTGTGGGTGATCGGCGTGCCGGCCCCGGCGCCCTCGCCTATGTCGGGCGCGATGTCACCGATCCCGGTCACCGTGAACCCGCCGCCGGTTTGCTGGAATCCGCCGGGGTCGCCGCCGCCAGGTGACCGCCCCAATTCGATGCCCTGCCACGAGCCGCCGACGGCCCCTGTTACGTCGACGTGATCGAAGGCGCCGGTACTGGTGACCGCCTGGTTGACAGCCACCGCGCCCTGTCCGGTCGGCGGCGGGGTGGCGGCGAGCAGGCCCACCTGGACCGTCGACGGCAAGCCGGCCAGCGTGGTCCGGCCCACTTCGGTCCAGTGCGAGCCGTCGGCGGAGTCGTAGCCGGTGACCGTGTCACCGACGCGGACCAGCCGCAGCCAGCGTGGCAATGAGGCCGAGACGAAGCCTGGCATCCCCGCCGTGTCCTCGGTGAAGTTCCACTGCATCCGGACCCCGTGGGCACCGGTGACCAGCATCGCCGCGTACGCCGATCCGGGCGTGGTGCTCGCTTTGACGATGATCCCGGCCTTCGCCCACGGCTGCAGGCTGGGGCCGGTCAGCGCGGTTATCCGGGCGGTGATGACGCCGTTGCCGGTCAGGGCCTGGTGGGTGAAGTAGAAGTGGTCCTGCACCAACTCGCCGCCCGGCCCGATCGGCGCCGAACACGGTCCAGACACGAACTGCCCGTTGGGAGCGGGATACATAAAGCCACACTCACTGCCCGACGAGATGAGCGCGCCGAACCCCACGGTCAGCAGCGGTATGAGCAGCAGGCCGACGAGCCAGCCGCGGACGGTCCTGAGCTTGGTCCACTCCGCGTGCAGAAGCTGCGCGAACCCGGCTCGCCTGGCCGGGGCGAGAGACCGGTACGGGGCGATGGTCGTCACGGCGTCGCCCGGAATTCGACGGCTTCCCTGGTGAGCTCCATGTACGCCTCTTCCAGGGTCGCGCGGTGCCGCGACACCTCGGAGAACGGGATGGCGTTCTTGTTGAGAAGAACCACGGCCCGTTCTGCCTCAATGCCTGAGATGGTGAGAGCGTCGGGAGCGGTGGCAGCGACAGTAGCCCCGGCCTGGGCCAGGACGGTCATCGCTTCGGTCCGGGCGGTGGTGCGGAGCATGACCCGGCCGTCGGAGGCGGCCTCGATCAGGTCCGCGACGGTGGCGTCGGCGATCACCTTCCCGTGCCCGATCACGACGAGATGGGTGGCGGCGTCCTGGAGTTCGCTCATCAGGTGGCTGGACACCAGGATGGCCCGGCCCTGCGCGGCCAGGTCGCGGAGCAAGTGCCGCATCCAGACGATGCCTTCCGGGTCCAGGCCGTTGAACGGTTCGTCCAGCATGAGCACCGGTGGGTCGCCGAGCAACGCGGCGGCGATGCCGAGCCGCTGCCGCATGCCGAGTGAGTACCCGCCTGCCCTGCGCCGGATTGCCTGGCCGAGGCCGGACTGCCCGATGACCTCATCGACCCGTTTCGCGCTCAGGCCCTGGGAGTGGGCGAGCCACAGCAGGTGGTTGCGGGCGGTCCGGCTCGGCTGCAGCGCCGCGGCGTCCAGCAGCGAACCGACGTGGCTCAGCGGATGTTCCAGCGACTGGTACCGTCGGCCGCCGATGGTCGCGGTGCCGGCGTCGGCCCGGTCCAGGCCGAGGATGACCCGCATCGTAGTGGACTTGCCCGCCCCGTTGGGGCCGACGAAGCCGGTGACCTGGCCCGGTCGAACGATGAACGTCATGTCGTCCAGGGCCAGGGTCGGGCCGAACCGCTTGCGCAGGCCGGCGACCTCGATGGTTGCTTCCGTCATGATCCGAAGGCTAGGGAACCCGGGTGGTCGTGGTCGTCACGCTGCGGAGCCCACTTGCCGTCCCTCCCGCGAGGGACGGCGAAATGCCCGCTCCGAGCGACGCCAGGGCTGCTGCCTGCGGTGACAATAGGTAGGTGGATCTGGACCGAAGCCTGCCCTGGTGGGCCGGCCCGGCACTCGGCGGGGCGGCGCTGGTCGAGCTGGCCGCGCGGGTCGACGTGGGCTCGCACAGTCAGGTCGGGGTGGCGCTGCCGGCGCCGGTGAACATCAGCCTGGCCGGCGCGAACGCGACCATGAACGCGGCCGGACTGGTGTTGCTCGCCGTGCTAGCCCTGCTCGGCACGGTACCGCTCGGGTTCCTGCGGCCGGTCGCCGCCGGCCTGGTGATCTGGGTGGCGAGCCTGGTGTCGGTCGCTGCCTTTCACGCCATGGCCGGGGCGGGAGTGGTCGCCCTTCTGCTCGCCTGCTTCTGGCTGGGCCGCGGGCCCAGGTGGTGGGGATATCTCGGTGGCGTGATGATGGTGCCCTTTGTGGTGCTGGCGCTGGTTGCTTCTCCTGGCGAGTTGCGGGTCGTCGGGGTGCTGGTGGCGGCGCTCGGGCCGGCCGCCGTGCTGGCCGGGGTGGCCGGGCGGCGGGAACAGGTGGCGCGAGGCGCCGCCGAGCAGGTGGTGGCGGGCACCTTGTTCGAGCACGTGGCGCGCGGTGAGCGGGCCCGGATCGCCCGGGAGCTCCATGACGTGGTGGCGCACCACATCTCGATGGTCTCGGTGCAGGCGGAAACCGCCCGGCTGGCCACGCCGGGGATGCCCGAGCTAGGGGCGCGGCGGCTGACCGAGATCGGGGATACCGCCCGGGCCGGCCTGACCGAGATGCGGCGGCTGCTCGGCGTGCTGCGGGAGGACGCCGCGGCTGGTGCGCTGCCCGGGCTGGCCGAGTCAGGGTCAGGGTCAGGGTCAGGCGAGTCGTCGCGGCGCATGAGCCGGGCGGATCGTCAGCCGCAGCCGGGGCTGCCGCAGGTCAACTCGCTGCTGGACGAGGCGCGGGAGGCTTCGGGGACGGGCGTCCGGCTGATCGTTTCCGGGCCGGTCGCGCGGCTTGACCCGGGGGTGGAGCTGGCCGCCTACCGGATCATCCAGGAGGCGCTGACCAATGCGCGGCGGCACGCGCCGGGGGCTGCGGTTGACGTCGAGTTGCACTACGGGCAGGACGCGCTGCGGCTGCGGATCCGCGACAACGGGCCGGGGCCGGAAGACGACGCTTCGCGTGCTGGTGCTGGTGCTGGTGCTGGTGCTGGTGCGGGGGACCAAGCCAGAGGGGCCGTGGGGAGTGTGGAGGGCGCGGTCGGTGTGGGCGGCGGGCACGGGCTCCTTGGCATGCGGGAGCGCGCGCAGGCGGCTGGCGGCTCGCTGCGAGCCGGCCCGGCGAAGGGCGGCGGTTTCCTCGTCGAAGCCACGCTGCCCGCGCCGGGCACTGCTCCGGCCACCGTGGGGAGTGCCGCATGAGCGTTCCGTCGGTGCGGATCGTGGTGGCCGACGATCACGAGGTGGTCCGCGGCGGATTCGCCGCGCTGCTCGGCACTCAGCCAGACTTCACCGTGGTGGGGACGGCGGCCGACGGGGCCGGGGCGGTCCGGGTCTGCGGCGAGGTCAACCCCGACGTCGTGCTGATGGACGTGCGGATGCCCGGCATGGACGGCATCGAGGCCACCAGGCAGCTGGCCGGCTCGGCCAATCGCGGGCCGCGGGTGCTGATACTGACGACGTTCGACCTCGATGAGTATGTCTTCGATGCGTTGCGGGCCGGTGCGAGCGGGTTCCTGCTCAAGGACGTCACCGCGGAGCGGTTGTTCGATGCGGTCCGGGTGGTGGCGGCGGGGGAGGCGCTGCTCGCGCCAGCGGTGACCCGGCGGCTGATCAGCGAGTTCACCCGGCTGCGGCCGGTCGCGCGGAACCGGGCGCCGGCGCTTTCCTCGCTCACTCCGCGGGAGACGGAGGTGCTGAAGCTGGTCGCCGAGGGCCTGTCCAACCCGGAGATAGCGGCCCGGCTCGTGGTCACCGAGGAGACGGTGAAAACGCACGTCAGCCGCATGCTGAGCAAGCTCGGCCTGCGCGATCGCACCCAGGCCGTGGTCACCGCCTACGAATCCGGCTTGGTAGTCCCCGGCTCGGGCTAGCGGCGCCTGCGGCGTAGAACGCCGCCCTGGCGCGAGCGGGCCTGGCCACGTTTGGCCTGCCGAACGCGCCGCGATCATCCGCGCGCTGCACGACATCAGGCGCAACCTCACCGCGTAGCCCGGCCCCGCCCCGATCCGCGCTCCCTGGCGGGTTCATGCGCGGAGTCTCCTGCGACACACATGAAATGTATTCGCATACACTCGAACACATGTTACACTCAAGATAGTTCGAAACACGCCGGAGCAGCCCGCCTCGGGGGCGGCTGGCGCAGTGTTTCACCGGATGAGGCCAGGGCCGCCGAGGGGACGGCCACGAGGATCACGGCAGGTTCACTGCCCGCACAGGGGACGGGCCGCGAGCAGCAGGGGGGAGGTGAACATAGCAATGGGACATGCCACTACGGCCGCGGCGGGATACGCGGACACGGGGCAGGCGGTGCAGGCGATCATGTCCGGGATGAAGTTCCTGGCCGGGTCGGATCACGTCGCGTTGACTGCCGCGGAGCGAGCGGAGTGCCTGCGGGCGCTGGAGGAAGCCGATGCGGTGGGGACCGCGGCGCGGGCGGGGTTGCTGGGGGCGGCGGACCGGCTGGGTGATTGCGGGATCGAGGGGCACCGGGCGGTGACCGGGTGGCTGGTGAACGCCACCAAGATCACCCGCGCCGAAGCCGCCGGCCACAAGAAGTGGGTCCGCCGCCAGGCCGAGCACCCGCACCTGGTGCAGGCGATGCGGGATGGGGAGCTGTCCCGGTCCTGGGCGCTGAAGGTCATGTCGGTGACGGGGCAGATCCCGGACC
>Ga0307479_10006465_pt1 | contig 10768 bp, 9 predicted proteins | sample atmos_gasesECM4C_FD_203743 | JGI IMG/M metagenome (GOLD analysis project Ga0307479, IMG submission 203743) | Hardwood forest soil microbial communities from Morgan-Monroe State Forest, Indiana, United States - atmos_gasesECM4C_515 | ecosystem: Environmental > Terrestrial > Soil > Temperate...
ATGACAGCCGTCCGTGCGCTCGATGTGTGCCGGTATCAGCGCAGCGCCGAGCTTGAGTGCAAGCGCCGCGGGGGCAGGGGTCGTCATCGCTTCGCGGCCGAAATAGAGCGCAGGCACGCCCTCGTTTGTCTTCTGGTCGACGAGCAGGCAGATGGTCTTTCCGCGCCTGAGCAGCGTGAAGATCCGTCGCGTGCCGCGCGGGCCTTTTGCGATCTGATCCTTCGGACCGTTGCTCCAGCGCTGCTGGACGAGCCAGCGATCGACGTAGGGATTGTTCTGCGGCCGATAGACTTCGCCGCCCTCGAATCCCGATTGCGTCACGACGAAAGGCATCACTTCCCAATTGGCGAAATGCCCTGAGAAAAAGATCACACCCTTGCCGGCCCCGACCGCGCGCCGCGCCTCTTCCATGCCGTCGACCGTGATCCGGGCGCCCGGCCCAATAGTTCCGATTTTGTCCAGGTGTGCGTATTCGGAGACCGTGCGCCCAAGATTCTCGCACATCTCGCGCACGATGGATTCGATCTCGGCGCCGGTCTTCTCCGGAAAGGCCGCCCTGAGGTTGACGCGCGCGCGGTTCGTCACGCCTGCGCGATAGAACAGGTGCCTGCCGATGAAGCCGCCCACGGCCGAGGCCGCATCCACGCCCAGAATCCGGAAAAGGCCGATGAAAGAGAAAAAGGCCGCTGCCTCCGCCAGATAGCGCAGGCGCAGCGCGAAGGAGAGTGACGGGGCGTCCGGCGTTTCGCTCATCCAGCCCCGACAATAGCGTCAATCATGTGAAGAAGATCGTCCCTGTCTTCGAAGCTGGCCGCCACGGGCAGGACTCCGACGCCGGTGCGCTCGGCAGGAGAAACACGGACATAATCCTTTTCCGTCGTGATCAGGCACGCACCCTTTTCCTGGGCCAATGTCTTGAGCGCCGCGATCTCTGAAGCGCTGTAGGCGTGATGGTCGGCATAGACACGACAGTCTGCCAGCTCCGCGCCGAGTTCTTTGAGCGTCCCGAAGAATTTCTGCGGACGGCCGATCCCCGCAAATGCGACACAGCGCGCGCCGCGTAGCGCCTCGCCGGCGACGGGGACCAGCCGCGCGCGCAGCGTGGTTCCTCGAAAATGCGGAATGCGCGCCGTACCCTTGCCCATCAGCACGATCGCGTTGGCGCGCGCCAAAGCCTGTTTGGGCGGCTCGCGCAGCGGGCCGGCCGGAAGCACGCGACCGTTTCCGACGGGATCGTCGGTGTCGATGACGACGATCGAAAGATCTTTCGCAAGCTGAAAGTTCTGATGCCCGTCGTCCATGACGATGACATCGCACTTGTCTGCCAGCGCCGCGCCCGCGCGCCGGTTGCGCGCTACGACGACGGGCGCGGTGCGTGCAAGCAGGAGGGCCTCATCGCCGACCGCGCTGGCCGTGTGCATTTCGGGGTCGACCCAGAGCGGCCCGCTCTCCGATCCGCGGTAGCCGCGCGTGAGAAACACGGGCTTCAGTCCTCTTTCCAGGACGGCTGTGGCGATCGCGATCGCGACCGGTGTCTTCCCGGAACCGCCGGCGACGAGTCCGCCGACACAAACCACTTTCGCGCGCGGACGGTACGGTTGTCCAAGTTTTGCTTTCCACGCGACGCTCGTACCGTAGAGAAGACCCAGCGGCGAAAGAGCCTGCGCGAGCACGCGCGAAGCCGGATCGTCGCGCGACCAGAACTCAGGCGCTCGCATGGGTTACAAGAAGCGCGTCGATCGCGGCGATCGTCCTTTGCACTGCGCCGCCAAGCGTCGCGGCGCCGTGCGCGGCGGCATTCCCCAACGCTTCTGTTTCCTCTTGGTTGGAAAGAAGCCGCTTCGAGAGATCGGCGATCTCGCCCGCGGAGCGAACAAGGCCCAGGCCCTGCGCCTCGAAGATGGCCTTGAAGGCGCTGTCCGAATTGAACGTATGCGGGCCGGCAAGGACCGCCCGCTTCAGACGCGCCGGCTCGAGGGGATTGTGGCCGCCCATCGGCACCAAAGTTCCGCCGACAAAGGCGAAGGGCGCCAACCGATAGAAGAGGCCAAGCTCGTTGAGCGTGTCGGCGACATAGATGGCTGTCGACGGGGTTATCGCTTCGCCCTTCGAGCGCAGTGCCGCAGGACGCGTGCCGGATAGCGTCGCGATATCCGCACCGCGCTCGATGTGCCGCGGAACGATGATGGTGAGGAGGCCGGGCAGGCTCTGCCGCAAGATGTCATGCGCCGGCAGGATGGTTTCGTCCTCTCCGGGATGGGTTTGCGCGGCGAGAAGGATCGGCCGTTGTCCGATCTGGCTCGCAAGGTTTTCGAGCGCGGCAGGATCCGCGGTGAGGGGCGGAGCGTCCGCTTTCAAGCTTCCGCTCACGCGCACATCGTTGCAACCGAGATCGCGGAATCGGGCGGCATTGTCTTCGTCCTGGGCAAGGCACAGCGCGAAGGCGGACAAGATCGCTTTCACCGTTCTGGGCGCCCAACGCCAGCCGCGCACCGAGCGCTCGGAGATCCGTGCATTGACGAGCGCGAGCCGCGTCCCGCACGCCCGCGCATTGAGAACCAGATTGGGCCAAAGGTCGGAATCGACGAAAAGGCCGACATCGGGGCGCCAGTGAGCAAGAAACCGCGCGGTCGCCGACGGCGTATCGACGGGAACGAACTGGTGGATGGCGGCCGTCGGCAAACGGCGTTCCATCATCGCGGCCGACGCGACCGTGCCGCTGGTGACGAGCACGGCCTTTCTGTCGTGAACCAGCGCCTCGACCAGGGGCACGGCCGCCACGCATTCCCCGACGCTCGCGCCGTGGATCCAGACAAGCGGTCCCGGCGGTCTTTCGCGTGCCGCGATCCCGAATCGTTCGGACGCTCGCGCCGGCTGTTCTTTTCCGATCGCGGCGCGTCGCTTCAGAAGGATGGGAACGATCGGCGCAAACGCAGCCGTCGCGGCCCTGTAGGCAAGCAATCCGAGAGGCTGTGAACTCATGCCTGCAAGACCGCTTCGGCCGTCGCGATCGTCGGTTCGGGTGTTTCGAAATTGCTCCTGTAGAGGCGGGCGTAGAGACCGCCCAGCGCGACCAGCTCCTTATGGGTGCCGGATTCCGCGATGCGGCCCCGATCGAGCACATAAATTCGGTCGGCGTCCTGCACGGTCGAAAGCCTGTGAGCGATGACGATGGTCGTGCGATTCTTCATCAGGCGCGCCAGCGCACCGTGCACCTGGCGCTCGCTCTCGGTATCGAGGGAGGACGTCGCCTCGTCGAGGAGAAGGATGGGTGCGTTGCGCAGCATGGCGCGCGCGATCGCTATGCGCTGGCGCTGTCCGCCGGAAAGCTTGAGGCCGCCTTCGCCGATGCGCGAATCGTAGCCGTGCGGCAGTTCGCCAATGAAGCCGTCGGCGGCCGCGGCGCTCGCCGCCCCCTCCACGTCGGCGAGGGAGGCGCCCGTCCGCCCTAGCGCGATGTTGTCTGCGATGGTTTCGTCGAAGAGGATTGGCTCCTGGGTAACGAGCGCGAAGTTGTTTCTGAGCGACTTCAGCGTGACGTCGCGGATATCCTGGCCGTCGATTTCGATGCGTCCGGCCTGGGGGTCGTAAAACCTCAAGAGCAGATTGAAGAGCGTGGACTTGCCGGCGCCGGAAGGACCGACGATCGCGACCTTCTCGCCGGGAGCGACCGAGAGGTTCAACCTGTCGACAGCGGGAATGAGCGCGCTCGCGCCATAGGCGAAGGAAACGTCCTTGAAATCGACACGGCCGCCTCTCGGTGCGAACGGCACGGTCAAGATCTTTGCGCCGGGACGGTCGACAATGGTGGGCGCGGCGTCCATGACGCGGAAGACGCGCGTCGCCGCTGCGACGCCTGCGGAGGCCACGGTCCACAACTGGCCGAGATTGCGCACGGGTTGTTGCGCCAGCAACAGCGCCGCAAGGAAGGAGGCGAAGCGGTCGACCTCGAGTTCGTGGTGAACGGAAAGGTAGCCCGCATAGATCAAGGTCAACGCCACCACGAACCCGGCGAACACATCGGCCGCCGGAATCGCAGCCGCGCTGGTTCTGACGATCTTGAGAAGGTGGCGCAGTCGCTGCTGCAGCCTGAGATGTGCGCGCAGGGACGCGTGCTGTTCGAGCCCATACGCCTTGATGATGCGCCTGCCGTCCAGTGCCTCGGAAAGGGTCGTCGAGAGGTTTCCCGTCTCTTCCATTCCGCGGGTCGATGCGCGGCGCATCGAGCGGCCGATGCGCTGCATCACCCAGGCGACGAGAGGCAGGACGATGAGCGAGAGCAGCGCGAGCTGCCACGCCTGGTAGACCATCAGCGCCGCAAGACCCAGAAGCTGCACGGCTTCGAGGCCGATGGCGGCGGCGCCCTTGGTGATCGCGTCGCGCATCTGCGTCGCGTCATAAAGGAAGTTGGAGACGAACTGGCCGGAATGCACTTCGTTGAGCGACGCGAGATCGCGCCGGATCAGGCTGTCGAACATGTCGCGCTGGGTCGCGGCCACGATGCGTTCGCCCAGCGAGCCGACGAGCGTTTGCTGCGCATAGAAACTCGCCGCGCGCGCGATCAGGATGGCGCAGGCCGCAAGCGGAATGGGCAGCAGAAACTGCCCGTTCTTGTTCAGGAAGAGCTCGCGGATCGCCGGCTGCACGATGTAGGCGAGCGCCATTGTCATGGCCGACGTCACGATCATGGCAAGCATGGCGGCGGCGAGCGTCAGCCAGTGTCCGCTGAGATAGTCGCGCGCCAGACGCAAGAGCACGGGCGCCACGCCGGATTCGTCCGCCGTTAGGGCATGCGTCTTCCGGTTGCCAGCCCGCTCGATCTCGACACGCTGTGACATGGGGTTCGGGTTTAACACGGGGGCTGGGCGGTGGGCGAGGGCGCTTAGTCTTCCGGCTCCATCAGCCGGTGAATGTGCACGACGAAATAGCGCATCTGGGCGTTGTCCACACTCGCCTGCGCTTTTGCGCGCCACGCCGAATGCGCCGTCTTGTAGTCCGGGAAGATGCCGACGATATCGAGCTTCTCAAGATCCTTGAACTCGATGCGCTCGGGCGAAACCAACTCCCCGCCAAAAACCAGATGCAGCAATTGCTTCGGCGCACGATCGATCATGTCTTGATGCCCGTTAGGAAGATTCAGCGCAAAGGTCGCAAAGGATGCGCAAAGGTCGCAAATGAAATTTCACACAGAGACACAGAGCCACAGAGATGCCCTGCGCTGCCTGTAAGCGCTGTACGGTTGGCTAGATTGGGCTGGCGCGCCAAAGGCGCGCCGACTCGATCCTTGAGCCCGCCCGGCGGCGCCAAGATCGCGACAAATTCTCTGTGCCTCTGTGTCTCTGCGTGAACCCTTACTTTGCGACCTTTGCGCATCCTTTGCGACCTTTGCGCTGAATCTCTTTTGTCCTGACTCTTTAGCCGGGCAGCTTGATGTGCCGCACGCGGGCGAGAAGATTGGCATGCAGCCCGGGCGCCGCCGCGACCACCGAAGGCTGCACCGCGGTCGGCCGATTGTATTTGAGCGTCTCGCCCGTATGCGTGGTCACTGCGCCGCCGGCTTCCAGGACGATGATTTCCGCCGCCGCCAGGTCCCAATCGTGCTTCGCCGAAAGCGCCATCATCGCATCGAATGTCCCGCCTGCCACCAGCGCCAGGCGCAACGCGATCGAGTTGCGCGATTCGATCTCCATCGGCGGCCAGGGGATGTTGGGCGCATTCGACCAGGCCGGGTGCTCGAACATCGCCTTGTCGCCCAGCATGCGGCAACCTTCGACGTCCTGTCTGCTTCCGACATGGATGGGTTTGCCGTTGCACCAAGCGCCGAGCCCGCGGCCGGCACGGAAGCATTCGTCGGTGATCGGGTTATAAACGACGCCGGCAATCGGCCGCCCTTCCGAAATGACTCCGGCGCAGATCGTGAAGTGCGGCTTGCCGCGGACGAACGCGATCGTTCCGTCGATCGGATCGACGACGAACGTGAAAGCCTGGGTCAGGCGCGACTCGTCGTCCTCGGTCTCTTCGGACAGCCAGCCGTAATTCGCGCGCGCGCTGCGCAAACGATTGGTGAGGAATTGGTCTACCGCGAGGTCGGCTTCCGTAACCGGGCTTCCCTTCTCCTTGCGCCAGCGTTTGTAGTCGCCGCCGAAGAAACGGCGCGCGATGTGGCCCGCCTCGCGTACGGCTTCTTCGAGGAGGACGAGATCGGATACGAGATCGCTCTCAGGCACCGGCAACGGTCATGCCTTCCACGCGGATGGTCGGCGCGTTCGTGGCGTAGCGGAAAACGAGATCGTTCGCCGGCGTGAGATGGACGAACATGTCCTTCAGATTGCCGGCAATTGTGATCTCGGAGACGGGAAAGGCGAGCTTGCCGTTCTCGATCCAGAAACCCGCAGCGCCGCGGCTATAGTCGCCGGTCACGCCGTTGACGCCCATGCCCATCAACTCGGTGACATAGAAGCCGTCCTTGATGTCCGCCATCAGAGCGTCCGGGGCAAGCGCGCCGGGCTCCATGTAGAGATTGGTCGGCGCGGGCGAAGGCGGCCCGCCCGTGCCGCGCGACGCATGGCCCGTTGTCTGAAGTCCAAGCTTCTTGGCACTCGCGCAATCGAGCAGCCAGGTCGTGAGCATGCCCTTGTCGATGAGCAGGCGGCGTTCCGTGGCAACGCCTTCGCCGTCGAACGGGCGCGAGCGTCGGCCTCTCTTGCGATGCGGATCGTCGACGATCGTGATCGCGGTGCCGAACACCTGCTTCTCCAGCCGGTCTTTGAGGAAGCTCACGCCGCGCGCGATCGAGGCACCGGATATGGCGCCGGCAAAGTGGCCGACCAAACCCATGCTGACGCGCGGATCGTAGACGACCGGAACGGCCTGCGACTTCGCTTTGCGCGGATGAAGACGCGCAACCGTCCGCTCGCCGGCGCGCTTGCCCACACTCTCGGGATCCTCGAGGTCGCTTCCGTGCCGCGCGCTTGCGCTGTCATAGTCGCGCTCCATCGCCGTGCCCTCGCCGGCGAGCACCGCAACGCCGACGCTGTGGCTGGTGCCGGCGAAGCGTCCGAAGAACCCGGCCGATGTCGCAAGCGCCACGCGCGAGCGGCTGAAGCTGGCACCGCCGCCTTCGGAATTGGTAACGCCCTCGACGGCGAGTGCAGCCCCTTCCACGGCACGCGCGCGCTCGATCAGCTTCTCGGGCGCAGGCTCCGCTGGATCTTCGATATCGAGATCGGGAATCTGCTTTGCGAACCGTTCCGAAGGGGCGAGGCAGGCGAATTGGTCTTCCGGCGCGAGCTTTGCCATGGCGACGGCGCGCTCGGGCAGTCCCGCCAGCGCGTCCGCAGAGAAGTCCGTCGACGAAACGAAGGCGATGCGCTGACCGATGAAGACGCGCAAGCCAAGGTCCGAAGACTCCGAGCGCTCGACGTCTTCCAGTTTTCCCAACCGATAGGAGACGCTCGCCGACACGCCTTCGACCAGCAGAGCGTCGGCAGCGTCGGCGCCGGCCGCGCGCGCGCCGCGGAGCAGCGTCTCGAGAATGTCCTGCGCGGCGTGCTCTTTCATTGCCTCAACCTGTGCTTGCCGGGGGTGCGAAGACCAGCCAGCCGCAGGCCGCGATACCGACGATGAAAGCGGCCCAGCTCAGTGTCATGCCGACCAGACGCAAATAGGAGGGGCCGACGTTCCGCGAGAGTCCGATTCCGTGAAGGATGCGGCCAACGGTCAGAGGAACGCCGATGGCGTGGATGACCCAGAAGGGTGCGCCCAGCGAATTGACGACGATCATCATCAAGAGGGGCAGGGGAACGTTTTCGGTGTTGTTGGCATGCGCGCGGATCGCCCCGATCATTGTCGAATTGGCGCCGTCGCCGATCGCCGTCCTGGTGGTGAAGCGTGCGCGGACCACGAGCATTCCCAGCACCAGCATGATGAGCGCGTTGACGGCGACGTAAAGCGCCATCATTCGGAATGCGTCGGTCCATAGAGCCGCCAGTGCCATTGCCCGTCCCCATCGAGAGAAGGGGCCATGTGACGGAGAAACCGCCGCGTGGTCAAGGCGCGCGGATCGCTCGGAAACTGGGGTTCCGTCTACAACGTTTGCCGCGGCGCTTCTAACTCGCCGCGCGGGGTTCTAGGCTCGCCGGACACGCAAAATCAGGAGCGAAGAATGGCCCAGGAAGAATCCCCGCCCGCCGGACCGGATCTCGCCAAGGGCGTCGCGCTTTCGGATTTCGTCGATGGAAAGCTGCTCGGGCATCTGGGCAAGGAGGAAATTCTCCTCGTGCGCAGCAATGCGAAGACCTTCGCGATCGGCGCGCACTGCACGCACTATCATGGCCCGCTGGCGGAGGGGCTCGTCGTCGGCAATACAGTTCGCTGTCCCTGGCACCATGCCTGCTTCGATCTTCAAACCGGTGAGGCTATTCGCGCGCCGGCCCTGAGCGCGGCTTCGACCTGGCGCACGGAAGAGCGCGACGGGCGCATCTACGTTCTGGCGGCGCAGGAACAGACGAACACCGCATCGCCTTTGCCGAAAGACGCGCCGCAGAAAATCGTCATCGTCGGCGGTGGCGCGGCCGGCTTTGCGGCAGCCGAGATGCTGCGACGGCATGGCTACGCGGGGAGCATCGCGATGTTGAGCAGCGACTCGGCTGCGCCGGTCGACCGGCCCAATCTGTCGAAAGATTATCTCGCCGGCAGCGCGCCCGAAGAATGGGTGCCGCTTCGTCCGGATGCGTTCTACCGCGAGTCGAAGATCGACATGCGCCTCGGCACCGAGGTCTCAGAACTCGATCTCGCGAAGCGCGAGGTCGTCACGAGCAAGGGCGAGCGCATTGCCTACGACCGGCTTTTGCTGGCGATGGGCGCCGAACCGCTGCACCTTTCGATTCAGGGCGCAGATGCGCGCCACATTCACACGCTGCGCTCGCTCGATGACTGCCGCGCCATCATCGCCGCGGCAGGAAACGCAAAGCGTGCGGTGCTGATCGGGGCCAGTTTCATTGCGCTCGAAGTGGCGGCCTCGCTCCGCGCACGCAACATCGAGGTGCATGTCGTCGCGCCCGAGAAGACGCCGATGGAGCGCGTGCTCGGCAGGGAGATGGGCGCCTTCGTCCGCGCTTTGCACGAAGAAAAGGGCGTGATCTTCCATCTCGAGGACACGGTCGCCGCCATCGAGGGAAAGAAGGCGACGTTGAGGTCGGGCACCGCGATCGAATCCGATCTCATCGTCATGGGCGTCGGCGTACGGCCGCGTCTTGCCTTGGCCGAGCGCGCCGGGCTCGCCATCGATCGCGGCGTCGTGGTGGACGATTATCTCGAAACCAGCGCGTCCCGCGTCTTCGCGGCGGGCGACATCGCGCGCTGGCCCGATCCGCACTCGGGCGGGAAGATTCGCGTCGAGCATTGGGTCGTCGCGCAACGGCAGGGTCAGACCGCCGCGCTCAACATGCTCGGTCTTAAGCAGAAGTTCGACGCCGTACCGTTCTTCTGGAGCCAGCATTACGACGTGCCCATCAACTATGTCGGCCACGCCGAGCATTGGGACGAAATCGCCGTCGAAGGCGACATTGCCGCGCGCGACTGCCTCCTGAAATACAAACGCGGCGGCAAGACTCTCGCCGTGTCCTCCATCTATCGCGACCTCGCGAGCCTCGAAGCCGAGCTCAAACTGGAGCGCGGACAAATTTGAGGTCGCTCTCACCTCCATGGCAGCGCATACGGCGAGTCAAAAATGGCGAACCAGGCGCGATGGCGAGCAACCGAAGCCGGAGCTTGAGGCACGTCGCGTCAAATGATTGAGGGAACTCATTTCGCGTTTCGCAATTTCGTAAGGTGCCTCAGACATGCGCAGGGGGCAGCGCTGGAATGCCGGCATTCGTCAGGAGAGGAAACCCATGAAATTACGCATGCTTCGCGCCGGCCTCGTGGCTGGTCTTATTGCCTTGGCGGCGCCATATTCCAGCGCTTCCGCCGATATGCCCAAGGTCAGTCCTGCCGTCGGCAAGACGCTCGCCGACGCCCAGAAGCTGCTGCAGGCAACGCCGCCCGACTACAAATCCGCGCTCGATTTGGTGCACCAGGCCCAGGCCGCTCCCAATCGCACACCCGTCGACGACTACTTCATCAACCAGTTCCAGGGTCAGATCGCGGCGCACACGAAAGACGATGCGACCGCTGCCGCGAGCTTCGAAGCCGTTGCCGACTCCCCACTCATCGATCAGGACGCCAACAAGGCCGCATTGCTTCAGAACGCGCTCATCCTGTCGACGGTGGCCGGGCATTATCGCAAGGCCGTCCAATATGGAGACAAGCTCTCCGCGATGGGGCCGCTGAAGTACGACGTCGAAGGCGATCTTTCCATTGCCTACTACAATCTGAAGGACATGACGCGCGCGCGCGATCTTGCGCAGAAATCGGTCGATGGCGCGAAGGCCGCGGGGGCCCAGCCCGATCCCAACGTGCTTCTGGTGATTTCCAATGCGCAGCCGACGGCAAAAACCACGCGGGTGCGCAGAAAGAGACACTAGAGCTCGCGCAGGCGAGAGTCAGGAACAACACAGCAACAGCGTCGGGCGTATCAGGCGACGCGTCGGACGCGACCGCCGGAGATGTCCCACATCTCGCAGGCGGGTTCCTTGGCTTTTGCCCAGCGCTGTTCGATCTCGGCCGCGGCCGCGTGCCAGCCGCGCGCCATCCGCAAAAAAGACTCGCGCTGCTCGCTTCGCCCGGCGTCTTGCGCAAGGTCGGCCTGCACAAGGGCGTCGCGAGC
>Ga0307479_10006466_pt1 | contig 10766 bp, 7 predicted proteins | sample atmos_gasesECM4C_FD_203743 | JGI IMG/M metagenome (GOLD analysis project Ga0307479, IMG submission 203743) | Hardwood forest soil microbial communities from Morgan-Monroe State Forest, Indiana, United States - atmos_gasesECM4C_515 | ecosystem: Environmental > Terrestrial > Soil > Temperate...
ACATCGCCCGGCGGCGCAAACGCCATTGCGCCCATAGCGCTATAAAAATCAGCACGATGCCCGTTGCGATCCAGAATCTGGAATAGAGCGCGATTTCACCCCGCTCGGAAAGCTCGCTGCCGAAAACAGCGGCCCACTGGTCCCAGTGGAAAAAAATCCGCAAATCTCCGAAGCCTTGCAGCAAACAGAAGATGGCCGCGAGATAGAGCAGCAACACCAGCATCCAGCCGAGAACGCGAAAGTGTCTGGCCTTTTCCGAAAGACCAATCGCGATCTGCGCGGTGTTGGATGAATCTGGTGATGCGATCGCCGGCAGCCGGCCAATCCGGGCGCGAGACGTGATCACTGCGACCACGACAAAAGCGGTTGCGCCAATCAGAGCCACAATAACACTTGCGGTCAGCGCATTCATGGTGCCCGCCTAGCATTCTTCGGAACTTAGTATCGGTGCGGCGGGAGCAAATTGCGCGAACGGTGACGGGATTTCAAGGCGGAGAGCACATTCTCCCTCTCCCCGGAGGGGGGAGGGTCGGGGGTGAGGGGGTTCGGAGATTGAAATTCGAACTAGGATCCCCCTCACCCGCCTTGCTCGCGCTGCTCGCAAGTCGGCCTCTCCCACCGGGGAGAGGCAAATGTCCTCGCGTCGCCATTACGCCGCCTTCGCCCGCTCGGCGATGGCGACCAGCGAACGCAAAATCTCAGTCGCGCCTTTGAGGCGCTCGGCCGAAGAGTCCCATTCGTCGAAGAACACGACCTTCATGTCCGGGCGCACGCGCGCGCCGACCGGGTGCTTGGCGATGTAAGCGATGAGACCGTCGGGATTTTGGAAAACATTATCGCGGAACGCGAGCACCGCGCCCTTGGGCCCGACCTCGATGCGCTCGACATTGGCGCGCCGGCACAGCGATTTGATCGCCACCACCTGCAGCAGATATTCGACCTCGTCCGGCAGCGGGCCGAAGCGATCGACGAGCTCGGCGGCGAACGCCCCGATGGCGCGATCGTCCTCGATTTCGGACAGGCGCCGATACAAAGCGAGCCGCACCGGCAGGTCGGTGACGTAGTCTTCGGGAATGAGCACCGGCGTGCCGATGGTGATCTGCGGCGACCAGCGGTCAGGCGCGGGCGCGGTGATGCCGGCTTTCATCGACATCACCGCCTCTTCGAGCATTTGTTGGTAAAGCTCGTAGCCGACTTCCTTGATGTGGCCAGACTGCTCGTCGCCGAGAAGATTGCCGGCGCCGCGAATGTCGAGATCGTGGGACGCGAGCTGGAAGCCGGCGCCGAGCGTATCAAGCGATTGCAGAACTTTGAGTCGCCGCTCCGCCTGCGCCGTGATTTTCCGCGCCGCCGGCAGCGTTAAGAGCGCATAGGCGCGCAGCTTCGAGCGGCCGACGCGGCCGCGCAGCTGATAAACTTGCGCCAAGCCGAACATATCGGCGCGGTGCACGATCAGCGTATTCGCGGTCGGTATGTCGAGGCCGGATTCGACGATGGTCGTGGACAGAAGCACGTCGAACTTTCCGTCGTAGAACGCCGACATCACGTCTTCAAGGACGCGCGCCGGCATCTGGCCGTGCGCCACCGCAACGCGGACTTCCGGCACGTGCTTGTCGAGGAAGTCCTTGGCGCCGGCGAGGTCTTCGATGCGCGGGCAAATGTAGAACGCCTGCCCGCCGCGATAGCGCTCGCGCAGCAAAGCCTCGCGCACCGTGACCGGATCGAATGGCGAGACGAAAGTGCGGACCGCGAGCCGATCGACCGGCGGCGTAGCGATGATCGACATTTCGCGCACGCCGGAGAGCGCCAATTGCAACGTGCGCGGGATCGGCGTCGCGGTCAGCGTGAGCACATGCACTTCGGCGCGCAACTGCTTGAGCCGCTCCTTGTGCGCGACGCCGAAATGCTGCTCTTCGTCGACGACGATCAAGCCGAGATCCTTGAACTTGATGTTTTTGCCGAGAAGCGCATGGGTGCCGATGACGATGTCGATGGTGCCCTCGGCGATCCCCTTCTTCACTTTGGCGAGTTCGCCCGCGGAAACGAGCCGCGAGGCTTGCGCGAGATGGACGGCATAGCCGCGCAACCGTTCGCCGAAGGTCCTAAAATGCTGGCGGGCGAGCAGCGTCGTCGGCACCACGACCGCGACCTGCTTGCCGTTCATCGCGGCGATGAAGGCGGCCCGCAGCGCGACTTCGGTCTTGCCGAAGCCGACATCGCCGCAGATCAGCCGGTCCATCGGCCGGCCGGAGGCGAGATCGGCGAGCACGGCGGCGATCGCGGCATCCTGGTCCTCGGTTTCTTCGTAAGGAAAGCCGGCGCAGAATTCGTCGTAGAGGCCGGCGGCCAGCGCGAGCCGCGGCGCCTCGCGCAATTGCCGCTCGGCGGCGATCTTGATGAGTTCGCCGGCAATCTCGCGGATGCGATTCTTCATCCGCGCCTTGCGCGCTTGCCAGGCCGTGCCGCCGAGCCGGTCGAGCTCGGCGCCGGCCTCCTCGGAGCCGTAGCGCGAAAGCAGTTCGATATTCTCAACCGGCAGGAACAGTTTGTCGCCGCCGGCATAATGGATTTCGAGACAATCGTGCGGCGCGCCGGCGGCCTCGATCGCGCGCAAGCCGGAAAAGCGGCCGATGCCGTGATCGACGTGGACGACGAGATCGCCGGCGGCAAGGCTCGTCACTTCGGCGATGAAATTCTCCGCGCGCTTCGACGGCCGGCGCGCGCGGATGAGCCGCTCGCCGAGAATGTCTTGTTCCGTGATCAGCGCGACGTCGGCGGTCTCGAAGCCGGATTCCAGTCCGAGCACGGCCAGCGCCACCTGCGGGCGCGGCAGCGCGAGGGCTTCCGGCCACGACGCGACCGGCGCCAGATTGTGCAGGCCGTGCTCGGCCAGCACATGGCCCATGCGTTCGCGCGAGCCTTCGCTCCACAACGCGACTACCGCGCGCTTACCGCCCGATTGCAGCGCGCCGACATGCTTGACGACGGCTTCGAACACATTGGCGCTGGGCGTTGCGCGTTCGGCCGCGAAATTGGGCCCGGCATGGGCGCCGACGGCGACCTCTCCCCCAAGGGGAGAGGGAGAAGATGGCGCAGCGAACGGCGTCAGCTTTGCCAACGCTGAAGCGTCGAGCCGCTCGCGCCACTCAGCTTCAGCCAGATAGAGCCGGCCCGGCGGCAGCGGTTTATACGGCGCGCCGCCGCCGTCTTTGCCGAGCGCATCTTTCCGCGCCTGATAATAGTCGGCGATCTGTGCGAGACGTTCATGCGCGGCTTCTTCGGCTAGAGGTTCGACGGCAAGCGGCGTTGCCGGCAGATAATCGAACAGCGTTTCGAGCCGGCGATGAAACAGCGTCAGCCAGTGCTCCATGCCGGCATGCTTGCGCCCCTCGGTCACCGCCTCATAGAGCGCATCGTCGGGCGCGGCGGCGCCGAACTCCGCCACATAGCCGGTGCGAAACAGACGAATGGTGTCGCTGGTGAGCGCAAACTCGGAGACCGGCACGAGATCGAGCGTGCGAAGCTCGCTGGTGGTGCGTTGCGTCTCCGGATCGAAGCTGCGGATCGATTCCAGCGCGTCGCCGAAAAAATCGAGCCGCACCGGGGCATCCATGCCGGGCGCGAATAGATCGACAATGCCGCCACGCACCGCATAATCGCCGGCCTCGCGCACCGTGGCGGCGCGGTTAAAACCGTTGAGCTCGAGCCATTGGATGATGTTGGCCATCGGCGCGATATTGCCGGGCGCCACCGAAAGCGACTGCTTGGCGATCACCGCGCGCTCGGGCACGCGCTGCAAGACGGCATTGACGGTGGTGAGAAGGACCGCTGGGTGCTCGCGGCCGACAATGCGCGACAGCCGCGCAAGCGTCATGACCCGCTGCGCGATGACCGCGGGATGCGGCGAGACGCGGTCGTAGGGCAGGCAATCCCAGGCCGGGAATTCCAGGATTTCAATATCGGGCGCGAAGAAGGAAATCGCCCGCGAGACCGCAGCCATGCGTGGGCCGTCGCGGCAGACGAGCGCTAGCGAGATCGCCGGCGGATTTTTGCTCGCCGCAATGGCGCGGGCAAGATCGGCGACGACGAGCCCTTCGGCGCCATCCGGTACGCCTGCGAGCGTGAGCGGTCGGCCGGCTTTGAGCCGCTCCGCCGGCGATTTGGTCAAGAGTTGCGCCGGCGCGCTCACGACTTTGCCTCGACACGGTTATGAAAGGCCATCAGCTGGCGCAACACCGGCGTGTCATGCCGCGCCGGGACGGCTTCATTGCCGACAATCCACGCATAGAGCTCGGCATTGGGGACTTCGATCAGATGCTCGAACTGGTCGAGCTCGGCGGCATCGAATTTGTCGACCCACGCGTCGGCGAAGCGGCCGACGATCAGATCCATCTCGCGCACGCCGCGGCGCCAGGCGCGGAACAAGAGCCGCCGCCGCCGCTCGTCCAATCCTGCGCTGGAGCGTTCAGTCATTTTTCCAAATCCATTTTTGGCGCACGATCCTTTCGAAACACCGATTTCCGCTTTTCCGGATCATGCGTACGCCAACGCCAAAAGCCCGGACGGGGCCGGGCCAGGGGTATATAGAGGGCGATGGAGTGAATGTCAGCGGCTCGGAGCGTCATTCCGGGGCCGAGCCAGCGAGGAGCCCGGGATCCATAAACACAGTCCGTGTAAATCCTGCACCGGCAGCGATTATGGATTCCGGACAACCGCTGCGCGGTTTCCGGAATGACGAGCACTAATGCGTCCAGCCGTCCTCAATCCGCTCTTCGCTTCGCTGTCATCCCTGCCGGGAATCGGGCCGAAGGTGGAAAAGCTCTATGCGCGGCTCTTCGGCCGCGACAACGAGCCGCCGCGCCTCATCGATCTGTTGTTTCATCTGCCGAGCGGCTTCGTCGACCGGCGCAACCAGCCGAAGCTCAGCGAGGTGACGCCCGACACAGTCGTCACCGTCGCGGTCACGATCGACAAGCACCGGCCGCCGCCGCCGCACCGGCCGCGCGCGCCGTACAATATCGAGGCAAGCGACGACACCAACACGCTGACAATTACCTATTTCAACGCCCGCAAGGATTACCTGCAAAAGCAGTTTCCGGTCGGCGAAGTCCGCTACGTGTCCAGCATCGCCACGCTATATGACGGCCATTTGCAGATGGTGCATCCCGACCGCGTCGTCGATGCGGAGGGGTTCAAGCACCTGCCGCTCCTCGATCCGGTCTACCCGCTGACCGAAGGCTTGCATCCCAACCAGCTGCGCAAGGCGATCGATGCCGGTCTGCAGCGCCTGCCGGCGCTGACCGAATGGCAGGACCGCGACTGGCTGTCACGTAATGCCTATCCGAATTTTGCCGAGGCGCTGCGCGGGCTGCACTACCCGCAATCGCCGGACGATCTTTCGCCCGAAAGCGCGGCTTGGTCGCGGCTCGCATACGATGAATTCCTCGCCGGGCAGCTCGCGCTCGCTCTCCTTCGCACGCATATGCGCACGCGCAGCGGCCGCGGCAGTGCCGCCGAAGGACGCTTGCGCGGCCGCATCATTGCCGCGCTCCCCTACGCGCTCACCCCGTCGCAGCAGCACGCGGTGACCGATATCGTCGCTGACCTCGCGCAGCCGCAGCGCATGCTGCGGCTTCTGCATGGCGATGTCGGCTCCGGCAAGACCGTGGTCGCGCTCCTTGCCGCCGCCAATGTGATCGAAGCCGGCCGGCAGGCGGCGTTCATGGCGCCGACCGAAATCCTGGCGCGGCAGCATTTCGCCACCATCGCGCCTTTGGCGCGCACCGCTGGCATCCGGGTTGCTATTCTCACCGGCCGCGAACGCGGGCGCGAGCGCGATGATATTCTCTCAAGTCTCGCGATCGGCGAGATCGATCTGATTGTCGGCACCCACGCGCTGTTTCAGGAACATGTCGCGTTCCATGATCTCGCGCTCGCGATCGTCGACGAACAGCACCGCTTCGGCGTGCATCAGCGTCTGGCGCTCGCCCGCAAGGGCGAAGCGGTCGATCTTCTGGTGCTCACCGCCACTCCGATCCCGCGCACGCTGGTGCTGACTTATTTCGGGGACATGGACGTCTCCGAGCTACGCGAGAAACCGGCCGGACGGCAGAAGATCGACACCCGCGCGGTGCCGCTGGAGCGCCTTACCGAGATCACCGACGCGGTGGCGCGCGCATTGAAGGCGGGACGGCAGGTCTATTGGGTCTGCCCGCTGGTCGAGGAATCCGAAAGCGTCGATCTCGCCGCGGCCGAGGAGCGCTTCAAAATCCTGCAGAAGCGATTCGGCAACGCCGTCGATCTCGTTCACGGCCGCATGCGCGGACCCGAAAAGGATCGCGCCATGGAGCGCTTTGCCAAGGGTGAAACCCGGCTTCTGGTTGCGACCACAGTGATCGAAGTCGGCGTCGACGTGCCGCAAGCAAGCGTCATGGTGATTGAACACGCCGAGCGCTTCGGCTTGGCGCAGCTGCATCAGCTGCGCGGGCGGATCGGCCGCGGCGCCGAGCGCTCGAGCTGCATCCTGCTCTACAAAGGCCCGCTCGGCCCGACCGCGAAAGCGCGGCTCGCGATTCTGCGCGAGACCGACGACGGCTTTCGCATCGCCGAAGAGGATTTACGGCTGCGCGGGCAAGGCGACGTGCTTGGCGTGCGGCAAAGCGGCCTGCCCGGCTTTCGTGTGGCGCGCATCGAATCGCATGCCGCGCTGCTGCCGGCGGCGCGCGACGATGCGGCGCTGGTGCTCGCACGCGATCCGAAATTGCAATCGCCGCGCGGGCAGGCCTTGCGGCAATTGCTTTATCTGTTCTCGCGCGACGAAGCGGTGAGCCTGCTCAGCGCCGGTTGAAGCGGATCGGCGCCGAACCGGTTGTAACCTCGCGTGCCTATCCGGCACCACCAGACGATCAACACGATGATTCCAATGAACGGGATCAGACCGAGCAGGATCCACCAGCCGCTTGAATCGGTGTCATGCAGCCTGCGCGCCGTGACGGCGAGATCGGGAATAATCGTCGCCAGCCAGAACAACGTCGCCAGCGGCGAGCCGTCAAGCAAATTGGTATTTGCGAACAGGTCCAAGAGCGCGGCCACGACGCCGCCGAGAAGGAGGAACAATTGAAACCACCAGAATTCAGAGCGCGACGCGCGGCCGCGAAAATTTACATAGTTGGAAAATCCGGACTGGACCGCCTGTTGAAAATTCATGGCCGCCCTCCAAGCCGATCGGGAAAGACTAGCAGTAAAACGGCGCTCTAAAACGGGGGCACTTCACTGTCGTCGTTGCCGCCTGACGGACGAACTGGCTGCGCGCCGGATGATTTTCCCGTCATCCTGGGGTGCAGAGCGAAGCGAGCCTCGAAGGATGACGGCCTGGGCGCTCGGGCCGTCGGCCTTCGTGGGCCGCGGAGCTTGTCATCGGGCCGGCCACTTCGGGCCGGACCCGTTGGCGGCCACCTCAGGGTGACGGGACGTAGGCCAATCACTTCGCAGTGGTCGGCTCGGCTTTGCGCGTGACCTGGGCGGCGCGCGCGGTTTGCGCCAGCGCCGCGAGCTTGGCTTGCGAGCCTTGGCCTTGAGCCTCGGCGCCCGGCTGAACGATGCCGGCCGACATGATCACGGTCATTGCCTGCTCGACCGTGATGTCGAGCTCGATCACTTCGCGCTTGGGCACATAGAAGAAAAATCCGGTGGTCGGGTTCGGCGTGCACGGCATGAACGCGGAGACGTATTCGCTCTCCGGCAGGCGGCCGGCAATGTCCTTGGTCGGCGACTGGGTGAGAAAAACCAGCGACCACATGCCGGGCGACGGAAATTCGATCAGCGCGACGCGGCGGAAGCTCGACTCCGATTTCGAGAACAGCGTCTGGAAAATCTGCTTGGCGGTGCGGTAGATCGGCCGCACCACCGGCATGCGGCTTAAAATGCTTTCGCCGAAATCGACGAGCTTGCGGCCGACAAAATTGGCGGTGAAAAAGCCGAGCAGCGTGAGCGCCACAAAAGCGATGATCAGGCCCAAGCCGGGGATCCGCACCGGTAGATAGGTTTCGGGCCGATACGCCCCCGGAATGAACGGCCGCACCAGGCCATCGACCCAGGTCACGAACCACCACACCAGCCACAGCGTGATGGCGACCGGACCGGCGACGACCAGGCCGGTGAGGAAATAAGTACGGATCCGGCTGATGATCCCGGGCGGCGATTTGGTCGGGCTGGTCGTCCGCGTGCTTTCGCTATTGTCCATCGTCATTGCCGTGCGGCACCGCTGTTACCGAAGCTGCAAGATATATACGCCGCCGGCCCGATTTGCACGGCGCGCCCGCGCACCGGGGTTAGCGATTATTCCACCGTCACCGATTTGGCCAGATTGCGCGGCTGATCGACGTCCGTGCCCATCAACACCGCGGTGTGATAGGCCAAAAGCTGAACCGGAACCGCATAGACAATCGGCGCCACTGCCGGATGCACCGTCGGCAAGGTGAGCGTGAGCATGGTGTGGGCTTTTGAGGCGCGCGTCCCCTCGGCATCGGTCATCAGGATCAGCCGCCCGCCGCGCGCGGCGACCTCCTGCATGTTGGAAAACGTCTTTTCGAACACCTTGTCGTGCGGCGCGATCACGATCACCGGCATGTTCTCATCGACAAGCGCAATCGGCCCGTGCTTGAGCTCGCCGGCGGCATAGCCCTCGGCATGGAGGTAGGAAATCTCCTTTAGCTTCAGCGCGCCTTCGAGCGCGATCGGAAAACTGGTGCCGCGGCCGAGATAGAGCACGTCCCTCGATTTGGCGAGATCGCGCGCCAATTGCTCAAGCTGCGGCTCGAGCGCCAGCGCCTCGTTCAAGCGGCGCGGCATTTCGATTAGCGCCTGCACCAGGCTCTTCTCGTCAACTTCGCCGAGCACGCCGCGGGCGCGGCCCGCGGCGATGGCGAGGCAGGCCAATGCGGCGAGCTGACAGGTGAACGCCTTGGTCGACGCCACGCCGATTTCCGGCCCGGCCAGCGTCGGCATGACCACATCGCTCTCGCGGGCGATGCTCGACATCGGCACGTTGACGATCGAAAGCGCGTGCTGCCGATGCGCGCGGGCATAGCGCAGCGAAGCGAGCGTGTCGGCGGTTTCGCCCGATTGCGACACGCAAATCGCGAGGTTTCCCGGCTTGAGCGGCACATCGCGATAGCGGAACTCCGACGCGATATCGACCTCGACTGGCAGCTGCGCGAACTGTTCGAACCAGTAGCGCGCCACCAGACCGGCATAATAGGCGGTGCCGCAGGCGGCGATGGAGATGCGATCGAGTGCACGAAAATCGAACGGCAGTTGCATCGGCAAATCGACGCAGCCCCTCGCCATATCAAGATAATTGGCGAGCGTATGGCCGACCACTTCCGGCTGCTCATGGATTTCCTTGGCCATGAAATGGCGGTGGTTGCCCTTGTCGATCAGCAGCACCGAGGCCTGCGATTTGATGGTCGGGCGCTCCGCGAGTTTGCCGCCGCTGTCGTGAATTTCGGCGCCGGAGCGCGTCACGACCACCCAATCGCCGTCTTCCAGATAGCGGACTTGGTCGGTGAACGGCGCCAGCGCGATCGCGTCAGAGCCGACATACATCGCCCCATCGCCGAAACCGACGGCAAGCGGCGAGCCCTTACGCGCGCCGATCAGGAGATTGTCTTCGCCGGCGAACAAAAACGCCAACGCGAAGGCGCCGCGAAGCTGCGGCAGCGTCGTCTTCACGGCGTCGACCGGCGACGCGCCGCGCTTTAATTCCTCGGTCACCAGATGCGCAATGACTTCGGTATCGGTCTCGGTCGAGAATTTGACGCCGTTGCCCTCGAGGTCGCGGCGCAGCTCGGCGAAGTTTTCGATGATGCCATTGTGCACCACTGCGACTTTTTCGGTGGCGTGCGGATGGGCATTGTTCTCGGTCGGACGGCCATGGGTTGCCCAGCGGGTATGGCCGATGCCGATTGTGCCGGTCAGCGGCTCGCGCTGTAGCCGGGTCTCGAGATTCTTGAGCTTGCCCTCGGCGCGCCGCCGCGTGAGCTTGCCGCCTTCCAGCGTCGCCACGCCCGCGGAATCGTAGCCGCGATATTCGAGGCGCTTGAGCGCATCGATCAGTTGCGGCGCCGCCGGTTCACCGCCGATGATTCCGATAATTCCGCACATACCGGATATCAGATATCAGAAAATCAGGCAGCAGGGGTCGAAAAAAGTCAGTACTGTTACCTGATCCCTGATTTCCCTGATTCCTGATATCTGATGCCTGATACCTTCACGTCCTACCAGACAAACGTGAAAGCAAAAGTTCCGGCAAGGGTCAGCGCGATATAGCCGAACAGTAGAAAAGCCATCAGTCGCGCCACTTGATCGGCTTTTGCCATTTTTCACTCCATTGATCGCCTTCGCGGTCGGTTGGTTGCGATTTGCCGAGACGCGAAAAAGACGACTGCAATCGCCACGGCATATCCAATGAGGAGCGCGGCCATCGTCATCTCCGAATGACTTTCCGCCACCCGGGACAATACTGCTGGAGTAAACGAGAAAGCTGTGACCTAGGGCACAGTGGATTCTCGGGCCTGATCTGATCGGGGCTTTCGTAAAAGCTCCGGTTGCTTCGCGATGTTCGGCGCGGAAGGCAGTTCGTCACCACCGGGCTTGACCCGGTGGTCCATGCTGAACTGCCGCGTGTTCTGTGACGCTGCATGGATTGCCGGGTCGAGCTCGGCAATGACGACGTGGCGGCGGGAAAATATTCACCTTTTAGCTCG
>Ga0307479_10006468_pt1 | contig 10765 bp, 5 predicted proteins | sample atmos_gasesECM4C_FD_203743 | JGI IMG/M metagenome (GOLD analysis project Ga0307479, IMG submission 203743) | Hardwood forest soil microbial communities from Morgan-Monroe State Forest, Indiana, United States - atmos_gasesECM4C_515 | ecosystem: Environmental > Terrestrial > Soil > Temperate...
CCCCAGCAGGCGACGGCCTTCGAGAACACCGTAGTAGCCAAGGCGGATCAATGTGACGCGCAAGCGCTCAGAGTCACCGATAGCCGGCTGGGCTCGGGGAATCTCTCGCACGACAACCATTACACCCCCGAGCGGATCGGGAAGAGCACTGCTTTCGCAACCGGTTTTGGCTCGGGAGGAGCCACGGGGTTCACCTCAGAACGTGACGTGTTCGTCGGGGATACTTCGTCCGCGGGGTTCGACTGGGACGGTGCCCAGAACTTGATCTTCCGCGACTGTACGTTTGGCAAAGGTCGGAACCCGGCTCCAGATTTTGTCACCTTCTCTTTCCGAAACGGCGGGCAAGTTCCGGTCAAGAACATTCATTTCGTTGACAGCATTTTTCAGAACGGTGCCGCAAAAAACAACACCAACATGAAGCCGACCATGGTGAACGGCGACTGGCCAGGGCCAGCGGAATACTTTATCGATTGGACGCTCCGACTCACCGTCACAGATCAGCGAGGAAACGTCGTACAAGACGCGGCCGTGGAAATCATGGACGCATTCGGGAAGGTGGCTTTTCGTGGAACGACCAACAGGGAAGGTAAGATCTCCGCGGAGCTCACGGAATTCCGAATCTACAACTCCTCTTCCGCCGTTCGCAAAGAGGATCATACCCCTCATTCCTTGCACATCCGCAAGGCCGGTTGTCACGCAGAAACAAGCGATACGTTGATTTCCATGACCGAGAGGCGCGATCGGACCATTCAAATCGACTGCCATACGCCTTGAAATAAGGATGATCTTTGGCTCCGCGCTAGAGCACCTTGTGGCCGCGATATGCTGGGTTCCTTTCCTAAAGTTTTGCCTGCGTTCCCCGAGCGTCGGTCGCTGATAACATCTTGAAGATTCAAGCAAATACCATGTAGTCAGATAGAACTACCTTTCGATTTCGTTCCTCCTACGGACGAAAGCGTGTCTGGAACTTATTTCCCTCGTCGGCACGATCTTCGTTGCATAGCCAACCGGAACGCTCCCTCCTCGTTTGTTTCCGACGAAACAAGAATCAATTTCCGCGCTAGTGCAGGGTATTGACCAGTTCGATCCCTGGCCTTAGGGACAGTTGTGTGCCCAGGGCCTATCGGTTGAGAATTGCTTGGGGTACTAGACAGTTTTCGGAATCTTTGGGCTTTGCCCGAAGCTTTGCATTCGGCTGACGACGCGTGTTTCTCCCGCCGCATGCCGGGCCGGAACTGAGTTTAAATGAGGGGGAATGCGGTATTGAATTCGAAAGGTACGGTAGTTTTCGTCTTGGCGATGGCGGTTTTCGCTGTAGGATGCGCGGGGTATACTTCCGGCACAGTACAGTTAGCCTCGTCGGGGCCATTGATCGTCACGCAACCGACGGGCCAAACGGTGGACGCCGGACAAACCGCCACGTTTACCGTCACCGCAGCGGGCACGGCTCCGCTCAGATATCAATGGCAGAAGAACGGGGCTGACATCAACGGGGCAACCTCGGCAACGTATACTACCGGCGCGACAACGCTCTCGGATAACGGCTCCCAATTCCGCGCGGTAGCCAGTAACTCGGCGGGAAGTGTCGCCAGCACCACAGCAACGCTCACGGTGCTCTCGCCGTCGCCCGGCGCGGTCGTAATCACGACTACGCAACTCCCGAACGGAATGAACGGCGCCAGCTATGCGGCCGCACTAGCGGCTACCGGCGGTTTGACACCTTACACCTGGAGTGTCGAGAGCGGGAACCTCCCGAGCGGCCTTACGCTTGCACCTGCGGGCACAATTTCGGGCACGCCCTCTGTAGCCGGGAATTTTTCTTTTACCATCCAGGCGCAGGACTCCAGTTCATCGCCGCAAATTGCGTCAAAGAGCTTGAGCATGGTCATCGCCTCGACATCGACCAAAGCCCTCGAGATCACTACCACGTCGCTGCCGAACGGCCCCATCAACGCTAGCTACTTCGCTACCATGGTCGCCAGCGGCGGGATAACGCCTTATAGTTGGTCGATCGCCTCGGGGTCGCTTCCTGCGGGTCTCACACTGACGTCTTCGGGGCAGATCAGCGGCACCCCAACCCAAGCCGCGACGTCCTCCTTCACGGTGCAGATAACAGATTCCAGCGCTCCTCTCCAGACCGCCAAGCAAGCGTATTCGATCACCGTCGCTGCGCCCGGCGCCGGAATCCCGCTTACCGCCTGCCAGGTCCTGGCCAACAGCGGAACGACCTATGTGCTCGAGAACGATGTGACCACTCAGGGTTCGTGCTTCAACGTCCAGGCGGACAACATCACGCTCAATCTGAATGGCCATACCATGACCTACGCTGATCCGCTGTCGACCACGCTGTCACCAGCGCTTGTCACTTCAGCGGTATTTGGCATTTACGGGGCGGCATCCTGGGACCCGAACTTCTTGAGTGGAATCGCTAGCGGCAACCCGACCGGGGGCTCCTGGAACAACTTGACGGTAGCGGGCCCCGGGACGATCACGCAAGGGAGTTGCCTGAGTCCGTCGAGCAGTGCGACTGGTTCGAATGCCATCCACATGGGGCAAGGAGCGGGAGATGGACTGAGCGTCTACAATGTGACGTTCAACATTTGCGCCGATAGCACGCAGGCGATTTTTGCGGATTCCAACGGCGCCCGAAATTCCATTCACGACAACACGGTGAACGACCGAGTCGTCACAGCGCAGAGGCGCTCCACGTATCAGGGCGTGGCCATGGTGTGCGACGGCTGCCAGAATGATACTGGCGGGCCTTCCTACTTTTACAACAACACGGTCATTGGCGGACCGCAGGGGGGCATCGTTTGGAACAATCCTGGCACGGTGGTGTACAACAACGTAATCAAGCATGGGAATCCGAACGCATTGCCGGGGTTCCTCAATGGAGGGACAAGCACGCTGGTCTGCGGCGGGGTCAATGCCAATCCCTACAGCAACGTTGCCGGGCTAACGCCGATCGGCGCCGGTACGCAATGCTCGAACGACTTCGGTATTTTCAATCAGGCATCGAATGCGCTGGTTTACGGTAATACCATCCAGGCCCAAGAGGGACGCGGTATCAACCTAGGCGGAGCCTGTTGGAATCCGGGTTCCTGTACGGGTCTGAGTGGCCAGACGGTCCACGACGACGTAGTGACGGCCCAGGAGTTTCCCAACAACTCGGAATACCAGGGCTGCGCACTAGGGGGAGCCTGGGGCTTGGAGTGGCGCGATGGCCCGGTCAACAGCACCATTTATAATGAGAACGTCACGGCCATCTCCAACCAGTGCCAGGCCGGGGCCTTCCGCACCCAGTATGTCTCGAGCTACAACAACATTAGCCATAACAACACGTATACCGCGAAGCGCGCGCCGGGGTCGCCATCCAACTGCAGTGGCAGCGTGGACGCCAACTTCAACTGCGCCTATGCAGCGGCATTTTTGGGAGCCAGCAATGCGGCGGTTCCGACCCAATTCACCAGCCGGAACGACACCTTCATCGCGGATTCGGCAATGATGTTTTTCGATTGGGATGCTTCGCCGAATCAAGGACTCTTTCTGTCTCCGACGTTCCAGAAGGGGAGTAATCCGGATTCCAACTACTTTCATTTCGCGGTGTTCCGCAACGGGGCTGGCACGGTGGCGGTGCACATTCGGGATGCCGTGTTTGGCGCGGGAGTCAACCCGACAGATACGGACCTTCCGGCCCAGGGACAGAATGAAATGGCCGCGAGTCTCTATATAGACTGGACGTTGACGCTGACGGTGCAAAACCAGGCGGGCAGTCCGGTTTCCGGAGCGAGCGTTAACTACACGAACGCCCAGGGGACGCAAGAGTGCAGCGCCACGACCAACACGAGCGGGGTGGCAACTTGCATCCTGACGCAAACCCGCGACCACAACGACACTGGCGCCAACCAGGTCGAGAGTCACAATCCGTTTTCGTTCCGGATCTCCGCCCCGGCATGCACGACATTGACCGGAAACGAGTCCATTATCGGAACAGCCGCGGAGACAAAAATACTGTCTGGGTGCTAGCTAGGGAGAGCGGCCGACGGCCGCCCCCCAGGAATCGCACAACCATAGACCCCAGCTAATCGCTTCACGTGCAAGCCTCTGCGGGAAGCCTTAGCCCGTGAAGCGGGAAGAACGGATGATTTATTGCACCCGAGGAACCACCATTGCCGAAGTTTCCTGTCCGGCCTTCCTCGGGCCAAATACCCGACCAACGCGGCCGTCTCGCGTGCACGACAGTCAGAACCAGCCAACGAAGACCACCAATTGTCTCGAGGGAGCTTGAAGCTTCTGCACTTCCGCCGGACTTGGAGCAGATCTCCCCGGCGGAACGGTTTGTGGCCAGGTTATTCTTGCGTCGTAGAGCTCACGTCTGTCGTCCTTGCAAGAATTTTATTTGCGACGATGTTTTGCCCGCGCCTTCTACGAAGCCTTCTGGTGAGGTGCGACCGGCATACGACAGCGGCCTTGTCTGTTCGGTCGGATCATGCCGATGGTGCCACTTCTTCTTAGAGCTCTTTTTCGGCCGCTCGCGATCGAGTCTTACACTCTTCGAGGCTTTGAGCTTTTCCTCAGCGATAGCTTTGTTGGCGGCCACCAGTCCACCGAGAAGATACCAATAAGGTCGGTACAGCGTATGACCGACAGTACTTAGGATTAGCACGCCCACGTACATCACCGAGCATGCAATTCCCACCTGATAGATTAGCTCCAGTCGAGGCTTTCCCTTTTGTCGGAGGACCACACCAATTTCCTTTGCTATTTGCCAAAGGAAGTAGACAAAAACACCCAGTCCAATGATGCCAAGTTCGCAAGTGACCTGGATCAGCAGATTGTGAGGCTGCATCCAGTCTCCAGACCGCCCGGCCAAATAAATCATCCCATATGCATTGGCAAACTGGCCCGCGCCGACCCCAATGATAGGATGCAGCAAAAAGATCTGCTGGCCGGCCTTCCAAATTTCCAGACGTACCTGGTTCGATGCATCCAGCTCCCCTCCTCCAGCATAGCTTTGGATCGTTAAATAACGTTGTCTGTATGTCTGGGGCATCCAATTCCACAGCAGACAGGCAATAATCAAAGCAGCCGTGAAGGTCAGAACCTTGCGCTTGGACTGCAAGGCGTAATAAATGCCGATGGCCAGCAGTCCAATCATCGCGATGCGCGATCCGGTGAGGGAAATAGCGAGCAATGATACCGCGCCACAGGCAATCAGGAGCATCCGAACAAAAATGTTACGCGTGGTGCGAAGGAGTGCGATCAACAAAGGAAGCAAAGCTAGCAGAAGACCAGCAAGCGAGTTCGGGTCACCGACCATGCTGTTCATGCCTTCCGCACGATCCAGATCGCCCAGGTTGTAGTTCAGATGGTAGTAGTCCCCGTGGTAGTAAGCGAAAAGGCTGCTGCCCGCGAACCAGGCTCCGATGGCAGCCATGCTCCACAGCATGCTGCGCAAGCGATATTCGGAAGTGATCAGCAGGTCCATCATAACCATCAAGGTGACGAGCTTTAACATATCGAGAACGGTTTCGGCAGCACCACTTTGCCAGATCGCGAAAGGGACCGAAAGGACTCCCACGGCGATCACGAGAACCGCACCCCGAAGAATTCGGTCTGAAAGAAGTCGAGACCTGGCCTCGGCACCGCGCTTGAACACCAGTGTGCCAACCAGGAGCACACCGTAGACCAACTCGATTCGCAATGGAGCGAGCGCCGGTACCAATTCACCGGGTTGTACAAAATGAATGGCAAGAAATACCAGCAATCCAAGAAACGGTCGAAATAACCCCCGGACGGCCAGGGCCAGGCCCAGAAGAATGCAGATTATCGTGACGGCAAAAGAGTTCATGCTTTCTGGTGGCCTTTCTGCTTTCGCCTAAGCTCCTTCGAATGGCCGCGCCCTTTTCTCAAGCCAGCTCATTCCCGAACAAAAATGCAGCTCGTCGTTTGGAGCTTGTCCGAATCCGTGCCCGGCGGCCAACTTCTCCTTGGTCTCGCGAGGTTATGCTCGATCGCATCCCTTTTCGCCACCCTTAGAGGCGGCGTCCGATCATGGTGTTTTCGATATACCAGATAAATTCCCCGAGGCTCCACGGCGCGGGCACGCGGTGAACTGACAAGGGGTTCTGGCCCGCACGCACGGGGCCGGTATCTCCATGCGCTGCCAGCTTGTAGCCTGCCTGCTCCGTAATTCGAATGGTGCGTTCATCAAAATTTGGAGTCATGATCGGGTTCGGATAAGAGAAATAGTCCACCGGACCACGCAACTCGGCCTCCAGACGGGCTTTGGACTCGACAACCTCTGTCCACACCGACAGGTCATCTAGGTACGCCAAGTTCGGATGCGACAGGGAATGAGAACCAATCAGATGTCCCATGCGACGCAACTCGCGCGCCTGATCCCAGGTCATCATTGGGCAGTTTTTCCGTTCGAGCGGTTCCGCATCCAGCTCTTCCTCGATCTTGGAAATCATGCCCTCCTGCGATCGACCGATCGACATGGCGCATCGCCTACTCGCTGTTAGGAAGGCCGCCCGGCGGTCTTCTGGATTAGCAATGGGGCGAATGCATCCATCGCTCGAGTCCGGCCACGTTTCTCTGGTGGTGGTACTGAAGGCGTGGTGCAAACGACAGAACCACGGGGGATTAGGGGCCTCGATAGAGCCCACCACCAAATTGAAAAGGGCTCGAATCCCCAGACGATTAAGAACGGGCGCGGCTAGCTCGAAATTGTCCGCGAAGCCGTCGTCAAATGTTACCGCCACGGCCCGCGGCGGCAGATTGACCTCTCCGTTCAGGGATCTGAGAACATCATCCATGCCGACCGGGCAGTAACGGTGGGCGACCAATTCCATCTGCTCTTCGAATAAGGAAAGAGCGTGAATCGTGCCGGGGACAAAAGCATTCGCGAAACGCTTCGTGTTGTCTTGGACGGAGTGGTAGTGGAGCACGACGATTCCGTTCGGGGCGAGACGGAAGGCCACGGCAAGAACACCACTATTCATCAGCGCCGTCTTAACCAGCCGTTTCCCAGTTTCGCGCAGGTTCAGCCCAGTCTGCGGAGTCGCCAAGACTCCGTAAGTATCGGGGCCCCGAGATTTTCCATTGTCATTAATAGACATATGACGTTCTGGCCCGCTCGTTCAGACGCGGGCTCCTTTCAGGTAACGAAAGCGAATCGTTTGCCAATACTCCCCCAGTGCCCTGCGCTCTTCATGGCTGACGAAGCCGCCCAGCCACAGAACTACAGGGAAAACAAGGATAATGATGGTTCGGAGGACTACGCCGCGCACAATCGGCGTAACAGGAATCAGACTGCCCGCTCCGTAAAACAAGATACCGACGGCGAAAAGGAGAACGATTCTTCCCAGCTCATAGTGGATGAAGTAAACGCGTTGCGCGTAAATGGCGGTCACCACCGCGAAAATAGCGTAGCCGCCGAGGGTAGCCCAAGCAGCACCCATCATCCCGTACCCCGGTATCAGCCACCAGTAAAGCAACACAACAACTGCTCCGGCGATGGAGATGCTATAGAGTTTTTCAACCGTTCGTTTGGTGACATAAAAGGACGCATCCATAATCGTCGTCCAGCTGTAGAAGATGTAGGCGGCCCCAACAATAGGGATGACTCGATACGCCTCCCAGTAAGAATGGTCCGAAGAAAAGCGAATCAAGTAAGGCCCAAGTAGCGAGAGGCCCAGAGTGGAGAAGGTACAGGCACACAGCAAATACGTCGCCATCTTGCCCAATTCATAAGGTCCATCTGGCTTTTTCGAGATGTCCACCATCGTTACACTCCAGATTTTCCCGAAGGGCATGAGCACTAGTAACATGGAGAGCATCCCGATCTTGTACCCCAAACCGTACAGGCCTACGTCCGCGCGCGGGACATAGATGTTAAGGAAATAGCGGTCGCCGCTATTGAGCAGGAAACCAGCGAACCCGCCAATCATTAGCGGAAAGCCGAAGCGCAGCATCTCTCCGAGTACCTTTCGATTAAAAGGGAAACCAGTGTGCCGAAACATATACGCCGTTACCGCGATTCCGTAAATGCTGGTGTGAAGAAGCGTGGCCCACAAGATGCCCATGAGCCCCCATCGCCACCAGTAGACCAGCACCAGGTTGAGGGCAATGGACAGCACCGTTCGAGTCGTAAAGACCGTGACGTAAAGTGTGGATTTCAGCGTGGACTGCAAATACAGCACCGCCATCTGGAAAACCATCTCGAAATAGGTAGCCAGCAGCATCAAAACCACGGCGGCGGTGTAACCGCCGGTTCCGAACAAGAGTTCCGACCACAATCGAGAGCCCAAAATCGTCAGCAGAATACCCGCCATTCCGAAGCTGCACAGAAACTGCAGCGCGGTACTGTAAACGTCCTTCTGACGATCGGGCCCGTCATTGGCCATTTGGAAAAAAGTGAGCAAAGCCGAACGCAACCCGAAGGAGAGAATTAAGAGCAGGATCTCCTGGCTTCGATTCAGCAGCTCCACTACGCCATAATCGGACGGCGGCACCCGATAGGTGTAGATGGGGATCAGCAGCACCTGCGGGAGATTCATCAGGATGACCCCGAGGCCGTATACCAAGAAATGTTTGACCCACGCGTTGAGTTTCAATCGATCACTCCACTCCTCGCAATTGCTCCCACTCTCGTATCAAGACTTGCAGCATCTCCCGGAGGTGTCGGGGCCGAAGGTGCAACAGCCGTCTTCCAATACTTTCATTGCCTCGGAACTGATCGAGGATCGCCCGGATCCGGGAACGAGTCATTTGGATGGTCCAGAGCAGCCGGTAACCGCGCCTAGAAAGCGCCTTGCGGTTTCGCGCGATCTCCGTTTGACATTCAGGGCGCCTATCGAGTGCCGGAAGCAAGTCTGGTCCGAGATACGTTGGCACGAGGTGCTCGTCCAAGACCGGCCCCTGCCCATCCATTACCACCCGCCACACCGCTGCCCGGCGGGCCGATTCGCTGAGACGGTATGGCATGGAGAAGTGTTCGCCCTTCCTGTTTGTGCCCTGCCAATCCTCTTCGGAAAACACAAAATTCCCGAGGCTGTAGGAGACTGCACCTTTGGCAACCCTTTCGACTCCCTGCAGCACGTGAGGGTGGTGACCGATGATCAGGTTGGCGCCTGCCGCTATCATTTCAAACGCTAGGCGGCGATGCTTTGGCGCCGGATAACGGACATGCTCCTGTCCCCAGTGCATGCACACAATCACGACATTGTTTTCCCGTTGCGCGGCGGCAATGTCGGCGAGAATATAAGATCGGCGCGCCGGTGCGACCCCGGGCCGGTCCACATCGGCATAGATCGGTGATAAGACAGAAACATTGCAATACGCCAAAAATGCTATGCGGAGACCGCGTACGGTGATGCGAAGTGGCTCTCGCGCCTCCCGCAAACTTCTACCGGCGCCGAAGTAACGGATCCCTGCGGCTCGCAGATGCGTGCAGGTATCCTCAAGACCCTCCCAACCATGGTCCATCATGTGATTGTTCGCGAGACTGAGGACGTTCAACCCGGCGTCACGCAGAATCGGTGCGTAAGCCGGGTGGCCGCGCAGCGTGAAACACCAGGCTGGTCCAACCGAAGGGCGAGTGGTGAGCGGTCCTTCGAGGTTTCCCACGGCGATATCGCTGCCGGCGAGCAACGGAGCAACGCTTGTTGCCAGAGCTCGCAGGTTGCCCGCATTTACGATCTGATTGTATCTGCCGTTTAGTGCTATATCCCCAACGGCCGATATTCGAATTGTCGATCTTGGCTCCATCTCAGCTATCCCCGGACCGGGCGGTCTCATATAGAATTGGCGGCTTCTCGCGACTGACTTCCAGGTCGCCCCATCGATTCCGAATACTGCCTAACGACAACTACCGCCTCCTTTCGGCGTCCACGGGCACGGCTCGCCCCCCGTTTCCCTTGACATAGGAGATACAAAAGCGAGTTTTTCCGGATCGTTCCCGTTCGATTTCTGAAACTTTTTCCCATGTCCAGCGCAGCTCATCAGGAAAGAAGGCCCGCAGCTTCGATTTCAGCAGCTCCAGATCCGCGAAACTGAATTCCGGGCCCGGCACATAGCGGAGGTGGAAATCCTCCGGCGAGTTCTGAATGACTTGGAGCTTCTTCAGTCCAGGGCAGACCTGGATGACTCGATTGGTCAATGCCACGCCCGGCACTACACTCCCGTTCGGCAAGTAGAAGTTGTCTGTCGTACGGCCCATGACTTTCTGGATCAACGGGAATCCCCGCCCGCAAGCGCAAGCCTGGGAGGTCGGGAGCGTACAATCATTGACCTGGTAACGGATCATAGGCATTCCGAAATTCAGCAGGTCGGTGACCAGGATTTCGTGCAGTCCGTCCACTTCAGCTCCCGGTACCGGCACGAACTCCATGAACGCCGCCGCGGGGTTCACGTGCAAGCCCTGGTGGAAGTCGCAGTCCGCGGCGACCATACCAAAGTCGCGGCTGCCATAATGTTCGAACACCCGGCAACCGAACGTTTCTTCAATGACCTGTCGTTGTTGGTCGACCAAGGGTTCGGCCGTAGTGATGACCCCTGCCGGCCGATGAAAGGGACGTCCACAATCTCGCAGATACTCCGAGAACACCGCGAGGGGAGTCGGATAGGCGTAAATGATCTTGGGCCGGAACTCGTTCAACAACTTGCGGTACGCTTCAAGCCGCGGGGGATTCAGGAGTGAAGTCGGCGCCCAGACCTGTCGCGACAGGCGATCGTAGATTCGCCAGCGCCAACTGGGGTG
>Ga0307479_10006469_pt1 | contig 10763 bp, 7 predicted proteins | sample atmos_gasesECM4C_FD_203743 | JGI IMG/M metagenome (GOLD analysis project Ga0307479, IMG submission 203743) | Hardwood forest soil microbial communities from Morgan-Monroe State Forest, Indiana, United States - atmos_gasesECM4C_515 | ecosystem: Environmental > Terrestrial > Soil > Temperate...
GCCAGCTGATTCGCCGCGATTAACGTGACGGCCAGGTCCACGTGTGGCCACGGCGACGGCTTCGTTTGCAGCCGGTTCAGCTCGACAGCATGGTTATAGCTTTTAACGGCCTCATCGGATTGGCCCAGGTAGTCGTAACAAAGTCCCAAACTGTCGTAGGCGCGCATCATCTTCGGATCGAGGACAATGACCCTCTGCAGACGCGCCACGGCGGTCGTGTAGTTCTGCGCATCGTAATCGAGGCGCGCCAGCCAGTAGAGATAGAGTGGCTTCTGCGGCTGTGCGGCGGCGAGCTTCTCCAGTTCGGTTCGAGCCCAGTCTCGGCGATTGAGCCGGACGTAGGCCATGGCCAGCGTAAACCGGCTGCGCTCGTCAAGCGGGGCAATGGCGTCGGCCCGCTTCCAGGCGATCACGGAGTCGAGATATTGCCCATCGAGGAAAAATACGCCGCCTGCCATCGAGAGCAGCTTGGCGCTTCTTGAGGATTTGGGATCGTGCTCGGACTCTTCTACCAGGATCTTCTCCGCATGTCTGTAATCGCGTTGCTTCATCGCATCTTCCAGTTCAGCACGGCGCGCCGGATCAAGCTGCAACTCGGACACGTCCCCCGCAGGCCGCTCCGAAGGACGGTCATCTTGCCGAACGGCCGCAGACTGCGCAAACAGAGGCGATGCCAGGCAGGCGCTGAGGAGAGAGACGGTCGCGATGTTGGGTCTTTTCACGTCTCGTTCTAGGTATCACACTCAGGAAGTCGGCGATCCCTTCGCGGCTTCAATCCTGGCTCTTGTTTCTGATGCGGCCTTGCTTTCGGGCATCAGCTTCTGCTCCAGATCGATTTCCGTAAGAGCTTCATCGAACCTTTTCAGCTCAAGCAAAATTGCCGCCGTGGCCAGGTGAATCTCGGGCAACTTTGGATCTTGCTTTGCCGCGCGCTGATAGGCTGCCAGAGCCAAATCGTACCTCTCCTGAACCGCATACTCCTGCCCCAGGGCCTGCTGCAGCCGCGCTGAGTCGGGATTGAGTCGCTTAATCTTCTGATACGACCAGCCCGAGAGCTTCGTCCAGGCCCGGCCCAATTGGTATCGGTATTCCGGCTCCTGGGGAGACAGCTCGACTAGCTTCTGCCATTCCACAACGGCTGCGATCCAGTTGTCCGAAGCGTCATGAGCTTTTGCCAGCTGGAGATGAGCCTGCGGTTCCTTCGGCATAAGCTTGGTGGCGAGTTCGAGTTCATGCGTCGCTTCTCCGTTCTTGCCGAGAGTTCGCAGGCTAACCCCAAGCAGGAGGTGTGATGGGCCGTAGCTCGGCTGTAACCGGATTGCCTGTCGGAAGAGTGCCGCAGCTAATTGGTGATCTCGGCGCTCTTGTGCAACTACACCGAGGTTATGAAAGATCAGCGGGTGCTGGACACCTTGGTGAAGAGCGTCGTTGAAAACTCTCTCGGCGGTGTCGAGGTCGCCCGACTTCAGCGCTTCTACGCCGGTCACAATTTGCCGCTCGAGTTGCGGGGGCATGCTCTCTTGCGCAAGTGCAGTTGCTGTAAAGATCAGCGATACAGTAAGGATCATCCGGTAGCGTAGGTCGCCCGTAATCGTCCTTCGCGGCCTCCGCGTATGGACTCGCGCATCCGCTATTTTAGGTTGTCTCACGAATGATTCCCCCCTCCTCCGCCCCACCGAAGCAGCAGGCAAACACTGCGCAACCGCCCTAGAATCAACAACATTATAGTGCAGTTTGATAGCAATTATTGAATTGCTTACGTATAATTTGGGCGAGTTTTTTCTGCAATCTTGGACGCGGGTTCTTGCTATGCGATGGCGTTCGCCGATCTCGGCTGCGTGCCTCACCGTCCTGTTCTGCCTTGCGTTTCTCACGTCTTCCTATTCGGAGAGTAGTGAGCGGAAACAAAAAATCCTGCGCATTCAGCAGTCGATCGAGCAGCAGAACCTTGAACAAGCGCAGCGGTTGCTAACGGAGGCAGCGAGGCAATTTCCTGCTGACGCTGGCTTCGACAATCTGCAGGGAATCGTGGACGCTCAGAAGGGCGACTTCCCGCAGGCCGAAGCTAATTTTCAAGAAGCGGTAAAACGGAGCCCGAAATTCACTGGGGCCTATCTCAACCTTGGGCGGCTCTACTTGGAGAACACATCGGTCGACCCGAAAGCATCGCAGAAAGCCTTGGACGTGTACGCGCGAGTGCTTCGTTACGATAGCAAAAATGCCGAGGCCAACTATCAGAGCGCAGCGTTGCTCCTCCAGCAAGGTGAATACAAGAACTCCCTGGACCACCTTAGGCCTCTTCCGACAGCAACTCTGGCACAGCCGCAGGCTTTATCTGTTCTTTGCGCCGACTACGCGGGGATCGGCGACCGACAACACACAGATGACGGATCGGCCCGCTTGCTTGCGAGTCCCCGTCTTTCCGAGCAAGATGCCCGGCAGGCGATTCCGGGGCTGCAAGCCGGCAAGCGCGACGACCTGATCGTCGCTCTTCTGGAGAACCTGCAGAAACGACAGCCCTTGACGCCTGGGATGCTGCGCACGCTCGGCTTAACCTATGAACGGACCAACCAGCTGGTGGAAGCCCGCGCGGACCTGGAAAAGTTTGCTGTCGCGAACCTCTCCGTGGCGTCTCTGCTGGACCTGGCAAGGGTTGCACACGAGCAGAAGGACTACAAAGGATCGCTAGGATATCTTGCGCACGCGCGAGATCTCGAGCCCAACAACGCCAATCTCCATTATTACTTTGGACTGGTCTGTCTGGATCTGGACCTCGTCGTCGAGGCGCGCAACTCGTTTGAGAAGGCGATCAAGCTCGATCCCGATAATCCGTCTTACAACTACGCGATGGGAACGGCGTCCACGTTCCGACAAGATCCGGAAGAAGCCGTCCCGTACTTCGAAAAGTACATCAAGCTCAAGCCGCAGGATCCGCGGGGTAAACTGGCGATTGGGGTAGTGCTCTGGCGCGCGAAGAACTACGATGCCGCCGTGCCATGGCTGAAGCAGGCCGCGAACGCTGTCGAAACCGCCCCAGCCGCTCATTACTACTTAGGCTCGATCGCGTTGCACGAGAACCGTCTGGACGATGCTTACAATGAGCTCGAAACGGCGCTGAAAGCTCAGCCTGGCTACACCGACGTCCTGGCGCAACTCGGACAGTATTATCTGCAGCGCAAGGATTACGCACAAGCCGAACAGCAACTTCGCCGCGCCCTGGAGATTGATCCGGATCACTACTCCGCGAATTTCTATCTTCTGACTCTCTACACGCGTACCGGAGACCAGCGGCGAGAGGCTCAGGCCAAACATTTCGAAGAGCTCAAAATTCTTCTGAACGAGAAGACGCAGGAATTGCTCCGCATCGTTGAGGTCCGACCATTCGAGAATCCCTGACTTTCGTCCCCAACGCGATGTATCGCTCTTTGCATATCTCTGCCCGCTTGGTGGAGGTCGTCGTGCTTTTCGTAGTGGCTGGCATCCAGGCCTTCGGACAATCTCCGGTCCTGGCGAAATGCACCCAGGCTTTTTACCGCGGTGACTATGCACAGACTGTTCAACTGGCCGGCAAACATCTTTTGACGTCTCCTCACGACGCTCCCGTCCGCGTGATCCTGGCGCGTGCCGAGTTCGCGCAGGGAAAACTCCAACCTGCATTTGACGATCTGCGAAAAGCCCTCGCAACGGATCCCCACAATATTGACGCTCTTTACTATCTCGCCGCTGTATCGCAGGAACTCTCCCAGCAGGAGTATCAGAAGCTTGCCGAACTCGCCCCTGACTCGGATCGGGTTCACCAACTCCTGGGGGAGGCTGCCCTCGCCGCGGAAAATCCAAGCGAGGCTGAGACGCAATTTCAGGACGCGCTGAAAGCCAATCCACGCTCCACTGAAGTCTCCACCGAGCTGGCGGAATTGAAACGCTCGCAATCGAAATTTGATGAGGCCATTACCTACTACACGCAGGCCGTGCAGATCGGCCCGCTGAACTACGACATCGCCTACGGACTGGGGGCCTCATACACATACAAGCAGAACTACACCGAAGCGATCGTGTGGCTACGCAAGGCGGTCGCCTTGGCTCCAGCTTCCTCCGCCGGACGTTTCGCTCTGGGCAACGCGCTGTTTCAGAGTGGACAACTCGAAAATGCCATACCGGAACTAAAACGCTCGCTGCAACTGGAGCCACGACTCAAACAAGCTTACTTTCTGCTTGGTCGAGCCTATTCGAAGCTGGGCCGAAAGGACGAAGCCAGCGCCGCCCTCAAGAAACTCGATGAGCTCAGCCGATCGGAGGTGCCTGGTCAGGAGAAAGGATCTGCCAGGGATTCCGGTTCAAAATCTGACAATCGGTAAAGTCCACTGAGGCTCAGCCAAACTCAAAATGCCCGCGTGCCATCGCTCGCGACCGATCATGCTTAGTCGACTGACACTATTGTTTGGCTTGTTCTTATTGATTGCCTTGCTCTACCAGCACGCGGAGGCTCAGGAGCCGAACGATCACTCGCCGCAGCGGCCACAATCAATGGGCGTCTCCACCGGAACGCCTCATGCTCCGGTAAAAGACGCTTTATCTCGTCCCATAACCGCAGGAGGGTTTGTTGACGGCGCGCCCGTCGTGTTCACGGATGTGACCAAAGAAGCGGGACTCGACAAATTCCACCACCGGTCCGGCACGCCGGACAAAGCGACCATTCTCGAGACGCCAGGCTCCGGGGTAGCTCTGCTCGACTATGACAACGATGGCTGGCTCGACATTTACTTGCTCAACGGCTCGACCTTTGCTGCCCTGAAGGGACAAGAACCTGCTCCCCGCGCAATGCTGTTTCACAACAATCACGATGGAACTTTTACCGACGTGACAGAGAAAGCCGGAGTCGCGAATGAGCGCTGGGGTTTTGGAGTTGCAGTGGGCGACTACGACAACGATGGATGGCCGGACATCTACATTTCCAACTATGGGAAGAATCGCCTCTACCACAACAATCATGACGGCACCTTCACCGACGTGGCTGAGAAGGCTGGTGTGGCGCTCGGCAGCTGGTCCACTGGACCGACTTGGGGCGACTATGACCACGATGGTTTTCTTGACCTTTTTGTGCCCGGCTATGTGAAATTCGATCCGGACCATCCGCCGATCGCCGGTCAGGGCGGCATCCCAATAACAACGTGTCAGTTTCGCGGCGTCAGTTCCTTGATGTGTGGCCCGCGCGGTCTGCCTGGAGAAAGCGATCACCTGTTCCACAATAACGGGGACGGCACGTTCACCGATGTCAGTAAGAAGGCCGGCGTCTCCGATCCCCCCGGCTACTACGGGCTCGCTTCCGTCTTTGTGGACGTGGATGACGACGGCTGGCTCGATTTGGCCGTGGCCAACGACTCGGTGCCGCGCTACCTCTACCGGAACCGCCACGACGGCACTTTTGAGGACTTGAGCTACCTCTCCGGCTTCGCTCTCACCAACGAAGGCCTGGCTCAGGCTTCCATGGGAATCGCCGTTGGCGATTACAATCGCGACGGCAGAGTTGATTTCGCCATCACCACGTTTTCGGATGACTACAAGACGCTCTATAGAAATGATGGCGACTTCAATTTCTCAGATGTGACATATCCGGCGGGATTGGGCGGTCCGACCATCCCTTTTCTCAGTTGGGGGATCGGGTTTATCGATTTCGACAATGACGGCCTCTTGGACATCTTTCTGGCAAATGGCCACGTCTATCCATCGGTCGACCGCCGAGATTGGGGCACGACTTGGGCAGAACGTCCGCTGCTTTTTCGCAATGTAGACGGCACCAAGTTTCAGGAAGTCCCGCCTGCAACCGGCAGTGGTCTGGCTGACGTGATTCCCGCCCGCGGCGCCGCCTTCGGAGATCTCTTTAATGACGGCCGCATCGACGTGGTGCTGAACAATATGGACTCCTCCCCGGTTCTGCTGCGCAATGTGGTCAAGAATGCCAATCACTGGATCACTCTGAAATTGGTTGGCGGCCCAAAAGGGCCACGGGACGCGATCGGCGCCAAGGTCTTTGTGACAGCGGGCGGAGTTCGTCAGCGCGCTGACCTGATTAGCGGAGGCAGTTATGGGTCATCTTCTGATCCGCGTCTCCATTTTGGTTTGGTAGGGTCGGCCAACGTCGATAAAGTCGAGATTCGATGGCCCAGCGGGAGAGTGGAAGAGTTAGTCGTTCCGGGCATCGACCGGGTACTCACAGTCGTTGAAGGTCGAGGCGTCGTTGAAAAATAACGAATGAAAGCCGCACTGCGGAAAGCCCGCGGATGTGAAACCCTTGTTTTTGCAATGGCCAACCCGATATCTCTCTGCGTCATACTTGGTCGCGGCGCTTCTTTCTCCGGTCTCAACCCTCGCCCAGTCTCAACCGGACAGCACAACGGACTTCAGCCGTTTCCGGCCACGCCGTGAGATCGCCGGCGAAAGGTTCGTGGGCCGCGAGGTCTGCGCTGGCTGCCACGCACAAAAGAACCGTACACAATCGCGCACCGAGATGGCTCACGCCTTACGCGATGCGGCGGAAAGTGCGGTGCTGCATTCCCATCCTCGGATGAACTTTCAATCCGGCGCCTACACATATGAGATCGTGAGTGATGGTACCCAGGCTGTCTATCGCGTGACCAACGGCAACGAAATGTTCAGCGAGCCCATCTTGTATGCTTTTGGGAACGCACAAATAGCCCAGACTTATATTTTCCGTCACAAGGAGAAATTATATGAAGGGCGGGTCAGTTACTACAGTGCAATCGATCGACTGGACTGGACTATTGGAGACGTACTAAGTACGCCACCCAGTCTTGAAGAAGCCGCTGGGCGTGACATTAACAGCGACGAAGCGCGCAATTGCTTTAGCTGCCATGGAACCGCCGCCACAGTCGGGACCAAGCTTCATCTCGATAGTCTGGTGCCCGGCGTAAGCTGCGAGGCTTGCCACGGGCCGGGAGCCAAACACGTCGAAGCCATAAAATCTGGTGCGTCAGAGGACCTCTATATATTCAATCCGAAAACACTCGAACCCGAAGCTCTGTCGCAGGAGTTTTGTGGAGCCTGCCATCGCGGCGTGGACACGGTCGCGATGATGCCTGATCTGGGTGGCGCCAATAATGTACGGTTTCAGCCCTACCGGATGTTTAACAGTCGCGGCCACGATCCCAATGACCCACGGCTAGCGTGCACCGCCTGCCACGATCCCCACGTGGACCTGAACCGCGACGATTCCTCGTACGACGCAAAGTGCACGACCTGCCACGCGCTGGCCACCCAAATTGGAGGGAAGGCGGGAAGGACGAGCAAGAACGCCGCGACCGTGAAAGCGTGCCCGGTGGCAAAAGATCGCTGTATATCCTGCCACATGCCCAAGGTCGAGTTAGCCGGCGCACACTTTCAGTTCACCGATCATCGTATCCGGATCGTGAAGCTCGGCGAGCCCTATCCGTACTAGTTCCTTAGACTATGGAGACCTGGCTCAGGAGATCCGCCGCAGTATGCCGCCTACTTAGCGGCCGACCTTGCAATTGGGCAATCGGAACGAACCAATCCTGGTCCGGTAGCCGGTGTCCCCCGCCTTTAGATAGTCTCCGACATACCAGAACGTGCAGTCATCGCTGGGGTCCATGGCTGTCGTCGTGTAGTCTTCCCAGCGCAGAGTGTTGGTCTGCGACGCCTCTCCTGTGGCAAGTACAGACTCGTGTAACGTTAAGCGACCCCTCGTATCGCTGGCCCGACGCGCCGCAAAGCGTAACCCGGCGAAATTTGGAGTCCCGCCGAACGAGTATCCCACGCCGACGTCACCCTGCTTGTCCATTGTGATGCTGGGCATCCAGCGGTAGAAGCCTTCCGGCGCGTATGTGCCTTGCTGATACAACTCGGGATCGCGCTTCTTGTTAAGCCGGAACTCGTACCATCGCACGCCTCCTCCACCACCCTGGGTTGCGACTGAGTGCGCTGCAACGATCGACTCGTGACCCGCAATTTTGCGGTACACGAGTCGTTGCATGATTTTGTCACCCTGGACGTCGAGCCTACGATCCGTATTGGGTTGGGGCACGCAGCTGGACAGCTGACCGTTGCACAGGTAGTGATATGGCGCAACCTTGATTTTGACCGGGCCATCCGCTTTTGTGTTGGCTGGATTGTTCCAGTCGACATGAACTTTCCAGTAAAAAATGCCATCGTCATCGAAGACATTTTTGAGCTGTGTGCCGCCGGCCGCCATCATGATGTTCGGCGTTCTCGCCGATGGTGCTTTCTGACCATCAATGTCGGCATTGTTCAGGAAATTTACTCCGTCGATGATGATGCATTGCTCCGTGGCGGGCTGTCCCAGCAGCATTTTCGCCCGATCCACGATGCATGTGTGTTTCTGAATGACGTCATCACCGGTGCTGCTTGGCACGTAGTAGCCGTCCGTCCAAACCGCGGGACGCGGGTAATCGGGGAATAGGGTCCGCTCGAACGCGTAACGATAGTACGTGCCGAGTGGATCGCTGCCCGTGCTCACTGCATAACACATGCCCCAGACGCCTTCTTTCGCCTGCGGCGGCCTTTGCCCGGGAGTAGGAGGCTGCGGTGGATTCGGGGGTGGAGCCGCAGCCGGACCGGCAGAAGCTTTCTGTCCTGACTTCGCAAGTTGACCAGGAGGCACTGGCTCGCTCCGATCCACGCTCGGCGTTTCGAGAAATTCGCCAGGCGCGATCCGGGAAAATATTGGCATCACGATCAACCATCTCCCAGCAAGTTGGTCGTAGCGAACCACCGCGTCGCCGTTGTTCCGCGCCTCACACACGCCGCCGAAGCCCGCCCACACCGCTTTCGTAGCCACCGCTCCATACAATACAGTTCCAGTCTTGGAGTATTTCTTTCCCTTTTTCGAGTAAACAGCCAATCTCGTATTAACAGTCTGCACGATGTGATCCGGTCCGACAGCCAGGCTGTTGTCTGACGGATTGCGAAAACTGGTTGTGCCTTGCGGTCCCTCAAATCCCGCGCCCAGCCCGTCAAAACTGTCCAGCACCGGCGCCGCTGGCCGCTGTCCCTGCGACGTTTGTTCCACCGCGATGCCGGCGGCGCTCAGAGTTGGTGCAGGGGTCGGCGGAGGAATGGGTTCCGGTGGTTTTTCCTGGCCAGTGACTGAATCGCCCGGCGAGGCGCCCGGGGAGGTTCCGCAGGCTAAGCCTTCGCATTCGAGCCCTGCCGGTTCATCGGGGGAGGCCCGCTGCGAAGCAAGGGGAGGGGAAAGGTCGTGTTTCACCGCCGTGTGTACCAGTACCGCCCCGGGGAGCGGTACTCCTTCTCTCTTTTGGTCAGCTCGCGATTGCATCGCAGGTGGAATGGAAAAAGCGAGAACTACGATGCTAAGCCCAAGAACCGCTAAAATACCGGGCCTCGCTCGACGGATGGACATTGTCTGCCTCCAGTGCTCGAGTTCTTCTGCTACCAGTCGCAAGCGCGATGGGCTCACGGCCATTTTGCGATGGCAACTTCCCCCTGCCTGGTTTGATGGGAGGACGAACTTCGGACTCATTCCATTCCGAGCAAAGCGCCCGCCAGGCCCGCATGGCTTGCTCCAAGGCGATGGCTCCTAGTGTAGTGCGTCTTAAGTAACAACCTTTATTGTTCTGCTCGCGTCTAATGTCCAGGAGACGTGAGCGAATGCGAATTGCCCCAGCCATTGAACTAAGTCCCGATCAACGAGCCGCTCTGGAACAGTGCGCCCGTGGTCGATCCCTTCCTGCACGAGTCGTCGAACGTGCCCGCATCGTGTTGCGAGCCGCTTCTGGTGAGCAAGACAAAGCCATTGCCCAGGACCTGGGAATCACTCCCAAAAAGGTTTCCCGCTGGCGCAAGCGCTACCTGACTCTGGGTCTGGCCGGGCTCGAGAAAGATGCCCCTCGAGCCGGGCGGAAGCCCACCCTTGGCGCCCGCCTGATCCAACGCGTAGTCGAGATGACCACCCGCCACAAGCCGCCCCACGCCACCCACTGGAGCACGCGCACCATGGCAGCCGCGGTCGGCATCAGCGAAGCCAGTGTGCGTCGCATCTGGCGTACGCACGGTTTAAAACCTCATCGGCTGCAGACCTTCAAGGTGAGTCGGGATCCCAAGTTTGCCGAGAAGCTGGCCGATATCGTAGGCCTTTATCTGAACCCACCGGAGCACGCTCTGGTGCTGAGTCTGGATGAGAAGAGTCAAATCCAAGCTCTGGATCGCACACAACCCGGCCTGCCGCTCAAACGAGGACGTGGCCAAACCAGGACCCATGACTACAAACGGAATGGGACGACGACGCTGTTCGCAGCCCTCAACGCTGCCAGCGGCGAGGTGTTTGGTCTTTGCCAAGAGCGGCATCGTCATCAGGAATGGCTCAAGTTCCTGCGCCTGATTGATCAAACCATTCCCCCCGATCTCGAGTTACACGTGATCTGCGACAACTCCAGCACCCACAAGCACGATCGGGTGCTGCGCTGGCTTGAGCGTCACCCGCGTTTTCACATGCACTTTACGCCCACCAGTTCGTCCTGGCTGAACATGGTGGAGCGCTTCTTTCGGGATCTGACACAAAACCGGCTGCGCCGCGGCGTCTTTCGCGATGTCGAAGAACTTATCACCGCCATCGGAAACTACATCGATCATCACAACCAAAACCCCAAGCCGTTCATCTGGACCGCCCGCGCCACTGACATCTTGGAGAAGGTCAAACGTGCTCGTCGCGCCCTACATAAACGTCAATCTGAATGACGCACTACACTAGC
>Ga0307479_10006471_pt1 | contig 10763 bp, 6 predicted proteins | sample atmos_gasesECM4C_FD_203743 | JGI IMG/M metagenome (GOLD analysis project Ga0307479, IMG submission 203743) | Hardwood forest soil microbial communities from Morgan-Monroe State Forest, Indiana, United States - atmos_gasesECM4C_515 | ecosystem: Environmental > Terrestrial > Soil > Temperate...
TTTGTGCGGGCTCCAGCACGTCTTTAAAGGGCGGCATCAGCGTGTCGCCATTTTCGATCCAGGTCTTCAGCGTTTCGTCGGTGACTTTGTTGTTGTTCACCGTGAATGTGCCGCGCTTGGAAAGTCCCTTCAGTCCCGGCCCGATTTTTTTCTGGTCATTGTCGGCGTAGTGGCAGATTCCGCATTTCTTATCGAACAGGTCTTTGCCGCGCGTGACCGCGGCGGCGTTGTCGCCGCCCGATTTTTTTGCGGCCGTTTTCGCGGGCGGCGGGTCCTGCGCGAAAACCGCTCCGGCAACCGCCAGCGCCGCTGTCCCAAGAATTAGAAAGTTGCGATTCACTGTTCCCCCTGGCCTTCCGTAGATGAAAACTGATCGCTTGAATATCCCGATTCCATTTTCCCTGTTTAGCGGCAGAAATTCTACCGCGAACCCGGCACAAAGGACAGGTGCCGCCCGGGCACGGCTGAGACCTTCGTACTTTTGACGCGCCCCGACGCGTGTGCTAAAAATCGCCACATGAGCCGGGAAACCCTGACACGCGCGTGGGAAGTACTGCAAGACGCGTACCAAGCCCAAATGGAAGGCGATTATGAACGCGCGGTGGAACTGTACCAATCTTCGCTGGAGCTGTTTCCCACCGCGGAGGCGCACACGTTTCTGGGCTGGACGTATCATTTTCAGGGCAAACTGGATGAGGCCATCGCGGAGTGCAAGCGGGCGATCGAAATTGATCCGGAATTCGGCAATCCGTACAACGATATTGGCGCTTACCTGATCGAGTTGGGACGCTTCGAAGAAGCCATTCCCTGGCTGGAGCGGGCTACCGAAGCGCGCCGTTACGAGCCGCGTCACTTTCCGCACTACAATCTGGGGCGTGCGTATCTGGGCAGGGAAATGTACGGGCAGGCCATGCGCTGCTTCCAGGAAGCGCTGCAGGTCGAGCCGCGCTATTCGGCGGCGCGGCAAGCGCTGGAATCGCTGCGCCGCATGGTGAACTAAACACGCGGGCAAGATGCCGGCGTTACCGGGCTTCGGGCTTTATCACGCGGTCGTAGATCCATAGCAGGATTGCGGTGAGGACGCCGACGGCGGTGATGGCGTACCAGGCGCGCTCCGGGTGGTGTTGCAGCTCGCCGAAGTGGTGCATCACCTTTCCTCCAAACCATCCGCCGATGAGCGAGCCGATGCCGATGGGCAAAAACGCGAAGCCCATGTAGGTGCCTTGCTGCTCGGCGGGCGCTAATTTCGAAATATATTCGTAGTAGCGCGGGGCTTGCGTGATTTCGCCGAGCGCCAGCAAGACGATCGACAGCACCGCTCCCCAGACGGTCGGCCAGAAAGCAACAATCAGCCAGGACAGCGAGGAGATGAGCGTGCCGAGGATGACGGCATGAAACGGCGGAATCTTTCGAATGACGTAGTTCCAGGCGAGGGTGAAGCAGATGACCACGGCGCCGTCGGTTATCAAGATGCGCTCGACGCGTGCGTGGGGGTCGATGTAGTTAAGAATGTAGCCGGGCAACGACGTGTACTGTTGCCAGAAAACAATCCAGTAGCCGGTGAAGATGAGCAGGAAGAGGATGAATTTCGGATTGGAAAGGACAACAAGGAAATTTTTCGCAGTGTTCGCGAGACTTGGCGGCGGAGCCTCGTCGACGCGTTTGGGTTCGCGAAAGAAGAGCAGAACCAGGAAGAACATGAGGAAAACGCTGAGGGCCGCGACGCGAAAAACATTTTCCACGCCCAGGCGCGCGTGGGCCCAGTCTGCAACGAAGGGCCCGGCAGCGCCGCCGATGTTGACCATGGTGTAGTAAATGGAATAGCCGATGGAGCGAACATTTTCCTTGGAGGCGCGGGCGGTGGTGCCCACAACGCACGGCTTAACCAGTGAGATGCCGAGGGCGGGGAGAATCAGGATGCAACCCACGAACAAGCCGAGCGGAACGGCGTTGCGAATCGGCGCGAGCCACGATGTTCCGATGGAGCCGATGAGAAAATAAGCGGCGGTGAGAATCAGATAGGCGAGCGAGAGAGCGCGGCGAAAACCGAGTTTATCGGCCAGCGCCCCACCGAAAATGGCGAGGAACCAAACCATTCCGCCGAAAATGCCGGTGAGCGTGCCGGTCTGCTCGGTGGAAAAATTGAGCTTTCCCTGAAGATAAACGGCGAGCGAGGAAAAGGCGCCGTAGTAGGAGAGGCGCTCGAAGATTTCGCTGATGTTGGCGACCCAGAAGGGGCGCTCGAAGCCATCGCGGATTTCCTGTAGGCGCTGGGGGAGAGCCATGCGCGGGGATGATAGCAGAGGCGGTGAGACAAAACCGGGATTTCACCACAGAGGGCACGGAGAGCACAGAGAAGAAGAGAGGGAAACGGCGCGCAGCGAGGATTCGCTGTGCCACGGGTGAGTGACGTGCCACGTGTGGTAGTGTTTCGCGGGGTTGGGCGGTGTGGGCTGCGCCCCTGCGGGGGAGGCGAGTTGTGATGGTTTCGGTTGCGCGTGATGTTGGTTCGGCGATTGCCGGGCGGATTGAGCGGCTGCCGCTGGGCCGATTCCATCGGCGGTTCATTGCGCTGGTTTCGCTGGGGAATTTTTTCGATCTGTACGACATTTTCATCGTGGCGTACATTGGGGCGGCGCTGCAACAATCCGGATTTCTTTCCCTGAAACAATTCAGTTTTTTTGTGGCTTCCGGGTTCCTGGGAATGTTTTTCGGGACGATTTTCTTCGGGATGGGCAGCGACCGGATGGGGCGGCGGGTCTCCTTCATCACGCTGCTGCTGATTTATTCGGCGTTTACATTGGCGGGAGCGTTCGCGCCTACGGCGGGCTGGCTGATCGCGATGCGTTTTTTCGCGGGCGTGGGCATCGGGGCGGAGATTGTGGTGGTGGACACGTACGTGACGGAAATCGTGCCGAGTTACGCACGCGGGCGGTACGTGGCGATCACCCAGGTGGCGGGATTCTGCGCGGTGCCGGTGGCGGCGACATTGTCGCGGCTGCTGGTGCCGACGCATTTTCTGATGGCGGGATGGCGCTGGGTGATGGTGATCGGCGCGAGCGGAGCGCTGCTGACCTGGTGGTTCCGGCGGCGGCTGCCGGAATCGCCACGCTGGCTGGAAAGCCGGGGACGCGTTGCGGAGGCGGATGCGGTGATGCGGTCGCTGGAGGCGGAATCGTTCTCGCCGGCGCGAGGAAAGCAGGCTGCGGAAACAACGGAATCGCCGGTGCCAAGTTCGCGGGTGGAGCGAGGGACGTTTGCGGAATTGTGGCGTCCGCCCTATTTGCGAAGAACGGTGATGCTGGTGTTGTTTCAGACGCTGCAGACGATCGGTTTTTATGGATTTGGAAATTGGGCGCCGACATTTCTGCTGAAGCGCGGCTTTTCGCTCTTGCATTCGCTGGAGTACACGATGCTGATTGCGCTGGTCTCGCCGGTGGGACCGATTTTGTGCGCCTGGACTTCTGACCGGCTGGAGCGCAAGTGGACGATCGTGGTGCTTGCGCTGCTGGTGGCGGCGTTTGGATTGGGATTTGGCAGCGCCAGCACGCCGGCGGCGGTAGTTGCTTTCGGGGCGCTGCTGACCCTTTGCAATTATTGGTTCTCGGCGGCGTTTCACGCGTTTCAGGCGGAGCTGTTTCCGACACGGATTCGCTCAACGGGAGTGGGATTTACTTATAGCTGGAGCCGGCTGAGCGCGGCGTTTTCTTCGCTGCTGATCGGGGCGGTGCTGGTGCGCGGCGTGCCGGCAGTGTTCGCGCTGCTGGCGGCGGCGATGACGGCGGTCGCCGTGATTGTGGCGGTGCTGGGGCCGCGAACGAATCGCGTGGCGCTGGAAGAATTGTCGGGGTAGGGACGGCTGCGTAGTGGTGTGGAAGATCTTGCCAAGCTGGGGCGCAGCATGCTGCGCCCCTATGGTGGCGGTGTGCTAACATCGCGATTGACCCACCAGGAGCCGCTTTTCCATGCCATCCACGATGAAAGCTTTGCGCAAGATGCAGCCTGCGCGCGGGCTTTCGTTTGAAAATGCGCCGGTGCCGTCGATTGGGCCCGCGGACGTGCTGGTGCGCGTGAGAACAGCGTCGATTTGCGGGACGGACTTGCACATTTATGGATGGGACCGCTGGTCGCAGGGGCGGATTAAGCCGCCGGTGACGCTGGGGCACGAGTTTTGCGGCGTAGTGGAGCGGGTAGGGGAAGAAGTCGCGGCGGTGAAGGCGGGAGATTTTGTCAGCGCCGAGATGCACGTCAATTGCGGGCATTGCCACCAGTGCCGGCTGGGCGAAGCGCACATCTGCCAGAATTTGCGGATTATCGGGATCGATCAGGATGGGGCGTTCGCGGAATTTGTGAAGATTCCGGCGTCAAATATCTGGAAGCTGGATGCGGCGATTCCGGAACATTACGGGGCCATTCTGGATCCGCTGGGGAACGCGGTGCACACGGTGTTGGCGGGTGCGATTGCGGGGCAGACCGTGCTGGTGACGGGATGCGGGCCGATCGGGTTGATGTCGATCGCGGTGGCGAAGGCTTGCGGAAGCTCGACGGTGTTTGCGACGGAGACGAACGAACAGCGGCGCGCGATGGCGAAGAAAATGGGCGCGGACGTGGTGTTGAATCCGGCGCAGACGGACTCGGTGGCGCGGATCAAGGCGGAGACCGGCGGGACCGGTGTGGATGTATTGCTGGAAATGTCCGGGAATCCGGCGGCGATTCAACAGGGATTTCGGGCGCTGCGTGCGGGAGGACGCGCTTCGCTGCTGGGGATTCCGACGGAGTCGGTGCCGCTGGATTTGGTGAACGACGTGATTTTCAAAGGCGCTACGGTGCAGGGGATTTACGGGCGACGGATGTATGGGACTTGGGTGCAGATGACGGCGCTGCTGAAGGCGGGGCGGCTGAATCTGGAGCCGCTGTTTGGGGAGCGCACGCCGATGGAGAAGTTTGAGAATGCGTTCGCGCAGCTGCAGGGTGGCTTGGCGGGTAAGATTTTGATGTATCCGGACGGGATGGAAAGAGCGAAGTAACGACGCAGCGAACAAAGAATTTCCCCAGCCTGATGTGAAATCTTCCAGGAGGCTAGATCATGAGTGATACGGCTACACAGGCGAGCAAGCAGAATCCGTTGCAGTACGTCAGCGACCAGCTTGGCGAGTTGCGCGGCGCGGGGACGGCGCCGAAGTTGCGCGTGCTGGAGGGGGAGCAGAAGCCGGTCTGCGTCATTGACGGGCGCGAAGTCATCAACCTGGCTTCGAACAATTATCTGGGGCTGACCACGCACAAGGCGCTGCGTAAGGCGGCCATTGAGGCGGTGCGAAAGTATGGGGCGGGGGCGGGCGCGGTCCGCACGATTGCGGGGACGATGAAGCTGCACATGGAATTGGAGGAGCAGATTGCGCGCTTCAAGAACGTGGAGGCGTGCGTGGTGTTTCAGTCGGGGTTTACGGCGAATGCGGGGACGGTGTCGGCTGTTTTGGCCAAAGAAGATTTGATTGTTTCCGATGAGTTGAATCATGCGTCGATCATCGATGGAGCGCGGCTTTCCAAAGCGACGATCAAGGTGTTCAAGCACAAGGACGTCGCGGACTGCGAGCGCATTCTGCAGGAGAATGCGAATTGGAACGGGCGCAAGCTGATTATTACGGACGGCGTTTTCTCGATGGACGGCGACATCGCGCCGCTGCCGGCATTGTGCGAGCTGGCGGAAAAATACAATTGCATCATGATGGTGGATGACGCGCACGCTTCGGGAGTGCTGGGACGCGGGGGGCGCGGGACGATCGATCATTTGAATTGCCATGGGCGCGTACACATTCAGGTGGGCACGCTGAGCAAGGCGATCGGCGCGATGGGCGGATACGTTTGCGGGTCGCGCGACTTGATTGACTTTTTGTACTTGCGGGCGCGCCCGTTTTTATTTTCGACTTCGCACCCGCCGGCGACGGCCGCGGCTTGCCAGGCGGCGTTTACGCTGCTGGATTCGGCGGAGGGCGAGCGGCTGGTGAAGAAATTGTGGGCGAATACGAAATTTTTCAAGCGCGAGTTGAAGAAGCGCGGATTTCAATTCAAGGTCAGCGAGACTCCGATCGTCCCGATCCACGTTGGGGATGCGGCAAAGGCGTTCGAATTTTCGAAGAAGCTTTTTGATGCCGGGGTGTATGCGCCGGCTGTGGGCTATCCCACGGTGGCAGAGGGCAAGGCGCGCTTGCGTGCGATGGTCAGCGCGACGCACAAGCGCGAGCAACTGCTGAAAGCGGCCGACACGCTTGGCGAAGTCGGAAAGACGCTGGGCGTCGTATGACGGCCGGCGATTAGCTAGTTGGTTCCAGGGCGCCGCGATTTAGTTCGTTTTTTGTGTGCAAAGAGCGCGCTGAAGCGCTTTGCTATACTCGACGGGATGGCTTCCTCGCACGCGACTCCCAATCTGCCAGGCACGGCGCCGCGCAAGAAATTGTTTCTTGTGGACGCCATGGGGCACGTGTACCGGGCGTTTTTCGCGCCGATGAACCGCATGAACGCGCCCTCCGGCGTGCCCACCAAGGTTCCGTTTCTCTTCAACAACATTTTGCGGCGGCTGCTCAAGGATTATCAGCCGGATTATGTGGGGATCGTGTTTGACACGCGAAAACCCACGTTTCGCGACAAACTTTTCGAGAAATACAAAGCGCAGCGGCAACCGATGCCGGACGAACTGGCGCAGCAGTTGCCGTTTGTGCGGCGGCTCTGCGAGGCGATGCGCCTGCCGATTCTGGAACTCGACGGGTATGAGGCGGACGACATCATTGGGTGCCTGGCGCAGAAGGCCGCGAAGCAGAATCTGGACGTGCTGCTGATCACCAACGACAAGGACATGATGCAGCTGGTGGATGGAAACGTGCGGGTGCTGCGCACGGGGTCCGGCGGAGCGAAGAGCGACGTGATTGTGGACGCGGACCGAGTGAAGGAGATTCTCGGGGTGCCGCCGGAGAAAGTTGTGGATGTGATGGCGTTGATGGGCGACACGATCGACAACATTCCCGGCGCGAAAGGAATCGGCGAGAAAGGTGCGACGGCCCTGATCCAAAAATACGGAAGCGTGGAAAGCGCTCTGGAACACGCGGCGGAAGTTCCGAACAAGCGTTATCGCGAAGCGCTGCAGCAACAGAGCGAGCAAGTGCTGATGTCGAAGCAACTCGCCACGCTGGCGACGCAGGTGCCGGTTGACTTGGACCTGGCGAGCTTGCAACTGCGCGAGCCGGATGTGGCGGCGCTTTCGGCGCTTTATCGGGAGCTGGGATTCAATTCACTGCTGCGAGAGCTGGGATCCGAGGCGGTGGCCGCCTCGGCCGTGGCGAGCGCGGAGCCCGTGGTCGCGACAGATTACGGGCAGTTGGGTTCTCCAGCGGAGTTTCGCGACTACTTGAAGAGGATACCGGCGGGGCAGGCGGTGTCCGTGTGGCTGAACCTGGAGGCCGGCGAGCGGGAAGCGGAGGGCTTCGGCACGCGCATTGCGTCGATTGAAGTTTCGTCGAAAACCGGCGAGGGTCGCTCGGTTTGGCTGGACGAGAAGGGCGACGCGCTGCAAGTTTTGTCCGCCTTGTTAGCCGATGCCAAGCGGCCGAAGGTGGTGCACGATCCGAAATTGCTGCAGATTCTTGGCGGCAAAACGGCGAACATCCAGCATGCGACGCAGATTTATTCGTATTTGGTGCGGCCGACGACGGCAAACCACAATTTCGCCGACGCGATAATGCGGCAGTTCAACGCCATGCTAAGCGGCGCCGCGGGAGAGCGAGCGGATTATCTGCACCGGCTGGCGCCGGCGCTGCGCGCGCAAATTGAGGCGCAGGAACTGCAGAGCGTTTATGAAACGATCGATCTGCCGGTGGCGGCCGTGCTGGCGAACATCGAGCGGGCCGGTGTGCGTGTGGACCCGAAAGCGCTGGACGCGATGTCGTTAGCGATGGAAAAGGAAGTGCGGCGGCTGGAGAAAGAAATCTGGGAGATGGCGGGAACGGAATTCAACGTCAATTCACCGACGCAGCTTGCGGAAATTCTTTTTGACAAGCTGAACCTGCTTCCGCCGGCGCGGCGAGGCCGCGGACGCGTTCGCTCGACCGCCGCGGACATCCTGGAAGACCTTTCGGCACAGCACCCGCTGCCCGCGAAGATCATCGAATATCGCGAAGTCGCCAAGCTGAAATCGACGTATGTCGATTCGTTGCCAAAACTGATTCATCGCGAGACAGGCCGGTTGCACACCAGTTTCTCGCAGACGGGCACGGCGACGGGACGGCTCAGCTCGTCCGATCCTAATCTGCAAAATATTCCGATTCGCACGGAACTGGGGAGACAGATTCGCGCGGCTTTTGTGGCGGAGCCCGGGAAAATTCTGCTGGCCGCCGATTACTCGCAAATCGAGTTGCGCGTCATGGCGCATTTTTCGCAGGACCCGGTGCTGCTGGAGGCATTTCGTACGGGACAGGACATTCACGAGCGCACCGCGCAGGAAGTTTTTGGGGTCGGGCCGATGGCGCAGACCGCGGAGCATCGCCGCGCGTCGAAGGCGATCAACTACGGAATTATTTACGGGTTGTCGCCGTTTGGCCTGGCACAGCAAATCGGCGTGCCGCAGAAGGAAGCGGCGCAATTCATCAACGCCTATTTCGAGCGCTATCGCGGCGTCAAAAAATATCTCGACAACGTGCTGATGGAGACGCGGCAAACGGGGATGGCCAAAACGCTCTTTGGCCGCATTCGGCCGATTCCGGACATCACTTCCCCGCAAGTGCAGATTCGCAATTTCGCGGAACGCACCGCGCTCAATTCCCCATTGCAGGGGACGGCGGCGGACCTCATCAAGCTAGCGATGATCGCCATCGACCGGCGCCTGGCCGCAGAAAAATTCGAAGCCAAGATGATTCTGCAGGTGCACGACGAACTCCTCTTCGAAGCGCCCGCGAGCGAACGCAGCGAACTCACCAAATTGGTGCGCGAAGAGATGGAAAACGTGTACAAGCTGGCCGTTCCGCTGGAAGTGGAAATCTGCGTCGGACCAAACTGGCGCGATATGGAGTGACCGCGGGAGTCCCGCAAATGTGCCGAATCCGTTACGTCGCGTATACATAGCGAGCATCTTTTTCACCGCGCAAGTAGTCCTATTTCATGGGTTATTCTGTCGGTGCTGTCCGCTTTTTTGATTCCTGCTTTTGAATGGGGCCCCCGGCCCCTCCGGTTAGGATCTTCATGCGACGCGTGCTGCACATAGGTCTGGGTTGCGCTGCTGTCTTGCTGGCGGGTTGCGCCGGCACGTCGAGCAAGACGGCCATCGTTACAATATCCGTCGCTCCCACGGCCGCGAGCGTCGCGGTAGGCAACACGCAGCAGTTCACCGCCACGGTGACAGGCACGTCGAATACGGCCGTGACTTGGAGCGTAGCCGGCGGAGCCGCCAATGGGACAATCTCCAGCGCTGGGCTGTACATGGCGCCGGCAGCGGTGCCGAACCCGGCGCAGGTGACCGTGACGGCCACTTCGCAGGCAGATTCCACGAAATCCGCGCCCGCAACGGTTACGGTGACGTCCGGGATATCCACCTCCGTGGGCGTGGCACCGAGTGCAGCCACCGTCGCAAATTTCGGCACGCAGCAATTCACGGCGTCGGTGAACGGAGCACCGAGCACCGCGGTCACCTGGCAGGTCGACGGCATCGCCGGCGGCGGCCAGGCAACGGGATTCATATCGACGAGCGGGTTGTATGTTGCGCCCAGCGGCGTTCCGACGAAATCCAATGGCAAGGGCGGCACTATTACCACGACCGTGACGGTAAGCGCGGTTTCGCAGGCGAATAACGCCGCATCCGGGTCGGCAACGGTGACCATCCAGCCGGGAAACCAAAACGCGCAGGCCGGTGCCATCGAGCTGGGAACTTCCGGCGGGAACGCCAATGATTCCAGTACGAATACAGCCACGCATACGATCACGTGTTGCGGCGCAACATTGGGTTCGCTGGTGACACGCGGCGGCACACAATACATCCTCAGCAATACGCACGTGCTGGCGCGCAGCGATATTGCGCAGATTGGCGATCCTATTATTCAGCCCGCTTTGGTTGATACCGCGACGTGCACCGCTTCCGGCGCGCGGACGGTGGCAAACCTGAGCGCGTTCTACAATCTGGAGAGCGGAGCTACGCCGAAGATCGACGCAGCAATCGCCCAAATTGTGCCCGGCAACGTCGATACCAGCGGGAACATCCTGTACCTGGGCGCGACCGCGGACACGAACGGCGTGCCGGTGCCAGGGGCTCCGCACGCGGGTTCCGGAGTGACGGCGACGCTGGCCATGCCGGTTGCGAAGAGCGGCCGCTCGACGGGATTAACGTGCTCGACGGTGCTGGCCGTGGCGGTGAACGTCAACGCGGTGCAGTATCAAAAGGGCTGCGGGACGGGCACCACCTTCACGGTGAACTACACCAATCAGGTGGACATTTCCGGAGGGAGTTTCAGCGCGGAAGGCGATTCCGGCTCATTGATTGTTTCGCAAAACTCCGCCGACCCGGTGGCTTTGCTGTTTGCCGGCTCGGACATGGATACGGTCGGCAATCCCGTCGGTACGGTACTGAACTTTTTCGCAAGCGGCGGGAACAGTGTGACATTTGCCGGCGGCGGGGCCCACGCGGTCATCGGGTGCAGCTTGCCGAACAAACCCGCCTCCACTAGCAGCACGCAGGCCGCCGCGTCTGTCGCCCCTGAAGCGATGCAGAACGCTATGGCCGTGCGAGA
>Ga0307479_10006472_pt1 | contig 10763 bp, 12 predicted proteins | sample atmos_gasesECM4C_FD_203743 | JGI IMG/M metagenome (GOLD analysis project Ga0307479, IMG submission 203743) | Hardwood forest soil microbial communities from Morgan-Monroe State Forest, Indiana, United States - atmos_gasesECM4C_515 | ecosystem: Environmental > Terrestrial > Soil > Temperate...
ACCCCGTCGACCCCTCCGAGATCGAGGGGTCGGTGTCGCCGCCGTGGTGGCCCAAGACCACAGACGAGCTGATGGGCGACGTCATGGCGCTCGGGCTCATGCCCAAGATCTCAGCCACACCGCCCCCTGACGGCTGAGGGTCTACGTCAGCCCGTCAGCGGGCCTGGTCGACGAGCAGCGTCGTCAGCAGGGCTAAGGCCCCGCCCGCCAGGGCGACGAAGGCCCAGCCCAAGTTCTCGAACACGCCTTGGCGTCGTCCTCGGCGCATTGCGCCTTTAGAGCCGAGCGGCCCAACATTGGATGCTAGGGACAACGATCGGGGTGGGAGCGAACGACGTGGACGACGGCACCGATACTTCCCTCATCGAGCTCATGCCCTTCAGCACCGGGCTCGGGATCACCCTCGTGTCGGCGGCGCCGACCGAGGTCGTCGGCTCGAATCCAAGAGCAACTTCTTCCGCCCCGTGACGGCTGGGCACGTCGAGGGCAGGAGCAAGCCGCTGCACGTCGGTCGCCGCTTCATCGTGGTGCAGACCTCGCTCTTCGACGCCGACGGGCGGCTCGTGGCGCAGACCACACAGACCCAGGCGGTGAGCACCGGCTGAGTCGTCCCCCCTGGCGGGTCCGTCGCGCTCCTCACCCTCCGCCCGGATGCAGGAAGCGACGTCAATTCCGAACAGGCGCCGCCTTCCGTCGCAGCCAGGCACCGCGCATGGTCTCCGCCGCCGCCACCGTGAGCAGGGCGGCACCGACGAACTCGAGCCACAGAGACATCCCGGCGTAGGGGACGGCCAGGTTCTCCTTGTATCCGAAGAGCCCGAAGAAGTGACTGAGGAGGAGGCCTACGGCTGTCGACACGAGCAGCACGGCGCCCACCACCATCACGGCGGCACGGCGCACGAGCGCCACGACGGCGGCGCCGACGGCTCCCGCCACACCCTGGAACAGGAACAGGGGGCCCACGGTGGGGATGGCCCCGTAGCTCCCCTGCCATAGGTGAATGTGGATGGTGGCCGACCCGGCGAGAAGGGCGGCACCGGCCAGGCACAACACCTCCACCACCGCTCTCCGCCACGTAGGGCCGAGCCCGCGTCGGCCGCTCGACAGGAGGAACGCCGTTTCGTTCAGCCAACCGGCCATGGCTTTGCTCCCGATGTCGTCTTCGGTGCGCTCGGTCCGGTGCGCCGGTGCCAGGGTTCCCACGACCGATACGTACGAGCGAGGCGCTCCGAGCGATCGCCGGCGGGACCAGAATTCCCCACCACCGGGATTTCCGTGAACCAGGACGGCTCGTCGGCCGTATGGGCTGTGAGGAGGACGAGGAGGTCGACGGGTGATCCGCCGTTCACGCTGCGCGCCAGACGACGCCCAGGTCGTTGACCGTTGGTCGTAACACTCGAACCAACCGCTCCGGTTGACGAGGGCACGCCCGGCCGACCCGGCGTCTCCCTACCGCTCTTCGTCGGCTTCGGGATCGTCGCCACCGGCGGCCCGCTGGCCCTGGTGGCCCTCTTCGTCCCGCAGACCGTGGGCGCCTTGCACTCCGTCGGCCTCGTCGGGCTGCTGTCGGTGGCCATCTTCGCCCTGCCCGTCGCCATCTGGTTCCGGTTCTCGCGCACCGTGACCTCCTCGGGGGGGCTGTTCTCCTTCGTCGAAGCGGCGGCCGGCCGCCGCTGGGCGCTCGTCCACGGGGCGGTCTGGATCGTCAGCTACTTCCTGTACCTCCCCTACACCATCGCGTACATCGTCTACGACCTGCTCCCGGTGGTGTTCCCGAGGATCGGCGGGCTGCGTCCCGTCCTCGAGATCGTCCTGCCCCTCGCCGTCGTTGCCCTGGCCTTCCTGCGCATCCGCACCGGGCTCGTGATCGTCGCCGGGTTGGCGCTGCTCCAGCTCGGGGTGCTCGTGGCGCTGTTCGCCTCGGGCGTGCACCTCCTCGGCGTCCCCGCCAGCTCCTTCGCCGTCCATGGACATTCCAGGTCCGTGCTGTCCGCCGGCGCCGATCTGTCGCTGCTCTACGTCTGCACAAGTCTGCCGCTCTATCTCGGTGGGGAGGTCACGGGCGGCGCCCGCACCGTCCGGCGAGGGCTCGTGGCCGGTTTCGGGCTCTCGGCGGCCTTCGTCGTCGCCGGCGCCCTGGTGTGGGCCACCGCAGGCGCCGGCCTGCTGGCCAGTCCCATTCCCGGGGTCACCCTGGCCACGGCGGCCGTGAGCTCCGGCTTCGGCACGGTCGTGGGCGTGGGCGTGGTGGCCAGCGTCGCCGGGGTGGTCGTCGCCGAGTACTTCGCCCTGAGCCGGCTCCTGCACGTCATGGTGGGGCGCCCCCTCCGACGCACGACGTCGCTGGTGGCCGCGGGCTTCGTGGTGTCGAGCCTGCTGAGCCTGATCGACCCCCAGGCCTTCTATACCGAACTGTTGAAGCCCTCGTTGGTCGCCCTGTGGGTATCGCAGATCATCGTCTGTGCCGTGTACCCGCTCTACGCCCGAACGGGACGACGACTGCGACTGCTTCCCATGACGCTCGGCGCCGGTGGCACCGCCGTCATGGGGTTCGGGCTGTACGAAGCCCTGCGAGCGGTGAGCACATGACGAAGAAACCGATGAACCCTCCGGGCGTGTGCACCGTATCTTCGGCCATGAAGCACATAGCGATCCTCTCGGGCCGTTCGTCTCGTACCAATCGGGGGGCGGTGCTCACCGTCCTGGCCGCAGTGGGGGTGGCAGCCGCCGCTTGCTCGTCGGCGGCGGCCACGGGAAAGACAGCCGGCGCTCCCGCGAACTCGCCCACCATTGGCGTCGGGCACACCTCCAAGGGGGCTGTGCTCGTCAACGCTGCTGGGCGGACGCTATACGCCTTCGGCGCCGACTCCCCACAGATGATCGTGTGCGGATCGACCTGCACACCCATCTGGCCGGTGGAGAGCGTCGCCGCCGGCACCATGCCGACGGCAGGCCCGGGCGTCACCGGCACTCTCGGTACCGTGACGCGTTCCGACGGCATGCACCAGGTCACCTACAACGGACTCCTGCTCTACACCTACTCCGGTGACAGCGGCCCCGATCAGCTGAACGGTCAGGGGATCGTCGAGCAGTACGGCGCCAAGAAGGGCACCTGGTCGGCGGTCACCCCGACCTCGACCAGCGCTGCGGCAGCTGGGGCGGCCACGCCGGCTGCGCCGGCGCCGGCGACCACCGCGCCCGCGGCTCCGACAACGACCGCGCCCCGGCCCGCCGCCCCGGCCCCCACGACCACGGCGCCAGCGGCCCCGGCGCCGACCGCGCCCCCGCCGGCACCGACCACGACGGTTCCGCCCACCACCACGACGACGTCAGGCGGTGCCTGGGCCTGAGTGGTCGGCGTCGTCACCGGGTCCGTACCCGGCCTCGTCGACCAGCGGCAGTCGGAGCCAAGAGATCATCTGCCTCAGTTGGTCGTAGGCGCGCAGCCGGCTGGCGTCGTCGCCCGCTCGTTCCGCCGTCTCGATCGGTTCCCACAAGCGGTGGACCATCGACGGTCCCACCTCGAGCAGGCCGCCGCTGCCCGAGGTGGCATAGCGGGCCAGCACGTAGCGGGCGATCGCGCCGGGCGGTACGCCGATCGCCTCCCCCAGGGCCCGAATGGTGGGCATGGGGTCCTGGCGGGCGTACAGGGCGATGTCCGCCTTGTAATTGGCATCCGGATCGTCCTCGCTCCACGGGCCGGTCCACGGCTCGAGGACGACGACCTCGCTCTCCGACATGGCCATGTCACCGCCTTGCTCAGGGCGAAGCGACGCCGAGGTCCTTCGCCACCATCTTCAAGAACACCACGACCCGCGGTCCCCACTCGGAGGCGATCGAGTCCGGGACGGCGAAAACCCGGTGGCGTCGCACCGCTTGCAAGACGGAGAAGCCGGGCCGACTGGCGAAGGTGGTTGCCGACTGGCCGCAGCACACGTCGTCAGCCAGGAAGACGTACTGCGGGTCGGAGCGGATGAGGTACTCCGGCGACAGCTGCGGGTACTGGTTGCCGCTCGTGCCGGCGGCGTCGGCGACGTTCACCATCCCCAACATGGCGAACAGCGCGCCGATGAAGGTATGCGAAGTGGCGCTGTAAAGGGTCGGGTCCAGCTCCGGGTAGTAGGTGGCACCACGGCCACGCCCGCCCACTTCCCGGACGATAGTGGCCAGCCGTGCCTTGATCGAGGCGTTCTCCGTGGCGGCGCCGCCCTCCTGGCCCGTGGCGCGGCCCAGCGTGGTGATCTGGGCGTAGGTGTCTCGCAAGGCGGTGGCGGGTTCGAGCACCAGGGCAGGCACTCCGGCCGCGGCCAGCTGCGCGCTCACCGTTCCGCCCGGGTCCTGGGCCAGCACGACAAGGTCCGGGCGGTAGGTGAGATAGCTCTCGGCACCGGTCTCGAACCCGGTGAGGGCCGTGCGCGGGGCGCTGGGCGGATCCGTCGAGTACTTGTCCACGGCCACCACCTGTGAGCCGGCGCCGATGTCGTAGATCATCGACGTCGCCGACGCCGAGACCGACACGATGCGATGCGGTTCGCTTTTGATCGTGACCGGCCCATTGGCGGAGCTGACGGTCAGGGGAAAGCTTCCGTGCGCTCCAGAACCGGCCGAGCTCGCCGAACCCGACGCGCTCGTCGTGGCGCATCCTGCCAGCGACACCGCCGCCAGGAGCATGAGGATGGTGCGACGTTTCATGTATGTCCTCCTGTCGTCGAGGCTCGTTGCTCGTCGACAGGGGGCCCTGCCGCGCGACCGGCGCTTTCCTCGACACCCGTTGGTCGTCTCCGACTGGCCAGGCGACCTGGCTCGTCTCCCGAGAGAGATCGTCAGTTGCGGGACAGCGCCGGACTCACACCGGACTTCGCTGACCAGCCGGTTTCGGCTGCATGTAACCACGGCGCCGCTGGCGAGGCAAGCGGCGCTGCCTCAACGAGGAGCTGCGGTCCCCTGCTGCACAGCTGTGGCCACGAAGCGCTCGACGACTTCCGGCGTCGAAGCCAGGTGCTGATGCAGGTAGCTGGCGATCATGGTGGCGGTGGCGAACCCGGCCGGGCCAGCTCCGAACCGATCTGACAGCTCGAGTGCATCCCCACTCGGATCGGTGGTTGAACGGTGGAATTCGTGGCCGCGCAGCCGGGTGCCCTTCGGCCCGAGCGGGCTTTCGACCGCCGTGACGGCGGTGCGATAGCCGATGGTGAGGCGCTCGGTCATCGAGGCTCTGGCCCGGACGGCGCCCACCATGGGGAGGTCGTCGAGGGTCTCGCACAGCCATAGCAGGCCGCCGCACTCGGCCCAGGTGGTGACGCCGCTCGACACCGCTGCAGCCACGTGGCCCTTGAGGGAGTGGTTGTCCGCCAATTCGGCACCGAACACCTCGGGGAACCCCCCTCCGAAATAGAGGGCCGAGCATCCGTCGGGCAGGGACCGGTCGACCAGCGGGTCGAAGGGCAGCAACTCGGCCCCGGCTTGCTCCAGAAGCGCCAGGTTCTCGGGATAGACGAAGTTGAAGGCCGGCCCGGCCGCAAGACCGACGCGTGCCCTTCCCACCCGGCGCGCTTCGGGCAGCGGGGCGACGGTGCGCGCCTCGGCGCCTCGGGCCACGGCGACCAGGGCCTCGAGATCGCAGTGGGCGGTGACGATGGCGGCGATGCGATCGACCGCCTTGGCAACGTCATCCCGCTGCTCGGCGACCGGCACGAGACCGAGATGGCGCTCCCGCCATTCGAGGCCCTCGTCACGGGGGATCTCGCCGAGCACGGGCACGCCGAGGGGCGCCAGCGCCTCTTTGCACAAGGTGGCGTGGCCTTCCCCCGCCACCCGGTTGAGCACCACCCCGGCCACGTGCACGTCGGGACTGAAGGTACGAAAACCGTGCACGACCGCCGCCACCGACTGGGCCATGGCCCACACGTCGACAACCAGCACCACCGGGGCGCCGAGGCGTCGGGCCACGTCGGCCGTCGAGCCATCCACCCCGGGCTGCCCAGATCCGTCGAACATGCCCATGACGCCCTCGACGACGAGGATGTCGACATCCTGGCCGGCCGAGGCGGCGAGCGGGGCGAGGAGCTCCTCGCCGGACAACCACGCGTCGAGTGTCCGTCCCGGGCGGCCGGTGGCCACGGCGTGGTAGCCGGGGTCGATGAAATCCGGACCGACCTTGGCCGAGGCTATGCGGAGCCCACGATGGCGCAGGGCGGCCATGAGGCCGGTGGCGAACGTGGTTTTTCCAACGCCCGAGCCGATGCCGGACACGACGAGGCGAGAGCCGAGGCGAGCCACGCCTCATCCTGACATCCCCCAGACGCGGAGGGTATCGACGATTTCCGCCGTATGCCTGCTCGGCGACGCCGACGTCGGTGAGCCCCTCACCAAGCCATGTTCAGATGTTCATCACCTTGCGGGCCGACCGCTCACCTTCGTTCACGTCGGTGAACTCGACGCGGTCACTCGTAAAAGCCGCGCCAGCGGTTCAGGCCCCAGGCCAGCCCCGGCGCCGCCAGGCACGTCGCTCACCTCGAGAGAAGGCGTAACCGGCAACCCATGCGAAAAAGAAGATCAGCGCCACGATCCACAAGAGGTGGATGGCGAAACCGATCCCGACGAAGGCTACGGCCAGCAGGAGGAATACGAGGACCAGGCAACCCACGGGCAAAGGCTATCGCCGTGCGCCAGGCCTATGTGTGTCGGAGCCGGCGGGAGGGCTGACATCGACTACAGCCAGCGGGGAACCGTCGCCGCAAACTCCCTCCACGAGTCACCGAACCGGGCTTCAAGGGTCCGTTCCTCTCTGCCTACGGCGTATCGCATGAAGGTAGCGAAGAGTGCGCTCATTCCGACCAGGAAGGGAGAACCGAAGAAGATCGTCCATCCCAGCATGATCGTCTCCTCGCATACATACATGGGGTTGCGGCTGAAACGGTACGGCCCCGATGCGAGGAGCTTTTCTGGTACCAGGCTGACCGGCACGGTCTCTCCTGGTTCGTAGTGACTGTGGAGGCACCAAGCCAGCCCAGTTGCTCCGAGGCCTACGAGCACCAGACCCAGGCGGTTGACGAATCCCAGGTGGCCTTTCCTCCAGCCGATTTTGTGACCACCGCGGCGTCCGATCGCCCAGGGAACGGCGCCAAAGAGGACGAGCCAAGCCGCGACGGAGAAAATGCCCACCTCAGCGCGGGTGGCCCGTGGGCGGTTCGATGACACTCCGGCCTTTCCTGGAGCATCCGTCATCCACTCGACCCCGTGGGGGTCCAACTCACAGCCGAACGGTAGGCCGAGTGCCGGTGGAATCCTGGCTCTCGACCGACCTGTTGGGGGAGCTGAACCGTCCCACCACGCCTCCCCGGGCTCGTAGCGTGAACACGGGGTCGGGGACGGGATCGCCGTCGATGTGGATGTCCCCGTGGCGAGCGAGCGCTGGGAGCACAGAGAGCATCTCGGCGATGGCGAGGTGCTGACCGATGCACCCGCGGGGGCCAAGGCCAAAGGGGAGCGAGACGCGCTCCTGTGCTCTCGTGAGGTTGCGCTGCCGGCCGGGGTCGAAACCCTCCGGGTTTGGCCAGATGTTTGGGTCTCTGTTCATTCCCCAAATGTTGATGATGAGGGCATGGTCGGGGCGGATGCGGTAGCGCCCACTACCTACTTGGACATGCGCCGAGAGCTGACGTGACGAGCGACCGATGCCCCAGGCTTGCGGTCGAAGCCGAAGTGTCTCGTCGATATACGGTTCGACAGCCGCTGGGTCAGAGCGCAACGCAGCCCATTCGTGCGGATACGCCGACCCGAATGCCATAGCCCATATCAGCGTGGCCGCGGTGGTTTCGTTACCAGCCGCGAACAGACCAAGCACTTGGCTCCGCAACTGGCGCTCTGTGAGCGGACGGCCACCCGGGCGCGCTTCCAGCAGACCCTGGAGGACATCAGTCTTCGGTTGCGCTTCTTGTCGACGCATGGCCACGATCTCATCGGCGTAGGCGTTGAGCACCCGCCGATGCCTCCGCATGACCGTCGCCGTGGTGCCGATCGTCCAGGGCACGACAGAGCGGAGTGAACCAACGCGCTTTCCCACCCAGTCGACGATGACGCGCTGGCTGGATACCAGTTCGTCCGCCCTGTCTCGGCTGAGGCGCTGACCGAAGAGCGCCCGGCTCGCCACCACCATGGCGATGCGGCCCATGGCCTGGTCAAGGTCGACCGGCACGTCAAACGACAGGGCGGCAATCTCTTCCGCGACAAGCCCGTCCAGCTCGGCCAAACGTGGCTCCAGCGACCGCTTGCGGAACGTTGGGGCGAGGGCTGGCTGGAGCTTGGCCCATGAGCGCTGGCCTTGGGTGAAGAGGTTCTCGCCAGCAGCGAGGCGGCTGGCGATCGTCGTGGCGGGCGTCCGTCTCCACCGCTGAGCGTCGCCGATGAGGATGGTCCGCGCCACGTCAGGGTCCGAGATCACCAGAAGCATGACGGGGCCGACGAGAAGACGGACGAGCGGTCCGAGCCCGCACGCCTTCTCCATCCAGGTGAGCCGGTCAGCGTTGTAGACGTCTAGGGCTTTGAACAACCAGCGGCCGACGCGGAGAGTCGGGAGGGTGTCCAGAGGGGATGCGGTTGCCCGACTGGCCATGACCACATTTTCCGGCCTAGATCCGAGCGGGGGCCAATCGGGGCGTGGCCCGAAGGGCCGGAGGGTCGTGGAGTAACCTTGACCAGAGTGCACGACATCTGACTCCGTTGACTCGATTCAGATGACCGGTTACGTCAGTGGTTGGAACGAGCGCGAGCACCTCCAAGCATGCGGGCTCCGGCCCGCCCTGGCAGTCCTATCGTGGTAACGGTGGACCGTTGTGACGGTTGTGGCTTCGAGTACGACCTGACTCTCGCGCCGGATGCCGCTGAGCGCATCGTCGGCGGGGTCGCCACAATTGCTGGACTCCTCGGCAATACGGCAGTCGAGCGTCTACGAGCTCGACCTCAGGCGGAGACGTGGTCGCCACTTGAATACGGGTGTCACGTACGCGATGTCCTGCTCGTTCAGCGCGAACGCGTCCTGGCGGCCAGGCGGACGACACGCCCCTCCTTCGACCCCATGGGCCGGGACGAGCGCGTGGAGCACGACGGCTATGCGGCGCAGAGCCCTCAGGACGTCGCCCGCCAGCTGAACGATGCAGCCCGGATGTTCGCCAACGTGCTCGACCGACTTCAGCCTGAGGACTGGGAACGAAAGGTCACCTACAACTATCCGGTTCGCCTCGAACGTTCCTTGGGGTGGGTGGCGGTTCACACCGAGCACGAGGTGAAGCATCACTTGCTCGATTGCCAGGCCCAACTCTCCTAACGGCGCTCGGTCCTGCGCCACCTGTCCGATGATCCGAACTTGGGGACCATGGAACCACCTGACCCGTGCCGACCGCTTCCTTTCGCACGCCTACGCAGAAGGGGTGGCGTGGACGTGTCGTCAAGAGCCCCGCTCCTCGCTCACCACTCGATGAAACTCCTGGAGACGTCTACCGGCCGCAACCACGTCAGGAGCCATGTGTGCCTGCAACCGGCCCCAGTTGCCTTCGGTGACGATGATGGCAAGGTCGGTAAGGGCGTCCTCGAGCCGGGTGAGGCGGTCGGGCACATCCATGTGGACTCCTCGATTCTGGGCATCATGTTCCATGGTTGCATCATTTCAGCGGACAAATTTGAGCATTCAACTTCATCTCGGGAGCGTGTACTCCTGAGTTGGACGAGTGGGTGGACGCATGCCACGACGCCATGCTTGGGTCGAGGAGACCGGCGGTCGGCGCCCACCGAACGACGCTCAAAGGTGACGTGTGACCCGGGCGATCACCCAGACGATCACCACGACGACCGGGACCAGCGTCAGAAGCCAAGCGGTGACTCCCCTCCTTGAGTGAGTGGACCGCCTCTCGATTCCCTGAGCAAACTGACTGAGCCCCACCACCCTCACCGGACGCCCAGCACGTTGGAGCCGCCGACCTGCTTGGCCTCGGATTGGCGGAAGACGTCGACTAGCAGCTCGACGCTCTCGTGCTTTGGCCCGGCGGACTCGCCCTGCCCTCATCGAGCTTCAGAAGACATCAGATCGAACTCGTCTCATCAGCCGAAGTGGTGAACGACTCTTGTGGCATAGAACTGCTCCCAAGGCTCACCTGGTTGAGCGGCCACGTACTCCTTGTCGAGCTGAACCAACAGATACACGAGTTCGCTACGGACCGGCGCTTTCCCGAGAATGTTGGGCAGCTCCGAGAGCGTCACCAACCAGTCTGCATACCACGACGCCCAATCACTATCGGTGCCATCGGTGATTCGAAAGACTTGATGGTGCGTCTCGGAGACCTCGTGCAACAGCGAAGCCACCTTGTCTGCATCGGCCATGGCCAAACAGGCTAACTCCGGTGCGTCCTCCCGACCGACTGACGCCCAGGCGTGGTGCGGCTAGTCGTACCAAGGGGCGTGGGAGTCGGCGATACCTGTTGCCGCGAAGGGCCACACCCGCTTCCCGGTCACCATCGCCCGGAAGCTCTCGCCCTCTCCGGCTTCGGGCTAAGAACAACCTCGACAAGCACCCGAGTGTCCGCTGGCGGGGCTGGCGACGTCGCGGGCCGGGCCGGTCGGGAGGACGCCGTCGGATCCCTCGTCCTGGGCCGCAAGGCCGTTCCTTGCCGAGAGTTTCCCGACAGAAGGACCGGCGGGCGGAGATGGCCATGGCGAAGAACCTCGTAGCTGCACGCATCGGCGTCCTCGGCGGCACAGGACTGCTGGCA
>Ga0307479_10006474_pt1 | contig 10763 bp, 13 predicted proteins | sample atmos_gasesECM4C_FD_203743 | JGI IMG/M metagenome (GOLD analysis project Ga0307479, IMG submission 203743) | Hardwood forest soil microbial communities from Morgan-Monroe State Forest, Indiana, United States - atmos_gasesECM4C_515 | ecosystem: Environmental > Terrestrial > Soil > Temperate...
AATGCAAACGCAGTGCGCCGAGCGGCGGAAGAGGCATCGCCGAAGGGCGCCGGCTGCGGAACGACAACGCGTCCATGCGAAGGCGTTTGCGCTTTACTCCACGCAGGCTCCGCCCGGCCTTTGCTGGCTGCCGGATTTGGCGCGCTCAACTTTGGTTCCGTCAACATCGGTTCCGTCAACATCGGTTCAAGAATTTCCTTTAGCGCGCGGCGCCCGCGAAGAATCCGCGACTTCACCGTACCCACGCTGCATTCCAAAACTTCGGCGACTTCTTCATAGCTGAGCCCTTCGAGGTCTCGCAAAATCACTGCGCCGCGAAAGGCCTCTGGAACTTGCCGCAAGGCGCTTTGCACCGCCACCTGAATTTCGCGCGCGGCCAGTTGCTCGAAAGGCGTGCCGCCCTGATCCGGAACCTCGATGCGCGCTTGGCCTTCCGCGGGCTCGGCGTCGATCGAAACATTTTTCTGCAGGTGACGCTTGAACCAGCGCTTCTGGTTCAACGCCTCGCGAATGGCGATGCGGTACAGCCAAGTCTTCAAAGAGCTGCCCTGGCGGAAGCCTTGAATGCCGCGAAAGGCCTTCAAGAAAACTTCCTGCGTGCCGTCTGCGGCGTCGGCCGTGTCGCCCAGCATGCTGAGGATCAAGCTATAGACCGGCCCGTGGTAGTGGGTGACCAGCCAGTCGAAGGCCGTTTCCGAGCCCGCCTGGAGCTCGTGGACCAATCCACTTTCATCGCTGCCCCAACTGAGGGCGCTGGCCCAATCGGACACTGCCGGCCTTTCCGACCCGAAAGGATTTCGCACGCTGCAGCGATGCGAAACTCGGGTCACCCTACGATGCCAAGCGCTCCGGCTAAGGGGCGCTCGGTCTCATCGTTCCTTAGAACGATGACCCAGGCACGACTTGCGACCCCGGCTTAACGGGGTCTTTTGACCGGGCGCGGCTTCGAGCACCTGCCGGACCCGGTGTCCGCTCACCCTCTTTAGACACCGGAAGGGGCGAAGTTGTTTCCCAGTACCTGGCTCCGTCCATAATAAGCGTACATAGGGATTCTGGCACTGTGCGGAGGCGGGTGCAATAGAACCGAAAGGCAAGTGAGTAGTGGGCAGTGGGGCAGTGGGTAGTGAGTAGTGGTGAGCATTTGGGAAGAGAGAGGAGACCCCGGGGGGGGTGTCGCAAGTGTGGCAACGAAAGGACTTACGGGAGGGGGTTTTCGGATCTGTGGCAATGATTGGAGTTGGCTGACGATTTCTCGGATCTGTGGCAAATACAGGGGTTAGAGGTCCGATTCCGGGATTGCGGGAGAGCCCATCGGACTCCAGAAAGCGGAGTTCGAGATTGGAAATGAGAGGAAAGGAGCCGGGGCCGCAAGGATTCTGAGGACTCCGTTGGGGAAGGCCTTCGAGGCTCAGCCTAGAGGGACTGGTAGTCACCTAGGGACGTTACCACAGAATAATAAATTTGTCAAGGGAAATCTAAGTCGTGTGGCCTGAAGGGGATATGGGATGCAAGAAACGCATTTGGGGAGTGGCTAGAGAAGTGGGGAAAACGTCAAAACCCGCACACGCAAAACCGGCGTATGCGGCACCCAAGTCTTTCTGAGAGGTCGGCCTGTGCCCCACCTGTCAAAGGACTTATCCAATGTGTAAAACCTGTTGAAATCTTATGCAGCAAAATTCTACTTGACATACAATGATATAGGTACTCCGACTTCTCGCCCCCCGAGGAGAAGCCATGCCAGCGAAGAAACGGAAGACTGTGCAAGTGAAATGGGTAACAAAAGGCGAATTTACTTCGATGGTGGATTCAAGGGCTAAACGTGTGCATGGTATCTCTGGAAGACAATTTATAACTCGGTGGAAGAATGGACAATATCGTAAACTAGACGCAGATACCTGCCCTGGGGCTGTAGAACTAGCGATCCTCGCACCCTTACCGAGGAACAAGAGTGGCCGGAAAAACTCCAAGAGAGGCCGCAGATAATTTTGTAAGTTTCCTCAAAGAAACCCTTTCCTGTATCAGCGATCATTTTGTCAGTGCTTACCAGCAGTCGGAAAAGCTGTACAAGGTGTACTACGAACCTTATGCAAAGCTCATAGCCAAAAATGGTGACGGCTATCTCTTATCGGTAACGCAGATTTTCCGAGCCATTCCTCATCCCGAACAGAGAGGACTATTCAAGGCAACAACGCAGGAGTACAGCTATCGTCTCCTGGGAGGCCCAAAGGAAAACACTGAAATTCTAGCTTATCACTGGCACCCACATGATCCAGGGGTCAAATTTCCACACCTGCATTTGAAGGATTCCCCCAGAATCCACTATCCGACTTCGAGAGTTTGCTTAGAAGATTTTGTCCGGCTGCTCATTCGAGACTTCCAAATAAGGCCAAGACTTAAAGACGAGGAATGGAGAGAAATTCTGGACAGGAACAAGAGAGCTTTTGAGAAAATGGCGACTTGGAAGATCCAAAATCCCTAGTTTTTGCTGAGTATTGGAGGCTTAGGGCCATGCTTGCCCTGAGTCTTTATCTGCTTGCGAAGCTTAGGTTTGGCTTTGAGGAGCTCCCCAAGCAGCGAATCGAATTTCTCTTTTTCTACCTTCATGTCCCGATCGTAACATATTGGCGGGTCCGGAGGGATTTTGACCCTCGGAACGTGCGGTAACACGTTCACGCGGATTATAAATCCGGCGCAATAAGCCTGGCTCTGCCACGGACCCACCGTCTCACTCTTCCAAGGTTTTTGGTTTGAACACTTGGTGATTGATGGTGGCCCGCGAATGTAGTATAAAAACACTTAGAGCGTCTCCTTCCTGGGAGCGTTCGAAACCGAGAATTGCCTGGCTAGCTGACCTTACCGTTAGCTAGCCAGTTGTTTTAAGTCAAAGCCCTTCGCCGGTACCGGTTCAAGACGGCCCTGTTGCGGCCATTCCGATAACCCGAAAGTATTTGGCCCTTCTTTCCGAAAGAACCTACCCGCCTTAATCAACCGATAAATGATCGATGTCAGATAGAGCGGTTTCAGCTTGACCCGAAACTTCTTTTTAATGGCCGCCGAAATCTGTCGAACATGCATCGGCTTGCCATGCTCTGCCAAAACGGTTCGAATCATCTCTGGCTGTGAAGGTGTTTCCGGTTCTGCCTTTTTTCCGAGCAGTTTTTCTTCAGCTCGAATAAGCTGGGCCGCAACGCGGAGCGCCTCAACCTGCCGAGCTAATAGCTGAAGCTGCTCTTCTTTCTGGCGCAAGAGACTAAAAACGTCATTCATACTGGCACTCCTGCTATTAAGTATAAGCACAGGATGCCATAAACCGTCAATTATTTGTTTTTGCGGGGATGGCTCACGTTGCGCGGTAGGTGAATTGTGTTATAGCCTCACCCACTAATGAGGCGTACGGCATGTCGCGCAAGCAGGGTCGCAAGCACAAGCATAAGAAGGCCCCCAGCATTGTTGGGAAGGCGGCCACCGATGGTTCTCCGGTTCGCACCGATACAGATCATTGCGAAGAAACAGAGAACAAACACATTGAAGAGGAGGAACCAAACCAATTGTCGAGAAAATGGGAATGGGATTTGATGACCGTTCTTACTGCGATCTTGGCAGCTGGCACTATCTTCACTTTTGCGGTTCTCTGGATTCAACTCCAAGATGCTCGCGGCAACTTTAGAAGTGACCAGCGCCCCTATATTTGGTTCACTTCTGGCACTCCATTGGGACAGCCTCAACTTCTTACAAGTGGTACATACGCCGGATACTTGGGGGTTGCTTTCACGTTCACAAACTATGGGAAGTCTCCCGGAATCGATGTGAGAACAGACTCTCACATAGCCATTGGCCCAGATGCATGGCAGAAAGTTAGTTTGCATGAGATAACTCAAGAACATGGCAGTCTTGTTCCCACTGGAAACACTATGGCGAATTTTGCTTATTCGGACGAAATGATTGGAAATGAGATTTTTGAGCAGATAAAAGAAGGCTTGCCGTATATCGTTTTCGGACACTTCGAATATACCGATATGACACAGACGCCATCCGTAATTTATATAAGCGAATTTTGTCAGATCGGTACGAAAGCCACTGGAATCCCAAGCGTGGATACTGCGAGTTTGGAGCATGGAATCTGCATAGAACACAATGGGCTTCGTATAAAAGCACAAAAGTAGCAGTAGCCCTGTCACGGCAGCCCATTTTAATGCCTTTTGATTGTATTCACCCTTATGGTCTAGGCAGCAAGATGACGCCCCTCCGGGTGGCGTGATATTTAGACGGCCACGCTCGCGTCCGTCGGCAGGCAGAAAGCCGCCGCTACGAGAGTTGAGTGGACCAACGGCGGCGGATATCGGCGAGGAACTTGCGCTTGTCCTGCTGCATCAGGCGAATGAGGGCAGGGTTGTCAGTCTGTTCGTGGCGGCCGGCCCAGAGAACCATTTCGGTAAGTACGGGGGCGAGGTCAATGCCCTTGGGAGTGAGGGTATAAATCAGCTTGCGGCCGTCGGAGGGATCGGGTTCCGTAGCGATAATGCCATAGGCTTGGAGGCGGCGAAGGCGGTCGGCGAGGATGTTGGTGGCAATGCCTTCGTAAGAGCCAAGGAATTCCTTGAAGGTGCGGCGGCCGAGCAACATCATGTCGCGGATAATCAGGAGCGACCAGCGATCGCCGAGCATTTCGACGGAAGCGTTCAGCGGGCATCCGGAACGGCGGTTCGACCTTGTGTTTTTTCGCGGCATATAAAATTCTTGCCGGGTGAAGCCCGGCCTCTACAAAGGCAACCCGCAAAACAACAGGGTCCGCTGTTTTGCGGACGGCCTGCGAAAGCCTGCCTGGGGCAGGCGCTCGCGGACGGAAAAGCGGCAGCCCTTCAAGGCTCAGGGCAAACAAGCTGCCGCACTCCAAAAAAGCGGCGCCGCGTTTCGCTGAGGCCGGCCCTGCCGGCGTCAGGCAGGCCCTAGCCCTCAGAAATAATTTCCCGCTTCACCCTGCTTAGCCGGGCGAAGCGCGGTCCCTCTGCAATTATCTCCCGTTTCGCCGCGCTTCGGTCCGACCAAAATCATGGTAAACATTTCACTTGCAATTTGCAAGTGAAAAAAGGCAGACTGGTGCGGCTCAGCGAAAACGGGACGGGCTGAAGCCCGCCCTACAAAACTCGGGAGAAATCGAAATGGCACAAGCGGGAATGAAGGCGGAAACCACGGAGGCGCAACCGGAGACACCGCGATTCGTAGACGGGAAAGCGCTGCTTATTGCAGGACTGCGAAGGATCTATGCGCCGGGAGAGATGAACCAGATGGCGGCGCAGTGGCGGAGTTTTGTGCCGCATATCGGGAAAATCCCGGGCCAGATTGGCCGCACAACCTACGGTGTGTGCTGGCAGGCCAGCGATGGCGTAAGCCTCGAATATCTGTCGGGAGTGGAGGTTTCCGGCTTCGCGGGCATGCCGGGTGATTTCACGGTGGTGAGCCTGGAGCCGATGAGGTATGCGGTATTCCCGCATCGCGACCACATGTCGAAGCTGAGCAAGACGATTGGAGGGATTTTCTATAAGTGGCTGCCGGAATCCGGTTGCGTGGCCGGAGGCGACGCGGAAACGCCGGCGTTTCTGGAACGTTATAACGAGGAGTTCGACCCGCGAACGGGAATGGGCGGGATGGAAGTGTGGATCCCGCTCAAATCCTGAGCGGGATCCGGGCGTGACGGCGGCAACGAGGGTGGTTGGCAGACCTGTTGGCGGCGGGCAAAGCCCTGCGATAAAATGCGCATTTCCGGCGTGCCGGGGAGAAATTTCCGTTTGTTGTTATGCGTAAGACGAACAAGAGCGTAGTGAAGGAAAGGGAGAGCCATGAGCAGAGTACGTGTGCTGGCGGGGACGCGCAAAGGCGCGTTCCTCCTGACGTCGGATGGGAAGCGCGAGAAGTGGGAGGTGAGCGGGCCGCACTTTGCGGGCTGGGAGATTTATCACATGAAAGGCTCGCCGGTGAATCCGGAGCGGATTTTCGTGTCACAGACGAGCGGATGGTTCGGGCAGATCATTCAGAGGTCGGATGACGGCGGGAAAACATGGGATACCCCGGGGGGCGAGAAAATGCCCAAGCCGGGCGAGTTCCCTGCCGGCGTCAGCAACAAGTTCGCGTACGACACTTCGGCGGAGACAGGGAAACCGCTGACGACACACCAGTTTTATGACGGGAAGCAGCATCCGTGGGAATTCAAGCGCGTGTGGCACCTAGAGCCTTCGCTGACGGAAGCGGACACGGTGTACGCCGGCGTGGAGGATGCGGCGCTGTTCCGCTCGAAGGACGGGGGAAAATCGTGGCAAGAGCTTTCGGGACTGCGCGGACACGGCACGGGACCGATGTGGCAGCCGGGCGCGGGAGGAATGTGCCTGCACACAATTATTCTGGACCCGAGCAATCCGCAGAGAATGTTCATCGCGATTTCGGCGGCGGGGGCGTTCCGGACCGACGACGGCGGAAAAAGCTGGAAGCCCATCAACAAAGGGCTGTACTCGCAATACATTCCGAACCCGACGGCGGAGATCGGGCACTGCGTGCATCACGTGGCGATGCACCGGTCGAAGCCGAAGGTGCTGTTCATGCAGAAGCACTGGGACGTCATGCGCAGCGACGATGCCGGCGAGAACTGGAAAGAAGTGAGCGGGAATTTGCCGACGGACTTCGGGTTCGTGATCGACGTGCACGCGCACGAGCCGGAAACGATTTACGTGGTGCCGATCAAGAGCGACGGGGAGCACTACGTGATGGACGGGAAGCTGCGGGTGTACCGTAGCCGCACGGGGGGAAACGAGTGGGAGGCGCTGACAAAGGGCCTGCCGCAAAGCAATTGCTACGTGAACGTGCTGCGAGACGCGATGGCGGTGGATTCGCTGGATAAGTGCGGCATTTATTTTGGCACCAGTGGCGGGCAGGTGTACTGCTCGCCGGATGCAGGAGACAACTGGACGGCCATCGTGCGTGACTTGCCCGCGGTGCTTTCCGTCGAGGTGCAGACGCTGCCATGATCCGCGTGGTGTTGCCTCCGCACCTGAGGGGATTGGCGAAGGTCGGCGGGGAGATCAAGCTGGAGATAGCCGGGCCGGTGACGCAGCGGTCCGTGCTGGACGCGCTGGAGGCGAACTATCCAATGCTGCGGGGGACGATTCGCGACCACGTGACGCAGCAGCGGCGGCCGTTCCTGCGCTTTTTCGCGTGTGAGGAAGATTTGTCGCACGAGGCTCCGGACGCGCCGCTGCCGGAAGAGGTTGTCTCCGGGAAAGAGCCATTGCTCATCATTGGAGCGATTGCCGGAGGCTGAGGGCGCACGTATGGACGCGGAGTGGCTGCGCAAAGTGTGCTTGTCGTTTCCGGGGACCACGGAACAAATACAGTGGGGCTATGATTTAGTATTCAAGGCCGGCGGGAAGATGTTTGCGATTACGCCGCTGGAACCCGCGCCGGTGTGCCTGTCCTTCAAGGCTTCTCCTGAAAAATTCGCGGAGTTGACGGAACGGCAGAACATCATTCCCGCGCCGTACCTGGCGCGCGCGCAATGGGTGGGGCTGCAGACGCGGGACGCAGTGAGGACGGAGGAATTGGCGGGGCTGCTACGCGAATCGTACGAACTGGTGGTGGCGAAGCTGCCGAAGAAGATACGCGAAGCAATCGCCAGCGGGAAAAGCGCGGGAGGCAGCGTGCGAAGGAATGCGGGCCAAAAGAAGAAAGCGCGAAACGTGAGGGCGGCGGGGAAGAAAAGGCAGAGGAAGCGTTCCTAGGCGAGGATTTCGCGGTCACGAGCAGATTTCAGAGCTGCAAGCCAAAACAAGACAACATCCCGCGGCGGCCGGGAGCTGTGACTTGTAAAGCGGGTGGGCGTGAGCAGAGCGATGATAACGCAAACTGAAAAGGGACAGGCTTTTCGCGCACTGCATGGGCGAAAAGGCGCGTTCCTTATTCCCAACCCGTGGAATGTGGGGACGGCACGGCTACTCGCGCATCTGGGCTTTGAAGCGCTGGCGACGACCAGCATGGGCTACGCGTTTTCCATGGGGCGGCGGGACGGCGCGATTGGCCGTGAAGAAACGCTGGCGCATGCCGCTGCGCTTGTAAGCGCCACGAGCTTGCCGGTAAGCGCCGACCTGGAGAATGGGTTTGGAGACGTGCCGGAAGCCGCGGCGGAAACCATTCGGCTTGCGGCGGGCGTTGGGTTGGTGGGCGGCTCGATCGAAGATGCGACGGGGCGGGCAGAGCAACCTATCTATGAACTGGAACATGCGGCGGAGCGCATACGGGCGGCGGTGGCAGCGGCGCGTGCGCTTCCTTTCGCGTTCACACTGACGGCGCGTGCGGAGAATTACTTGCACGGGCGACGGGACTTGAAAGATACGATTCGGCGGCTGCAAGCGTATCAACAGGCCGGAGCCGATGTTCTTTATGCGCCGGGCCTGGCCACCAAGGAAGATATTGCAACGGTGGTTCGTTCGGTGGACCGCCCAGTGAACGTGGTGATGGGGTTGCGGGGAGTGCAATTAAGTCTCGCGGAACTCGCGGCGATTGGAGTCAAGCGCGTCAGCGTGGGGAGCGCGCTGGCTCGCGCTGCGCTGGGCGCTTTTCTTCGCGGCGCGCGCGAGATGAGGGAGCAGGGCACCTTTACATTTGCGAATGAGGCCGCGAACCCGCGGGAGATCAGCGAGATCTTCGGGGCTTGACGCTGTGTTTGAGCCTTACGCGCCAGCCCTTGTTTGTGGCTCGTCCTAGGACTTGCCTGCTTTCCATTCCGCGTAGAGCTTGGTGATGGCCGGACCAATGGTGAAGCCCCAGGCATAAATAGGGAAGTTCTTGAACTTATCGGGCACAACGTAGCGGTGCTGGGCTTCTTCGGCGGGCACACCGGCTTTGTACATTTTTTCCGCCTGTCCGGCGATATCGTCAAAAACTTCGCGGATCGAGGCGATACCTTCCTGGCCGCAAATCTGGCCGTGGCCCGGGACAAAGAGCGTGTCTTTGTCGAAGGCGGCAAATTTTTTCAGAGTTTCGCGCCATCCGGAGATGGTAGCTTTCTCGTCGAAGCAGACGGGATACCAGCCGCTGAAAAGGAGATCGCCGGTATAGGCCACGTTCTGATCGGGCACGCGCGTAACGATGTCCGTGCCGGAATGCCCGGGATACGACTCGAGAACAGCAGTCAGCCCGCCGAGATCAATGGACAAAGGCATCTTTGCGGGATCAAGGGGATGATTCGGGAGCCCGAGGACGGTGGAATTTGCGATTTGAAACAGTCCGGTGACGGCGTTCAGGTCGGACTGGGCATGAGCGCGCTCGGCGTCCGACTTTGCGTCTTTGACGCGTTTATCGAATGGACCCAGGACCGCGTCTTTGTCGGCACCCTGGAGCGGAGAGTAGTTCTCCACGATGCGCTTTGCAGCAGCGGCGTGGGCCCAGAGCGGCACAGCATTCGCGCCGTAAAACGAATTGCCCATGGAATGGTCGAAATGATAGTGAGTGTCGAGAGCGGCTTTAACAGGAACCTGGCTGACCATGCGCAGCGCGTCCATTTGAAACGAGGCGCCTGCCGGTGAGGCGAAACCTTCGATGAGGAACGCGGCGTCTTTTCCGATAAGGAAGCCACCGTTAGAAAGAGTCGTCAGCCCCTTGGAAGGATCCGAAATGGTGGAGTACAAGCCGTTGCCGATTTTCCGCACGGAGGCGAATCCTTTGTCCACCAAAGGCGTTTGCGACACACGGGAATCGCCGGCTAATTCCGCGGCGAGGGCCGGCAGGGGAATAAGCTTTGCCAGGGCGTAGAATGTCCCGAAACAGGATGTTTGCGCGAGAAACTCTCTGCGGGAAAAACCGTTCGTGAGATTCATGCTGATTCCTCCCTTGCCTGCAGCAACGGCCCTTCGGACCGGAAGTGACGGCATGATTCTAGCAAATTCCACACTCTTGTAGAATGACGTGTTTAGAGCTTTCTCCTATAATTTAGGCGGAAACCCAGCGGGCGAAGGAGGCCCTTGGAAATGATTAAGTTTGCGGGGATCGCCGCAGTTGTCATTGCACTACTCGCCGTTCCTGGCACGCAGAGCCAGCGAGATTCCGAGCGAGAGGAGCGAGACGCCTGCATTCGGCGGTGCCTGACGGCGCCCGTGGACCCTGAAATGCACCGCCAGGAAATTGTCAGCCTGGAAAAAGAGGCCGGCCACGCCATCGGACTGAGGAACGGAACTTATTTTCGGCGCGTGTACAACGACGACTTTACTGCAACGCTTACGCACGGCCAGCAGGTGAATAAAGCGCAGTGGATCGCAGCCATCGAGTCCAATCTGGTCCAGTACGATTCCTTCAACGCCTCCGACATCAAAGTGCAGATTTATCAAGATATGGCCATCGCCACGTGCTTGTGGTCCACGAGGTTCACTGTGAAAGGCCAGCTCTTGAGTCACCAGATGCGCGCGCTCCACGTGTACCTGAATGGGTCGAGCGGCTGGCATGTAGTCTCCGCGCAGATCACCAGCCTGCCTCCGGACGTGCAGCAGGCTTTGTAGGCATTTCGTAATTCCAATTGCCGGATTTGTGGCATCGCATTGACGCTCACCAGTGCGGGTGCTACCCTCGCCCTTCGCCTTCCAGACTTCATGCGCGCCGTCGACCTGATCCGCAAAAAACGCGATGCCGGGGAACTTTCCCGCGAGGAGATTGAATTCCTTGTCTCCGGGTATACGCGCGGGGAAATTCCCGACTACCAGATGGCCGCCTGGCTGATGGCGGTGTGG
>Ga0307479_10006475_pt1 | contig 10762 bp, 11 predicted proteins | sample atmos_gasesECM4C_FD_203743 | JGI IMG/M metagenome (GOLD analysis project Ga0307479, IMG submission 203743) | Hardwood forest soil microbial communities from Morgan-Monroe State Forest, Indiana, United States - atmos_gasesECM4C_515 | ecosystem: Environmental > Terrestrial > Soil > Temperate...
CTTGACCTGACGCGCGGCGAGATGGGGACGCGGGGGTCGGCCGAGGATCGCGAGCGCGAAGCGGCCGAGGCGGCACGGATTCTGAAAGCCTCGTGGCGTGGGGCGCTGGATATTCCCGATGGGCACGTCGAGAACACCTGGGAGAACAAGTTGAAAGTCGCGCGCGTGCTGCGCGAGTTGCGGCCGCGGGTAGTGATCCTGCCTTACTGGAAGGGGCGGCATCCGGATCACTACACGGCTTCGACGCTGGGGTATGAGGGGTGTTTTGTGGCGGGGCTGGGAAAGGTCGAAATCAGTCGCCAGTCGCCAGTTGTCAGTCTTCAGACATCAGCCGTCGTCTCTCAGCCGTCAGTTGGCAACCCGGCTACCGTTGGCCCCGCCGACCTCGCGCCGCATCGGCCGTTCAAGATCATCTATGCGACTTTGTATTACGACGTGCGGCCGACGTTCGTGCTGGATATCACCGAGCAGTTCGAGGCACGGTTCGCCTCCCTGATGGCGTACAAGACGCAGTTCTCCGATCAGGAGGCGGGCAAGGATCTGTTCCCTGCTGAGAAAGAAATTCGTGCGCGCGTCGAAGCCATGGCGCGGTTTTACGGGATGCTCGGTGGTGTGGATTTCGCGGAGCCGTTTGTGCAGAAAGAGGTCGGACTAGTCGACGACCTGTTGATGATTCCTGTGAAGTCGATCTAGAAAACGGTCGTTGGTCGTCGGTCGTTGGCTAACCCACCCGCCGTTGGATTTTCCCAATATGGGCCTCTCCCCTCGAGCCAGGGGCAACCCTCTGTCGGTCCTGGAGTTATCGGGAGGCACGAAACCCTGCGGGAGGGCGGGCACTCTGAGGCCAAGAAGTCATCTTCCCCACTTGAATCCTTTCCGAGAAAACGCGGCTCCTCTCTGATAGGAGAAAAATCACAGTGACGGCGACGATCAGTGCTCTGCAGTTGAAACACCTCACCGGCCCGGCTCGCGGCCAATGGATCGATGTGCGGTCGGCTTCCGAGTACGCCACTGGTCACATTCCTGCCGCGATCAACATTCCCATGGAGCAGATCGAATCGCGAATGGAAGATCTGAATCCCGATGTCCCGATCGTTTTGATCTACCAGGGCGGCGTACGCGCCCGGCAGGTGGCGCGGCTGATTGAGCCCTGCGGGAAGGAAGTGGCTGTACTGGAGGGTGGAACGTCCGCGTGGATCGAAGCCGACTTTCGGGGGGTGTCGAATGTTTCGAGCCGATGGTCGCTCGAGCGCCAGGTGCGTCTTGGGGGCCGGGCTGATGGTGCTGCTCGGGGTGACGCTAGGGGCTTACGGTGAACACGCTTTGGGTGTACCTTGCCGGCTTCGCGGGGCTCGGGCTGACACTGGCCGGGCTCACCAACTTCTGTCCAATGGCGTTGTTGCTGGGCAAGCTGCCGTGGAACCAAGGGTCACACTGCAAGGTACCGACGTCACCTTCGGACCGGGCTTGTTGCTCATGAGTTTGACGGATGCTGATCACTGCAATGAAATGGAACTGTGAGCAACTTCGAGAGGCTGGCCAACCAGCACAAAGACGCGGTGTACCGGCAGATGGTTCGGGTCTGTGGAAACCGGGAGGACGCCGAAGATGTTTTGATCGAGGCGCCGTTGAAGGCCTACCGGCATCTCGACTAGTTGCGGGACTCGGTGGCCTTCCGGTCTTGGCTGGCACAGATTGCCCGGCGCGTTTGCTGGCGGCTCAAGGAACGGGAAGCACTGATGCCGTTGCTGCAACTCTCGGCACTGGAGGACGAAGGGCGGGAGATCTCCGACCGCGAGCCGTCGGTGGAGACGAAACTGGCTGCCCGGCAGATGAAGCAGATGCTGGACGAGGCCATCCGGAAATTGCCAGAAGATTATCGCTCTGTTTACCGGTTGCGCGACATCGAGGAACTGCCCGGCGACAAGGTGGCACGGAAGTTGGAGATTTCCCGCGCCTCGATGAAGACACGGCTGCACCGGGCCTCGCGAACTGGTGCGCCAACATCTGGATGCGGTTCTGACAAGCCCGAGGAGAAGTGGAGGGACACAGTAGTTGATTGGTTTGTTGTCTTTGTTTAGGAGGCAACCATGGAAGTATCGGTAGAACATTTGGGTTCGGTGCAGTTCGAGATCCGGGCGCGGTCGCATAGCATTGTGTCGGACCAACCGGCAGAGAATTTCGGGCACGATGAGGGCACGACTCCGCCCGAATTGCTGCTGGCATCGCTGGGGGTGTGTGCGGGGTTCTATGCCACGCAGTACCTGCGCAAACACAAGTTAGCGAGCCAAGGTACGCGCGTACGGGTGACCGCGGATAAAGTGAAGGACCCGGCGAGGATTGACAATTTCCGGATTGAGGTCGAGGTTCCCGCAGAGTTCAGCGATCTGCACAGATCAGGCATTGAAGACGCCGTGCATCACTGCCTGATCCACAACACCTTGCTATGCCCGCCGAAGATCGCAATCGAGATCAAAGAACAGGCGCGAGTCGTCAGTCGCAAGTCGTCAGTCGCATGGCTTTAGACTAGGTGCTCGTTGGCTGTTGGTCGTTGGCTGTTGGCACTTCAGTGCGCACCGGTTCAGGCCCGCTCGAGATGATCCTCGTCCGTTGTGGAGGTCCCCAGCAATCTGTGTGACTGATCGAAGAACTCCATTTCATATCCGATGCTGCGTACTCGGTAGACCATGACAATCGCACCGGTCGAGCCAAGAGGCGCTCCGGAAGACTTTGCGCAACTCACAGATTCCAACTCTTCTCACATAACGGCTCGAGACGGCTATCGACGAACAGCTATTTCTTTACCGCCACCGCTACCCCGTCCCGGATCGGCAGGATCGTGGTGTAGAAGTCTGGCGATTTGTAGAGCTGTCGGTTGAATTCGAGGATGGCTTTGGTCGAGGCTTCGGCCGGGTTGGGTTGCGCGACTCGTCCGCTCCAGAGGACGTTGTCGGTCACGAACAGGCCGCCTTTTTTCAGGCGCTTGGGCACCAGGCGCAGGACGCGCGGGTACTCTTCCTTGTCGATGTCGTTGAAGACGATGTCGAATTTCTCTTTCTGCTCGGAGAGCAGTTCGATGGCGTCGCCGATGTGGACTTTGATGCGGTCGGCGACTCCGGCTCGCTGAAAGTAGCGGCGGGCTTGCTCGGCGTTCTTGGGGTCGCTGTCGGTGTAGTGGACTTTGCCCCCATCGCCGACGGCGCGCGCCCACCAGATGGTTGAGTAGCCTACGGCGGAACCCATCTCAAAAACTGTTTTCGCGCCCGTCATTATTACAAGTTGGTGGAAGAAACGCGCGACTGCGGGACCGACGATGGGGATTTTGCGGCGCGTGGCCTCGGCTTCGATTTCGGCGAGCACTTCGTCGCGAGGCGGCAGGAGCGCGTAGAGGTAGTCGTCGACCGGTCCGTGGGTGACGAAGTTGTGATGGCGCCAGCTGGCATTGTCGTCGATCGGTTGGGTGGCCATTGCTCCTCCGGTAAAAGGCAGTTGCGAGTGTGCTGGGGTGGAAGGTTTAGCTGAGCGTGACTCCGGGCTTCATCTCGACGACCTCCACATCTGGGGCGAGCTTCTGCAACTGGTCGGGAGTGCCGGTCAGGAGCGGGAACGTGGCGAAGTGCATGGGGACGACGGTGTTCGCGCGCAGCAGGCGGCAGGCGTAGGCGGCCTCGCGCGGCGACATGGTGAAGCGGTCGCCGATAGGCAAAATGCAGATGTCGGGCTCGTACAACTCGTGGATGATTTTCATGTCGCCAAAGACGTTCGTGTCGCCGGCGTGGTAGATCTTCAGGCCATTGTCAAATTCGATGACGTAGCCGACGGCCTCCCCGCCATAGATGATCTGATCGCCGTCGAGGATTCCGCAGGAGTGGTCGGCGTGCACCATAGTGACCTTGATGTCGCCGACCTGGAGGGTGCCGCCCTTGTTCATGGGCGCGGCCTGCTTCACGCCTTTCTTCTCGAGCCACAGATACAGTTCGTAGATGGCGACGCTGACCGGGTTGTGCTGCTTGCCGATCTCGACGGCGTCGCCGATGTGGTCCATGTGGGCGTGGGTGCAAAGCATCACGTCGACGTGGTTGACGGTTTTGTCTTTTTCGGGGCAGGCAGGGTTGCCCATTATCCAGGGGTCGACGATGATCGTTTTGCCCGCGGGGGTCTGCATGCGGAAGGTGCCGTGGCCGAGCCAAGTGAGCTGAATTCCTTTGAGATTCATAGGCAGTCGCTAGTCTCTAGTCGTTACTCTTCAGTCTGTCGTCGGTCGTCGGCTTTCGGTCGTCGGGATCAGTCGTTGGTCGGTGGCTGGCGACTTGCGACTCGCGACTGATTTTAAGAGATTTCTTGGTCTCGTGGTGAAATTCAAGCGAAGTGCGCCTTGCGGCCCGATGAACCTGGGCCGCCGGACAGCTGAGGGCAGGCTGTCCCCACGCGGGTCGTGGTTTGGCGGGCGTATGTTGATGATCGTGCTTTTTTCTGTTTCGGCGAGGGGGATTTCTGTTACAAAGTTTGCCGTGTCGGACCTGAAGATTCTTATCACGCGCGAACAGATTGCCCAGAAGGTGACAGAGCTGGCGGCTCAGATTTCGCGGGATTTCGCGGGGCAACCGGTGATCCTTGTGGGCGTGCTGAAGGGCGCGGCCATTTTTCTGGGGGACCTGGCGCGGCAGCTCGATCTGGACGCGTCATTTGATTTCATCGGCGTGTCGAGTTACGGGAACCGGCCTAGCCCTACACACGAGTTGAAGCATGGCTGGGATTCGACGGGCGAGGTGCGCGTCACCAAGGACGTCGACCAGTCGATGGAGGGGAAGAACGTCATCCTGGTGGAAGACATTCTCGATACCGGGCTGACGCTGACGTTCCTGAAGAAGCTGTTCCTGGCGCACAGGCCGAAGACGTTCAAGATCGCCGCGTTGCTGGACAAACCCTCGCGGCGCAAGATGCCGATTGAGGGGGACTACGTCGGGTTCAAGATTCCGGATGAGTTCGTGGTCGGCTACGGGCTGGACTACGCGGAGAAGTACCGGAATCTGCCGGATGTTTGCGTGGTACCGCGGGAGTAGTGATCGCAACCGCGCATTCATATCCATTTAGACACCACAAACCCAAGGACTTCCTCCAAAGCGTGGGATTAGCGGCAATTTCACAACCAAGTGCCCAACCGATGGGGCCGCCACCGCTTACGCGAGACCGCTTTGCGTTGCCAGATTAAGCCCTTCTAACGCCGCCCCTCGCGCGCCGGCGGTGTCGCCGTTTGGCATTACGTGGATGGGAATGTCCACTTGCTCCTCCCGCTGGGTGGGCATCCCGGCGCGGATCTCGGCCAGGAACCAGCGCTGGAATTGCTGGCTGGTTTCGAGGACGCCGCCGCCGACGATCAGGGCGTCGGGGTCGAACGTGTTGATCATTTCGTCGAAGAAGAGGCCCAGGGCGTGGGCCTGTACCCGGAAAATTTCTTTGCACAGGGAGTCGCCCTGATCGGCGAGGCCGCGGACCAGCTTGGCGGCCTGGTGCGGGTCTTGTTTGCCCAGGTCGTGGGCGGGATAACGCGGGAGAAAATAGGGCAGGATCGTTTTCTCGATCGCGGTCAGGGAGCAGAGCGACTCGAGGTCGCCGATGCGTCCGCAATTGCACTGCGGGTGGATTCCGTCGATGCCTCGAATGCTCTGGTACGGAATGAGCACGTGGCCGAGTTCTCCGCCGAATCCATTCTTGCCTTTCACGACGTTGCCGTCGAGGATGATGCCTCCGCCGTTGCCGGTGCCGACCACGTCGGAGATCGAGGTCTCGCGGCTGTTGGCGCCGAAGATGGCGTAGTGTCCCCAGAGCGCGGCGGCGTTCGCATCGTTCAAGTACGAGACGGGCTTTCCGAGCCTATGGGACAGGCCTTCGCGGATATCGAATCCGGCCCACTTGGGATGCACGAAGTTGGTGGAGCCGCGCGCGCTGAGCTGGCCCGATGCGCTCGCGGGACCGGGAGTGTCGAGGCCGATGGCGACCACGTCGTCAAGGGCGACGCCGGCCTGGTCGCTGGCGATCTTGAGTCCGGCGGCAATCTGCTGCAGACAGACGTCGGGGCCTTGCTTGGAGAGGGCGGGATGCTCGCACAGTCCCTCGATGAGGAACCTCCCTTGCGGGTTCACCAAGGTGTAGTTGATGGCGGTTCCGCCGAGATCGACTCCGGCTACGACTGGCACGGGATGCTCCTATGGTATTTCAATTCGCGGCCCTCAGCGCCTAAAGGCGCGTCGATATTCAGGATGTTGCGGCACGCCTGAAGGCGTGCCCTTCCCCTTGTCGCGCTAGTAGCGCGGCGAGCGGGACGGCCCCAGACAGCGGCTGAAGCCGGTTTCATCTTTCGCGCTCTTACGGCGCGCCCTTCGACTGCACACAGGGCAGGCTGTGAAGGCGCGCCCTGATACGAACCGTCTTTTTCCCAAGCCTAATGCGCCGCCTAGCTTAGCAGAATTGGAACGATCAGCTCACGTGCGTCTGCGCTTATACTTTCGCGGTTCTAGCAAGGAGCAACCGTCTATGCGAGTAGTAGACGCACCAAACCGTGAACCAGCACCCACCCCACAAAACGAGATGAACACCTAGAATGACGAATGAGCCCGCCGGGCCGGCTAGTCTCGATTGAAGCGGAACGATCTCTTGCGGTCGAGCCTCATAAACAATTCCGGTAATGCCGTCCCCGAGCAACTCCAACTGAATCTTCTGGCGCGCAGGGCCGACTTGCGTGACGTGGAGGATCCATGCCGCGTTGCCGTTCGGGGAGGGCGTGTTGCGCACCCTTTCTTCTACCCACGCCTGCCGTTCTGGCGAAACGTTGAAGGTGTAGCCTCCTCCTCCCTTCGGGCAAGGCGACACTTCCGACAGGTTGTGAAACCAGCGCAATTCAACGCGCTCCGGCCAGACCAGCAGGACCGGAGATTTGTATTGCCAGCCTGCACGGAACGGATGGGTGAAGAACGGATCGGCAAGGCGAACGGATAGCGGAAATAATCCGATGAAAGTCGCTGCCAAGAGAGAAACCAGAACAGCGTTCCTTAGTCGTCGGGTCGTCACGCAGTGGCTCTCGAATCCAATTCTTGAGTTGCAGATCCTTCCCTGTCTGGCCAAACATTGGGGGAAACGATCCTCCGAAGCAAAGCTTGCACCTCATTTCGCTGGGTGAAACGCGAATTTCACGTGGCAGCCTGGAACTCTCGCAGTGCCGAGGGGCGCCCAAGACGCAATAGATCACCCCGAACAGGCTGCTATCATAGGCAGCAGTGGATTCCGTCACAACCCAATCTGAGCTCCAGGCGAAAGTCGAGCCTTTGCTGCTGGAAGTGGCTGACGTGGTCAATACCACGCTTGACCTCGATACCACCCTGCGCCGGGTGGCGGAACTGGTGCGCAAAGTTATCGATTACGAAATCTTCGCCATCCTTTTGCTCAACGAGCGCACGCAGGAACTGCGCTTCCGGTTCCAGATTGGATACCCGCGCGAATATGCCGAACGGGCGCGGGTCAAGCTGGGCCAGGGGGTCACGGGGCGGGCAGCGCAGACGCGGCAGGCCATTCTTGTGGAAGACACGTGCAAGGACAGGGACGCCGGTTACATCGAAGCGATCCCCAACGTGCGCTCGGAACTGGCGGTTCCCCTAATCGTGAAGAACCGCGTGATCGGGGTGATCGATCTGGAAGCACGCGAGCCCGGCTACTTCACCGACGAGCACGGGCGGCTGCTGACTCTGATCGGGTCGCGCATGGCGGTGGGGATCGAGAATGCGCAGCTCTACACGCGGACCACGCGACAGGCGCGCACGCTGCTTTTGCTCAACGAGATCGCGCGCGAGCTAACGTCGATTCTGAACGTTGATGAGCTGCTGAAGCGCATCGCCGAGTTGCTGAACCGGATCATCGACTATCAGATGTTCAGCATCCTGCTGATCGATGAGGGCGGGGAGAAGTTGAGTCACCGGTTCTCGCTGCGGTTTCAGGAGAACATCCACCTGAAGCACGACATTCCGATCGGCAAAGGGCTGGTGGGAGCGGCGGCCGCGGAAAAGACGGCGGTACTGGTTCCGGATGTGAGCAAGGACCCGCGCTACGTGATGGCGAATCCAGAAACGAAGTCGGAGCTGGCCGTGCCGTTGATTTACAAGGACAAGGTGATCGGGGTGCTCGACCTGGAGCACACGCGGCGGGGCTTCTTCACCGAGGACCACAAGCGGACGATCACGACGCTGGCGGCGCAGATCGCGATCGCGCTGGAGAATGCGCGGCTATATGAGGAAATCGCGCAGCAGGAGCGGCGGCTGGAGCGCGACCTGCATCTGGCCCGGGAGCTGCAGTTCCGGCTATTGCCGCAAACGATGCCGAAGGTGGCGCACCTGGAGGTGGCGGCGCGGTTTTCGCCGGCGCGCACGATTGGCGGCGATCTTTATGACTTCGTGCCCTATTCTTTGTCGCGGATGGCGATTGTCATTGGCGACGTCAGCGGGAAAGGGGCGCCGGCAGCGATTTACGCGGCGCTGGTCAACGGAATTCTGCGTTCCCATGCACCCATGGAGCCGGGGCCCGCGGAGATGCTTTCGGCGGTGAATTTTTCGCTGGCGGAGCGGCACATCGAGGCGCAGTACATCTGCCTGCTGTACGCAGTGTGGGACGACCAGCGGCGGACTCTGCAGATTGCGAACTCGGGAATTCCGCGCCCGCTGTACGTGCACGACGGCAAGACGGAGATCGTCGAGGCAACCGGGCTCCCGCTGGGACTATTCGACGAGGCGGAGCACGACGAACTCACGTTCAAGGCAAAGCCGGGCGACCTGTTCGTGTTCTTCAGCGACGGCATTCTGGACGCGCGCAACCGCGCGGGAGACATGTTCGGGCGCAGCGGGGTGGAGCGTGTGATCGGTACCTGTACCGAGCAGTCTCCGGAATGCGTGGTGAACTCGCTGTTCGCCGCGGTGGCGGAACACGCCGCGGGAGAAGACACGTTTGACGATCAGACCGTGGTGGCGATCCGCGTCAAAGGGAGTGCCTCGAAGCGCAAGTGAGCCGCGACCCTGCGATTCCGGAAGGACGACCCCCGGCATTTTCCTATCTGAAAGTGCGCAAGGGACTGGTGCGCCGCTCGGCGGGAGCGGTGCTGTGCTGCGAAGACATTCCCCTGACAACCCTGGCGGCGCGCTACGGGACTCCCCTCTACGTGTATTCGGCGACCACGATCCGGGATCGGATGCGGGCGTTTCAGCACGCCTTCCGAAAAAGCCGGCACACAGTTTGTTATTCGATCAAGGCGAATTCGAACCTCGGCATCATACGGCTGCTCGCCGGCGAAGGCTGCGGCTTTGACGTGGTTTCCGGGGGCGAACTGGCCCGGGTGCTGGCAGTGGATTCGCGCTCCGCGCGGAAGGTTGTGTTTTCCGGCGTGGGCAAGACGCGCGAGGAGATGGACGCGGCGCTGAAGGCCAACATTCTGTTGTTTAACGTGGAGAGCGAGTCGGAACTGTGGGCGCTGGCGGAGTGTGCGGGCCGCATGCGCAAGACAGCCCGGATCGCCTTCCGCGTGAACCCCGACGTGCCGGCGAACACGCATCCCTACATTTCTACGGGGTTGCACAAGCACAAATTTGGTGTGCCGATCAGCGAGGCGCGGGCGTTATATGCGAAGGCTTCAGGCACGCGGCACCTGAAGGTGGCCGGGGTGAGCGTGCATATCGGGTCCCAGATCACCGATGTTGAACCGTTCACGGCAACCATGGAGCGAGTGGCGGCGCTGGCGCGCGAATTACGCGACGACGGACACGAGATTGAGTACGTCGATGCGGGCGGCGGGCTGGGGATCGCATATGAGAAGGCGAACCTGCCGGAATTTTCCGAGTATGTGGCTGGGTACGCGGAAGCGTTGTTGAAGCCACTGCGCGGGTTGAAGGTGCACCTGTTGCTCGAGCCGGGACGGTCGATTGTGGGACCCGCGGGAGCGCTGGTCACGTCAGTGGTGTACCGGAAGACGAATAACAGCAAGAAGTTTCTGATCGTGGACGCGGGGATGAACGATCTGCTGCGACCGTCGTTGTACAGCGCGTTTCACGAGATCGTTCCGGTCAGGTGGCGCGGCACCGATGATGGGACGCGAGAAACGCTGGACGTGGTCGGGCCCGTATGCGAGACGGGGGATTTCTTCGCGCGTGATCGCGAGCTGGCGATCGTGGATGAAGGCGAGCTGCTGGCGATCCTGGATGCGGGAGCGTACGGGATGGCGCTCACTTCGAACTACAACACCCGGCCCCGGCCGGCGGAGGTGCTGGTCGCGAAGAAGTCGGCGAAGCTGGTGCGGAGACGGGAGACGGTGAAGGAGATGTTGAGGTCGGAGAAGTGAGGAAGGGTTCAAAGACTTCAGGTTTCAAGGACTTCAGGTTTGAAGGTTGCAAGTTTCAAAGTTTCAGGGTTTCAAGGTTGCGAGGTTTCACGGTTTCAGCGATGGGGAACTCCGGCAAGGCCTGCGGTGGCAGTCGCAAAACGCAGGGTCCCTCGACTCCGTTCAGCTAGCGCCTCACTGCGCTCCTAATGAACAACTTCGATGCTGGCTGCAGCGCCTCTTAGGCAGTCTGCAGTAAGGGAGTCAATTGGTATCCCAACTTGGCGGCCTGGCGCCTGAGGCTGCTTTCCAGATGCTTGCGCTGGCGTGGCTCTTCGGCGGCAAAAATGCTTTCGTCATAGGCTCGTCCGGTGGTAACCAGGTGAAAAATGATGCGGGCCAGTTTGTGGG
>Ga0307479_10006476_pt1 | contig 10762 bp, 7 predicted proteins | sample atmos_gasesECM4C_FD_203743 | JGI IMG/M metagenome (GOLD analysis project Ga0307479, IMG submission 203743) | Hardwood forest soil microbial communities from Morgan-Monroe State Forest, Indiana, United States - atmos_gasesECM4C_515 | ecosystem: Environmental > Terrestrial > Soil > Temperate...
GCGCGCCGGCCTGAAAACCATCAGCGATGTCGCCGGCCGCGGACGCCATGAAATCACCGCCCGCTTCGGCGCCGCCTTCACGACCCGCCTGTCACAAGCGCTGGGGCAGGGCGATTGCCCGATCAGTCCGCGGAAAGTGCCGCCGGATTACATCGCCGAGAAGCGGTTTGCCGAGCCGGTTGCAACAGACGCGGCGATCATGACCGCCCTCTCGCGACTGGCCGCGATGCTGGTCACAGCGATGACGCAGCAGGGCAAGGGAGCACGGCGGCTGGAAGCTTCCTTCTTCCGCACCGACGGAGCGGTGCGCACGATCATGGTCGATACCGGACAGCCTGTGACCAGGGGCGAGGTGATCGACCGCCTGTTCCGCGAACGGCTCGATGCGCTTGCCGATCCGCTCGACCCCGGCTTCGGTTTCGATCTCATCCGCCTTGCCGCCAGCCGCAGCGAAATCGTGGTGCAGGAGCAGCGCGATCTCGACGCTCACGTCCATGACAATGACGAACTGGCTGCGCTGATCGACCGCATCACGGCGCGCATCGGCGCCCGGCGCGTCCTGGTGCACCTGCCGCAGAATACTCACATTCCGGAGCGTGCGGTGCTGCCCGTGCCGGCGCAGCAGCATCTTGCCGCGGCAGCCAATGCGGTCTGGCCGGAGCGTGCGGAAGACGAGCCGCCGCTGCGCCCGTTACGGCTGTTCGAACGGCCTGAAGAAATCTTGGTGATCGCGCAGGTGCCGGATGGGCCGCCGGCCCGCTTCGTCTGGCGGCGCGCCACGCATGCCGTGGTCCGCGCCGAGGGGCCCGAGCGCATCGCCATGGAATGGTGGCGGGCGGATGGAGGCGTGCTGACGCGCGACTATTTCCGCGTCGAGGACGAAGCGGGTTTGAGGTTCTGGGTCTATCGCGACGGGCTCTACGAGCGCGAGATCGAGCAGCAGGACGGCAAGGCGGTGCAGCCGCAATGGTTCATGCATGGGCTGTTCGCATGAACGCGATCCAATATGCCGAGATCGGCGTCACCTCCAATTTCTCGTTCCTGCGCGGCGCCTCGCATCCGCAGGAATATGTCCGCCAGGCCGGCGAATATGGTCTGGCCGCGATCGGCATCGCCGACCACAATACGCTCGCCGGCATCGTGCGCGCTTATGCGGAGCTGAAAAATCCGGAGCTGAAGTCGCTGCCCAAACTCCTGATCGGATCGCGCCTGGTCTTCACCGACGGCACGCCCGATATATTGGCCTATCCGCGCGACCGCTTGGCCTATGGCCGGCTCTGCCGCCTGTTGAGCCGGGGCAAGCTCGCCGCCGAGAAAGGCGAGTGCCATCTGCACTTTGCGGATCTCGCAGAATTCAGCGACGGATTGTTGCTGGTCCTGATGCCGCCCTATCGCCTTCAGGCCGAGGCGATCGCACGGCAACTCGGCGCGCTACGCGCCACGTGCGCCGATGGCGTGTGGCTCGGAGCAAGCCTGTTTCATCGCGGTGACGACAAGCGGCGGCTTGCGGGTTTGCAGCAGATCGCAATGGAGGCACGCGTTGCGCTGATCGCCACCAATGACGTGCTCTATCACGACCACGGCCGGCGGGTGCTGCAGGATGTCGTCACCTGCATCCGCGAAAAGACTGATATCGAAGCCGCGGGCCGCCTGCTCGAAGCCAATGCGGAGCGGCACCTGAAGCCGGCCACTGAAATGGCGCGGCTGTTTCGCGATCATCCGGACGCTATCCACCAGACGCTGCGCTTTGCCAAGCGTATCACCTTCACGCTCGATGAATTGAAATATTGCTATCCCGACGAGCCGGTGCCGCCGGGCAAGACCGCACAGCAGCATCTGGAAGACCTGACCTGGCAGGGCAGGGACCATTATTTCCCGCAAGGCATCGACGCCAAGCTGCAAGCAACGCTGGAGAAGGAACTGGCGCTGATCCAAAAGCTCGACTATGCGCATTATTTCCTCACCGTGCATGACATCGTCCGCTTCGCGCGCTCTAAAAACATCCTGTGCCAGGGCCGGGGATCGGCGGCCAATTCGGCCGTCTGCTTCATGCTCGGCATCACTTCGGTCAATCCGGTCGAGATCGACCTTCTGTTCGAGCGCTTTCTCTCCGAGGAGCGCCGCGAGCCGCCCGACATCGACGTCGATTTCGAGCACTCGCGCCGCGAGGAGGTGATGCAATATGTCTTCAACCGCTACGGCCGCCACCGCGCTGCCATCGTGGCGACCGTCATCCACTACCGGCCGCGCAGCGCGATTCGCGACGTCGGCAAGGCCTTGGGCCTGACCGAAGACGTCACGGCGCTGCTTGCCGATACGGTGTGGGGGAGCTGGGGCGACGGCCTCTCCGAGATGCAGGTCAAGCAGGCCGGGCTTGATCCAAAAAATCCGATGATCGATCAGGCGGTGCGGCTCGCGGCCGAGCTGATCGATTTTCCCCGCCATCTGTCGCAGCATGTCGGCGGCTTCGTGCTGACCCAGGACCGGCTCGACGAATTCGTGCCGATCGGCAATGCCGCGATGGAAGGCCGCACCTTCATCGAATGGGACAAGGACGACATCGACGAAATCAGGATGATGAAGGTCGATGTGCTGGCGCTCGGCATGCTGAGCTGCATCCGCAAATGTTTCGACCTGATCGATCTGCACAAAGGAAAACGGCTGGAGCTTGCGAGCGTCGAGCGCGAGGTCGAAGAAGTCTACGACATGCTGTGCCGAGGCGAATCGCTCGGCGTGTTCCAGGTCGAGAGCCGCGCGCAGATGAACATGCTGCCGCGCCTGAAGCCGCGCACCTTCTACGACCTCGTCATCGAGGTCGCGATCGTCCGGCCCGGACCGATCCAGGGCAACATGGTGCATCCCTATCTGAAGCGGCGTGGCCTCAAGCCGGAGCAGATCGACTATCCCTATCCAAAATACGGCGACCGCAATGAACTGAAGGACATTCTGGGCAAGACGCTGGGCGTACCGCTGTTCCAGGAGCAGGCGATGCGGATCGCGATCGAGGCCGCGAAATTCACAGCCGATGAAGCCAACCAGCTGCGCCGCGCCATGGCGACCTTCCGCCATGTCGGCACCATCCACAAATTCGAGGAAAAAATGGTCGGCAATCTGATCGGGCGCGGCTATCCGGAGGAGTTCGCCAAAAACTGTTTCAACCAGATCAAGGGTTTTGGCGAATACGGCTTTCCGGAAAGCCATGCGGCGGCCTTCGCGCAGCTCGTCTACATCTCCTCCTGGCTGAAGCATTTCCATCCCGACGCGTTCTGCTGCGGTCTGTTGAACGCCCAGCCGATGGGATTTTACGCGCCGGCGCAGATCGTCGGCGACGCCCGCAAGAACGGCGTCACCGTGCGCGAGGTCGATGTCTGCTTCAGCCATGGCGACAACACGCTGGAGGAGAAGTGCGAAGACCATCACGCGGTGCGGCTCGGCTTCCGCCAGATCGATGGGTTCAAGGTGCGCGACCTGGACGATCCGGAAAGCTGGTCAGGCGATGAATGGTGCGAGCGCATCGTCGCGGCGCGGTCGCGCCGTCGCTTCACGACACTGGAGGATTTTGCCCGCGACACGGCCTTGCCCAAGCGCGCGCTGATGCTGCTGGCGGATGCCGATGCATTCCGCTCCCTCGGCCTCGACCGCCGTGCCGCGCTCTGGGCGGTGCGGCGGCTGCCGGACGACGTAGCCCTGCCGCTGTTCGAGGCGGCGATCGCGCGCGAGCAGCCGGACGAGCATGCACAGAGCCTCCCGGAAATGCCGCTGCCCGAACACGTCGTCGCCGACTACCAGACCGTCAGGCTGTCGCTGAAGGGCCATCCGATGGAATTTTTGCGGCCGATGTTTTCGCGCGAAGGCGTGCTGGCCTGTCACCAGGTTTCTGATGCCAGGGACAGGCAGCGTGCAAGCTGCGCCGGCGTGGTGCTGGTGCGCCAGCGCCCGGGCAGCGCCAAGGGCGTGGTATTCATGACGCTGGAAGACGAAACCGGCATCGCCAACATCGTGGTGTGGCCGAAGGTGATGGAACGCTTCCGGAAAGAGGTGATGGGCTCGCGCCTTGTTCTCGTTGAAGGCTATATCCAGAGCAGCCCGGAAAAGGTCGTGCATCTCGTTGCCGAACGGCTCTACGACCGCTCGGCCGACCTTCATCTGCTCTCGGATGACAGGCTCGGCCGCAAGCCTGCGTTGCCGAACAATGCGGCGCTGATCGAGCCGCTGCATGACGATCCTCGCCAGCATCCGGACAATCCGGCGCAAAAGGTCCGCCATCCCCGCAATGTGCGCCTGTTGCCGCGCTCGCGGGATTTTCATTGAGACGATTTTCGGGCCGCTGCTCAATCTCTTGACACTTCGATCGTAGCTCCATATCTGTAACTACAGAAGCGTACCTATGCGCTGGACATGGGATATCGGCAAAGCCAAGGCAAATCGCACCAAGCATGGCCTGTCGTTCGAAACCGCGGCGCTGGTGTTCGATGATCCGCTGCACGCGTCAAAGCCAGACCCTCACCCGGACGGTGATCGTTGGCATACGATCGGGCTTGTAGGGCCGGTGCTGCTGTTGGTTGTTCATACTTGGCCTATCGAGTCCGGGGAAGGCGATCTCGTCGGCCGTATCATCAGCGCTCGAAAAGCGACCGCGCACGAAAGGAAAGCCTATGAAGAAGGGAACTTCTAAGCGGTCAACGTCCGAACGGCGGGCAGAACTGAAGGCGCTCGCGTCACTCCGTGACGACGCCATCGACACCTCCGATGCGCCGGAACTTCTCGACTGGTCAAGTGCCAAGCGCGGTCTCTTTTATCGACCAGTCAAGCAGCAGCTGACCCTTCGGCTCGATGTCGACGTCGTCGCCTGGTTCAAGAATCACGCGACGTCGAACGAGGGCTATCAAACACGCATCAATCGAGCACTGCGCGAGTATGTGCAGCAGGCGAGCCGAGCCAGGCGATCCGGGGCTTGACGCCCTTTCGAGTCAGCGTAACGACGGTTGCTTGTGGCGTTGTGATCCGCTGAATGCGAGACGTCCGCTCGCACGAAAGCATTGACAGAGGCTCTCATGCAAACCCCTTTCGACATCGTTTCCGATCTCTGGACGTTGGCCGGCGGCGAGGCATCCGCGCTTGATGCGGTCACCCTCACCGGAGACGAGCCGCAACTGCCGTCCTCGTTCCGGGTCGCGGTTGCCGCGCAAAGTTCGATCGCGGCGGCGGGCCTGGCCGCGGCGGACATCTGGAGGCTGCGCAGTGGGCAGGCGCAGGCCGTCTCGGTCGACATGCGCCATGCCGTGGTCGAATGCCGTTCCGAGCGCTATCTGCGCGTCGATGGCGCGCCGCCGCCGCCGGCCTGGGACGCAATCGCCGGCGTCTATCGCACCGGCGACCAACGCTTCGTCCGGCTGCACACCAATTTTCCGCATCACCGCGCAGCTGCCTGCAACGTGCTCAACTGCAAGGCGGAGCGCCACGCCGTGCAGGCGGCGCTGATGCAGTGGGAGGGCGAAGCCTTCGAGACCGCGGCCTATGCGGCCGGCGGCGTGGTCGCGCTGATGCGCTCTCATCAGGAATGGTCTGTGCTGCCGCAGGCGAAGGCGCTGGCCGGGCTGCCGCCGGTCATCATCGAGAAGCTCGGCGAGGCTGCGCCAAAACCGTGGCCCGCGGGCGAGCGTCCGCTCGAGGGCCTGCGCGCGCTCGACCTGTCGCGGGTGATCGCCGGTCCCGTCGCGGGGCGCGCGCTCGCCGCCCACGGCGCCGATGTGATGCTGGTCTCGGGGCCCGATCTTCCGGCGATCCCATGGCTCACCATCGACACCGGCCGCGGCAAGTTCTCCTGCTTTCTCGACCTCAGAAGCGAGGAGGGCCGCGCCCGGTTTCGTGAACTGCTCGCAGGCGCGGATATCTTTGCGCAAGGCTACCGTCCGGGCGCATTGTCCGTGCTCGGCTTCTCGCCCGAACAGGCCGCGGAGATCAGTCCCGGCATCATCGCCGTGTCGCTGTCGGCCTATGGCCATGGTGGTCCATGGGCCGGCCGCCGCGGCTTCGACTCGCTGGTGCAGACCGCGACCGGCTTCAACCATGCCGAGGGCGTCGCGGCCGGGATCGACGGGCCAAAGGAACTGCCTGCGCAGATGCTCGATCACGCCACCGGCTACCTGATGGCGTTCGGCACGATGATGGCGAAAGCGCGCCAGGCGCGCGAGGGTGGGAGCTGGCACGTCCGGGTGTCGCTGGCGCAGACCGGGCGCTGGTTGTGGGATCTCGGCCGCGTTGACGATGGCCTGAAGACTCCGGACCTGCCGGCCGACGCGGCGCAGCCCTTCCTGGAGGAGTCGTCGTCCGGCTTCGGCCCGTTGCACGCGGTCAGCCACGCCGCCATCCTTGCGAAAACCCCGGCCTTCTGGTCGCGGCCGGCGATGCCGCTCGGCAGCCATGCCCCGCAATGGCCGCCCCGTGGCTGAGCCATCTGGCTCCCAAGGTGGGCGTGTGCCCACAATTTCTGCCCACTCCGTTTGTGGTTGACGTTCCCAACGGGCTGCCCCCTGATGAGCGACAGGGAAGGAAACCGCGGGGACAACGCCATGCGGACCGATCAGCTTCAGGGGAACGGGACCGGCGCGGCCACCGCGGAGCAGATCCTGAGCGAGATCCGGGACTACTGTCGCGCCACGCAAACGGCGGAATCGACGTTCGGCCGGCTCGCCGTCAACGACGGCAAGCTGGTGTCGCGCCTGCGCGACGGCGCCAGGATCACCACCGGCACGCTGGACAAGCTCCGCGCCTATCTCGGCCAACACCGTCCGCCGCCCGCGACGCCGCCGGGCAAGCTGCCCATGCCGGCCAGGCCCGCCGCCGACGCGGTGGCCGATATCGCGCCGCCAGGCTTCCGCTTCTTCGACAACCGCCAAAAATATCTCTTGTTCGTCTCGACCTGCAGCGAGAAGACCGAGATCGCCAACCGCGTTTCGCTCGAATTGTCCAACCTGCAGCCGTCGCCGCCGGCGCTCAGACTGTTCGATGCCGGCGTCGGCGACGGCACCGTGCTGTCGCGGGTGATGCGCGCGTTGCATGCGCGCTTTCCGACCATGCCGCTCTATGTCGTGGCCAAGGAAATCTCCTACGAAGACGTTCGCATGATGCTCGAAAAGATGGCCGACCGGCTGTTCGAGCATCCGGCGACCGTGCTGGTCGTGACCAATCTCTACTACGCCGAGGCGCCGTGGCTGACACCGCGCTCGGCCACATCAGCTCAGGGGCTGATCTGGAAGGACGTCGCGCTGTCGGGCAACACCGCGCACGGCTTTGCCGAACAGATCAGGGAACTCGAGGGCTTCCTTGCCGAGAACTGGCGGGCCGGAATCAGCCAGAAGACCGGCAACCCCGTCTACATGCGGCCTATCGTGCTGACCTTGCGGCGCGAGGATCATTCGTTCCTGCTCGATCCGATCACGCCACGGCCGGGCAAGGTGATGGCCGATTATGATCTCGTCATCGCCTCGCAGCCTTACCGGGCGCGCTCCAGCGTCGAGTTCAAGGCGTCCAAAGTGGTCACGCCCCTGGTGCGGTCGCTGCGGCCCGGCGGCCGGCTGATCGGGATCCATTCCCATGGCCACGATCCCGGCATCGAGATCATCGACCAGGTCTGGCCGGGTGATGATCCCTTCAAGACCGATCGCTATGCGATCCTGCGCCAGGTCAAGCATGAGCTCGCAGGGGCGGCACGTCACTACAATTTCAATGCGTCGTCCGACGCGCGCTCAATCTTCCGCTACCACATGCATACGCTGCCCGACGAGGTCTCGGGCCCAATCGGCACCTCGACCTTGTTCGCGGCCTGGAACGCCGCGATCTATGTCGCGCAGGTCGAGGATATCAGGCTCTCCGAAGTGGTGCGCGACGGCCGCTATCTCGAAGCGACCGACCGGGTGCTGAAAAAGCATGGCGGGCTCTGGTTCAACGACGAGACCTATGTGATCTCGCGCCGCCGCGCGCCGGCGTGAGGAGGGGGGCCATGGTCGCACCCGGATCCGACCCATCACGCGAACTGGTTTCGCTGCTCGCGCAGGCCTCCGTCGAGATCTCCTCGCGTGGCCATCAGCTGCCGGAACTGTGCGACAATTTTGCGCCGGGTACGGATGTCACGATCACCTTTCTGCCCGGCGATCACTATCAGCACAATGTCGCGACCGCCGTGGCCCTGAGGCGAGCCGGCTTCAATCCTGTGCCGCACATCGCCGCACGCGAAATGGCCTCGCGCGAGGCGCTCGACGATTTTCTCGCGCGTGCGCGCGGCGAGGCCGATATCAAGCGCGTGCTGCTGATCGCGGGCGATGTCGCGATCGCCAGGGGGCCGTTCAGATCGAGCCATGACATCCGCACCAGCGGACTTCTGGAGTCACATGGCTTTGGTTCCGTGAGCGTCGCCGGCCACCCCGAGGGCCATCCCTTCCTCGACACACCAGGCACCTTGGCCTTGCTGTGGGCCTGGGGCAATTGGGGCCGCGAGCGCGGCATCCACGTCGACATCGTCACGCAATTCTGCTTCGAGCGCGCGCCGATCCTGGGCTTCCTCGACGACCTCGCCATGCGCGGCATCGCCCTTCCGGTCATCATAGGGTTGGCGGGCCCCGCGAGCCCGGCGACGCTGACCAAGTTCGCGCTCCGCTGCGGCATCGGCAATTCGATCCGCGCGCTGCGGGCCCAGATCGGCCGCTACGGCCGGCTCCTGACCGACACCGGCCCGGACGAGGTTGTGCGCGGGCTTCTGTCGGCGCCGCGCGCGACGACCGCACAGATTGCAGGATTCCACCTGTTTCCGTTCGGCGGCTTGCGCAAGTCGGCGGCGTGGCGCCGCGATTTTCTGGACGAGCTGCATCGACAGCAGGAGCCGCCGAAACTGGCTGCTCATCTCGAATGAGCGCGTCTCACGGGAAGCATCGAACTGCAAGAATTCCCCGCCGGAGCGATCAAAGATCAGCGGCGTCCAAGCCACCGCCGAGAGCGGTGAAGAGCGCGACGCTGTCTGCGAGACGATTGCTCTCGGCCTGGATCCGGCTGAGCGTCGCCTGGAGATAGCTCTGCTGCGCATTGAGCAGCGCAAACTGGTTCACCTGCCCAGCCTGGAGCTGGCCCCGCACGATGTCGAGCAGGCGAGATGCCGCGCTCTCGGCGGCAACCGCCGAATTGACCGCACGCGCGTCCTGCTGCAGCGCGCGCAGCGCGTCCGTCACGTTCTGGAACGCGGTGACGACGGCGTTTCTGTAAGAGGCCTGCGCCTGCTTCAGCGTTGCCTCTGCGGCTCTCTGCTTGGCTGCCAGCGTTCCTCCGGTGAAGATCGGCTGCGTGGCGCTTGCCGCCAGCGTGTAGAAGCCGGTCCCCGGGGTGATCGGTGTTGGCGCGCTCGACCTCAATGGCTGCCAGCGCCGCCTCGAGGCTGGGGTTTCTGCCAAGGGAGCGCTCGACGATATCGTTCAGCGCGGGCGATTTGAACGCGTTCCACCAGCGCGCCGGCACATCAGCGCCCTCGGCGAATCGTTGGCCCGAACCTTTTTCCCGACCGCCGCTGCCAGGCGAGGCGAGATGTTCGGGCGTGTAGCGTTCGTCGGCTGGGGCAGCCGGCGGTTTGAAATCCGGGCCGACGGCGCAGCCGCCGAGAGCCAGCACGACCATAAGGCTGACGCCCACAGCCGCCAAGGGGACGCGTCGGCTTGCTTGCCTGTGGCACTTCGGTGTTTTCGAGGAGCGGATCATTCGGCTGCCGCCCGAACGGCCACCCCGCGGGCGACGCGACGCTCGACCGCCCGCTCGATCCCGAAATAGAGCGTCGGCAGGATTACGAGCGTCAGTGCGGTCGCCACGATGAGCCCGCCGACGATCACGGTGGCAAGTCCACGCTGCACGTCGCTGCCGACGCCGGTGGCCAGTGCGGCCGGCAACATGCCGACGGTCGCAACCGTCGAGGTCATGAGCACCGGCCGGAAGCGCTCGCGCGCGCCGGCGAGCACCGCCTGGCGCAGCGCAAGGTCCGTCTCGCGCACGCGGTTGAGATTGGCCACCATGATGATGCCGTTCTGCACGGCGACGCCAAACAGCGCGATGAAGCCGATCCCGGTGGCGACGTTGAGAAGCTCGCCGGTCAGCTTGAGCGCGACGAGGCCGCCCAGCGCCGCGAGCGGGACGATGCTCAGGATCAGAATCGCGTGTCGCAACCTGCCGAAACCGGCAAGCAGGAGCAGCAGCATGGTCGAAATGACCATCACGAGGATCAAGGCGAGCCTCGCGGTGGCACGGCCCTGCGCCTCGAACTGTCCGCCCCATTCGAGATGGTAGGAGGGATCGAAAGCGACCCGTTCTGCAACCTTCTGCTGCGCTTCCGCCAGGTAGCTCGACAGGCTGCGGTCGGCGTAGTCGATGCGCACGGTGAGGGCGCGGCGGCCCATGCCGTCATGCGCGATCGTGCTCTCGCCATTCTGCAGCGACACGCTTGCGACCTGGGACAGCGGCACTTGCATGCCGCCGGACGTCATGACCTGGAGATCGCCGAGGGCGGCCGGATTGTTGCGATAGCGTTCCGAGAAGCGCACGGCGATGCCGTAGGTCCGGTCGCTCACATAGATGGTGCCGATGGTGTTGCCGGCTACGCCGGTCCGGATCAGGCTTGCAACATCCGAGACATTGATGCCGTAGCGCGCAATGGCGGCCCGATCGATCTTGATCGCGATCTGCGGGATCGGCGGCTCCTCGAAGATCGACGCTGACGTCGTCCCGGCAG
>Ga0307479_10006478_pt1 | contig 10761 bp, 5 predicted proteins | sample atmos_gasesECM4C_FD_203743 | JGI IMG/M metagenome (GOLD analysis project Ga0307479, IMG submission 203743) | Hardwood forest soil microbial communities from Morgan-Monroe State Forest, Indiana, United States - atmos_gasesECM4C_515 | ecosystem: Environmental > Terrestrial > Soil > Temperate...
CCGTGGGAAAGCTAAGCTGGCCGAAGGATAAAGGACGCGACGGCGAACGCACGCCGATGCAATGGACCGACGGCAAGAATGCCGGATTTACAGAAGGCAGACCCTGGTTGCCAGTTCCGCCGAGCGCCAAGACGCATAACGTCGCGACGGAGGAAAAAGATCCAAATTCGATTCTGTCGGTTTACAAAAAAGTTCTAGCGATGCGGCACACGGAGCCGGCGCTGATTGAAGGCGACTATGTTTCATTGAACAACGACGACCCGAATGTTTATTCTTATTTGCGGCGATACAAGAACGAGGCGTTTCTGGTGGTGTTGAATGTTTCGAACGAAAAACAGACGGCCGAATTTGATTTCGCGCCACAAGGTTTTGCCGCTGGGAAAACAAAACCAGCGCTGGTGAGTGGCGCGTCGGCAGCGGACGGGCACACCGTGACTCTGGAGCCCTTTGGTTTTTACATCGAAAAGCTAACGAAATAAGGGGCAGTGTCTGCCCACCATTTCCGGTGGGTGAAGCTAGGCGATGCCAAGTTTTTTCTGCATGTCCTCAAGCGTGATGCCCTTGGTCTCCGGATACCAAAGCAGAACAACGAAGAACTGCACGGCCATCATCAGCGAGAAAAAGACAAACGGGTAACCACCAGACTTTGCCGCGACCGTTGGAAAACCCAAGGAAATAATTCCCGCCATCACCCAATGGGTGAAGCTGCCAAGGCTTTGCCCCGACGCTCTCACCCGGTTCGGAAAAACTTCTCCGATGTAAACCCAGATCACTGCGCCCTGTGAAAAAGCAAAGAACGCGATGTAGCAGACTAACAGCGCCACCAGAATATTTTCGTGGCTGTGCGACAGAAAAACGTACGCGACTCCTGCAAGGCATACTGCTGTTCCCACCGCGCCAGTCAGCAATAGCTTTTTCCTGCCAACGCGGTCGATCAATGTCATGGCGATCATCGTGAAGATCAAATTAGTGGCTCCGATCGCAACCGCCTGCAGATCGGAAGAGACTTTGTTGAACCCAGCCTGCGCAAAAATCTGATTCAAATAGTACAAAATCGCGTTGATGCCGGAAAGTTGATTGAACATCGCAATCGAGACAGCCAGAAAAATGGGAAAGCCATACTTACCGTTGAAGAGCGAGTCGCCCGCGTGATGTTCCGCGTCAATGGACGCTACGATGTCCTGCAATTCCTGTTCGTAATTCTCCTCGCCAGTGATGCGCAGCACTTCGCGCGCTTCGTCAATATGGCCTTTTTTTGCGAGCCAGCGTGGGCTGCGCGGAATGCCGAACAGCATCGTCAGGAAAAAAGCCGCGGGCAGCGCAGCGATGCCCAGCTTCCAGCGCCATTCCGCAGTGCCGAGGTCCAAAGTGCCGATCACGTAGTTGGAAAGATAGGCAAGCAAAATTCCGAACACCACGTTGAACTGAAACAGCCCGACCAGCCTTCCACGATATTTTGCCGGCGCGATCTCCGCGATGTACATCGGACCGAGCACCGAAGATCCGCCAATGGCCAGGCCGCTGATCACGCGAAAAACGACCAGGGCACTCCAACTCCATGCGAAGCCACAGCCAATCGCCGAAATGAAATAGAGAATTGCGAGAATGCGCAGACTGTCCCGGCGTCCGTAGGCGTCGCCGGGAATTCCCGCGAGCATGGAGCCGATGATGGTGCCGGCCAGCGCACTCGAAACAGTTATGCCCAGCGCCCACGGAGACAAGTGGAACAATTCAGTGAGCGCTTGCGTGGTTCCGGAAATTACGACGGTGTCGAATCCAAAAAGCAATCCGCCCAGGGCAGCGACTACGGTGCTGCGGAGCAGGACTGAGTTCAATTTCATGACTGGCACTCTTTCCGCAAAAAGATGGATTCCGCGTTCGTGCCTCGCGCTGCGTAACGACGAACCAACAAGTTGAACATCGGTTGGACTCTGCCAGCGCGGCATTGTATGGGATTCGCGACCGCGTCGGGAGAGTTATTTTCAGGTGTCTCTTTGTGCCGAACCATGCCTCAATGGAAACGCTGGGCCTGGTGGAGTATCGTTTTCAATGGCGCGGGTTCAGTGGCGCGGCGATGACTCCCTAATCTTGCGAAGATGGGCCAAACACGAGCGATACAGAAGAACATGCGCACTCAAATCGGAATTATCGGAGCGGGTCCGGCGGGGCTTTTTTTATCGCTATTGCTGCAGCGCCTGGGCATCGAATCCGTCGTGCTCGAAATGCATTCGCGCAAGTACGTCGAAGAAAGAATCCGCGCCGGCGTACTTGAACAAGGCACCGTTGACTTGATGCATGAACTCGGAGTGGGCGAGCGGCTGAAGCGGCAAGGCCTGGAGCATGGCGGAATCGAGCTGCGATTCGCCGGGCGCGGACGCAGGATCGATTTTCGGGAACTGACCGGCGGCAAGTGCGTCACGATCTACGCGCAACATGAAGTGATCAAGGATTTGGTTGCAGCTCGATTGGCGGCGAACCGGCCGATTATTTTCGAAGCGGAGGATGTCAGCGTTCACGGCCTGGAGAGCGCGTCCGCCACAATTCATTTCCGCGCAAATGGAGTCGCGGAACAGTTGCAGTGTGATTTCATTGCCGGCTGCGACGGTTTCCATGGCATCTGCCGCACATCGATCCCGGATGGCTCGCTGCAAATTTACGATCGAGACTATCCGTTCGGATGGCTGGGAATTCTGGCGCAGGCGCCGCCTTCCTCGCGTGAATTGATTTACGCGAATCACGATCGCGGGTTCGCATTGCTCAGCATGCGTTCGCCAGAAATCAGCCGTCTTTATCTGCAATGTGAACCGGACGAGGATATTGCGCTCTGGCCCGACGAACGAATCTGGCGGGAGTTGCATGAACGTCTGGCAACAACGGATGGATGGCAACTGACGGAAGGCCCGATCATCCAAAAAGGCGTGACCGGCATGCGCAGTTTCGTGACCGAGCCGATGCAGTTCGGCAAAATGTTTTTGGCGGGCGACGCAGCTCATATCGTTCCTCCAACGGGAGCCAAAGGGCTGAATCTCGCCGTAGCCGACGTTCGCGCGTTAGCCCGCGCACTGGGTGAATTCTACAAAAACGGAAAGACGGAGTTCCTCGATCGTTACTCTGAGATCTGCCTGCGCCGCGTCTGGAAAGTGCAGCGATTTTCCTGGTGGATGACTTCGATGCTGCACCGCTTTGCGAACGACAATTCATTCGATCAACGCCGGCAAATCGCTGAACTCGATTACGTGACCAGCTCCCGCGCCGCTGCGCAAACCCTGGCGGAAAATTACGTTGGTCTGCCAATGGACTACGCTGGATTTTCCGATTCGCACTGAAGACAGAAAAATAGCCCGCTGACGGAGTCCCCGTCAGAACTTTCCTTGCTCACTCGTTCTTGGTCACGAGGAGACCTGCAACACGGCCGCTCCCTCGATCGCATCATTCTTCAACGCGTTGAGCGCTTTGTTCGCCTCGGCCAGCGGATACAGCTGCACTCGCGTTTTGATTGGAATCTCCGCGGCGACACGTAGAAAATCTTCACCGTCCTGCCGGGTGTTGTTGGCCACGCTTTTTATCGTTCGCTCCTGATAAAGCAGTTCGTAATCGAATGAGGGGATCGCACTCATGTGAATTCCGCCGAGCACGAGCGCGCCGCCCTTGCGCAAAGCCTTGAGCGCTGCCGGAACGATTTCACCGGCCGGCGCAAAAACAATGGCGGCATCAAGTTTCACGGGAGGCTCGGCAAACGTTCCGCCAGCCCATTTCGCGCCGAGCTCCATAGCCAACCGTTGGTGCCGCGCGTCACGCGTCGCCGCGTAAACATCTACACCCCAATGGCGCGCCACCTGAATTGCCACGTGAGCCGCAGCGCCAAATCCATAGAAACCAAGCCTTCCTCCAGATTTAATTCCTGAAAGACGCAACGAGCGAAAGCCGATGATTCCCGCACATAAGAGCGGCGCGGCTTGTTCATCTAGAAATTTCTCTGGAATCGTGTAAACAAATTGCTCCGGCGCAACCACATATTCCGCATAACCGCCGTCCACGGTGTAACCGGTAAACTCAGGATGGTCGCACAGATTTTCCGATCCCATCCGGCAGTAAGGGCACGTTCCATCTGTTTTGTGCAACCAGGCAATTCCGACGCGGGAACCTACAGGAAATCGCGCGGCGTTGCTTCCGGTCTCTTCAACAATGCCCACAATCTGGTGTCCCGGAATAACGGGAGACTTTTTCGGAGCGAGTTCGCCTTCGACAACGTGCAAATCGGTCCTGCAAACTCCGCAATATCGCACGCGCACCAGAACCTCGCGCGAAGCCGGTTGGCGGGCTGTAACGTCAGTGTACTGCAGCGGTTGCGTTTCTACGGGAGCGGGACGAACGAGGAGACATGTTTTCATCGAAGCAATCGCAAAATCTTGTCTTGGTGGGCCCGCCAGGATTCGAACCTGGGACCAACGGATTATGAGTCCGCTGCTCTAACCGCTGAGCTACGAGCCCCTCGCTCTCACAGGATACTACACCGAAAGAGCACGGAACATTCTGAACCGGCTTCAATACACGACATGACGGTCTTCCCCAAGTATCGGCAGATAGCGAGACGGGACATATCACCTCAACAGCTTTTGCTCGCGCGCTCGCAGGTCCGCAGTCGTCGCGTCCAGTTTCTTCAGCATGGTCTGAATCTCGGGATTGGAATGGAAAAGTTTCCACATCAAACCAGTTCGATAATCTTCAACCATCACGGTGATCGGCGCCTGATTCAGACCCATATAGATGGGCGACCACCAGTCGTCATCAAGGTTGTATGCGTCGATTGGACCGTAGATGCCCCATAGGCGATCGCCAAGATCGCGATAAAAATGTTTGAACGCCGCCATGGAGGCCTCCGGCGTATAGGGAAACGACGCCAGCGCACCGGTCGGAGCCAGCGTTCCTTTATCGTCCTGTGGATCGGGCGCCTCGGGGACATACCCTCGTGGCCCATCGCTCGCGGTGATGCCCCACGCATCAGCGCCATAAGTCTTATGTTTGCCCGGATTGTCGATCGCATAGGCACGGTTGATCAGCGCAAGATTCCGATTGTTCTCAAAATAATTGGTATAAAGATCGGTCAGCGAATGCGGATCGAATCCCATGTACGAGTAATGCGCGAAAAATAGCGGTCCGCCACTGCCAACTCCCACATCCAGCTTGATTCCGTAATAGCTGTTTCCGTTTGCGTAGTGCTCGCCTTCCGACGAGCCTGACCACCCCTTGCGATAAAGCTTGGCCGCCTCCGATTGCCCGGCCCAACCCGTGTAGTAAAGCTCCGGCGCAACGCCGTGAGTAGGCGACGCAATCGCGAGGAGATAGACAATCACCGTTTCATTGAAGCCGGTCAACCGATGATTGATAAACCAGCTCCACTCGGGCGTCCAATGCCAGTACAACGCATCGCTATCCTGCGATTTGCGGTACCAATCCCACTCCACCGTTTCCCAGAGATGTGTAATGCGCTTTGCGAGGGCAGTCTCCTCTGGCGTTGAGCGGTTGAAATACTGACGCGCCGCGAGAAGTCCTTCGATCAGAAATGCCGTTTCGACCAAGTCGCCCCCGCTATCGATCACATCGAACACAGGGAGCGATTGCCCGGTCCTGCCATCCATGAAATGCGACCACGCCCCGTGGTAGCGCGGTGCTTTCTCCAGAAACGTCGTAATCTTATCGAGCCGCTCGACACCCTGCTCGCGCGAGACAAATCCGCGTTCCACTCCCACGACAAGAGCCATGATGCCGAATCCGCTTGCGCCGGTTGCGACGATTCGATCGTTGCCAGGAAGATTTTCGCGGATCATGCCAGAGTCAGGATGCGCCCCTTCCCAGTAATAGCGGAAACACCCTTCCTGGAGCATCGTGAGAAGTTCGTCGTCGGTCATGCTATGCGTTGTCGCGGAGGCGATCCCCGAGGGAGCCGATTCGCGATAGCTCGCGTCAGACGCGACAACCCTGTAATAAGCCTTCTGGCCGACTTTGCCGAGAAAATCCGTGTAACGGTACAAACCCGGAGTCTGCATGCCGATCGGCTGAAAGTTCGAACCGTCAAACGAACGGTAAACAATGAATCGCCCGAGAGCAGCCTCTCCTTCTGAACCGGAGGTTGGAGCGGCCGAGGTCGAATCCCAGCTCAGGTCAACGTGACGTTCATATGCACGCGCCCGGAGATTCCTGGGCGCTGGCGGCGCAGACTTGCTGTCCGCCGTCGAAGAAGGAGCATTTTCAATGCGCACTTCCTCGATAAACAAGGTATGAGCCGCGGAGTCAGCTGCTCCTTGCTCGAAAACCATCGAGCTGAGTCGGTGTGGATCGAACGAAGTTACGGATCCGGCTCTGATTCTGGCGAAGGGAATACGCACTCGCGTCCATTTTTTTGCTGCGATATCACCGGAGAACTCGCCGACACGAATTGGCTCCGAAAATCCTCGACTCGTGTCATGCAAACGAAGCCCGGGAAGCTCCGATGCCGCAATTTTTTCTTCGGAGTACAACCAAAACGAGAGCGTGCTCCCTTCGAACAGAACTTCCCGGTCACGGAACTCTAGTACCTTGATTTGAGCGGCCCAGGAACCACCGGCATTGGATCGCCACGAGATTCGAAGCGAATTAGGCGGCGTAAAAAAGATCTCAGAGCTCAGCGGGAGCTTTTTATCGTGTGTCTCGAGAGTGCTCGGCTCGACCGCTTTACCGAAAGAGTAGAAATACGTCGAAGTGCGGGGCCCATTGTCAAAAAAGGTATGGCGATAGTAGGAAATCTGCGCGATGCTGCAAGGGGCTATGATCAGGAAGAGTGCCGCAGCACCTACGGCGATAGCGATGGACAGCCCGTAGTCCCGGCCAGCGCACAGAAATCGCCAATTTATCTCAAGTGCTCGATGGCGAGCCCACATTAGCTTGGTCTCCCATTCCTTTTAATCGGATTAAGTTGGCGAGTCCCGTTTTGTCACCTGCTCGGACCGAAATCGCGGCAGTGACTGCTCCTCGCCCCGAGGTCAGTCAATACACATTCTTACTGATAGACAGTGCAAGCATCGAAATTAACAATCGTTGACAGGCAGATTTTACATGATTATAGTCTTAAACAACATTACTTAATCGATTTACTAAAAGTTGGCGGGACGGGGTCCGACCAGCTACTTTCAAGGGGTGGCAAATGAAAATGGGGAGAATTGCTGTTCAGGGACTCTTGTTCCTGTTCTGTTTGAGTGTTTTTCTGCCTGTAACTTCAGCTCAGTACCGAGCCGGCATTCAAGGAGTCATCCTTGATACCCAGGGGGATACCATACCGGGCGCGACAATCACGTTAACGAACCTGGAGACCAACAAGACTTCCCAGATCTCCAGCGAAGACACTGGGGTGTATAACTTTCTCAGCCTGCCACCAGGACATTATCGCATCGAAGTCGAAAAAGCCGGTTTCAAGAAGCAAACCTTGGAGAACGTTGAAGTTGCTGGCGAACGAACCCAGGCCGTCAATATTACCCTGGAAGTAGGAGATGTCACTCAATCGGTCACCGTCAGCGGCGACACCATCCCCCCTTTGGAAACGGAGAACGGCAACATCTCCGGTACACTGACCAGCAACGATATTCAGAATCTTCCCTCATTGGGCCGCGATCCGTTTCAACTCCTGCGGCTGGCTCCCGGTGTCTTTGGAGATGGCGGGCATGCCGCTAACGGCGACTCGCAGAATCTTCCCGGTAGTCAGGGACCCGGCGGCACGGGTGCCAACGCTTCCATCTTTCAAACCGAAAATCAGGTGCAAGTCAACGCCAACGGACAACGCAATACTGCCAACAGTTTCCAGGTAGACGGCGTTTCCGTAAACAGTCTTGACTGGGGCGGCGCCGCCGTCATCACTCCCAACGAAGAATCCATCAAGGAAGTTCGCGTCAGCGCCAACTCCTACGATGCGCAATATGGTCGCACCAGTGGCGCTCAGGTCGAATTGGTGTCGCAAAATGGTACCAACGACATCCACGGTAGTCTTTTTCTGAAAATGGACCGTCCCGGCTTGAATGCCTTCCAGCGTCAGTTCCGCAGGGATCCTGACCCGGGTACAAAAGGGCTCCTGCGCGTTACAAATCGTTTCAATCAATACGGCGGCAGCGTCGGCGGCCCAATCATCAAAAATCGCGTATTCGCGTTTTTCTCATACGAAACGCTCCGGCTGAATTCGACACAGATCAATACCAACTGGGCCGAAACGCCGCAATTTCTCAGCCAGGGCGCGCCAGGCAGCATTGCCGCCAATCTCTTGAGTTTCCCCGGCGAAGGCACCGCAATTAACGGTATTGTCCCCAGGACCTGCGAGTCTGCCGGCTTCGCCACCGGCGTGGACTGCAATCCCGTGGGCACCCTTGGCGCACAGGGCCTGGATATTGGTTCGCCCCTCGTCGGTCAGCCGCTAGGAACGAAAGATCCAACCTTTGGTGTAGGAAACACGCCATTCGGTGTCGGCGGCGGCCTCGACGGTATTCCCGATATCGCCTTCGTGCAAACTACAAATCCCACTGAGATTACAGCCACCCAGTACAACGGGCGCCTGGATTTTCAGGTGACCCACAACGATCTCATCACCTTCAGTATCTATTGGGTCCCGAATAACAAGACTTCTTTCAACGGCAATCCCCGCCCGGCGAATTTTTGGCACTCCGACCGGCAGAATGAAAGCGGCGCGCTACTGTGGCAGCATACTTTCGGGCCTACCCTGATCAACGAGGCGCGCTTCAACGTATCTCGCTGGTGGTTTAACGAACTGCAATCCAATCCGCAGAACCCCTTCGGCCTCACGCAAGATGTTCTCAATAATTCGTTGGGAAATATTGGGGGCTTTACCTTCATCTTCGGCGCCAATGGACCGGGCATATTCTACAAAACCTCTTACAACTTTCACGATGGTGTCACCAAAGTTCTCGGCCGCCAGACTCTCAAATTCGGTTTCGATCTGTACCGCGACCAGAATACCGACGTCAGTGCCGGTGGAGCCTTGCCTCAGTACTTTTTCAGAAACCTCTGGGACTTCGCGAATGACGCCCCGATTCAGGAAAATGCTACTTTCAATCCCCTCACCGGCGCTCTCACTCAAACCCGGCACTACATTCGTTCCAACAGCTACGCAGGCTATGTCCAGGACGATTTCAAGCTGAAGCCGAATTTCACTCTGAATCTCGGTTTGCGTTGGGAGTACTTCGGTCCGATCTATGAAAAGTTCGGAAACCTCGATGTTGCGCAACTAGGTCCACCTTCTGCGCCGCTTACCGGCGCTTCTGTCCGCGTGGGCGGAGATCTCTATAACTCCAGCCACAACAACTGGGGCCCGCAGATCGGATTCGCCTGGAGCCCCGGCTCGCTTCCGCTCACGCGTCAACAAATGAACAATCGTCTGGTGATTCGTGGTGGCTTTGGAATCGGCTATAGCCGCTCGGAACAAGCCATCTTTTTGAACGGTCGTGGCAATCCTCCGCTTGTTGCCAGCGATAATTTGTTCAGTTCGAATATCCTTTATGCTCCTTCCAGCGATCCTCACAACTTTAATGGATATCCCGCGAACCCTAACACCATCGTGACGTTCAACTCCGCCAATTTACCCGCAAGCGGTGCACCGGTAACCCTGGTTGCTTTCGACCACGACCTGCCCACGCCCGTCACTTATCGTTATTCGCTTGGTACCCAGTATGACCTCGGCCACAACTGGATCTTCTCGGTCGGGTATCAGGGCAGCCTGAGCCGCCATTACACGCGGAATCAGAACCTCAATCTCGTTTTCTTCCAGGACCTGAACCCGCAAATCCAGAACTTCCAGCGCTTCACCAATGATTCGAATGGCTCCTACAACGCGTTGTTGACGGAGCTTCAACATAGATTTTCAAATACTTTTTCGATCGACGCCCAGTACACGTTCTCCAAGGCCGAAGACAACCAGTCCGGTGATTTCCATGGCGACTTCGATCAGGGAGTCTATCCATTTGATCGTCGGGCTGACTTTGCCCCTGCCGATTTCGACGTCAGGCATAATTTCAAACTCTACGGGATTTGGACCCCTCGTATCTTCCGGGGCTCTAACGGATGGCTTGAAAAAATCCTGGGAGGCTGGACCGTTACCGGCATCCTCAACGCCCATACCGGTTTCCCATATACTCCGTTTTATAATGTCCAGGTGCTGGGTGCGGCGGGCGGAAACACGTGCAGCCTCGGATTTCCAAATAGCGGGTTTTGCACCGTCCGGCCAGCCGCCTTTTTGGGCGGCGCTGGCTCCGACAATAGCAACGCGGGATTCGAAGCCGGCAGCAGCAACTTCCCGAATCCCTCCACTTCATACTTCGTTGCCCCGGACCTTACCGCGGGCGGGATTCCACCAGCGCCTGGTGTGGCCCGCAACTCTTTCCGTGGGCCCCGCTACTCGGCAATTGACGCTACCCTCGGCAAGTCTTTCGGATTGCCGCACATGCGCGTTTTGGGTGAAAACGCGAAAATCGATATTCGTGCGAACTTCTACAATCTTTTCAATCAGCTCAACCTGCAGCCACTTCCCAGTCAGAGTATTGGCACTATCCAGGTCAATCAAACGCTGCACACCCAGACCGTTGGTGCACCGAACGGCGAGTTCGGTATAGCGAACAATGCCCTTGCAGGCCGTGTGGTCGAAGCGCAAGCCCGCTTCAGCTTTTAACCCCGTGGAGTCGTCCGGCGACTAACCCCTGCCGGTCTTCTTCACCACCTCGGAAGCTGTCA
>Ga0307479_10006479_pt1 | contig 10759 bp, 12 predicted proteins | sample atmos_gasesECM4C_FD_203743 | JGI IMG/M metagenome (GOLD analysis project Ga0307479, IMG submission 203743) | Hardwood forest soil microbial communities from Morgan-Monroe State Forest, Indiana, United States - atmos_gasesECM4C_515 | ecosystem: Environmental > Terrestrial > Soil > Temperate...
CAAGGCAACTCACATCTCAGAGTGAAGAACCAGCGGCGCCATACCGTACCTTGAGATAAGCATGGTCATTCCCGAAGAGGTTCGCCAGCAGCTCAAGGAACGGTTCGAGGTCGCGCTGAGCGGCCCAGTCCATCTGACGCTCTACACCAAGCCCGGCTCGTCGCGGCTGATCCTGCCAGAGGGGTTCGGCTGTCCGACCTGCGAGGACGCGCGCGAGATGGCAGAGTTGCTCCGCGACGCCGCGCCGGAGAAGATCACCCTGGAGCAGGTCGACGTCACGCGTGACTCCGAGCGGGCGAGCACCGATGGCGTCGACGACGTTCCGACGATCGCGCTAGCCTCCCCTCACCCCCTCCCCGTCCCTCCCCACAAGGGGGAGGGAGAAGTGGCTTACCCTCCGCAGAAGGGGGAGGGAGGAGCTGGGCGCATTCGTTTTCAGGGCCTGGCGACCGGAACCGAGTTCCCCGCGTTGATCGACGCCGTCGAACGGGTCTCGCGGGCCGATCACGGCCTGAGGGACGAGAGCCTCGCCGCGCTGGCGAAGCTCACCGAGCCGACCGAAGTCATGGTCTTTGCCACGCCGACTTGACCGTACTGTCCCCGGGCCGTGAGCCTGGCCAACCGGATGGCACTGGCGTCGCCGCTGATCCGCGCCGTCGCCATCGAGGCGAACGAGTTCCCGCGACTCTCGAACCAGTTCCGGGTTCGCGGTGTTCCGCACACCGTCATCAACCGGCGCGCTGCAGTGGTTGGAGCACTGCCCGAGCGTGAGTTCGTCGCCGCGGTCCTCGAGGGGGCTGGCGTCGCAGTTGACGAGCCACGAGAGCACGAGGCGCCGAGCGGTCCCACCACCGACATCAGCGGGTAAAGGCCCCCACCCCACCCTCCCCCGCAAGCGGGGGAGGGAAATCTATGGCCCTTGCCCTCGCCCGCGAGCGGGGGAGGTGATTGTTACCCCCTCCCCGACCCTCCCCACAAGGGGGAGGGAGAAGATGACCCTCGCTGGGCATAACGGCGAGCTAGCCACTCACGCAGCTGTTCGGGAATCCCTATCAGGCCGCTTCGCGTGAACAGGGTGACAAGAAGCATCAGGAGGGCGATAACGATCAGCCGCACTGGACCCGCCTGGAGAAAGGCCTCGCTGATGAACAGCAGTACGGCCGTTCCGAGAAGGACACCTCGGCGCGATCCGAGGCCGCCGACCACGATCATCGCGAAGAGAAGCAGCAGCGTCCCAAAGTCGAAGATCGCCGGCGAAATGCCGCGGTAGAAATTGACGTAGAACGCGCCGACCAGGCCGAGCACGGCTGACGAGATCGCGAGGACTACAAGCCGGGCTCGCACGATGTCGATCCCAAGAGCACGAGCAAACGGCTCGCTTTCCCGAGCCGTTCGTAGGAGCAGGCCGAGCCGCCCGTCATCGACCCAGCGGTGAACGAGGAGCGCAACGATCAGCAGCGTCAGACCCGCATAGCTGGCGATCAGCGCTCCGCCACGCGTGCCAACGTCAGCCTGCGGGACAAAACTGTCGGCGCCATAAAGCCCCTGCGCGCCGCCGAGCGCATCCGTGACATTGGCATACGAGCTGAAGAGCGAGGCTAGGCCGAACGTAAGCAGCGCGAAATATACCCCGCGCAGCCGAACGGCCGGAATCGTGACCAGCAGGCCGAGAACCAAGCCGGCCAGGGTCCCGGCCACCAGCATGGCCGGCCACGGCCATCCGTGGGCGACGGAGAGGTACGCCGCGAGATAGCCGGAGGCACCGACGATCGCAAAGGTCGCGAACGAATAGATCCCGGCGGTGCCCAGCACGAGCGACCACATCAAGTTGGCCGAGGCGTACACCGTGAAGAGCCCGAGGTCGGAGAGAAATCCGAGCCCTCCGAAGGTAAGCGGCAGAAATAGACCGATGAGAAACAGAACGGTCCAGAAGATGGTCCCCCGGGGCAGGATGCCCTTAGGCACGCGCCGCCTCCAGCAGTCCGCCAAGCCCGCGCGGTCGGACCAGGAGCACGATCGCGATCAGAAGGAAGAGCGTGATGAGGACGTATTGGCCGCCAAGATAGGTCGAGGTGAGCGCCTCGGTGGCAGCGACCAGAAGGGCCGCCAGGATGGTCCCCGGGATGCTCCCCAGCCCTCCCAGCAGCGCGACGATCAGCCCCTTGATCAGCGGGTTGTAGCCCGCCTCGGGCGAGACATAAAAGACTTGCGCAAGTAAGACACTTGCCAGACCCGTCATGGCCCCACTGACCGCCAGGATCGCAAGGGAGAGGCGGCGCCGGTCGATGCCGACCAGGGCGGCGGCTTCGGGGTTTTGTGTCAGGATCCGCACCCCAAGGCCGATCCGCGACCGCAGCAGTAAAACCACGACCAGTGCCAGAAGGATGGTGGCCGTGATGATGGCGCCGGTCTTGTCCGCGGTGACGACGGTGCCGCCAAGACTGAATTTGCCGTGGCCGAAGATCGCCGGAAGAGCCTTCGATTCCGGCCCGAAAATCGCCTGGAGGACATTCGTCCCGAGAAAGCTCAGCGCCAGCGTTCCAATCAGCGTGCGCATCTCGGCATTGGGTTTCCCGTCGAGGCGCAGGAAAACGACCAGGCAGATCAGCAGTCCTACCGCGGCGCCGGCCACCATCCCGGCCAGCACCACCGCTATCGGATTCGTCGAGACGTGCTCGGCCGTCCACCAGGCGCCGTAACCCGCGGCGGCAAAGACCATCCCATCCGCGAGGTTGAGGAAGCCGAGCCCGGCCCACGTTAGGGATATCCCGATGGCAACCAGGGCGTAGATCGCCGCCAGATCGAGTGTCGTGATGACGACTGACACGCCCGGTTACTCCTCGGCGGCGATGCGTCCGCCGTGGATGCGTACGATGCGGTCGACCCGACCCTCGATCAGAGCCCGGTTCTGCTCGGCGAGGAGCATGCCGCCACCATCGAGCTCGATCGACAACAGCGCGTCGATCATCTTCGCCGCGAGGCCGGGCGCGAGGCCGAGTGATGGCTCATCGACGAGGTAGACGTCCGCATCGGCCATGAGGCCGCGACCAATCGCCACCATTCGCCGCTCGCCGCCGCTGAGAGTTCCGGCCAGCTGGTTCAGACGATTTGCGAGTTGCGGAAAGAGTTCGAGCACCTGGGCGCGCCGCCTGGCACGCTGCCGCCACGACTTCGGCAAGAAGGCACCGGAGTCGAGGTTGTCGCGAACGGGCAATCCAGGAAAGAGCGAGTCCCCCTGAGGAATCAGGACCACACCCTTGCGGGCGACCTCATGGGGCGCCAGCCCGCCGATCGCCTTGCCTCGGAGCTCGACGCGGCCGCGCTTCCAGTCCACCAGACCAACCACCGAGCGTAAGAGCGTGGTCTTGCCGTGGCCGTTGAGTCCGACCAGGCCAACCCGCGTTCCCGCGGCAAGCGCGAGATTGACGTCGTGGACGACTTGCATCGGTCCGTAACCAGCCGAGAGATCGGAAAGCTCGAGCACCGCGGTCATGTCGTGCTGGGCGGGACGGCGAAATAGGCTCGCTGCACATCGGGGTGGGCGAACGCTTCCGCGGCCGACCCCTCGACAATGACTCTTCCCTGGTCCATCACGATGACGCGATCGCTGATGGCTGAAAGCAGCTCGAGCCGGTGCTCGACGACCACGATCGTCACTTTAGTCTCGTCACGGATGCGCCGGATGATCGCATCGATGGCCTGGATCTCGTCCGCCAGCAAGCCGCTACACGGCTCATCGAGGAGGAGCAGCTGAGGGCGACGAATCAGAAGGCACGCGAGTAACAGCAAGCGGCGGTCGAGGGTTCCGAGCAGTCCGGCGACTCTGCCCTTCTCGATGTCGAGCCCGAGCAGTTCGCGGACTCTTGTGAGCTCGTCCGCCGTGACCTTCGCCGGCCAGGCCTCCTGGGCAGCGGTCAGGACTTCGCCGACGGTGAGCTGCGTCGGAACGATAGGCGTCTGGAAGGTGCGCCCCAATCCCAGCCGCGCCCGACGGTAGGCCGGCAGCCGCGTGACATCCTCCCCGTTGAGCTCCACCCTTCCGCTGCTTGCGGGCGTGTGCCCGGATATGACATCGAACAGCGTGGACTTCCCCGCTCCGTTGGGCCCGGCGATCCCTACGATCTGCCCTTCGTCCGCAGCGAGCGAAACCCCATCGAGGGCGGCCAGCTGTCCGAAGCGTTTCCGGACGTCGGTCGCGACCAGTCGCAGCGGTCTAGGTGACGGCGCTACTTGATCCAGGGTGGCGTCTGGAATTCGGCCTCGGCATAGGGTGGCGGCCAGATGATCTTGTGCGCCCCATTCTGGACCTGAAGATACAGGTGAGGCATCGACAGCGACGGATCGTCGCTCGCATCCGGGTAGGCGGAGGTGTACTGGCCGGGCTGGTTCATGTTGATCGTCCCGCAGACGCCCCGTGACCGGATCGTCCTCAAGGCATTACTTACGGCGACGAAATTGCGCGCATTGCCCACCCTCCCCCACGCCGCCGCGAGGTGATAGATGGTGTCATAACCCTGTGGGGCATTCGCCAGCCCAGGCGCCTTTCCAAACTTCGACGTGTAATTCGCGGTGAACGCCTTCCCCAGGGCGTCGCCGAGGTTTCCGATGACGGTCGACCAGATGGCCCCGTTGGCAGCCGGCCCGGCGAGCTGCAGGAAGACAGGGATCGACGGCCCGTACTGCAGATAGACCAGGGAATTCGTAGGCGATGCCACGAATTGCTTCATGAACGCGGCCTGATCCGCGGGTGCCGGGTGCGCGTTGTAGGCGATCGCCGGCTTTTGGGATGCGAGATGGCCGATCACGGGCGTCCAATCGCTTACCGGCGTCGTCACTTTCTCGAGCCCGCTAATCGTCCAGCCCGCGCCGTGCATGGCTTGCGTGGTGGCCGAAGCGATCGTCTGGCTGTAGACGATATCGCCCTGGATGGCGGTGAGCGTCTTCGCCGGCGGCTTCCACTTTCCGCTGGCGATCAGCGCGTCGATGAACTTTGGAAAACCCTTTCCGTACCACACCTCGGTCGAATCGACGTTGAAGAACATGCGGTACTTGTTGGGATCGGCAACGACCTTGTCCACGCCTTCCTGAAGCGTGTTGCCGTGGAGGTATGGACAGCCGTACGCCGGAACAATGTTGTAGGTGGGCGCGTCAACCTGGACGTAGCCACCGACGATCGCGTCGACCTTCTGGTCGATCAGCTTGTTGAAGGCGGCGGTGACGCCTTCTGGCGAATTGACCACGGTGTCTACGACGACCCGCTTGATCTGGCGCCCGGCGATGCCACCCGCCGCGTTGATCTCGTCGATGGCGAGCTGGGTACCGTTCGTCATCTCGACACCGTCAGCCGCATACGGTCCGGTGGTCGGATACGGCGAGCCGATGAGATATGGCGCGGTCGTGCCGCCTGACGAGGTGCTCGTCGACGAGCTCGGGGCGGTGTTGCGCCCGATCAGGCCACCGGCGACGCCACCAACAACCAATCCGCCGGCTCCGGCGGCACCTGCCCCAACCAGGAACTGCCGACGTGATACCCCAGTTTCGTCAGACACGGCTTCTCCCTCCTGTCCAACCCGCGACCGGTGCCACGCCGGGACGCTCTGAGGTCCAAAAACCGCGCCCGGCGGTGAGCGTGCTGTCAAGCATTAGAGGACGATTGGGTCGTTTTGTCAAGCAGAAAAACCCCTCCCTGCCCTCCCCACAAGGGGAAGTGAGCTACGGCGGCGGGATGTTCTGGTTGTAGCGGAAGAAGTTTTGCGGGTCGTACTTCGCCTTCAGCGCCCGCAGGCGACGGTACTTCTCCCCGCCGTAGGCCTCTTTGACATCGTCAGGAGTGGCGTCGTCGTTGAGGTAGTTCACGTAGGCCGCGCCTCCGCCCGATAGCGGCTCGATCCGTTCCGCGAGAGCGCGGGCCCACCCGATGTGCCGTTGCGGATTGGCGTCCTTCTCCCAGATGGCCAGCGCGCTGATGTTGTAGCGCTTATCCCGCTGGCTGTAGGCGGTAGCCGCGTCGGCTACTCGGCTGGCGATACCGTGGGGAGCCTCGATCAGGATCGCCGAGTGTTCGGACGTCATCGTGTCGGCCGCATCCATGACCGCGTCGATGGCCGCCTCGGGCATCTCGCGGGTAAAGTGCCCCTTCCAGTAATTCTGGCGCCCGAATGGGATCTCGGCAAAGAGGCGCTGGACCTCGAGATAGCTGATCGGGCGAATCCCGTCGACCAGGGGCTTACCAACCGTTTCGAACGGACGGACCAACGGGGCGCCCCTGTCGGCAGGCCCGTTGTAGCAGGCGGCTACCAGGGCGACCTTGCCCATCTCGGGGAGGATGACGACCGCGTAGGCGCAACTGAGCTCGTCGGGTCCGGTCGTAGTGACCTCACGGAAAACCTTTAGGGCATCGCGACCGTCCTTGATCGGCCAGATCACCATGCCGCCCAGCAGCGGCCCGACGGGGTGGAGCTCGAACTCGAACGAGGTCACCACCCCGAAATTGCCGCCGCCACCCCGAACCGCCCAGTACAGGTCCGGGTTCTCGTCGGCGCTCGCGCGGGTGAAGCGCCCGTCGGCCAGCACGATGTCAACCGAGCGGACGTTGTCGCAAGCCAGGCCGTAGCTCCCCATCAAGAAGCCCAGCCCGCCGCCGAGCGTGAGCCCGGCGATCCCGGTGCTCGCCACGGTGCCTCCGGTGGTGGCCAGGCCATGCGCCTGGCACTCCAGGTCAAAGTCCGTGTAGTTACACCCGGGGTCGGCGTAGGCGATCCGTCGTTTCGGATCGACCCGCACCGAGCGCAGGCGCGACAGGTCGATCATCATCCCGTCGTCGCAGAGCGCGTATCCAGCGACGTTGTGCCCTCCACCCCTGACCGCGATGAGCAGGTCGTTGTCCCGCGCGAAGTGAACCGCCTGCATGACGTCGTTCGCCCCGAGCGCCTGCACGATGACCCGCGGCCGCTTGTCGATCATCCCGTTGAAGATGCGGCGGGCCGCGTCGTATGCCTGGTCCCCCGGTCGAAGCACGCTGCCATGCACGCTGGCAGCCAGCGAGCCGAGCGCTTGCTCACTCGTTACGGTTGCCATGCCACCCTCCTGACCCCCTCCCTAACCCTCCCCTCAAGGGGGAGGGAGACCATGAGTTGACGTCTGGGGCAGAGTGTACTATGCAACTTGACACGGGGGGAAGCTCGGGACCCTAACTTAGGATGTCGGTTCGGAGGGAAGCATGGTCATCAACTTCCATGTCCACATGATGCGGTACCAGGTCGACTGGCCCCGCGAGCTGGGCGAGTTCTACATCAAGGAGATGTTCCAGGGTGACTGCTGGCACACCGGCAAGCCCTGGCGGCCGGAGGATTTCTGCGTGCCGGTCGAGCGGCTGATCAAAGACATGGATGCCGGCAAGATCGACAAGGCCGTGGTGCTCGGTGTCGGCTACATGCCCTGGAACGCGTACGATCCCAACTCGGCCGAGTACGTCAAGTCCATGGTGGACAAGTATCCGGACCGATTGATCGGTTTTTACACCGCGAACCCGACTGGCGGCTACGACGAGGCAAAGCGCTTCGAGCTGGCGGTTACGAAGTATGGCCTGCGTGGGCTAAAGATGTTGCCTTCCTATAACTATGTGGGCTTGAACGACCGCCGGATCTGGCCGCTGTACGAGGCCGCCGAGGCGCTCCAGGTACCGGTCATGGTGCACACCGGTTGGAGTGCCATGCCGAAAGGCAAGATGCTTGCCTACGACCATCCCCTTTACCTCGAGGATGTGATGGTCGACTTCCCGAACCTCACCATCGTCATCGGCCACACCGGCTTCATGTGGGCCGAGGAAGTCATCTTCTTCATGGGCAAGTTCCGAAATGTGTGGGGCGACTTCGCGTACTGGGCGGAGGGCATCCCGCTCTGGAAGGTCGCCCAGGTCTGGAGCTTCGCCAAGCAGATGGGCGTGATGGACCGTTTCATCTGGGGAACCGACTACCCCTACGTGCCCTTCACCAACGGCCTGGAGCTGTTTTCGAAAGTATCCGCCTACACCAAGAAGCACGACCTCGAACCGTTCATCACCGAGGACGATCAGGCCGGCTTCTTCGGTGAGAATGCGGCCCGCCTGCTCGGTCTCAGAGAAGCAGTGGAAGTCTCGAATGGACCCGTTGCAGGCTGTCCGTGACGAGATCGCGGACCTGAGCCGCGGCGATCTGGAGGCGGTTCTCAGCTACTACACGGACGACGTCTATTTCGAGGACACGTCCGTGCCTACCCCGTGCCGAACCAAGGGTGAGATGCGGGATTTCATGAAGGTGTTCTATGACGCCTTCCCCGACCTGCGCATCGAGGTCCGCAACGTCTTCGGGTCGGGACCATACGTGACCGCAGAGTACGACCTGCTGGGGACGATGCGCGGCGAGTTCCTCGGCCATCCGCCGACGGGCAAGTCTTTTCGCATCAAGGCGGTCTCGATCTACCAGCACAACGGGAAGCTCTTCACCAAGGAGACGGTCTACTACGACTCCGCGTCGCTCTTCAAGCAGATCGGCGTGCAGACCAGTAAGCCCACCATCACATAGTCGTCTCACCGCAGAAGGCTTCGAAACTTGTCCAAACGGACGTTTGCGACGTCCGCGATGATGAAGTTATGCTCCCCTAGGAAGCAGACTCGGCCATTTTGTAGACCAGCATCGTGGAGTTGACGCGCCGGCAGTCCAGCGCCCGATACGGAAGGAGGAGCCATGAACGAAGATCGGCACGCGCCCGACCAGCAGAGCATCCTCGCGTTCATGACCACGGAGCACTTCACCCTGCAGACCGCGAGGGGGGCAGCCAACGCCGAGATAAGCAGCCGTCTGCAACTCTTTGTGACCAGCTTGTCCGGCACCATCGTCACCCTGGCGCTGGCCGCCCAGCTTTCAGGCCTAGGAACAGTCTTTCGGATCTTCGCCCTCATCCTGCTCCCGACGCTGTACCTGTTGGGCGTGATGACGCTCCTTCGGATTCTGCAGTCAACCGACGAGTGGCGAATCTACGGACAGGGAATGGCGCGGATTCGGCACTACTTCCTGGAGCTTGCGCCGCAGATGAGACGTTACTTCGTGCTGCCCTCGACGGACGATCCCTGGGCCAACCTGGGGGTGGTCGGAATACGAACTGCTTGGTGGCAGGGCTTGCTCACCTCGGGAGCGCTGATCATCGCCTTGGATAGCATTGTCGGGGGCTCGTTCATAGGCCTGCTCGTAAGCATGGTTACGCCGCGAGCCGTCGCCGTACCGCTCGTCTCCGGCGTGGTTGGATTACTGGTCAGTGCAATCGCGCTTTACGAAGCGCAGAGGCGCATATTCCGCCGCCACATTGCAAGCGTGCCCGCCATGTTTCCGCCCGATCCGAAAACTGACGACGAGACAGCCTGAGCCTTGTGGCTCGTCAGTGGAACAGGGCCCCGGGTTGGCGATGCGGCTAAAAGCTGGGTGGGGTGATCGCCGAGACGACCTCGGCCTCCTGGTCTCCGATCACCCGGGCCCGGTGCGGCAGCCCGGCGTTGTAGTAGATCGAGTCGCCTTCATTGAGCTCGTAATCGATGCCACCGATGGTGAGCAGCACCTGTCCCTTAAGGACGAGCGCGCATTCCTCGCCCTCGTGAGCACGGGGTGCAGGGTCGGCGCCGGGCTTCAGCCGCATGATGATCATCTCCATTCGGTGCTGGACGTCGGGCGAGACGAGCTCGTAAGAGTAGGGAGCGTTCGGGTGGCGAATCATCTTGCGCTGCTTCTTGCGCACAACGATCCCGTTTGACTCTCGCCCGGTGAATAGCAGAAAGACGGGGATCTCTAGCGCCGCGGCGATCGAGCGCAACACCATGATCGACGGGTAGGCGATGCCTCGCTCGACGCTGCTCAGAAAGCTCCGGGTGACGCCCACCTTGGCCGCCAGCCCGGCCAGGGTTAAGCCGCGTTCGGACCGAAACTCGTGGATGCGGCGGCCAAGCACGGCATCGCGCTCGACCGAAACGGTCTCCGTCTGGCGAACTTCCTTTTTTACCGCCATATCGCCCCCGATCCTAAGGGAATATTAGGCTGGCGCCAAGAGCCTACGCGTTGGCGGCGCCCTTCCTGATCACCTGGCCGGGCAACTTCTTCGAATCGTAACGACCGTGATCGACGACCACCTGGCCGTTGATCATCACGTAGTCGATCCCGGATGGCGCCTGGGTCGGCTCCGTGTAGGTGGTTCGGTCGTCGATGGTGGCGGCATCAAAGATCACGAGATCCGCAAAGGCGCCCTCCCGGATCATCCCGCGTTTCTTGAGTCCAAACCGTCGGGCAGGCAGTGAGGTGATCCGACGAACGGCATCCTCGAGCGGGAACAGCCTCCGATCGCGAACGAAGTGACCGAGCACCCGAGGCATCGCACCATAGCCGGCCGGGTGCGGAACCCCCTTGCCGGTGATGATCGCGTCCGTCTCAAACGCCGCGTAGGGATGGGCCATCAGTTTCTCCAGCCACTGCTCGTCGTTGAGCTCACCCGACACGCCAAAGTAGAGGCACATCGCGTGCCCGTTTTCCTCCACTGTCAGGTCGGCGGCAACGTCGAAGGGGTCTTTGCCTCGCTCGTCGGCGATCGCCTGCAGACTCTTGCCCTCGAGATTCTTGTTTCGGTCGCTCTCAACCCACATCACCCAGACGTTCTTCCAGCCGGTGGCCTCGACCAGGTTGTGCGGCCATCCACCCGGAGTCCAGCTCGGCCAGCCGGGAACGTCCTCCTCGATCGATCG
>Ga0307479_10006480_pt1 | contig 10758 bp, 9 predicted proteins | sample atmos_gasesECM4C_FD_203743 | JGI IMG/M metagenome (GOLD analysis project Ga0307479, IMG submission 203743) | Hardwood forest soil microbial communities from Morgan-Monroe State Forest, Indiana, United States - atmos_gasesECM4C_515 | ecosystem: Environmental > Terrestrial > Soil > Temperate...
ATTCCACTCTTCCATGCCAACGGTTGGGGCACTGCCCATTCAATCACCTTCATGGGAGGGAAACATGTCATGCTTCAGCGCTTTACCTGTGCCGAAGTCTTCCAGTTGATCCAGCGCGAGCGCGTCGACTCGCTGAGCCTTGTGCCGATCATGGCAACGGCATTGGTGAATTCGCCAGACCGGCAAAAATACGACTTGAGCAGTCTGGAATGGATTTCGATCGGAGGAGCGGCTTCTTCTCCAACCTTGGTGCGCGAGACCGAGGAAAAGCTTGGCTGCCCGTGTTTTGCCGGATACGGCCTCACGGAAACTGCGCCGGTGCTCTCCACCGCCAAACTGAAGCCGGGAGAGCAATTCGATGGTGGAGAGCTTTACCTGGCACGGGCGATGACCGGATACGCGATTCCGGGCGTGGAGCTTCGGGTCGTGGACTTCGAGGACAACGATGTTGCCCGCGACGGAAAAACCATGGGAGAGATTGTCGCTCGCGGTGACGGAGTGATGCAGGGCTACTGGCAACAGCCGGCGGCCACAGCGGAAGCCATGCGCGGTGGCTGGTTTCATACCGGAGACATGGCCACTATCAGCGAGGATGGACGCATCCTCATCGCCGATCGCAAGAAAGACATTATTGTCAGCGGCGGTGAGAACATTTCATCGCTCGAAGTGGAGAAGGCGCTCCTGGCGCATCCCGCGGTTTACGAGGCTGCCGTCATTCCAATCCCCGACGAAAAATGGGGCGAAGTGCCCAAGGGGCTGGTGGTAGCCAAACCCGGATCAAACCCAACGGAAGCGGAACTGCTCGAATTCTGCCGCTCAAGTATTGCGCACTTCAAGTGTCCACGGTCGATCGAGTTCCTGGAGGCTCTACCGAAAACGGCAACCGGAAAAATCCTGAAGAAGAACTTGCGCAAGAAGTACTGGGCCGATCAAACGATGGTTTCGCCCGAATTTGCACGGCGCAAGTGACCTTTTAAACGCGAGCGTCCGGGTTCATCCGAAGTCAGGTGTAGAACCGCATACTTCATACGCATACTTAATAAAAGAGTGCCCTTGCCATGAGCGATCTCGTTCAACTCACGAAGGATAAAGACAAAGACATCGCGATCATCACCATCAACAATCCCCCGTTGAACGCTATAGGTCCTGGCATACCCGAAGGTATTTCGCAAGCGATCAACGAAGTCATCCGCGATCAGAGTGTCAAGGCCGCAGTAGTTATCGGTGCTGGACGTACCTTTGTCGCCGGGGCGGATATCAAGGAGTTTGGCAAGATCACCTCGGGGAAGAAGGATCGTGGAGCCGGCCTCCTGCCTCTGCTGCGGCAGATCGAAGATTGCCCGAAGCCCGTGGTGATGGCCATTCACGGTATGGCGTTCGGCGGCGGCCTGGAGCTGGCCATGTCCGGCCACTACCGCGTAGGGGCTCCGAGTGCGCAGGTTGGCCAACCTGAAGTGAAGCTCGGCATTATTCCGGGCGCGGGCGGAACGCAACGTTTGCCTCGGTTGGCGGGAGTAGCTAAAGCGATCGAGATGTGCGCCCAGGGAAATCCAATTTCGGCAAGGGAAGCCTTGGAGTTGGGCATCCTCGATGGGCTGATCGAAGGCGATCTGCTTACTGGCGCTATCGCTTTCGCGCGCACTGTTCTGGAAAGGCCAGCGCCCAAGACTCGCGAGCGCAACGAGAAGCTCGGCGTCTCGGAACAGAATGCGGCCTTCTTCTTCGCCGCGCGTCAGACTGCGCGCCAGAAGCATCGCGGTATGATGGCCCCGCTCGCCGCCATCGACGCGGTGGAAGCGGCCACGCGGCTCCCCTTCGACGAAGGTTGTGAAGTCGAAAGGAAACTGTTCAACGATTGTCTCTTCTCCGACCAGTCGAAGGCGCTGGTGCATGTCTTCTTCGGCGAGCGCGAAGTGGCCAAGGTGCCCGACATACCCAAGGAGACTTCCCTTCTTCCGGTGAACTCGGTAGCGATTGTGGGCGCGGGAACGATGGGCGGCGGAATCGCCATGGTGTTCGCCAACGCCGGTATCCCTGTTTTGCTTAAGGACGCCGATCAACCTTCTCTGGGCCGTGGGATGGACGTCATTCGCAAGAACTATGCAAGTTCCGTCAAGCGCGGGCGCTTCACTCAGCAATTCGTCGATGAGCGTCTGCAACTGATTCAGCCGGCGCTCGACTACGACGATTTCGGCCGCGTGGATATGGTGGTCGAGGCCGTGTTCGAAGGCATGCAGCTCAAGAAAGAAATTTTCAGCCTGCTGGATCGCTTGTGTCGCCCCGGCGCGATTCTGGCGAGTAACACATCCACCCTCAGCATCGACGAAATAGCCTCAGCTACGGAGCGGCCCGAAGCAGTAATAGGCACGCACTTCTTCAGCCCAGCGAACGTGATGCGTCTGCTAGAAATTGTGCGGGGAAAGGCCAGCAGCAAAGAGGTCATCGCGACCTGCATGCAACTTGCTAAGAAGCTCGGCAAGGTCGGTGTTCTGGTGGGTAACTGCCGCGGGTTTGTGGGAAACCGCATGTTCGCTCCCTACCGTCGCGAAGCACAGTTCCTGGTGGAAGAGGGCGCGAGCATCGAAGCGGTTGACCAGGCGCTTTACGACTTCGGCATGGCGATGGGTCCGCTGGCCACCGGCGATCTGGCCGGCCTGGACGTGGGGTGGCGCATCCGCAAAGAATATCGGCATCTGGAAAAACCCGGCACACGCCAGCCGTTTGCCGAGGACCGTTTGTGCGAGATGGGACGCTATGGCCAGAAGACCGGCGCTGGCTGGTACAAGTACGATGAAAACCGGCGCCCGATTCCCGATCCCGAAGTTGCCGCCTTGCTGCGCAAGTGGGCTGCTGAGGCGGGCATTCCGCAGCGCACGATCTCGCCGCAGGAGATCGTTGACCGCTGCGTTCTGGCGCTGGTGAATGAGGGTGCGCGTATCCTCGAAGAAGGCATCGCTTTGCGCGCTGTCGACATCGACATTATTTACCTGAATGGGTACGGATTTCCGGCTTATCGGGGAGGACCGATGTGGTACGCCGATACACTGAGCCTGAATAAAGTCTGCGACCGCATTTCGGAATTCCACCGGCAGCATGGCGAACTCTGGGAACCGGCTCCATTGCTGATTCGACTGGCTCAGGATGGCAGCACATTCGCCGAATTCCATCACAGCCAGGATGTGACGGCCGCGTGAAGATTAATGCGGTGTGCGCAAGTCGTGAAGGCTTTCGGTGACGCATGGGCCGCCTTTTTCTGATACGGCATGCACAAGCGTCCTTCCTCGAGGAGAATTACGACAAGCTTTCCGCGCTCGGAGAAACGCAAGCCCGCCGACTGGGGCAATACTGGGCGCAACAGAAAATCGTGTTCGATGGCGTCTGCTCGGGTCCACGCGTACGGCACAAAGAGACTGCGAAGATTGTGGGCGCCGTCTATCGCGACGCCGGCATCCCTTTTCCCGAACCGGTGGTGATCTCGGAGTTCGACGAATATCAGGCCGAGGCAGTGCTGAAACAAGGGCTCCCCGGGCTGGTCGAAAGCAACAGCGAGGTTCGCGAGTTGCATCGGGAGTATCAGAATTCCACCAATCCCGACCGACTGGTGAACTTCGAGAAGATGTTCGAGATGCTGATTACAAAGTGGGTCGACGGAGACCTAGTGTTGCCGGAGGTGGAGTCGTGGCCGGAGTTCTGTACCCGCGCTGACCGCGGTCTATCGCAATGGATGTCCACGAGTGGTCGCGGAAAACAACTGGCAATTTTCGGTTCGGCTGGACTCATCGGGGTAGCCATGCGGCGCGCTTTGCATCTCTCGCCGCAAGACGCTCTTCGAACAACCTGGATGATCCGGAATAGCTCCTTCAGCGAATTCCTGTTCTCCGGAAATCGCTTTACCATGAGTACGTTTAATTCGTTTCCGCATCTGGACGAACCTTCGTTGATGACTTACAGATAGCCTGCTTGCGAGCCTGATATGGCTGACTTTCGAGACCGTCCAACCTTAGTGCGAGCAGGCGAAGATTTCGACTTGGCGAGGCTCGAACCATTCTTGCACAGCCATTTTCCCGACGCCCGCGGTGCTCTTAGCGTCGCACAATTCCCCAGCGGCCATTCCAACTTGACTTATCTGGTATGTCTCGGCGATCGCCAGATGGTACTGCGACGTCCGCCGTTCGGCAGCAAGGTCAAAACCGCGCATGATATGAGTCGGGAATACCGCGTGCTCTCGAAACTGCACGTGGTTTACCCGCAAGCTCCGAAGGCGCTCCTGTACCGTGAAGATGCGTCGGTGCTTGGTTGTCCCTTCTACCTGATGGAGCGAATAGAAGGAATTATCCTGCGTAGAGATCCTCCTGAAGCACTGGGGATTGCTGCCGAGACTGCCCGCCAGTTGAGCGAAGCGTTTGTCGACAATCTCGCCCGACTCCACGGCTTGGACTACGGCGCCATCGGATTGGCAGATCTGGGGAAGCCGCAAGGCTATTTGGATCGGCAAGTCAAGGGCTGGATCGAGCGCTACCACGCTTCCTGCACCCATGATTTGCCCGAAGTAGAGCGAATTTCGATCTGGCTGAACGAGCGCAAACCTCGCGAAAGTTCCCCCGCGTTGATTCACAACGATTACAAGTACGACAATATCGTGCTCGATCCAGCCGACGTGACCAGGATCGTAGGCGTGCTCGATTGGGAAATGTGCACCATCGGTGACCCTCTCACCGATCTCGGCACCGCCTTAGCTTACTGGATTGACCCGCAGGACCCCGAAGAACTGCAGCGCATCCGCTGGGGGCCTACAACATTGCCCGGTACTTTGACGCGCGCGGAACTTGTCCGCTACTACGCTCAGACCACCGGGCGCGATGTCAGCAACATGGTTTTCTACCGCGTTCTCGCTCTCTTCAAGGTGGCAGTCATCATCCAGCAGATTTATTACCGCTATCAACACGGTCTGACCAAAGACGCTCGCTTCGCCTCTCTGCCGGGAGTCGTCAGGGTTGCACTGCGTGCGGCTCTGCGGTCAGCCGAAGAGAACTCGCTTTGATTGAAAATCGATCGAGAGTGATCATGACGACTGGGCTAAATGTAGTAGCGGATCACCCATTCCGCGACGCAGCAGGGCTTTTCTGAATTCTCACGGTCGATGACCACCGAAAACGTGGCTTCCATTCCGCCGGAAATGTCCTTGAGCGCTTGCAGGGTGAAATGAGCTCGAATCCTGGACCCCGCAGGAACGGGAGACGGAAAGCGGACTCGATTCAAACCGTAGTTCACGCTCATCCGCACACCGCTTTGGATCTGAATACACTGCCGAAGAAAGTGACTCAGCAGCGCAAGCGTCAAGAAGCCGTGCGCAATCGTCGTTCTGTAGGGCGAATCCCGCTGCGCGCGCTCGTCATCGAGGTGGATCCACTGGCGGTCCTCCGTGGTTTCCGCAAACTGGTGAATGCGGTCCTGGCTGACCGAGAACCATTCCGTGGTTCCGATTTCGCGACCCACAAAACTTGCAAGCGAATGCAGGTTTTCCACCTCCAGTGGGGGCATGGAATTCTCCTTGAGGCCGGGGTCAGCGCGTTGACGATTACGCACGCGGCTTGCTCCGCTTTCCGAGTTCCAGCTTGGCGACCGCTTCCGTGTGTACTTCATCCGGACCGTCGGCCAGCCGCAGTGTGCGAACCATCGCCCAGGCGCTGGCGAGAAAAGTATCCTGCGAAACCCCTGCGCCCCCGTGCGCTTGAATACTCCTGTCCAGCACTCGTAACGCAACATTGGGCGCAACGACTTTAATCATGGCGATCTCGGCCTGCGCCGCTTTATTGCCCGCTGTATCCATCATGTAGGCAGCCTTCAGAGTCAAAAGACGAGCCTGCTCGATCTCCATGCGCGAAGTAGCAATGTGGGCGCGCAGCACTCCCTGTTCGGCTAGCGGCTTGCCGAAGGCCACCCGCGATTGCACGCGTGCGCACATGATTTCGAGCGCGCGCTCGGCCACCCCGATGCACCGCATGCAGTGATGGATGCGGCCAGGTCCCAGCCGTCCCTGCGCGATCTCAAAGCCGCGCCCTTCACCCAGCAACATATTCGAGATCGGCACGCGGACATTCTCGAACACGACTTCGCCATGGCCGTGAGGAGCGTGATCGTATCCAAACACCGTCAGCAAGCGCTCGATCTTCACTCCGGGCGCCGACATGGGCACCAGCACCATCGACTGCTGTTGATAACGCGGGGCCGAGGGGTTCGTTTTACCCATGAAGATTGCGAGCTTGCAGCGCGGGTCGCCAGCGCCCGAAGTCCACCACTTGCGCCCGTTAAGGACATACTCGTTGCCCTCCCGAACGATGCTCGCCTGGATGTTGGTCGCGTCTGACGAAGCGACCGCAGGTTCGGTCATGGCAAAGCACGAGCGGATCTCACCGGCAAGCAGGGGCTTCAACCAGCGCTCTTTCTGCTCCGGCGTTCCATAACGTGCGAGCACCTCCATGTTCCCAGTGTCGGGCGCCGAGCAGTTGAATACTTCGGGAGCCATCACGCTACGGCCCGTGATCTCGCACAACGGCGCGTATTCGAGATTGGTGAGCCCGGCGCCGTGCTCGTCATCGGGAAGAAAAAGATTCCAGAGACCCGTCGCCCGAGCTTTCCGCTTGAGCTCTTCCATCAGAGCCGGCGGCGACCACCGGTTGCGTTCAATCTCATCCTGGAAGAGCCGCTCGTTGGGATAGACGTATTCGTCCATGAAGGCCCGCAAACGAAGTTGCAGGTCTTCGACTTTTTTGCCCAATGCGAAATCCATGTGCGTTGCCTGCGTTTCCGCTGTGCGTCGTCAGACCGTCAGAGAAGAGTTGCGCCTTCTACTAAGGGTGCGCCGGTGTCCTCAGCTTTCATAGACTACGCTATGCGCCGCCGCCGGTCATGAGCATTTCAGTGTGCGAATTGTGTGCCAGATTTAACCATGCTGGAGTGGCTGAAGCGGCTGAACAAAATTAGGGCCGATCAGTCGATTGGTTTCGCAGACTGCGAAAATGCACAATGCGGAAGGAGAGCGCAAGAACTGGAGAGAGTTGTGCGACGCCGCGCTGGGAGCAAAAGATCCCGTTGAGGAAGCCCGGTGACTTCAGACTGGTGAGCTATCAAAGGCATCGAATTCTTCGGACTCGTTTTGTTCAATGAAGCCCGGATGGCTTTGCAACAGCCTGGCGCAACGGTTCCAGCGAAGGATAGCGTCATCGTTCCCTGTGGGACGAATCAGTTCGGCTTCCGCGAAGCAGCGCATCGCCTCGGCGAAAAGTGGGGCAAGGGTGTGCGGAGTGCGCCCCACGCGCATTTGCGCCTTGGCTCGCCGCTCATGCAGAAGGCCGGTGTAGTAAAGGCGCTCGTACCGCTCAACCAGTCCCTGGAAAAGGCCTTCCGCTTCCCCATAGCGATCCTCCGCGTCTCCACAGAACTGGTCGGTGATGGCGAGGCCCAGCAGGCGCAACGCCAGTTGGTGTTCGGGCTCGACGGCCAGAATGTCGCGGCAGATCGATTCCGCCTCTTCCGGTTCATTGAGGGAACGATACAGCTCTACTTTCGAGATAGCTTCCGGAATGCCAGCCTTTGAGATGGTCTTCAGCTTGAACTCCATGAGAACCTCCTTGAGCGTCAGTCCGATCCTTGTTTCACCCCGCGAATCTTCCGAACCAGCATGAGTACCGGATCATAAAATTCGTCGACCACACGCTCCTTCAACGGAATGATCGCGTTGTCTGTGATGTGAATCTCCTCGGGACACACTTCCGTGCAGCACTTCGTGATATTGCACAGTCCGATGCCGAGATCTTCCTTGAGCATGCGCGTGCGAGACCTCGAATCCATAGGATGCATTTCGAGCGCGGCAACCCGGACGAAGAATCGCGGCCCTCCGAAATGCTCCATTTCCTCGTGCTCGCGGAGCACATGGCACACATTCTGGCACAAGAAGCATTCAATGCACTTGCGAAACTCCTGCACCCGATCCACATCTTCCTGGTACATTTTCCACTCGGTGCCGGGGCTGGGCTCGAAAGGCGGAATTTTCTTGTTCACGCGGTAATTCCAGGAAACGTCTGTGACCAGGTCTTTGATCACGGGAAACGCTTTCATGGGCTGAACCGTGACGGGCTTGTCCAGGGGAAGTGCGTCCATGCGGGTTTTGCAAGTGAGCCTCGGCCGGCCATTGACCTCCGCCGAGCATGAACCGCACTTGCCGGCTTTGCAATTCCAGCGCACCGCCAGATCGGGCGCCTGGTGCGCCTGGATATGGTGGAGCGCGTCCAGCACGACCATCCCCGGGGCAATGGGGACGCGGTAGGTGGCAGGCTGTCCGCCTTTGCGATCTCCCCGGAACACCTCAAAGACTGCTTCCGCCATCGCGCCTCCGCTACTTCTCTTCTGCTACAAGTTGCTTCAAGTCCGCGGGCAATTCCGGCACCGCTGATTGGCGCAGCGTCATCGCGCTTCCCTCGCGGACGATCATATTATTCTTCGTTCCCCAGGTCGCGTCCAGCCCAGGATGATCAATCCGGCTGTGCGCTCCCCGGCTCTCTTCCCGCGCCAGTGCGCTGTGCGTAACCGCCGCCGATACCGTCAGCATCGCCTTCAGGTCCTGCGCCAGATGCCAGCCGGGATTGAACAACCGCGAGCCTTCGACGCTCAACCGTCCGGCGCGCTCTTTCAACTTCTCAAGCTCCTCCAGTGCGCGAATCAGGTCTTCTTTGTTGCGAAAAATGCCAACCAGATTCTGCATCGTTTCCTGCAAATCCCGATGAATTGTATATGGACTCTCGCCATTCTTGCGCTCGAAGGGAGCCAGCATCTCGCGCGCAGAGTCCTCGATCTGCCCGGAGTCGATGGGAGTGTTCGATATTTTGCCCGCGTGTTCGGCGGCCGCCAGTCCTGCGCGGCGGCCGAAGACGAGCAGGTCCGAAAGAGAATTGCCGCCCAGCCGGTTCGCTCCATGCAGCCCTGCTGCCGCCTCACCCGCGGCAAACAGCCCCGCCACCGACGACTTCGCGGTCTCTGCATCCACACGAATTCCTCCCATCATGTAATGGCAGGTTGGCCCCACCTCCATCGGCCCCTTCGTGATATCTACGTCCGCGAGTTCCTTGAATTGGTGATACATGCTGGGCAATTTCTTCTTCACATAGTCGGCGGGCTTTTGCGAGATGTCGAGATAAGCTCCGCCGTGTTCCGTACCCCGGCCCTCGCGCACTTCCGTATAGATCGCGCGCGCCACCACGTCGCGCGTGGAAAGCTCCATTTTCTTCGGATCGTATTTCTCCATGAAGCGCTCGCCCAGTTTGTTGCGAAGAACGCCTCCCTCGCCGCGAACCGCCTCTGTGACCAGAATCCCTTGTACGCCCGGAGGCCACACCATGCCGGTGGGATGGAACTGCACAAATTCCATATCCATCAACTCGGCGCCAGCAGCGTAGGCCAGCGCCATTCCGTCGCCGGTGTACTCCCACGAATTCGAAGTAATTTTCCACGCTTTGCCAATGCCGCCGGTGGCCATGACAATCGACTTGGCGCGGAACACGATGAAACGGCCCTGCTCGCGCCAGTAGCCGAATGCTCCAGCGACGTGATCTCCATCTTTCAGCAGGCGCGTGATCGTGCATTCCATGTAGACGTCGATCCCCAGTTGCACCCCGCGGTCTTGCAACGTGCGGATCATTTCTAGGCCGGTGCGGTCGCCCACATGACACAGCCGGCGGAAAGTGTGACCGCCGAAGGCGCGCTGCAGAATCTGTCCGTCTTCGGTGCGATCAAAAAGCGCTCCCCATTGCTCCAGTTCTCGAACGCGCTCGGGAGCTTCCTGAGCGTGGATCTGCGCCATACGCCAGTTATTGAGCATCTTGCCGCCACGCATGGTGTCGCGAAAATGAGTGCGCCAGTCGTCCGCCGAGTCCACATTGGCCATTGCTGCGGCGATTCCACCCTCCGCCATGACGGTATGCGCCTTGCCCAGCAGCGATTTGCAGACCACTCCGACTTTCGCGCCTTGCGCCAGAGCCCCGAGGGCCGCTCGCAGGCCCGCACCGCCAGCGCCGATGATGAGCACATCGTGGTCGTGAGTTTCGAATTCTGTCGTCACAAGAGTCTCAAAGAAGTCTCAAATCTGTGATTGCACCGCTGGCAACCAATCGAATATAGAGATCCGTAAGGCCCACCGTGATCAAGCTGATCCAGGCGTAAAGCATGTGGCGCTCGTTCAAGAAGCTCAACCAGCGCCACGTGCTATGACGGGCGCGCCCAAAGGCCGCGCAGGAAAAGCAGTCGAGCTTTCCTCCGGCCAGGTGGCGGAGCGAGTGGCAGGACAAAGCATAGGTTGTCAGCAGGATGACGTTAAACAACAGGATGAGAGTGCCGACCCCGACTCCGATTCGTCCATCAAAAAAGAAGGCTCGGATTGCGTCCCGCCAGAGAAAGATGAGGAAGATGAACCCTACATACAGAAAGTAGCGATGGAGATTCTGCAGAACAAACGGAAACGCGGTCTCGCCCCGATAACGGTGCTTCCTGTGTTCGCTGACCGCGCAGGCAGGTGGATCGAGAAAAAAAGCCCGGTAGTAAGCCTTTCGGTAGTAGTAGCAGGTGACCCGGAACCCCAAAGGCCAAATCAAAATCAGCAGCGCCGGAGAGAACGGCCACCACCGATGATGAGGGTCAACGAGCGGCGAATAAAAAGGAGAAAGGTACGGCCCCCATTCGTAGTAGTTCCCTTCGAAGGCACGCAAT
>Ga0307479_10006481_pt1 | contig 10757 bp, 10 predicted proteins | sample atmos_gasesECM4C_FD_203743 | JGI IMG/M metagenome (GOLD analysis project Ga0307479, IMG submission 203743) | Hardwood forest soil microbial communities from Morgan-Monroe State Forest, Indiana, United States - atmos_gasesECM4C_515 | ecosystem: Environmental > Terrestrial > Soil > Temperate...
CCGCGCCGCCCATGTCAAAGGTATATTTGGCAAGCCGCCCGACGTCGCGTTCGACGATGGTCAGATCCTGCGCGGTGTAGCTCGCGGCTTTGGCGTCGTCGGCGCGATCGCCCATCCAGATCTGGTGCACGCGCACATGCGCGGGCTGCGGCACGTAGCGCGTCTTGCCCGATAGCACCAGGAACACGCACATCGACTCGCAATAGGCGTCCGGCGAGATGCTGGCACGGTCGCCCTGCGCCACGTGGGACACCACGCTGACGCCGACGGTGGTCAGCATGCCAAGCTCGCGAAAGTGTCGTCCGAGCGCGATGGAATCGTTGACCGACCCGCCGCTGGAATCCAGCACCACCGTCGCGCCGGCAAGCTCGCGGCCGCGCGCAAAATCGTCGAACTCCTTCGGGGTGTCGGTGGTGACGATGCCGACCGCGCTGACCCAGCCGCGGCAATTGGGCTGGCAGGCCACCCAACCGAACTTCATCGGCATCTTGCGCTCTTCGAGGGTGGCCCCCACCTGCGCCGCGCAACGGAACGGAGCGATAAGCGAGACGAGGCAAAGCACGGCTATGCCGAGCAGCGCAAAGGAGCGAAAATCAGGCGACCTCGAGAGCCTCAAACTGTTCCTTCCCCACCCCAAATCAAGCCGGCAAGCCTACCGTCGATTCTTTTACACGGGCGTCACAAAAATGGTATCCGGGCGATTACCTATCGTCCAGAGCGACTTGCCGCACTGCCACCCAATAATTGGGAAAGTGTGGCACGATTGTCGAGATGATCAGTTCCATGCTTGGCAACTGCGCAAATCGCGCTCAGGATCCGGGCACGCCGCACACGAAACGCTCATGTCGATACATTCATGTTCCCGAGCGCACGGTTCCCAAGCGTTGCTGCGCCTGCCGCGCAACGGCGGCCGCGCACTGATCTGGATCTATCGCCATACGCTGTCGCCGCTGGTCGGCTACAACTGCCGCCACTTGCCGACCTGCTCGGTCTATGGCGACGAAGCGATCGAGCGTTTTGGACTCTGGAGCGGCGGATGGATGACGCTGGCGCGGCTGTTGCGCTGCCAGCCCTGGGGTACCTCCGGCATCGACAATGTGCCGACGACGGCGCCGCCCGGCGCGCGGTGGTACCTGCCGTGGCGCTACGGACGCTGGCGCGGTGTCAACGGGCCGTAGAATTCGCAGCAGCGCTTTCAGGCGAGGACGCATGGCTGAGATGCAAGGAACCCGCATGCTCGGCTCGCATTGATTTTGTGCTCCCCTGGGGAGGAAACAACAATGCGCTGGAAAATCAGCCGCCACGGTCACGATCCCCGGCAGGTCGATCTACTCGCAATCGTCGCGCTGCTCATCGCCATCGTCGCGGCGTGGATTTACTTCGCCGATTCGTCGCCGCCGCCAAACACTTCGGCCTTTATCGTGCCGAGCCAAAACGTGCGCTGGTGATTTTAAGCGCGATAGCTTCGCTATCGCGCTTAAGTTTATTGTTTGAGCATGATCTTGCCGGAAAACCGGTTCCCACTTTTCCGGATCATGCTCTAACGCGGAAACCAGAAGAACCCCCGCGGCGGCTCGAACGGCGCCGGACGCGGCTTTTTCGGGCGGGGCGGCTTCGGCGCTGCCGCAGGTTCGGTCGCTTCCGTCGCGTCGGCCTGTCCCGAACCGTCGTCCGGCAGTTTGACCGACAACAGCAGGTTCGACTCATAGGTGCGCCAGCGATAGCCGATGCCGAAATCCATCGGCTGGGCGCGCGCGAACAGCTCGGCATATTGCTGCTGATACCGTCCCGGGAATTCCGCGATCGGGCCGGCATAGCGGCCGAACGGGAAGAAGCGCCATTTCTTCGGGTTGTAATAGGCAAGCGGGACGCCGGAATCGTCCTGGATGATGGTCGAGCTGTTGGCGAGGATGAAGTCGCGCACGACAGAGAAATTGCCGGAGTGCAGGAGATAGGACGCGCTCTTGATCAGGCTGTTGCCGGGCGCGAGCGTCGCGCAGAATTTGAGGAAACCGCTCGCCTTGGCGCCGGGATTGGAAAGATCGGTCGAGAAGTAATAGAGAGTCTTTTCTGCGCCGTCCTTGCCGGCAAAGACGATGCGCAGACCGCGCGTCGCGTTGCTGCCGGGGTTTTGGCTTCCGACATACACGGCGCCCTTGTCGTCGAGCGCGACCGGCGTGACGCTGCGGATGGTCTTTCCCGAACGCGCCAGGAAAACATAGAGGATCGGCAGCGTGCCGCTGATCTCGCTTGCGTGCAGGTCGACCTTCATTTTCTTGGTGATGAAGAAGCTGAAGCTCAGGATCGAGCCGAGCGAGTGCTCGACGTTATAAAGCGCGGCATCGACGGCGCCGAGCGGCAGCCGGGTCAGATCGGGCACCGAGCCGGGCGGCTCGAGCGCGCTCAGCACATAGGTCGTCGCCTTGCCATAGAATGCGTCGGCGTAGAGGAAGTCAGGGCCTGAGAACATGTAGAACATGGTCGGCCGCGGCGCCGCCAGGTTGCTGTCGGCCCAGGCACGGACCTTCGACAATTGATGCTGCTCGAGCTGGGCGAAGGCCGTGTCGAAGAACTTCGCGTGATGCTGCCAGGCCGGGTCCCGGGTCAACGGTGCCAGCGGCGAGTCCGCCGACGGCTGCATGCCGGCGAGGAAACGCGCGGTGTCGTCGGCGGTCGCCGGCTCGGCCGCGCGCGCGGGGCTCGTGGCCGCGAGGATCAAGGCTGCGGCAACGGCCGCGAATTTCCTCTTGTGAAACATCTCTAATCGGGGCCTGCGGATGTCGCCGCGGCGCCCGGATCGGTCCGCTTGTGGAAAATGGCGTAGATCAAAAGGCCCGAAATCATGATCAGCGTACCCAGAAATGACTGCAACGGCCGCTTCGTCAGAAGATAATACATCATGAAGGCGGTCACGAGCAGGAAAACCGCTGGGGTCACCGGGTATCCCCAGGCGCGATACGGCCGCGGCAGCTCAGGTCGGGTGATGCGCAGCTTGATGACGCCGAGCACGGTGAAGAACGAGCAGAACAACAGCGAAAACTGGATGAAATCGAGCACCGCCTCGAAGCTGCGCGTGAACAACAGAAGGTTCGCCACCGCAAGCTGGAACACGATGGCATAGGCCGGCGCGCCGTTGGCCGACCTGCGGGCGAACAGCTTCAGCGCCGGGATGTCCTCCCCCATGGTCATCATCACCCGGGGACCGATCCACATCATCGCCGAGATCGAGGACACCAGCCCGATGCAGATCATCGCCGCGACGATGCGCCCCCCGGTGTCGCCGAAGATGTAGCTGCCGGAGATGGTGGCGACATCGAGCTGGCCGGCGAGCTTGTCGATCGGGGCGGTGTGCAGGAACACCGCGTTCAATGCGACATAGATCACGAGCACGATCAGCGTCCCCGTCAATAGCGCCCGCGGCAGGTTCTGCCCGGCGTCGCGCATCTCGCCGATGATGTAGGTGGCGGCGTTCCAGCCCGAGAACGAGTACATCACGAAGACGAGGCCGATCGCGAATGGCGCGCTGGCGATATACGCCACGTCTGATACCGACGGCGCGAACGATATGGGCTGCGGCGTGCCGATCACCAATCCCGCAATCAGGAAGGCGACGATCAGCACGACCTTGAGGATGGTTGAGATCAACTGAAAGGTGGAGGAATGCTTCACCCCGGTGAGCTGCACCAGCGACACCAGCCATACCAGGGCGATGGCGAGCGCTGTCGGCGCGGCACCGGGCAGCACCGCCTTGCCGTATTCGCCGAACGCCATCGCAGCCAGCGCCACCGGCGCCGCGAAACCGACGGTTGCCGAAACCCAGCCCGCCAGGAAACCGAAGGCCGGATGATAGGCGCGGCTGAGAAAATTATATTCGCCGCTGGAGCGCGGAAACATCGCGCCGAGCTCGCTATAGGAAAATACCCCGCACAGCGCGACGATGCCGCCGACGATCCAGAGCAGGAGGATCGAAAAACCCGAAGGGATGTCCTTGACCTGAAAACCGAGGCTGGTGAAGACGCCGACGCCGATCATGTCGGCCACGACGATTGCGGTCGCCACAAGGACCGAAACCGTCGGCTCGCCTCCGAGAAACCGGCGAGGCCACGCCGCGCCTCCCGTCTCTGATACCGTCATGTCGGTCGTTACCCCAGGCGATACGCCCACCCCGCATCGTGAAGGTTGGTGTCTTTCAATTCAAGCAGGGCTAACAGGTGCTAAATGCGGCAAGATCAATTAGGTATTATAGTACCTATACTGGCCCGTTCTCAACCATCCGGAACCTTACGGCGTTGCGAAACCGGGCCGGCCGTCCCACAATCAGGACACGATTTGGTGTTGTTCTCCGCTGCTATTGGTTGTTCTTTTGAGGTTTCCGGATGTGGGGAGTTGGTCCGGAAGCTTAACGTCGACTAAACGCCGGCTCGCTTTAATGGGACGTTTGCTGGTGGACTTGTGGGGGGTGGATGGTCGGGGCCGATCCGAAATTCCATACATGTGATTTTGCACGCCTGGTGAAGCAGCCGGGCGTTGACGAACGTGCGCGATGGCGCTCGTTCGCGATTGCTTGCGTTGTTGTGCCGCTGTCCCTGACTTTGGCGCAGTGCAGCCGGGCGCCGAACCCAGGTCAGCTGGCGGCGAATGTGCAGGATTCGTCGTCAGACACGTTCGAGGATCGCTTCCCGGCGCCGCAATTCCGGGACCGTTTCCCGAGCGCGAGCGAGAGCCTGGCGCTGCACCCGATGTCGGACTTTGCGCCCCAGCGCGCGGCGCAGGCCGCGCCCGCCCCCTACCGGGTCGCTTCGCTCGGTCCGGATCTACCGTACCAGCGCCCGACGCTGAGAGAGAATCTGACGACACTCGTCAGCATGAAATCCTCGGCCTTCCCCTACTACGGCAACAATCCCGCATCGGATGCACCATTCCTCAACATCTCCAAGGGCGATCGCCGCGGCCACCGCAGCTACTCGGGGCGGGTTTACTGGCAGGACGAGACCTACAACGACAGCCGCGTGCTGCTGCACATCCCGGAAAATTTCGACGTCCGCAAACCTGGCGTGATCGTCGTTTTCTTCCACGGCAACGGCGCGACGCTGGAGCGCGACGTGCGCGACCGCCAATTGGTGCCGCAGCAGATCACCGATTCCGGCGTCAATGCGGTGTTGCTGGCGCCGCAGCTCGCGGTCGATGCTTTCGATTCCTCGGCCGGGAAGTTCTGGCAGCCGGGCGGCTTCAAGCACTTCATTGACGAGTCCGCTCCTCAGCTCGCCCGCCTCTACGGCGACCCCGATGCGGCGAAAGCGTTCGCCAAGATGCCGATCATCATCGTCGGCTATAGCGGCGGCTTCCTGCCGACAGCCTGGAGCCTCGAGGTCGGCGGCGTCAGCGATCGCGTCCGCGGCGTGTTCCTGCTCGACGCGGTTTATGGCGAGCTCGACAAGTTCGCGTCGTGGATCGAGAACCACCGGTCCGGTTTCTTCGTCAGCTCCTACACCCATTACACCGCCCGCCACGACCATGAGCTGATGAGCATGCTGAAGGAAAAGGGCATCGCCGTTTCCGAGGACATGGACCAGCCGCTGCGGCCGGGCAGCGTGGTCTTTGTCGAAACACCCGAGGGCGTGACGCATCGCGACTACGTCACCCATGCCTGGACCAGGAACCCGATCGAGGAAGTGCTCTTGAAGATGGCGGCGACGCCGTCGATGCGGATCGCGGCCAGCACGTCAGCGTCGTCGAGCCGATAGCGCTCCCCTCGCGCGGCGATGTCGCTCGCCCTTCCGATTAAAATGCAGTCGAATTGCGATGTTTGCTGGCACCGCTTTTTGCGGCGCGCGGATGGTTCGCCGATAACCGGCAGCGCAAAAGCCGCGATCATTTTGAGGCAAAATCGCCATCGCGCCTTAAGCCTATTGTTTGCGCACGAACTTGTCGGAAAACCGGTGCTACTGTACCGGATCATGCGCTAAGGTCTACCCGCATTGATTCTGCAGCTTCCGGGGACGAGCCATTGCAGGAAGGCCTCTACAAGGTTGAGTTTCACACCGCGCACGGCGCCGGCTCCGGCGTGATCTATGCGACTTGCGGCAAGCTCCGCGGCGGCAACTCCGCCTTTGCCTTCATCGGCCATTACAACGATGAGGGCAGCTCGATCCAGGTCAAGGTCTCGACCGAGCGGCACAACGAAGACCCGGCATTCAAGCCACTATTCGGTACCGACAGGATCACGCTGACGCTGAAGGGAAGAGAAGAAGGCCAACTGCTCGACTTCGAAGGCACCGCGCTGCAACTGCCGGGCGTCGCCTTCCGCGCCATCCTGACGCGGATCAGCGATTGAGCGGTACGATTTAGAGTGAGGCCGTCATTGCGAGCGAAGCGAAGCAATCCAGAGCCCTGACGTGAAGCATGGATTGCTTCGTCGCGGAGCCTGTCATCGGGCGCGCATTCGCGCGACCCGTTGGCTCCTCGCAATGACGCCCTCAAAAGCCCTAGATGCTTCTTGGACTATGCCTCACGACTTCGGGAGCTTGGGCATGCTCTCGACGAAGCCGTTGAAGCAGGCCAGTCGTTCGTCTTCTTCCTTGGTGAAGCGGCAATCGGAAACGCCCTTGGCGGTCATCGCCTTGGGCTTCGGCGCCGGCGCAATCACCGCGTCGTAGCATTCCAGCCGCCCTTTCGTGCCGTCATCGATGTCGAGGCACTCCTGCAACCTGACGGCCACCGATTGCGGCTTGCCGGGTGCCGCGGTTTTCTTCGGCTTGACCTGGACCAGCGGCTTGTCGCCGACCATCGGCGGGTCGGATTGCGCCGGCGGGCTGGACTGCGCGAGCGCGGCGGCCGAAAACAGCACCGCGACGAATACCAACAATGTTCTCATATCACGTCTCACTTCGCTTACATTTTGCCGTCGATGAGGGGCAAGGCAAGGTGGGCCTGGGCCACCGGTTTCGTCCTTGATGACGCGATTGCCTTTATCCCGATCGGGCGGCTTTTGCCATGCCCTGAGCGCGATGTTTAGTGCCAACCCATGCCGTGGATTGAGGACGTCCCTCATTTGTTCACAAGGAAAAACCCCTCGAGACCGAGCGGCGACCTGCAGGTATTTGGTTCTCGCCCAGGTCCGGAAAGATGCCCGAAACACAATTATTTCGTATCGCGCGCCACGATTTCAGGCTCCTTTGCACATCTCACTGCGCTGGAGCCGTCGTGGGGCCAGGAGACGCGACCACCGGCTTCGCGTTGTTTGGAGCGGGACAGGACGCAAGCAGCTTCGTCCACGCCGGCTCCAGGCCGTTTGTGTCGATGTCGAATATCTCCTGATTGGTTTTGCCGTCCGCCACAAGCGTAGCCTCCGCCATCTGCAGATGCGAAACGGCGAACAGCGTGTTCATGGCGGCGGAGGTGATCGTGCCGCTCCAGGCCTCGAACGTTGCCATTCGCGCGGGAAATGTGCCGAAGGACACGGGCTTCTCGGAACCCGCCATCAGGATCACCGCGCTCAGACCGGCGGCGCCCTTGTCAAATTCGCGGATGAACATCAGCCGCGCGCGATCCTTGTTCTCGCAGAACAGCCGCCATTCCATCGCTCGAAACGACGCATCGTCAGGCTTCTTTGCCAACGCCATCTTGCGGATATACGGACGATCCGCGGCTTGAAGGGTCCACGCGGTTTCGGCCATCGACCGCGCGTCGATGCCGAATCGATAGAGTTCCGAGCGCGTAAGCGCGTGCGGGTTCTCGAATTTCACCGTTCTGATGAGATCCTCGAGTTCATGGCTGATGCCCATCGCGGCAATGAATACCGCTCTCTCCCGATTGGCCTTGGCGATGCCACTGTCGGTAAGAGCCGCGATCTGCCCCGCCGAGGGATGCCCGTGAAAGACCAGCGTGAACTTGGAATTATGGACGGCCATCACCGCATCGGGAGCAACCTCGCGCGTCGTTGCGCCAAGAAGCAGATAGCCGCAGGCCGAATTGCACATCGCATGGCTGGTCACAATCTCGGCCTCGACTTCGCCGCCGGCCGTCTTGATCTTGACGCAGGCGTCGTCGACCTGCGTGCCGGAACCGCAAGCCGCAACCACCGTCCGGCCGACCCGGGCAATCGCCTTGCGGCTGCGCAGCAGGCGTCCGATGGCGAAAGCCTGCTCGACCATGCCGCCCGGCGAGTGGAAATAGATCGGAAGCTGCGTGTCTTTCACGTTTCGCAGGAAGCGGCGAATGCGCGAGGCGGCATCAGAATCGACTTTACCTTCAATCGCGATCCAATGATCGCAGCCCGTTCCGCATGAATTGGGCGGCCCCTTGGCCAGGTAGATGATCAGCTTCGAGGCAAATCCTGCCTTTTCGGTCAGCGGATCCGCGCGCAACTCGCCATGGATTAGCAATAGAGCTGTGAGAAGCAGGACGCGAACGATCATCGGGATGACAGGATCGGGGGAGAGGCCGGAGGGCTCCGGCGTGCGGCAGGCTAAACAATGAGAGGTAGCACTGCAACCTCGACAGACAGGCAGTCCGCTCCGGCCTGAAGGCGCGTTCAAGCCTTCGAAAACCCGGCCTTTGCGGGTTGCGGGAGCCGAATCCCCTGCTATACCGCTTTCGTTCCCGCTTACCTGCGCTCGTTCGCAGGAGTGAGCCTAAGGAGAAGCCCAATGCCTGACGACAAGAACAAGCCCGCGTCTGGATTCCAGTACAGCCTCACGAATCTCAAACCCGTCGAGCCCGTGCACAAGATCGCCCTCACCTTCCCCGACGGCGCCACGCGCGAATTTCCCAAGGACATCACCGGTCTCGAGATTGCGAAGGGCATTTCGCCCTCGCTCGCCAAGCGCACCGTTGCGATGGCGCTGGATGGCGTGCTCGCCGACCTCAACGATCCGATTGCCCAGGACGCCAGAATCGAATTCGTCGCCCGCGACGACGCGCGCGCGCTGGAATTGATCCGGCACGACTGTGCCCATGTGCTCGCCGAAGCCGTGCAGTCGCTGTGGCCGGGCACGCAGGTCACGATCGGTCCCGTGATCGAGAACGGATTCTATTACGACTTCTTCCGCAACGAGCCGTTCACGCCGGAGGATTTTGCCGCAATCGAGAAGAAGATGCGCGAGATCATCGCGCGCGACAAGCCCTTCACCAGGGAAGTCTGGGACCGCGAGAAGACCAAGCAGGTGTTCCGCGACAGGGGCGAGAACTTCAAGGTCGAGCTGGTCGACGCCATCCCCGGCGACGAGCCGATCAAGATCTACTTCCAGGGCGACTGGTTCGACCTCTGCCGCGGCCCGCACATGACCTCGACCGGCAAGATCGGAAGCGCCTTCAAATTGATGAAGGTCGCGGGTGCCTATTGGCGCGGCGATAGCAACAATCCGATGCTGACGCGCATCTACGGCACGGCGTTTGCGAAGCAGGAAGAGCTCGACGCTTACTTGAAGCAGATCGAGGAAGCCGAGAAGCGCGACCACCGCAAGCTCGGCCGCGAACTCGACCTGTTCCATTTCCAGGAGGAAGGCCCGGGCGTCGTGTTCTGGCACGCCAAGGGCTGGACCATCTTCCAGGCGGTGATCGCCTATATGCGCCGGCGGCTGGCCGGCGAATACAGCGAAGTCAACGCGCCGCAGATTCTCGACAAGTCGCTGTGGGAAACGTCAGGCCATTGGGACTGGTACCGCGAGAACATGTTTGCGGCGCAATCGGCCGGCGACGAGGCCGAGGACAAGCGCTGGTTTGCATTGAAGCCGATGAACTGCCCCGGCCACGTGCAAATCTTCAAGCATGGCTTGAAGAGCTACCGCGACCTTCCCTTGCGGCTTGCCGAATTCGGCGTGGTGCATCGCTATGAGCCGTCCGGCGCCATGCACGGGCTGATGCGCGTGCGTGGCTTTACCCAGGATGATGCGCATATCTTCTGCACCGAGGAGCAACTCGCCGACGAGTGCCTGAAGATCAACGACCTGATCCTCTCGGTCTACGAGGATTTCGGCTTTACCGGCGAGCTTACGATCAAGCTCTCGACCCGGCCGGAAAAGCGCGTCGGAACGGATGCGATGTGGGACCACGCCGAACGCGTGATGGCGACGGTGCTGCAGGAGATCAAATCGCAGCGCCACAACCAGGGCATCAAGACCGCGATCAATCCCGGCGAAGGCGCGTTCTACGGGCCGAAATTCGAATATGTGCTGCGCGACGCCATCGGCCGCGACTGGCAGTGCGGCACCACGCAGGTCGACTTCAACCTGCCGGAACGATTCGGCGCGTTCTATATCGACCATGACGGCTCGAAGAAGCCGCCGGTGATGGTGCATCGGGCGATCTGCGGCTCGATGGAGCGCTTCATCGGCATCCTGATCGAACACTATGCCGGCAATTTTCCGCTGTGGCTGGCACCGGTGCAGGCCGTCGTCACCACGATCACCTCGGAGGGCGACGAATACGCCAAGGTGGTCGCCGCCGCCGCGCGGCGCGCCGGCCTGCGGGTCGAGATCGACCTGCGCAACGAAAAGATCAACTACAAGGTCCGCGAGCATTCGCTGGCGAAGATCCCGGCGCTGCTCGTGGTCGGCAAGAAGGAGGCCGAGACCCACTCGGTATCGATCCGGCGGCTAGGCAGCGACGGCCAGACCGTGCTGCCGACCGCCGAAGCGCTGGCCGCGCTGGTCGATGAAGCAACGCCGCCGGACGTGCGGCGAGCGAAGGCGGCGTAAACATCTCCTGTGTCGTCCCGGCTCGGCGTTCGCGGAGCCTGTCATCGGGCGCGCATTCGC
>Ga0307479_10006482_pt1 | contig 10756 bp, 10 predicted proteins | sample atmos_gasesECM4C_FD_203743 | JGI IMG/M metagenome (GOLD analysis project Ga0307479, IMG submission 203743) | Hardwood forest soil microbial communities from Morgan-Monroe State Forest, Indiana, United States - atmos_gasesECM4C_515 | ecosystem: Environmental > Terrestrial > Soil > Temperate...
ATCGCGCAGCCGCTCGCCGCGATACCGGCGCAGAGCCACACCAGGCCGCGTGACCGGCCGCGCGTCAGGAAAGGCGCTCGCATCATGTGATGATCACTCCCCCAGGAGTTGCTCAACCTGGCCGATCTTTTGTTGAAGGTGGCCGGCATGTTTTTCATCTTTGCCTTCGGCTTCCAACGTGGGATCCAGAATGAGTTTCCCGGCTTGCTCCTTGAGCTTGCCCTTCACTTCGTGGAGCTTGCCTTCCGCCTGGTCCTTGGTGCTGGGTTTCATGGCGTTCCCGCCTCTCGGATTTCCGCTCTGGTCACTAGTGCTAGGCTCAGAACGATGTTGTGCCTACGGGCTCGTTGGGAACATCCCCCGGCGGGATGAAAAACGGCTTAGCAACTCTTGTGGGAACGCGCGGGTATGCTGCGAATCGAACGAACTAGCTCTTTGGGTGCGGGCTGTTCTAGGCGCTCCTCACGTACAGCTCCTCGGTCCAGCGCAGGTTCTCCGCGACCTGCTTGCGATCGTGGCGGCGCGACTTCCGCTACTTTCTCACGACCTGCAGCAGTCCGTCGCGCATGCTGGCCCACAGAAACTCCCCAACATGCGGCACTCGCTGCCCGCAGGATATCATGGGCAATTGTGATCCTTGACACACTCCCGCCAACACACCCCGTCACCGCGATCGGGGTTCTCGCGCTCTAAGCTGGCAGTTGGGGACTCGCGCCCAAGCCCTGTGGCATTCCTGAGCGGTGCCTGGCTTCCCGATGGCACCTCGTATCGGAGCCAGTCGCCCAGCTCCTCAAACCGGGACTGGTGGCATGGCGAAGGGAATCCTGGTGTTGGTAATCGAGGACAACCGGTTGGTACGCGACGGGCTGGCGGCCCTGCTGGACGCGCAGCCCGACTTCAAGGTCGTGGCGGCCGGGGAGGGCGCGAACGTGGGGGCCCACCTGCGCGAGACCAAGCCGCACGTCGTTCTCGTGGACGCGACCTTGGGAAATCACGACAGCCGCCGTGTCGTAGAGAGCGTCAGGAAAACGGCTCCCGAGGCCAGGGTGATCGTAATGGATCTGCTGCCGGCGCAGGAAGACGTCATTGAGTTCATCAAGGCCGGGGCGAGCGGGTTCATCGTGAAAGATGCTACGGTCGAGGATCTTGTCAGCACCATTCGATCGGTTGCCGAGGGTGCCGACGTGGTCCCACCCGCGTTGGCCGGAACGCTCCTGTCCCACATTGTGGATCAAGCGGTCCTTCGCAACACGCCGGTCCTCAGCACGCCGGGCCTAATGGGAGGCGTGCGGATGACGAAACGGGAGCGCGAGGTCATCGACCTGGTTAGTGACGGCCTCAGCAACCAGGAGATTGCCCAACGACTGAATCTCACCCCTCACACCGTGAAGAACTACGTACGCCACATTCTGGAAAAGCTGGCCCTACACAGCCGTCTCCAGCTGGCGGCGTTCGCACACAAGGCCCGGGCGCCGGAAGTGAACCGCCCTACCCCCCCGCTAACCTACACACCTACCACGAAAACGCCCAAAGCCACACGTCCACAGGGCCTGAGGCGGAGAGGCACCGGTCGGAATCGAACCGACGAATAGCGGTTCTCTAGGACGCCCTACCGTCGAGGGTTTTACATCGTCGGATCCTATCCCACCGGCCAAGGCACTGGCGCAGCGTCTCGAAGAGGTCATCGACTGCTGCTCAGCCGAGATGCGGGCGTTCCGAGGCGACGGTCGCCAGCCTTCGCTCGTGAAGGCCATCGCTGTCGCAGCTCGGTGCCCCACAAACCCACCGCGATGGGGCCCCTCACGCTGAGCCGGCTGCCCCCCAAGACCTAGTTCGTTCGACTCGCCGCAGATCCGCGCGCCCCCTCGGCTTGCTAGGTCCTTTCTCACCCCGCCCGGGAGATCATGCGCGAGCGAGCTAGCGTCCCCGACCTTTCGGCAGTCTCCGGCTGCGTTCGGCGCGAGCTGCCGCGATCCCCGCCGCCACCGCGGCGACGAGCGCCGCCCGTCCGGCGGCCCTCAGCACCCGTCCCGTCTTCAGCAGTGTCTGCTTGAGCCGGCGCCGCCGGTCCTCGGATGCGGCCCGCTTCCGGGCCTCTTGCAGCAGACGGTCAGCCTCGCGCGCCGCCACGATGGCCCATTGTCTGGCTCGTTTTGCGGCGCGTACCGCCGCGCTCATGAAGCGGTCTGTTCGTGTTGCCATGACTCGTGTCCTCCATGGGGGTTTCCAGAAGTCGACCCCACCCCGCCATCGGTCCCGCGTCCGCCCCGATCAGGGTTTGCATCGCGTGGACGCGCCGGTACGGGAGCGTGCGCGTTGCCTTCTAGTCCGACGAGCCATTCCGCCCGCCCACGAACCACGTCTTGAGTTCGCCCTTGCCCTCGACCTCGAGCGCACCGCGTTCCTCGAGCAGGAACGGCTTGCCCAGCAGCCGCCGAGTGCTCTCCGAGACTTGCACGCGTCCGGCCACGCCGTGGGATTCCATCCGGCTGGCCGTGTTCACGGCGTCACCCCACACATCGTAGAGGTACATGCGCTTGCCGATGACGCCGGCCACCACCGCTCCGGTGGCGATGCCGACGCGCACCTGCAGCGAGTAGCCGCTGCGCTCATTGAAGCCGTCCAGCGCGTCCACCATGTCGAGCGACAAGTGCGCCGCCCGCGCCGCGTGATCGCCCGATGGGACGGGCACGCCGGCGGCGGCCATGTACGAATTCCCGAGCGTCTTGACCTTCTTGAGGCCGCGCTCCGTCGCGAGGCCGTCGAAGCTGGCGAAGATCTCCTCGAGGAGTAGCGCCAGTCGCTCGGGGCACACGGCCGGCGCTAGCTCGGTGAACCCCACGATGTCCGCGATCAACACGGTCACGTCCGCAAAGCTGTCGGTCGTGACGTCTGGGCGCGCCTGCAACCGCACGGCAATGGAATCGGGCGGCACGTGGAGAGCCAGCCGCTCCGACACCTTCCGCTCCGCCACGACTTGATCGAACAACTTCTTCAGCTCGTCATTCTTGCGGCAAATCGCAACGTGCAGCAGGCGGACCTCGAGCATGTTGTGGACGCGCGTCAACACTTCGGCGACATCGAAGGGCTTGCTGATGAAATCTCTCGCCCCGGCCTGGAGTGCGCGCAGCTTGTGATCCGGCTGGGCGGTGATCACCAGGACCGGTAGGTACCCGTCCTGTTCGATGCGCTTCAGCCCTTCCATCACCTGGAATCCGTCCATGCCAGGCATCTGGAGGTCGAGCACGATCAGGTCGTAGCGATTCTTCCCGTGCAGCTCACACACCGCGCGTGGATCGAGCGTGGACGTGATGGACTCATACCCAGCGCCGCCCAGCATGCGCTCGAGCAGCAGCACGTTGGCTGGCTGATCGTCGACGACCAGGACTTTGGCCTTGAGGATCTCGGAGGCCTCAAGCATGTGCTGGCACGGACTCCAGCGCGGCGTCCAGAGCCTCCATGAACTCCTTGACCTTGATCGGCTTGGTGAGATACGAGAAGAATCCCGCCTCGAGGCCCTTCGCGACATCGCGTGGCATTGCGTTGGCGCTGAGGGCGACGACGGGGATGTGCGCGGTCGCCGGGTCTTGGCGCAGGATTTTCAGGGCTTCGATCCCGCTGATGCCCGGCAGATTGATATCCATCAGGATCAGCGCCGGCTGATGGGCGCGCGCCAGCTGGATACCCATATTGCCGTCCACCGCGGACAGCAGGCGCATGGTGGGACGGCGTGCGATCAGCTGCTCGACCAGCTTCAAGTTTGCCGGGTTGTCCTCGACATAGAGGAGCGTGCGCAGCGGGGCGCCGGGGTGAGCCTGCGTGTGGGCAAGGCCAGCGGGTTTCGCTGGTTCCGCTTCGAGCTCAGGGGCGGCAGCCGCGCCTAGCTCGCAGCAGAATACGCTGCCCACCCCGACGCTGCTCTCGACGCCGAGAACGCCACCCATCAGCTCGACCAGCCGCTTGCTCATCACGAGGCCGATGCCGGTGCCCTGCTCCACGCCGTGCTCCTGTCCCAGACGATTGAACGGCTGGAACAGCTGCGCCAGCCGCTCCGGAGGCAGGCCCGCGCCGCTGTCCCTCACGTTGAGGCGAATCCGTTCCGCGGTGCTCCCGACGCAGTCTACCACGACCGTGCCCCCCGCCCGGTTGTATTTGATCGCGTTGGACAGCAGGTTGATGAGCACCTGCTTCAACCGGGTGCGATCGGCCTGGACGAAGCGAGGAACTGCGAACGGCGGGAAGGTCATGCGGATGCCGCGGCTTTGCGCCTGCGGTTCGATCATGCCCTGGCATTCGAGGATGACGTCGGCCAGCGACGTTGGCTCCAGCGACAGCGACAGCTTCCCGGACTCGATCTGCGCCAGATCGAGAATCTCATTGATCAGCTCCAGGAGATACCATCCCGCGCGAAGAATCTCGTCGATGCTCGCCTTCTGGGAGGGCGTCGCCGGCGTCGCGTCGGACTCCATCAACTGGGCGAAACCGAGGATGGCATTGAGCGGAGAGCGCAGTTCATGGCTCATGCTGGACAGGAACTCCGATTTCGCGAGGTTGGCCTTTTCCGCGGCCCCCTTGGCTTTGGTCAGTGTTTCCTCGACCTGCCGGCGCTCGGTCAGGTCGCGGGTCAATTTGGCGAACCCCCGAGCATTGCCCGCTGGATCGCGAATGGCCGTGAAGACCACATTCGCCCAAAACAGGGATCCATCCTTACGCACCCGCCACCCCTCGACTTCGAATCGCCCCTGGGCCGCCGCCGCATCCAGGTCGTGCCGCGGCGCGCCGCGCGCGATGTCTTCCGGGGGATAAAACCGCGAGAAGTGCTGGCCTACAATCTCCTCCGCCGAGTAGCCCTTGATGCGCTGCGCTCCGGTATTCCAGCTCACCACTCGACCCTCTGAATCCAGCATGACGATGGCGCAGTCGGTCACGCTCTCCACCATCAGCCGGAACCCTTCCTCCGTCCAGCGCAGTTTCTCCTCGACCTGCTTGCGAGCGGAATTATCGGTCCCGATCAGCAGATATCCGATGATACCGCCTTCCGCATCGCGCAGCGCCGTGACCGAGACGATCGCGGGAAAGCGGCTGCCGTCCTTGCGGATGTAGGTCAACTCGTACTTGTCCTCGATCCCGCGCGAGGCCTTGAAGGCCAAGGCCTCGAAGCCCGGCGCGATCGTGGTCGCGAGCTCTCGGCTCAAGGCTTGGGCGCGCTCGATCACTTCCTGCGGGTCATGAATGTCGGCCGGCGTGATCTTGTTCACCACTTCGACGGCCGCGTACCCCAACATGCTCTCGGCCCCGATATTGAAGAGTTGAATGACGCCCTTTTCGTCGGTGGCGATGATCGAGAAGTTGGCGCTGGTGAGAATCGCGTCTTGGAGCGCTCCCGTTTTCAGCTTGGTGATGGCCTCCACCGGAGATCCGGTCTCGGCACCCGGCGCGACTGGTACGGTGATCATGGCGCGACTCCCGCTAATTCCTTCGCGGCAGCCACGGCGTCAGCGTCACGGATGTCGTGGGCGAGGTTCTTCGCGATCTCTCCCGCGTCCGGGGCCGTCGCGCCGGCACTCATGCGCTCGTAGGTGGCCTCGGTTTTTGCGTCGCGGGCGAGCGCCGATCGATCGGCGCTGTCGTCACCTGGCATCTCCACCCGCAGCTCCTGGAGCATCATCTGCAGACCCGCCGCGATCGGGAGGGCCAGCAGCGCCCCGATCACACCGAGCAGGATGGCGCCGGCGAGCAGCGCGAGGACGACGGTGGTCGGGGCGAGCCGCAGCACGTGCCCGTAGACCCTCGGAACGAGGACCCGATTCTCGATCTCTTGATAGACGAACATGGCGACCAGCACCACGATGGCCACGGGCAGTCCCCGGGAAAGCGCGGAGAGAACGGCGGGAGCGGTGGCCAACAACCCTCCGATGAAAGGGATCACGTCCACCAGCGCCGCAAACAACGCCAGGGCCAGCGCATTGGGGACCTTGCAGATGACCAGCAGCGCAAAGGTGAACAGCCCGATCGTCGCGGACGTGATGAGCTGGCCGCGCATGTAGCCGCCGACGATCACCTCCAGGTTCTGGAGGATACGCGCCAGCCGCATGTGGTAGTCACGCGGCACGATGGCGTAGAGCGCACCCTGCGTGCGCTTGCCGTCGGCGAGGAGATAAAACGACAGGAACAAGGTGGTCATGGCCCACCCGACCGCCGTCACGGCCTGGGAGGAGTAGCCTACCAGATCGTGCTCGATGCGGGCGAACGTTTCCTGCAGACCCGCGTTCTGCACGGCACGGGCGAGTGGGGCCGTGAAATCCCGCTGCAGGAGCAGGGCGATCAATTGTTCGCGATGGCGCGGGGCGTCGCGCACGATTTGGGCGAGCTGCTCAATGAGCGGGGGACCGGTCAGGAAGATCAGCAGTGACGTGAGGAGGAGCAGTGCGACCGAGAGCAGCGTGAGCGCATAGACGCGCTTGAGGCCACGCCGCTCCATCCACTCGACCAGCGGATTGAAGGTGCCCGCGAAGACGAGAGCCACCGCCAACAGCAGCACGATCACCCGGAGCTGGAGGAACAACCACACGCCCACGATCGTCGCCAGGATCCACGCGATCGAGCGCGGGGCGATCTCGAAGCGAACGAGGGTGCTATCCTGCGCCGGCACCTGCATGGGATCTCCGAGTGCCGAGAGCACCGCGCCGGGCCCCGAGGGCGAACACCGCGGCGTCAAAAGTGTCGGCGAGGTGAGGGCCGAGGGGCTCCGGACAGGGTCCCGGAGCACACAGGCAAGCTACCGGGCGCTCCAGGTCGGCGATATCGCTCGGACGAGCGATTGCGGGCTAGCTCGGAAGGACGGACGTCGCCGCGCCCCACTTGGCGGCCGGCAACGGGCGGTTCCCCGGTTCAGGCGGGGCCCCTTGCTCCAAGCGTCGAGACCGAGCGCTCATGTCGAAATAACCGTCACCCTCGGGGGCGCAGAAAGTAACCGACCCGCCCCTCCTATTGATGATCGCCAGGACTTCGTCATTGATTCCCTGGACGAGCCCACCTGGCCGGCGGCGCCTTGAGGGGCCTGCCTTGGCGCTGGGGCGGTGGCTTAGGCGGCTCCTCTCCCGCGCGCGAGCCGCGACGATAGGCGTACACCCTGGTGAACTCCGCACCGAGGAGGAAGACCTGCGCGGAGTAGTAGACCCAGACCAGCAAGACCACGAGCGAGCCAGCCGCGCCGAACACCGACGTGCAGCTGGTCGTGTCGACGTACAGCCCGATGAGGAGCTTGCCGATCTCGAACAGGACGGCCGTCACCGTCGCGCCGATCCAGACGTCGTGCCAGTCGATGTGAGCGCGGGGCAGGAACTTGTAGATCATCGCGAAGGCCAGGGTGTAGGTGGCCAGGCTCATGACGAAGCTGACTGCCTGGCCCACCAACGGCCAGCCGGTAAAGCGGGCACCCCACCACTCGCCGGCCGCCGCGAGGCCGGCCGACACGACCAGTGAGACGAGCAGCAGGAATCCGATGCCGAGGATCATCCCGAACGACAGGATCCGGGTACGGATGAGATGCCAGATGCCGCTGGCTTTGGGGGCGGAGGGGCTGCGCCAGATTCGGTTCAAATTGCCGTAGAGCTCGGTGAACAGGGTGGTCGCGCCGAGCAGCAGGACCACGGTGCCCACCACCGCGGCGAGGGCGCTTTTCGCGGGGCTGTTCGCGCTCTTAAGGAGGTCCTCCAGGGCCTGGGCGCCGGCTTCGCCGGTGAGTCCGCGCAGCTGGCCGAGGATGTGCCCCTGGGCGGCGTCGCGGCCGAAGATCAGGCTCGCGACGGCGATGACCATGACGAGCAGCGGCGCGATGGAGAAGAGCGTGTAGAAGGCGAGGGCGGCGCCCATGCTGGAGGCGTCGTCGTTATTCCACGCAGCCGCCGATTTTCGCAGCAACGTGAAAAGCTCCGCGATCGTCACGAGGCGAGGGAGCAGGCCCGGCGGCTGCGGGTGGTCGGACAGGAGTGGCAGGGACCAAGCTTGCCTTCCAGCGCCCGGTCGTCCAGCGCACCGGCCGGCTGCTCCAAGCCGCGACGCCACGTTCGTCCTTGGGGCGTGTCCTCCTGGAAACCTTTCATCAACTCATCCCGGTCAAACCCCGACGCAGTGGGGAAGATGATGAAGCCCGCCAACGAGTCGCGCTTAAGGTTTGCCTCGTCCCAACGGCCCGCGAGTGCCGCCGGTTCCATAGCCGCGCGGGGCGGTTCTGCCCTCGGGACAGTCGCAGGCATGGGCTTGCGGAGTGGGAGGCTGCGCCATACGGCAGGACATCCTGACGGAGGCCGCATGGACACCGTCTGGAAGCCAGCCAGCGCAATTGGGACGACGCTCCTGCTTCGCCATGTTCTCCTCCGTGCAGTTGGCGGTGCTCGTATTGGCACCAGCTTAGTCGGCGTCCCGGTTGCCCGAACCGAGGAGCGCAGGCGGCGCCGCGACCGTTCAACCGAGAGGACCCGCTTTTTACGTTCCGCTGCCGGTCGGATTGTCGAGACGGCGGTCATGGCCTTGGTCGGGCTTATGCTCGTGCCGCCCCTTATGCGAGTATGAGTGCCCTGCGTCGCCCTGGAGTGCGCGTGCGGATCCAAGGGGTTTAATCTCTTCATCGTAGAACTTCTTCGTGGTAGAACTTCTTCGTGCCACGGTGATGGTTGTCCTTGTCGTTGGCCATTGGCGTCTTCTCGCTCGCCCTACGGCTTGGTCGGCCCGACGTTGCTCCGCAGACTCTCGAGGAACGGCTGTACCAGCGCCGGTCCCCCGGCTCCGCCGGCGTGGAGCAGGCCGGACACGTCACCCGCCCGCGTCGCGCCGTACACCGCCCGGTTCGCCTTCGAGTCGATCTCCCACTTGGTACCGGCGAGGTTGATCCCCGCGAACAGGCCTTTGGTCTTCGAGTATGAATAGATTTCGGCGGTCAGCTTGTAGTCGGTCTCGGCCGAGAGGTTGCGTCCCACCGGTCCAGCCGCGACGGAGGCCTGGCCGCCGAGATTAAACGATGTCGAGGCGATGAGGCGCGGGGCGTTCGTGTTGAGGAAGACCAGCACCACGTCTGCCGACTGCCCGCCGATCTGGAGCCCGAACGTGCCGCCCTTCAGGGCCATGAACGTCGGCAGGCTCCAGCCGGTGGGGGTGCGGCAGCTGGCCAGACCGAATCCGACCTTTCCCCCAATCCCCAGTCCGACCTGCACGACCTCAGGCACCGCCGCCACGCAGGTCGCCTTGTCCAAGAGCGCCTGGGGCGGAGAGTGGTCGGGCTCGCGCACCAGCTCCGCCACGATTTCACCGGCGCGCTTGGCGCGGTCCGCCAGTTTCGCTTCGGGTCGGGACTGTGCGAATACCGCCGCGGGCAGCACCGCCAATAGAGTAGGGAAGACGAGGCCGAGCCCGATGGGTCGTGAGCATGGCAGCGATATGGGCTTGCCCCCCGGATCGAGGTCGGACGGCGAACGCAGCGGCATCCGCCAATATACCGGGCGCAGATTCGGTAGGTGCGCCCAAAAACCCCCTGCTCCGACGTCTTTAAGGCCCGAACGGCCGCCGCCCCCCAGCTCTCTACCGGTTGCCATCGTTCCCTGAGCGCTGGAGGCCTCGGGCTGCGATGCCGGCCCGATCGGAAGGCTCGGGGAAATGGCTCTGCTCGCAGGCGGAGCAGATGCCGTGACTCTCGCCCACGAGCCGAGAGTCGTCGCCGAGCTGGCAGCCGCACCAGGCGCAGCGGACGGGCACCTATCGTCCGTTCCCGCCGTAGGTGGCCAGCCATCTGTCCCCCTCGGCGTGGCCCGCCACCACCAGCGGCTCGGTCACGGAGAAAGCGGCGTCGAGTCGCTCCAGCTCGGCTTCCAGCCGGCGATTGATCGCGTAGTTCCGCCCGGGGGCGTCGCTCACGATCAGGATGTGCGTGGCGCGCCGCTCCAGGACGAGCCTCCCCGACCAAGTGCGGGCGCCGCCGCGCGCCGCTGCAGTCTCGTCCTGCAGGAGCGTGCGGATCGTGGCCAGGCGGCTCGACCGCTGTGGCGGCACAATCTCATACGCGTACGCCCAAAGACTCCGCAAAGCGAGCTCCTCACCCGGAGAGCTTGACTCACCTGCAGCACGCAACCTGCCAGCGCGCGCGGCAGGCGAACATCGCCCGGCCGGATGAAAAGCGACTTAACAAGACTGGGCTGGTGCGCGGACCTACCGCGCACCCGAACGAGCTAGCTATTCAGGGGCAGGCGAACCGGTCAGCGGGAGGGGGGAGGCGGGACGCTCTGCGGCGCACCGGCTTTTTTGTGCGCGTGAGCGGCGATCTGGAGGCGGCTGTGCAACGCCAGCTTCTCCAGAATATTGTGCACGTGACTCTTGACGGTGTAGGTGGCGATGTTGAGTCGCTGCGCGATCTCCTTGTTGCTCAGGCCCTCGGCAATCTGGCTGGTAATCTCCCGCTCGCGCTTCGTCATCTGAACGGCTTCCAGCACGGTGGCGGTACTGCGCGTGACCGCTTGCTCCACAATGTGGGACAGCAGCGTTCCGGTTAAGGCGGGAGGAACCACATCCGCCCCGTCGGCGACCGATCGAATGGTTCTGACGAAATCGTCGATCGTAGCATCTTTCACGATAAACCCGCTCGCTCCAGCTTTGATGAACGAAATGACGTCTTCCTGCGCCGGGAGCAGATCCATCACAATGACCTTGCTCTGGGGAGCTTCTCTCCTGACGCTCTCTACCAGGCGCTGGCTGTCGTGATTCCCCA
>Ga0307479_10006483_pt1 | contig 10754 bp, 8 predicted proteins | sample atmos_gasesECM4C_FD_203743 | JGI IMG/M metagenome (GOLD analysis project Ga0307479, IMG submission 203743) | Hardwood forest soil microbial communities from Morgan-Monroe State Forest, Indiana, United States - atmos_gasesECM4C_515 | ecosystem: Environmental > Terrestrial > Soil > Temperate...
TGACGAGATTTAGCGATCTCTGATAGCGCGCCTTGGGCGACACGAAACAAACACATCGAGATGTCCGAAGGGAGGCACGCTGGGACGTTTTGTTCCGAAAAGCTTATAGCAATCCCATTATGCTCGCCAGTTTCCCTGCAGAGTTTCTTGAGCGCGCGGGCCAGACCTAAATACTCCAAGGCGAAAGGGTGCAGATCGTGCGATAGGCTACGGGTCTGCTCGGAAACGCCGCAAACCTGGTCGTAAAGTCTGTCCAGCGCGGCCTTCGCGGAAGCGCCGCATTCGGCTCGTAGCTCGTCCACGCTCAAGCCCACTAGCGTTAGTCGTTGAACAATGTCGCCATGCAGCCATCGGGCGATACGGTGAAGGTCTTCATCTCGTGCAAAAATCAGGCTCTCGCGCGTGGCCCTCAATCTTTCACCGATACTGAGTCGCTCGGCGACCAGAGCTGCCATCAGCATCAAGGGCAATGCGAACGCCGTCAGCAGGATCTGCATCGACAGAACGTGACTGTCAAGGGACGATGTGCCGAACGGCCCTCGACCATGCATCGCATTCCAAGCAGAAATAATTGCGACGACAAGGACCGACGCGCTTAGTCCTCCAGGGCCAAATCGCAATGCCGCCCAGAGCAAGAAGGGAAGTGGTGCATAGACGAATGCAGGAATTAGGCCCGGGGCACTTTCTGCACCGAATACTAGAACGCTGACCACTAGGATTCCGACCCCTAGCGCAGCGGCTTCGAAATACACGGAAGGTTTTAATTTGCGAAGCTGGGATATTTGACTCGCGCCAAAGATCACAAGAGGTGGAACGATGGTGAGATTCGCGACCATGTTAGAGGTCAGCCGAATCGTCCACACCATCCAAAAGTTGCGACCGAGTCCTGTCAAGATCGTGCTTCCGGCGTCCAGAAAAGACGTCACCAAAGTGGCGAGGCCCACACCGAAAGCCAGAAAAATGACCACCCCCTTAAGACTCTGAAACAAAGAGGTTTCTTTCTTGAAGAAGTGGATGCAACCGGCACCGAGGAGCGCCTCACTGACGTTGCCCACAAACCAACCCAGAGCGGAGAGCACTGGTACACCGAACTGTAGCTGAATCAAAAGATGGGCGGGAAGCACCGCCAGCACAAAGACCCACCATATCCGGGGAGGAGTCAGCAAGAAAACGGCGAGCAAGATTGCGTTAGGGGGCCAAAATGAGGAAATCGGCCGACCCGCCGGTGTGAAGAAAAAACCAATCTGCGATCCTTCATAATAGCTTACTGCAACTAACAGCGCGATCATCAGCGTACGAAGCGGGGCGGCCAGCGAGAGGGTGATGCTTCTCGCCACCGTGGCCAGACGATCGAATACCATCCGCGAGGCAGACAGGGGGACAACAGATTCGTAACTCATGGGGCCATCAACTTTCTAATTAATCGAAAATGACCAACGCTTCGCGGTACCTAAGGCTCGGCAGCGAGATTTTCCTTAGGCCGCCCCCAATACCCGAATGGTACCAGAGTTTTGCGTTGCGGTAACCTCGCAGTGAGATCAGCAAGAGGAGACAAATGACTCACCGCGGGCGGCGAGCTTTACGGCTCTGACTAAGTCGTTCGTCAACATCATTTTGTAAACATAGCCGAGTGCGCCAGCCTGCAGAGCCGTTTCAATGATTTCCGGGTCAGTGTCCACTGAACAAATCACCACGACGGGACTTGAACCTAGCTTTCTCAACTCTCTTGTGACCTCAATTCCGTTAAGACGGGGCATTTCGAGATCGAGGACAACGACATCGGGCCGAGTATTCTGAATAACATCGAGGGCCATTTGGCCATTTTCTGCTGAGCCCACGACGTCAAACTCGACTCCCAGCAAGTAGATAAGCTGGTGTAAAACGGGCGGGCTATCATCGACGACGACTACCCTAAGTCTCATTCCGGTGCGAGGCCTGTCGCATGGTCTACTTCGGTTAAGTTCATCAGGCTGACCGAATATAGGAAACGAGGAGATGGGAATTGGGTCCGCCCGGTGGGGCGAGAACCACCGCCAGGAAAATGCGCTGGAGCGATCACGCAATCAGAATGACAGTTGTCACACAGGTTCGTCATTGCGGGAACGCAACTACGTTCGAGAGATTATAGGGCTAGTTTTGACCTAAAGCAGAGTCTCTGACGCGCGAAGGACAAGCTTGCCACGGCTCTTGACGAGTGCACCTCGTCGGTGCCACTCGCGCAGAAGGCGGCTTACGGTGAAGAGAGTCATCGAGGAGGCGTAGGCCAGATCTTCATTGGTCACCTCGAGTTCTAGGCCGCCGTATACGTTTCTGCCAATGCCACGCGCAAGATTAATTACGGTTTGGGCGAGTCTCTGGCGTGCTGTGTCTGCGGTCACGGCTGCGTGAGTTGCGAGATACCAGTTGAAGTACTCCGAGGCGATTGAAAGGGCATTTTCGAGCAATCTCGGATATCGCAAGACCAGTCTTCGGATGGTGCCTCGGTCCCATGCCAGTACTTGACTGTCCTTCAACATTTCGGTGCTCACCAGATAAGAGCCAGGAGTTGAGAGGATGGCCATGCCGCCAAACAGTTCGCCTGGCATAATCCATGGAAGCAAAAGCTTACGACCGTCAGACGTGATATAGAAATATCTGGCGCGGCCTTTGGTGAGTAGAAAGAGTACTGTTGCGGGCTGGCCTTGGCTTATCACCACAGTGTCCGCAAGGAAACGCCGTTGTGTGGCGCCGCTCAGGATGAGGCTGAGTTCTGCAGGAGGTATGCCGTCTAGAAGGGGTGACCTGAACCCACCGGCTAAGGCAGCAATAGGGGAACTCATGAAAACCTCGGGTAAGCGGCTCCGGGCACTTATAAGTCGAGCACGTCGGCGAACGAGACAGTACCTGGAGAAACTAGCCGGGTTCAATTGAACTGCGTACTGGCAAAACTGACAGTTTCAGAAAAGACCCAGCGGGACGTGAAATGTGAGTGCTGCGAAGTGGAACGAATCGGCTATTCGCATCCGGGGGAAACGAAGCGGCGCTTTTCAGTGGCAAGCTTGATGGCGAGAACTAGATCTGTACCCAAACGAGGCTTTAGGACATACCCCAGAGCTCCGGTTTCTAGGGCCGCGCGACAGGTGTCCCGGTCTCTATCGACCGTCAAAAAGACAATGCCAACCGTCGGGCTTACGACCTGAAGACGTCTCGCCGCTTCAATGCCGTTCAGGACTGGCATGGAGATATCGAGCACTGCGACATCTGGGAGCAGTTGCATAGCAGCGTCTACTGCTGCCTGCCCGTCACCTACTGCTGCGACGACCTCACAGCAATCAGCGGAAAGGAGGTCACGAACGTACTCCCGCATCTGCGTGTGGTCATCAGCCAGCAATACGCGGATTTTTGACAAGCGCATATCTAACTTAACACGCTTCGTACGAAAAATATTTGGCTTGCGGGAGAGCCGTCAGGGCTGGGGAACGCCGCCCACGTCCAGCGGGGACGCCTGGGCTCTTGAACTGATATTGCCGAGAATGAGCGAGGATGTCAACGAGGCGTCTAAGCGGTGTCCCCGCCACATTTGAATTCAAAGATCAAGGGCATTGGCACTCCTCGTGCTGGCCAATCGTGCCGCGAACCCTGGGGAACGTGAGCGGGAGGTCTAATGACGCGATTTCTCGGACAGAGGCTCAGCACGACTCCAAATGCGTGGTTGATAACGGCGATTACGCTCTTGCTGGCCCAGGTGCTCGTGGCGTTGATGTTTAAGGACCGCCCCAGTGCAGCCGGCCGAGCCGCAATGGGCTACTCGCCAATGTTGATGACAGCTACGGCCATAGCCATCGTTAATGCCATCGCGCGAACGGCAAAAACGACTTTCCTATTTTGGGCATTTTTGACGATCGGGATTGCGCTGTGGTTGACAGACATTCTGCTCTGGACGCGGTTTGGCGTTGAGTTTCCCGACCGATTCAGTCTGCTTGTAGCCATGCTGTCACTTCTGCTGGTGGCCTATTTCCTTTCTGTGGAGACGACTCAGCGCAAGCGAGCTGAAAAGGCACTGACCGAGAGTGAAGAACGGTTACGCTTAGCGGCGCAGGCTGGGAAAATGTATGCGTACGAGTGGGATGCCAGTAAGAATAGGATCGTTCGTTCGGCCGAGTGCATTGACATCCTTGGTAATGTAGCGAATTTGGACAATGAGACCTTCGATCGGATGTTGGCTCGAATTCACATCGAGGATCGCGAGCGGTTCGCCAACGCCGTGAAGGCACTCAGCCGGGCGCATCCGATCTGCCAACTCAGCTATCGCATCGCGCGATCGGATGGAAGCATCATTTGGTTGGAGGAGAGTGCGCAGGCGTTGTTTGATTCACGTGGAGCGATGGTGCGATTGGTCGCGATGGTAGCGGATGTAAGCAGGAGAAAGGAAGCAGAGAAAGCTTTGTCGGATTTGAGCGGCAGGTTTGTTGCTGCCTTAGAACAAGATCGGACACGTGTGGCGAAGGAGTTACACGATGACGTAAGTCAAAGGCTCGCTCTGGTTGCGATCATGCTGAAGAGTTTGGGGCAGAATCTGCCAAAAACGAACGCGGAGATAGTAGCGGCGTTACAGAGTATGTGGCAGACAGTCAGTGAAATTTCGTCTGAGATTCATTATCTATCACGCCAGCTTCATCCCTCCACCCTGGGATTGGGTTTGGGATCAGCATTGAGGACGTTCTGCGAAGGCGTTGATAGGCAATACGGACTGAAAGTAAGGGTGACTTGCCAGCGCGTTCCAGATGCTGTGCCGGGTGACGATGCAATGTGCATCTATCGAGTCGCTCAAGAGGCGATAAGCAATATTGTGAAACACAGCCAAGCCAAAGAAGCGCGCCTGGAACTTACCGGGACCTCGGATCATCTAGAGCTTGTTATAAGTGACGAAGGTAAGGGTTTCGAGTACGACACCGAGCGTGAGCTTGGCTTGGGCCTTTTGAGCATGAGGGAGAGACTGCGTCTTGTTGGGGGCACGCTAAGAATCCGAGCAGGGTCGGGCGGGACTGAAGTTGTGGCACAAGTTCCTCTAAAGCCGGCTGTGCTCAGGACAAGTGACCCGGAAACTAAAACCACCGATCACCTGAGTGTCTAAGATCAGTTAAATGCCCGTGCCATCTCTTTGGGCTTCTCCTTTGACTTGGCAGCATAAACCATCGCTTTGGTTTCGAGCACCTCTGCTTGTGCTTTGCGGTTCGTTTTCTGAAGCAGCCAAGCATATATTTTCGAGATCTGGGCCAGGGCTCGATAGTCTCGGGGCGAGGACTTCTCCAGAATAGCCAGCGCGCGCTGGCAAGAAGGCTCTGCTTGGACATAATAGCCACGAAGCATGTCAGCGAGAGCCGAGCCTTCTAGCACTTCCGCTACTTCCGCGTGCTCCAAGCCCAATGCGGCCTCTTTGATGGGAAGTGCTTGTGCGAAAAGCGCTCCTGCCTCATCGTATTTGCGTTGCTCCAAGTACATTTCGGCGAAATTCTGCAAAGTGCGTCCGAAGCTGATGGATCTCGCCTCGGTCGCCTTGTTCCATAGGTTTACGGAACGCTTGTACAAGGATTCGGCATCTGGAAGATTGTGCTTCAAGTACTGTAGTAGGGCCAGATTGCTAAGGACTGGCGCCAAGTCTGGGTGATCTGGCCCGAGCCGCTTTTCGCTAATGGCTAGTGCACGTTGAAAGAGTTGCTCGGCGCCAGAATATTTGCCCATCAGCTGCTGAATGGCTCCCAAGTTGTTCAGCGCGGTGGCAACGTCAGAGTGTTCCGGTCCGAGATTCTTCTCGAATATACCTAGACTTCTAAGGTAGTACTGCTCGGCTTCCTTATATTTGCTCTCGTCGCTATAGATCCCTCCCAGGTTGTTAAGGGTTGTAGCCACGCTAATATTGCCCGCTCCGAAATTCTTTTCTCGAATGGACAGTGCACGCTGTAACAGCACCTCGGCTTGGGGATAATTGCCCTGAGTTTTTCGAATGAGCGCGATGTTGGTGAGAACTGTTGCCACTTCCGGATATTCCGAACCAAATGTTCCTTCCCAGATAGCGAGTGCGCGTTGAAAGTTCGATTCAGCTTCGGAGTAGCGTCCGAGCTCTTGTTGAGCCATTCCAAGGCTGTTAAGAACGTAAGCATCTTCGGGGTGCCTGGGTCCACGTGTCTTTTCCACGATTGCCAGAGCACGCTCTAACGCCGTACCGGCTTCCGCGTACTTAGCTTGACGCTGCCAGACGGCCGCGAGATTGCACAAGGCCGTGGCGACTCTGGGATGTTCTGCGCCAAACGCTTTTTCCCAGATGGAGAGCGCGCGTTGGAATAGAGGCTCAGCTTCCGAATACTTGCCTTGGTCTTTGAGGAGCACACCAAAATTATTAAGAACAATTCCCAGGTTAGGATCTTCCTGGCCGCCGGTCTTTTGTCGAATGGACAACGCGCGCTGCAGCAAAGCCTCTGCTTCCGAGGATTTGCCCTCCTTTTGCTCGAGGCTGGCCAGATTGGCAAGGACCGTAGCGACATCAGAGTGTTCTGGCCCGAGGCTTTTCTCCCAGTTCACTAGCGTGCGCCGGTAGAGCGCCTCAGCTTCCGCATACTTGCCTTCCGAGCTGAAGAGACCTGCCAGGTTGTTAAGAACGGAGCCGGTCGAAATATCGTCTGGTCCGGAAGTTTTCTCGCGAATGGTCAAGGCCCGCTGGAACAGCGCCTCGGCTTCGGTGTATTTTCCTTCCTCCTGCCGGAGAGAGGCTAAATTGTTCAGAACGGTGGCCACGGCAGGGTGCTCCGGTCCAAGCGCTTTTTCCCTGATGTCGAGAGCGCGGTGCAGAAGATCGGCCGCCGCGGAATATTTTGCCTGCTCTTCAAAGAGCGTGGCTAGATTGTTCAACAGCGTCGCCGTTTCTTGATCGAAGGGCCCATGAACTTTCTCGCTGATAACCAAGGCATGTTGATATAAGGATTCAGCTTCCCGGTAGTGATGGCGCGCGTACTGGAGGGCAGCAAAATTGTTCAGAGCTGTTGCATAGCGAGGGTCCAGCTCTCCAAATTCTGAGGCTTGCTTCAATGCGTTGCCGAAGAGAGCCTCGGCCTGGTCATAGCTGCGCTGCTGAAATGCCTGCATCCCTGCTGTGTTTTCATTCTCCCATGACGGCAGTTGCGCAACTGATGCCATGGCGAGACAGAGGGAAAGCAATACTGCGAGCACCATGCATTGAACTTTCATTGTCCTGCCTCCTCGACAATCGCATCGCAAGAGTCTTGCGAATGGCGGTGTCGCGGGGAACTGTCAGAATTGCTAGCTGTTGAGGCCGCTTCGGAACGATAGTCACTCGATGCGGAGAATTCGAAGGCGGGCAAGCTCCGAAGCAGAAAATAAGCAGGCTGCAAGACACGGATCGCTAACGTCAGGCGGTTGTACGACACCTAGTCCGAATGAAGGTATTTGACCAAGAGAACTTCATTGCCCTTTTCGCCATACACGAGTTCGTCGACCAGGTGCTTCGCTATCAGCACGCCGTAGCCCCCGGGCCGCAATCCCTGTTTTTCCCGGAAGAGCGCATGACGAATTGGATCGTAGGACGGGTTGTTAATGGCTGCGTGTTCTATCTCATCGAGAGAGAAACCCCTGCCAGGGTCCTTAATCCTGCACATGATTATTTTTCGCGTACGGACGTAGGAGATTTCGACATATTGCTCCGGGTCGAATTTTCCCCCATGCTCCATAGCATTGAGCAATAACTCGTGGAACGCCATTGCGACATTACCCTTCTCAGGGTCCGGGAGATCTGAGATTTGTTGGAAAAAGTGCACCAACCTATCCGCTGTTTTTGTATCGCAGCGGACGATAACACTGATCCACTCCGGCGTAGCGGAAATAACTTCAATCCCGTCGTCCCATGTGGGTTCAGCCACGGCCATGCGAACCATTTCAATCAGCGCCTCGGTCGAGAAGGGCTTGGAAAAGTAGCTGAAGGCGCCTTCACGCATCGATGCGATGACGTCAGCCGGAGTGCTCTCGTCGGTGAGAATGATGAGGCGGATATGAGGTTGGAGGCGTCTGATTTTGTGTAAGAGATCGACGTCTTCGCTACCGGTGGTCCGCGCCCCGGTGATGATTAGATCCAAGGGTTGATTCTGGCCGAGCTCTAGCACCGTGGCATTGTCGGTTACGTGAACTATGTCCCACTCTCCACATTTGAGAGCGTAGCGCAAGACCCCGATGACTTGACGATCTGCGTCTACTGCGACCGCAGCCTTTCGTCGTAATGGCTCATCTTGCGCGCGGGCAGCAACAGGCATTGGCCTAACCGATTAAATTGACTACCTACGACAAAATCCAACTACCTCGGTCTTTAACGTCTGGTCCATTGAAACCGTATATTTTTTCCTTCAATTCTCTTCAATGTAACGTTGGGATCAGCCGAAGCAACGAGCTGATTTCTGAGAAAATCCGCCAGATCGAATTTTCTCCCTTCGAGGTTGACTTCCAGCCTGATTAACCTTGGGTCCAGACGAACCAAATGCATACCACTGATATATCGCATCACGCATACGGTTAGAGCCAAATCAAATCGCACTAATTGGGCCTCCGGGACAGAGCCTTGCAGGCTCGCAAGTCGCTCCGACCATCGAGGGCCGTCATAGTCTTCGGGGTTCAGGCCCCTATAGTCAGCCGCTTGCAAGAGACTAATTAGAACGCGCGCCTGTGCCCTTGCATGTCCATGGTGAATCCAGGACAAAGAGTAGCCATCGGACTCGTAAAATTTCTGAACCTCGGATCTGTAGAACAAGAAGTCTGGCCACCGTAAGTCGGGATCGTGTCCAGCAGTAATCATCTCGCGCAGGCTGGCGACGCCAGCGGCGGATGGGTCTTGCCCGACTGCAGGGATGAACTGCGCATTCGCTAAACTCACCAAGAACGGCATGAGCAGCACAACGGTAATAGTGCGTGCGAACAACGACGAAGTAAGGAGTGTCTTGCACATAGACCGTAGCCGATTCTTTGCTGGCCTCTGTAATGGTGCGCGCCAAGCGACCGCGACTCTATTCGAGCACTGGCGGGAGAATAGGGCAGACGAGAGTGCGAAGCGTACTGCCAAAAATGCCAGTCGCTGCCATGTGGGCACACGACGCATTTTGCGTATTTCATAGCTCATAGCCAGCATCGCGGCCGGTATGGAGAGATACAGGCGTACGTTCTGGCTAATCGGGCGACGCAGCCTTTTGCTTTTCTTTTTTAGGATAGAGGAAGGCGACCTGCCATCGTAGGCTCCATGGTGAAGATGGCGGCACACCTGGGCCAACGGCATTTCCAAAGACCATTAGCTGAATGTTGATCGGCTGGAATCCCAGCCGAAACACGCGGCCAACTCCGCCGCCTACCGGTGCGACCCAGCGATTGCCGCGGGAAGCTTGCCAGTTCGCGGTGACGACCGGCGACGTGCCTAAATACCAGCCTTTGCCCAGATTGTAGTTAATGAAATATTGAAAAACCATCTGGTTTACGGCTGGGCGAGCCCTTTGGCCTCCAACCGACCAGACATTATTCACGAGCGCTCCGATCGTCCAATGCTCCGGTTGGACCAGCGCGACCACGGAGGGCCCGAGACTCCATTTACCCTGTCCCAGCACGCTACTGGTTGCAGTTGGCATGACAATCGCCGGGCCCACTCCCCAAATCACCTTATGTACCGTGGCTGGTGCGAGAAAAAAAGTTGGGTTGACGTCTCCTAAGCCAAAGGTGCTTTGGTCTTTCTGACTCAAGTTTGGCTGCGTGATCAGCGGCGTAATGATTCCAGCAATTAGGTTCCAATCTCTTGAGATTCTGACTGGCACGACAGGTTGGATGTTCAAGACGCTCTGAACTCGGCCAAGCGGCCCGATGTTCGGGTTCAGGTTATCTTGGATGGGAACGCTGACAAGACTCGCGACGGGGTTTTGTACTGCCTTTACCAGCGACTCGCCCTCTTGCAAACTGGCGCTTTGCTGGCCGAAATCACGAAGTGGAAACAGCAAGATAATTGCGACAAACCAGAGCAACCTGCATCGGCGCGGGCTTCGGGCCAAGTCTTGTCTGGGATACAAGATGCGGTCGATGTCTCAGCGTTTGTGGTCCGAGATCGATACGCATAAACAGTCGTCTGGAAACTCATTGCGAGGAGTTGTGATCCAGTAGGAACTCCACGGCTCCCGTAGATAGATCGTAAATCGCGCCAACAATACTGACGGTTCCTTTCTTTTCGAGGTCCTCCAAAACCGGGCTGCGGCGGCGGATTTGGCCGAGCCCAACGAGAACATTCGTACGGGCCACCGCGTCGACGTATTCTGTGCTCTTGCTTGACCTCTCTCCAGCAAACTGCGTGGCTCGAACGGCTGGCTTGATCTGTGCCAAAACGCCAGTGAGATTACCCAACACGACATCATCGATCGCCCCCTTGATTGCGCCGCAGGCGGTGTGTCCCAAGAGCAGGACTGCTTTGGCGCCTGCCACAGCACAGGCAAACTCCATGCTGCCAAGCAGGCCGTCATCCACAACGTTTCCTGCTATGCGAGCGTTGAACAGATCGCCTATCCCCGCGTCAAATACGATCTCGGCAGGTACTCGCGAATCGACGCATCCGAGCACAACTGCGGCGGGATATTGACCAGCCGCACTCGACCGCTGTTCGGTTGAGTAACTTCGAGCGATCATTCTCCCTGTTCGAAAGCGCGCGTTTCCTTTCTTTAATTCCTCGATGATTTGGGCCGGAGTCATGC
>Ga0307479_10006484_pt1 | contig 10752 bp, 7 predicted proteins | sample atmos_gasesECM4C_FD_203743 | JGI IMG/M metagenome (GOLD analysis project Ga0307479, IMG submission 203743) | Hardwood forest soil microbial communities from Morgan-Monroe State Forest, Indiana, United States - atmos_gasesECM4C_515 | ecosystem: Environmental > Terrestrial > Soil > Temperate...
TGCTTTCTCTGGTGTCAGCGCTGGCGGTATCCGGGCTCGGGACCCTGACCGTGCTGCGGTCCATCGGCTACCTCATAGCTGTCGTTGTCGTGGCGCTGCTGATTGGCCGTCCGGTCGTGCGCTGGTCGTTCGGCAGGATGAATCGCATCGGAGAAGGCGCGCCGGTGGTCACCGTATCCGTGGTCCTCATGCTGTTCTGCGCGGCGGGAACGCAGGCGCTGGGTCTGGAAGCCCCGCTTGGGGCATTCATCTGCGGAATCCTCATCGGCGAGTACGGCAAGCCTGACCGGGCCGGCCTCCGGCCCCTGGAATTGTCCGTGCAGACCGTGCTCGCTCCGATTTTCTTCGCCACGGCCGGGCTGCGGATGAACCTCACCCTGCTGGTCAGGCCTACGGTACTCGGACCGGCCGCCCTCATACTGGTCGTGGCGATCGCCGGAAAGTTCGCCGGCGCGTACATCGGTGCCCGGGCCAGTCGTCTCAATAACTGGGAAGCTCTTGCGCTGGGTGCGGGCATGAACTGCCGGGGAGTGGTCGAGGTGATCGTGGCCTTGATCGGCGTCCAGATCGGGGTACTTAACCCCTCGACCTACACCATCGTGGTTTTCGTAGCCATCGTGACGTCGGTCATGACCCCACCGCTCCTGCGCCTGGCCATGCGGAGGGTCGAGACCACCACGGAGGAGACAGGCCGGCGCATGGCCTACTTCGGGAGTTCCGCGGCCGCTTCCATGTGAGGCAAGCGGTCAGCCTGTTCCCTGCCCGCCGTCCACGCGGATGACCGTGCCCGTCACGTACGACGCCTCCGGGCGGGTCAGGTTAACGACCCACCAGGCGATCTCGTCTGGGTCGGCCCGGCGGCGCAACGGGATCCTGGGGACCGATCGGCGCATTTGCGCCTCGATGTCCTCCTCGCTGAGGCCGGCGTGCAGGAGAACAGGAGTCTTGGTATTGCCCGGCGCCACCGATACGACCCGAATTCCGTGCGGACCCAATTCAGCCGCCCACGTGTAGGTGAGGAAATCGAGGGCCACCTTGCTCGCGCCGTATACGGAATTGCTCGGCCAGCCCCGAAGCGGCGGGTTGGACGTGATGTTGACGATGACGCCGCGGCTGGCTTTGAGGTAAGGCAGTGCCGCCTGCGCCAGCGCCAGCGGGGCGAGCAGATTGATCTCCACCTGCTGCCGGGCCACCTCCAGGTCGATGGCGCCCAAGAGCGCGGGCCGGGTGATCCCGGCATTGTTAACGAGCACGTCCAGCCGCCCGAACGCCTCGGCGGCGGCCGCGACAGCCCGGCCGGCGGCGCCCGGCTCGATGAGATCGGCCTGAAAGGGCCGGATGCCCGGGTACCCGGTAGCCGTTTTCTCTAGCGTCTCCATCGTCCGGCCGACTATTTGCACCCGCGCGCCCGCCTCCGCGAACTGCCGGGCGACGTGACGGCCGATGCCGGTACCACCGCCGGTGACGATGACCGCCCGATCGGCCGGGGCCACCACGCTGGGATCAGGCAACGGTGACCTCGGGTATGTACTGAATCCACTGTCCTCCGGCGTCGGCGAACGCCCGCTCGTTGGCCATGACTTCCTGCCCGTGGTTCCAGGCGAACAGCAGGGCGTAGTCCGGGTACGGGTTGGCGAACGCCTCCGGGCTGCGTACCGGGATATGCGTTCCCGGCGTGAACCTGCCCTGCTTGCCGGGCGTATTGTCGCAGATGAACGACAGCAGCTCAGGGCCGATGCCGCAGTAGTTGAGTACGGTGGTGCTCTTGGCCGTCGCCCCGTACCCGGCCACCCGCTTGCCCTGCGCCGCCAGGTCCTGCAGGAGACTAACCAAGGCGGTTTTGCGCTCGCTGACCCTGGCCGCGAACCGTTCCAGGGTGGCCCGTTCCGTCACCCGGGCTTCCCGCTCCGCTTCGAGCATGCTGGAAAGGGCGGCGGTCGGCTGGTGCGCGCCTTCGCGTGCCACGATGTAGCGGACCTCACCGCCGTGCAGGGGGATCCACTGCACGTCCACCAGCGTGAGACCGTACCGGGCTACGGCATCGCGCACGGAACCAGCCGTGAAGAAGTACAGATGCTCGTCATAGATCAGGTCGAATGAGGTCTTGGCCACGATATCCACCCAGTACGGGTCTTCGAATATAAGGAGACCGTCGGGCTTGAGCAGCGCCGCCGCGCCGCGGAAGACCGAGTCCAGGTACGAGATATGGGAGATCGTATTGGCGGAGAAGATCACATCGGCGAGACCGTGCTGCTCGGCGACTTGCCGGGCGGTCGACTCGTCGAAGTAGGCATTGAGCACCTGAATACCCTTTGACTCGCAGATATCGGCGAGGTCGCCACACGGCTCGATGCCCAGATGCCGCACGCCTGCCTTCTGCACGGGCCCCAGCATCGCCCCGTCGTTGGCGCCAATCTCGATCACGAACGACCGGTCGTCGGCCAGCTTCGTCTCTAGGAGCCACTGAGCGGTCTGCTCGAAATGCGTACGCGCCCCGGCGGAGCCGGACGTCCGGAAGGGGTACTCCTTGTGGAACATCTGCTCGTTCGGCACCTCGTCGATGAGCTGCACCATCGCACACGCGCCGCATATCCCGACCGCGAGCCGGCAGAAAGACTCGGAATCAAAGTCGGATGGCTCGAGGAAAGCATTAGCGATCGGTTGCGGGCCGAACGAAACGAACTCTTCGAGCGCATGACCGCACAACCGGCACGACGGCTCCGTCGACATGGTGACACTCCTCGATAGGTGGGTTGGCCCGACGGTGTGCAGGCGTCACAGCGGGATGTTTCCATGGTGGCCGCGCGCGCTCGGCGCCTCCCTGAGCGCTCGCGCCACCCGCTCGCGGGTCTGTTCGGGTGCGATTACCTCGTCGACCACATCGATGGCAATGGCCCGGCTTACCCCGCCGGAAATCTGGATGTGCTCCTCGACCAGTTTCGCCTTGAGCTGTACCCGTTCCTCGTCCGGCGCGGCGGCCAGCTTCTTCCGGTGCAGGATGCCCACCGCGGCCTCGGGCCCCATCACGGCGATCTCCGCGTCCGGCCAGGTGAAGACCCGCGTCGCTCCGAGAGAGCGGGAGTTCATCGCGATGTAGGCACCGCCGTAGGCCTTCCTGGTGACCAGGGTCACGCGGGGCACGACCGCCTCGGCGAAGGCATGCAGAAGCTTAGCCCCCCGGCGGACCACGCCGCCCCACTCCTGCGACACGCCAGGGAGATAGCCGGGCACGTCGACGATGACCAGGAGAGGCACGCCTAGGGAGTCGCACATCCGCACAAACCTGGAGGCCTTCTCCGCGCTCAGCGAGTCCAGGCAACCACCCTTGCGCAGCGGATTATTGGCAAGGACACCCAGCGTCCGGCCGCCCAGCCGGCCCAGCCCGATCACCATGTTCGGCGCCCACCGAGGCTGCAGTTCCACGAACCCGCCCGGACCGCGATGCCCGGCCCCTGAACCATCCAGGATGGCCCGCACGAGCGGTCGCACGTCATAGGCGCGGCGGCGGCTCTCTGGCAGGAGCGCCCGCAGGTCGCGCGGCCCGTCTGCCGGGCACGGATTCGCGATCTCGGGACGGGCCAGCAGGTCCACGATCCGGCGGACCTGGTCGTAGGCCTCGTCCTCGGAGCCGAGCGTTAGGTGCGCGACGCCGGACTTGCTGCTGTGCGACTCGGGACCGCCCAGGGCCTCCATGTCAACGTGCTCGCCGGTCACGTCCCTGACCACGTCCGGGCCGGTGACGAACACCCGGGCCGCCTGGGCCATGACCACCATGTCGGTCAGCGCGGGACCGTACGCGGCCGCTCCGGCCGCGGGACCGAGCACGAGCGAGATCTGCGGCACCCGGCCCGACGCGCGGGTCATCGTGGCGAACATCCGGCCCACCGCGTCCATCGACTCCACCCCATCGGCGAGCCGCGCACCGCCCGAATGCCACAGGCCGATGACCGGGCAGTGCTCGCGCACGGCCGCTTCTATCGCCTCGATGATCCGGGCGGTACCGGCCGCACCGAGGGCGCCCCCCATCCTGGTGGCGTCGGTGCAGTACGCGGCGACCCGTGCCCCGCGGATTCGGCCGAATGCCGTCTGGACCCCGCAGTCGTCGGCCGGGTGCATGAATTCGATGTCGTTGCCGTCCATAAGCCGCCCGAGCCGGACCACGGCGTCCCGCGGGTCACGTACTTGATCGCTGGCGGGAGCTAGCGCCTCAGCCGTCACATTTACCTCAAGGCCGCCGCGCGAGCGGCTGACGATAGAACGGCCCTGACTCCTTGCGGAAGAGAAGCACGATCGCCACGAGCCCGATGAGCGCGATGACCCAGTCGAAAGTCAGCGTCGCGGGCGTGTCCACCGTGGCGATCTGGACGACTAGGTCGAGAAGGCCGACGCCGAAAAGCACCGAAGACACGGTCCGGGCCCAGCTCCGCCCTTTGCCATTGGCCCGCGCCATCCACAGCCACAGGCCGGCCGCGACGAGCGTGACTATCACCAGGAAGGCGATGCGAGCATCTTCCGCATGGCTCAGTTGCAGCGAGGTGTAATGCGGGTTCTGCTTCTTGATGTCAGACCGCAAGCTGCCCGCGAAGATTAGGTCGACGATCAGTGCGACTACCTCCGCGACCGCGCCGGCGTACATGAACTGGATGGCGCGAAATACGCTGCGCGGCGGACCGAAGCGCGCGGGTTCCTGCGACACAGGAGCGGAGGCCGGATACTGCTGGTACATGACGTTCCTTCCTTCCCGCGGGAGAATAAGCCCGGCGTTAAGATGCTTGCGAACGCTGCTTAAAGTCAGCCAAAGTCGGGCTTGCTTCTATCGGCGTTTTCCGCCCGCTGCTGGCGCCTCCGGTCTATAGTCTCTATGCTATCAAGCGTACTCATAGCGATACGGACTACCGAAGGAGCATGATGTCACGGCACGCGGGCATGGTGTCATGATCGAGCTGCAAGGAGTCACCAAGCGCTACGGCGAACACCTCGCGGTGAATGACCTGTCGTTCACGGTGAAACCCGGCGTGGTAACCGGATTCCTCGGGCCGAACGGGGCAGGGAAGACCACCACTATGCGGCTCATCCTGGGTCTGGCCAGCCCGACGGCGGGCACTGCCCTCATTGACGGACAGCCCTTTCGCCAGGCCGCGGATCCATTGCGTGAGGTCGGAGCGTTGCTGGATGCCAGCGCGTTGCAGGGTCGGCGTACCGTTGGTAACCATCTGCTCTGGCTCGCCCAGTCCGGCGGGCTGCCCAAGGCGCGGGTGACCGAGATGCTGGAGGTGGTAGGGCTCGGTTCGGTCGCCGACCGGCAGTGCCGCGGCCTGTCGCTGGGCATGAGACAGCGGCTTGGTATCGCGGCCGCGCTGCTCGGCGACCCGAAGACGTTGCTATTCGACGAGCCGGTGAACGGGCTGGATCCCGACGGCGTCGCGTGGATCCGCAACCTGATGAGATCGCTGGCCGCCGAGGGCAGGACCGTCTTCCTGTCCAGCCACCTCATGTCGGAAATGCAGAATACCGCTGACGCTCTCGTGGTAATTGGTCGCGGCAAGCTCATCGCGAACTGTGCCACTGATGAGTTCATCGATGCGCATACCGAACATAAGGTACAGGTGCGCACGCCGCAGGCCGACGTGCTGACCGCGGCGGTCACCCAGGTTGGCGGACGCGTCACCGAAGAGGCAGACGGCATGCTCACCGTGCATGGGATCGATGCGCAGCGGATTGGCGACCTGGCATACGAGGCTGGGGCCAGGCTGTATGCGCTTATCCCCGAGCGCGGGACCCTTGAGGATGCGTACATGGAGACGACGGCCAGCGAAGTGGAGTTTCAAGCCGGCGGACCAGAGCACACGGCAAACGAACATCTGAACACGAGCGCGGGAAAGGGTGCCTGACATGGTCGCCGTCGCACAGTCAACCGGACTGGCCCGGACCAGCGGCACAAAACGCATGATCGCGCTGATCCGTTCCGAGTTCACCAAGATCCGTACGGTCCGCGCCCCCTACGTGACGCTGATCGCTCTCATCGTGATCACCGTCGGGGTGTCCTGCCTTGTCTCGTGGGCAAATGCCGCGAACTGGGCCAAGGCATCTGCCAGTAGCAAGGTAGGTTTCGATGCGACGACCACCAGTCTGATCGGCTTCCTCTTCGGGCAGCTGTTCATCGCGGCGTTCGGCGTGCTGGCCCTCACCGGGGAATTCACCACCGGTATGATCTCCGTTACGCTGACGGCCCAGCCGCGCCGTATCGACGTCTACGCGGCTAAGGCGCTGGTGGTGGCCGCGCTGGCGTTCGTCACGGGACTGATAGCGGGCTTTATCGCATTCTTCGCAAGTCAGGCGATCCTGGTCCCGACTCATGAAACCGCGAAGATCAGCGACCCAGGCGTTCTTCGATCCGTTATCGGCTGCGGCCTGTTCCTCGCGGTAGCCGCGTTGTTCGCTTTCGGTATCGCGGCGCTCCTGCGAAGCGCGGCCGGTGCCATCAGCACCGCCATAGCGGTGCTGTTCGTAGCGCCGCTGCTCGTGAAGGCACTCCCCAGTAGTGTGTCCAACGACATAATGCGATGGTTCCCGTCCGATGCGGGCTCGGACATCCTTGCGCCGTTGCACCAAGCGCATGAATTCTCCGCCTGGGTGGGATTCGGCCTGTTCTGCGCGTATACCGCGGTCCTGCTTGGCGCCGGGTTCATTCTGTTCAACCAGAGGGATTCTTGACCAAGCAGGCGAGCCGATGGCTCGTCACCGGTGTGGGCGGGATGCTCGGCCGGGAACTGGCCGCCCTGCTGGCGACCAGCGGAGAACCGGTCACCGGTGTAGCGCGCGCTGACCTAGACGTGACAGACGCCAGCGCGGTCCGTGCCGCGCTGCTCCGGCACCGGCCCGAAGTCGTGGTCAATTGCGCCGCGTGGACCAATTTTGACGACGCCGAACTCAACGAGCCGGCCGCGTTCCTGGTCAACGCGACCGCGGTCCGGCAGCTCGCGCTGGGCTGCGCCGAAGTCAATGCACAACTGGTTCACGTCTCAAGCGACTATGTGTTCGATGGACTCGGTTACCGGCCGTACGCCGAGGACGCGCCGTGCTTCCCCCGGAGCGCGTACGGCCGGACGAAACTGGCCGGCGAGCGTGCCGCGCTCACGCTGCTGCCCGGCTCCGCATACGTGGTGCGGACGGCCTGGCTCTATGCCCGGCATGGACCGAGTTTCGTGCGGACGATGATCCGGCTGGCCAACGGAACAGAGCCGGTCGACGTGGTCGATGACCAGTGCGGGCAGCCCACCTATGCGCAGGACGCGGCTGGCCAGATCATCGCGCTTATCGGTTCGGCCGCTCCGCCGGGGATCTATCACGCCACCAGTTCGGGCGAGGTGACCCGGTATGGCCTTGCCCAGGAGATTTTCCGGCTGATCGGCGCGGATGTCACGCGAGTCAGGTCGACGACGAGCGCCAGGTTCGCGGGCGCCGGCGAGCGGCCCGCCTATAGCGTGCTCGGTCACGACGCGTGGGCTCGAGCCGGGCTGCCCGAGATCGGTCACTGGTCCACGACGCTGCGCCGCGTGTTCCCTGCCATGCTCGCCGCCGAGAGAGCGGGCCATGATGGCCTGACCAGCCACGTCAGAGCACGAGGTTAGGGCTCGGTGCCGCCCGGTACCGGCGCGGCTGACACGAGTTGCGCCAGGTGCTCCGCGATCGCCGTCACCGTCGGCTGTTGCCACAGCAGCGTCGCCGGCAGTTTATGCCCGAACTGCCGCTCGAGCCCTCGGCGGATGATCACGGTCATCACCGAGTCGAGCCCTTGCTCGATCAATGAACGCTGGGGGCTAAGATCGCCGACCGGTAGTTTCATCTCCGCCGCGACCCGCTTGCCGACGACGTCAATCATGCGCTCCCGGAGTTCTCCGGGTGGCAGGTCCGCGAACGCGGCAGCCTCCGCCTCGGGTGCCGCTACGGGTGTCGTTCCGGTACCCGCCACCGTAAGCTCGCTGAACAGGGGCGGCCGCTGCATACCAGGTTCCAGCGGAAGGCATCTGACCACCGGGAAATACCCCCCACCTCGTTCGGCGGCGAAATCCCATGCGCCGAACGCTTCATCCGCCGAAATGGCTGATATCCCGCGGGCGTGCTGTTCGATCTTGACCACTTCGTTCGCCGCCATGCCGTCGCCTTGCCACGATCCCCAGGCAAAGGTCGTGGTGTCCGGGCTGGCCGTCGAGTTGCGGAAGCTGGCCAGCCCGTCAAGAAATGCGTTCGCGGCCCCGTAACTGGCCTGCCCGGGCATGCGCATCAAGTGTCCGGCCGAGGAGAACAGGACGAGGAAATCAAGGCTGCCGGGCGGGAACAGCTCGTGCAGGACCCACGCGCCGCTCACCTTGGGGCGCATCACGGTACCCAGCGATTCCTCATCCAGATGCACGACCATCCGGTTGTCCAGTACACCCGCCGCGTGTACCACGCCTCTGATCGGGGGCAGGCCCAGGGCATCGGGCGTCAGCTGGCGGGTGGCCTGGCTGGCATCGGCGATGTCGAGGGTGACGACCCGGACAGTCGCGCCCAGTTTTTCCAGTGCGCGAATCCGCTTGATCTGCTCGCTGAACACGCCTCCTGGGTGGCCATCCCAGCTGGCACGCGCGGGGAATGGCCGTCGGCTGGCGAGGACAATCCGCCTCGCACCACGGCTGGCCAGCCAGCGCGCCACCTGGAGGCCGAGTTCGCCCAGCCCGCCGGTGATGAGGTAGGTGCCGTCGGGCTCGCAGCGCACCGGACCTCGGACCGCAGCGGCGTCGATGGCGGCGAGCCGGGCGACTGACACCTGTGCGCCGCGCAGCGCGATGACGTCATCGCGCGGCGCCTGCCGCAGTACGCGGAGCAGGTCCATGGTGCCGGCGAACGGATCGTCCGGAGCCAGGTCGATGACGCCACAGCCCAGGTCGGGGTGCTCGTCGGCGATGACCCGGGACATGCCCCACAGCGCGGCCTGAGCCAGCTGGCACTCTTGGCTCCCCTCCCGGACGCCGGTGGTGAGGCACCACAGAAGCGGGATGGGCGCGTCCCGTCCGGCCAGCCGCTGGGCCGTGCTGGCGAGAATCCATGCCGAACGGCCGGCGGTTTCTGGTACCGAGGCGCCGCTTTCGGGGCACGGCGGTAGGACGAGCACATCGGTCGACGCGTCGAGCGGGAGCCCGTCCAGTTCTTCCGGTCCGCCGATCACCTGGCACGCCACGCCTGCGGCGGACAGCCGGTCGCGGAGCCCAGCCGCGACATCTGCCGCCGGGGTGACCAGCACGACAGATTTGGCAGTGCCCTCAGATCCGGCTGGTGCGGCGAGTTCAAGCGGCCGCCAGACCACCTCGTGGACAATGTCCCGGCTACTCACTGGGGTTGTCGCGTCGTCGTCCATCACCGGGCAGTGCGCGCCCGCGAGCCGGGCTACCACGCGCCCGTCCGCCCCGGCGATCAGCACCTGAGCCGTGTCATCGTCCGACTGGTCAAGAGTGACCTCGATGAGCGCGGTTGCCGGCGGGTCTCCGGTCAGCGAGACCTCGTCGATGCGGCTGATGATGCGCAAGGCAGGGCGACCGGGGAACACAGACTGCAGGGCAGACAGCGCCGCGTCCAGGACCGGTGCCCAGGTTGGCGGTGCGTGCTCCGGTTGCTCGACCTGGATGCTCGCCCGCAGGATCCCTGGCCCGCACAGCAGATCCCGCACCGTCCAGCCGAACGCCATCGAGGGAACGCCCACACCGGTCAGCCGGTCCCGGATAAGGCCAGGATCCGCTGGCGTCAGGGCCACACTGGCGGCATCGGCCAGGGGCAGGGCCACTCCTGCCGTCCCGTCCCCGGGCTGAACGGTGGCGGTCACGTGGGTCAGCCAAGCTGCGTTCTGATCCATCCGGGATGCCAGCCGTACCACGGTCCCGTCCAGCAGGACCTGGATCTCTCTGGCTTGGGCGGTCGTCAGTGCGAGCCGCAGCGACAGGTCGCTCAGCGTAGGCGAGGGCATGCCCGACGCGGCGGCCGCGCGCAGGAAAGTGCTGATCAGCACGGCGGCGGGTATCACCTCTGCCCCGTTGATCATGTGGCTGCCCGGATACGGACGGCAGGAGTCGTCCAGGCGGGTGCGCCATAGTCGTAGCGTGCTCCCCGCGACGCTCAGTCGCGAGCCGAGCAGGGTATGCGAGTCAACGTCGTGCGCAAGATCACCGCTCGCCGCCCTCGGCGAGGGATCCCGCCAGTGCCGCCGCCGCTGCCACGGAACGAGCGGGAGCGTCACCAGGTCGCCATCGGGTGCCAGCCGTGCCCAGTCCACGGCTATCCCGCGGCAATACAGTGCGCCGACGCTGGCAAGCAGGACCGCGCGTTCGGGAAGATTCCGGCGCAGCGTCTCGCCGGCGAACACGACCCTGTCTTCATCCGGGAGCGCGGCCTCATCGCCGCCGAGAATCTCGCGGATCGAGTGCGTAACGATCGGATGGGCGGAAATCTCCAGGAAGTCACGGTAGCCATCCCGTGCGGCCGTGGTGACCGCGTCGACCAGCCGTACTGGGTTGCGCAGGTTATCCGCCCAGTACTGGCCGTCCACGAGCGGCGCGGAATCCGCGCCCTCGCGGCAGGTGCTGTACATCGGGACGACTGGCGGGCGCGGTGACAGGTCCGCCGCGGCCGCCACCATATCGTCAAGCAATTCATCCATATGCGGACTGTGGAACGCGACGTCGCTCGCGACACGGCGCATGGCGATGTCAAGGGCCTGCC
>Ga0307479_10006485_pt1 | contig 10751 bp, 6 predicted proteins | sample atmos_gasesECM4C_FD_203743 | JGI IMG/M metagenome (GOLD analysis project Ga0307479, IMG submission 203743) | Hardwood forest soil microbial communities from Morgan-Monroe State Forest, Indiana, United States - atmos_gasesECM4C_515 | ecosystem: Environmental > Terrestrial > Soil > Temperate...
GCCGCCCGGCGATCTATGAACTGAAGGATGAGAAAAATCTGGCCGCGGTTCTGGAACTTGCTGGCGGCCTGCTGCCTACCGCGACGCTCCGGCACATTGAAGTGCAGCGGTTGGTCGCGCATGAAAAGCAGACGATGCTGAGTTTCGATCTTCCGGAAGTCGACACCGACGCCTCGGTAACGAAGAAGTTGGAGTCGTTCGAAATTCGCGACGGTGATCGCATTCGCGTCTTTCCTATCGCGCCCTACAATCAGGACGCCGTTTATCTCGAAGGGCATGTCACGCGACCCGGCCGTTATTCGTATCACCAGAACATGAAAGTCACCGACGTGATTGCCTCATACAAGGATTTGTTGCCGGAACCGGCAAACCAATATGCGGAGATCATCCGCCTCAACGCGCCCGATTTCCATCCGAGCGTAGAGAGTTTCGATCTCGCTGTGGCGCTGGCGAATCCTGAACAATCGCCCGCACTTCACGCCATGGATACGGTTCGCATTTTCAGCCGCTTTGATTTCGAGAATCCGCCAACGGTTTCGGTTGGAGGCGACGTACGCGCAGCGGGAACGTACCGAACGTCGGGCGAAATCCATTTGACGGATGCGGTGCACTTGGCCGGCGGACTTGCGCCGGATGCGAAAACAGAAGACGCCCAGGTCTTCCGCTACCTGCCAGACGGCAAGACCAAGGTCTTCACCGTGAATCTGAGCTTAGCGCTTGAGGGCGACCCGACTGCCAACATCTTACTGCAGCCCCGCGACCGGCTCTTGATTCATCGGAGTCCAGACGCCATTCAGCCGGCGAGTGTTTACGTGGAAGGCGAAGTGGGGAAGCCGGGGCGTTACCCGCTCACAACGAACATGACCGTCGCAGACTTAATTCGCGTGGGCGGCGGACTAAAACCGAGCGCAGATACCCAGGTCGCCGACTTCATACATTACCAGTGGCAGAGACAGGGGGAGCTCAGCGGACAACATCAACCCATCGCGATTTCCGCTGCACTGTCCGGCGATCCGAACGCCAATCTGCCGCTAAGCAACGGCGATGTTGTGACCATTCGGCAACTCCCCGGCTGGAACGACATTGGCGCTTCCATCAGCGTGAAGGGCGAGGTGAAGCACCCGGGAACGTACGGCATTCGTCCCGGAGAGCGGCTTAGCTCGGTTCTGCAACGGGCCGGCGGTTTCCAGTCGGATGCCTATGTCTATGGAGCCGTTCTCGAAAGAGTGCAAGTCCGCGACCTCGAGTCCAAAGAACAGATCCAGATGATCCTTCGCGTGAAGGATCTCCAGAGCAATCTCGAGCTTTTGCCAGAGGGCGATCCCAGGCAGAAGCAAGCCAAGTTGATGGCTTTACAGCAATATCAGACCACTTTGACGCAATTGAGCTCCAACTTTCCGGTAGGACGAGTCACGATGCGCATTTCTCCGGATATCAATCGATGGAAGGATACTGCGGCGGACCTGGAAGTTAGGACCGGTGATACGCTCGTCATTCCGAAGCGCCCCAGCTTTGTCTTGGTCACCGGTCAAGTCTTCAATGCTACGGCAGTTTCCTATCGGCCGGGCAAGAGCGCGAAATGGTATCTGAGCCAGTCTGGAGGACCAACAAAAGTAGCAGATAAAAAATCCATTTTTGTAATCCGTGCCGATGGCTCGGTGATTGGAGCGAAGGAGAGTTTGTGGTCTGGAAACTCGCTGAGCGCTTCGCTACGGCCTGGAGATACAGTGGTTGTTCCGGAAAAGGCGGTTGGGGGTGGCATCCAATGGCAGACCGTCTTCTTGGCTGCGCAGGTCGCCTCGTCGATCGCCAGCACGGCGTTCATTGCGGCGCGTTATTAACGGGGATTTTGCATGACTCGGTGTTGGACAATTGTGGGGCTGTGCTTGGGTTTGCTAGGGAATGCGGTGTTAAGCACGAATTGTTATGCAGGCCATCGAGGGCAAGAAGCCGGCGCTGCGTCGGAGAAGGATGCGAAGGGAAGCGGAAGCGCGGATGGCAAAGTTAGAAAGAGCAAAACGTCGGCTCAACCGGCTCCGCCAGGGGAAGAACGTGAGAATAGCGTGGGGCTGCATTTGCTGAAGAACATCGCGGAAGACCAAAAAGCGCTTTGGATCGGCCCGAAGAGTTTGCGTTGGGTCGATACGGAGTGGCTTGTGCCACTGGGCGGTGCGGCCGCGGCGATGATTGCCACCGACACGGATTACAGCAAGCACCTTTCGAATTCTCCCAATCGCATCAAAAACAGCAAAGACCTTTCGAACTACGGACTCGCATCGATGGTCGCAATTGGCGGCGGCCTGTATGCGTTGGGCCATCTGACACACGACGATCACAAGATTGAAACAGGCATTCTCGCAGGTGAGGCGGCAATCGACAGCTTGGTTCCCGTCGAAGTGATGAAGTACGCACTCGGACGCGAGCGCCCGCTGCAAGACAACTATCGGGGACGATTTTTCCAGGGTGGCGTCTCGTTTCCATCGGAGCACGCCGCCGCAGCGTGGTCCATCGCCAGCGTAATCGCTCACGAATATCCTGGCCCGCTGACGTCGCTATTCGTTTACGGTCTTGCTTCGGCGGTCAGCGCTTCGCGAATAACGGCCAAGCAGCATTTCAACTCTGACGTTCTAGTCGGCAGCGCCATTGGCTGGCTCGAAGGAATGTACGTGTACCGCAAGCGCCACGACTCAAGAGTCGGCGGCGGCGAGTGGGAAACGTACGCTGAAGCTCACGACGGTAGTGAGCGCAGCACCGGCAACCTCGGCTCTCCCTATGTGCCGCTGGATAGTTGGATCTATCCCGCGATGGAGCGACTTGCGGGACTTCGTTTGATCAGCGATGAGTTCATGGGGATGCGTCCGTGGACGCGAAGGGAATGCGCTAGGCTGGTGAGTGAGGCTGCAGATCAGTTGCCAGACGTTGGGACAGAAAATGGTGAGGCATCGGGACTTATCGAGGCGTTACAGCGCGAATTTCGGCCAGAGACTGAGGAAATTGCTGGAGATCGCGGCGGACAATTTCGCCTAGAGTCTCTGTATTCTCGGACTGAATACATCTCCGGGATGCCCCTTACTAACGGCTATAACTTTGCACAGACGCAAATCAACGATTTTGGACGGCCGTACGGCGAGGGTTGGAACACCGTCAACGGGTTTTCGACCTACGCCACGCGAGGAGCTTGGTCTGTATATGTTCGCGGCGAAGTGCAGACAGTGCCCAGCATTCCTGCGCTTCCTCTTTCGGCTCGAGAGTTCGTTTCTGCTTCGGATTCTATATCGGCGGTACCGCCCGCCAACCCTGCCCCAGCCGTTCGGCAGTTTCAGTTTTTGGACGCCTATATGGGCCTCACGCTTTCCAATTGGGAAGTTAGCTTCGGTCGACAGAGTTTCTTGTGGGGGCCTGGCGAAGGCGGAGCGCTGATGTTTAGCGACAACGTGACTCCAATCAATGTGTTCCGCATCAACCGTGTCTCGCCACTTCACCTGCCGAGTATCTTGAAGTTCATGGGCCCGGTGCGGATGGAATTCTTTGTTGGCCAACTGGAAGGCCACAAATTTGCGATCACTCCCTCGGGCGTGTCCGGCTCATGGTCGCAGTCTTTTAGTCCTCAGCCGTGGATACAGGGAGAAAAGATCAGCTTTAAGCCATCATCGGACCTTGAACTAGGGTTCTCCTACACGGCAATGTTCGCCGGTTTGGGCGTTCCGGCAACCTTTGGCACCCTTGCGAATGCTTTGATTGACGTCGGAAGTGATTTGCCAGGAGGTGTTACGAAGTCGAGTCGTTTTACTGGTCTCGACTTTACATATCGAATCCCGAAACTTCGCAAATGGCTAACGCTCTACGGTGACGGGTTCGCGCACGACCAAATCATCTACAAGCCAGGATACCCGGAGCGGTCTGTGTGGCGTGCCGGGATTTACATCCCTCGGTTGCCGCGCCTGTCAAGAGTTGATTTGCGGGCTGAGGGCGGCTACACGGACAATCCCCTAGGCGGCGTGTATAGTTCAGGGTTCTATTACGCTGCGAATCGATACTTGAATGGAGAGACGAGCAACGGCAATATTCTCGGGAGTTGGATGGGCCGTGCTGGTCAGGGCGCTCAGGCTTGGACCAATTATTGGTTCAGCGCACGCGACCGTTTGCAGTTCAATTTCCGCCACCAGAAGGTCAGTCAGCAGTTCATTCCCGGTGGAGGGTCGCTAACCGACGTTGGTGTGCGAGGTGATTACTGGGTGCTCTCCGATCTCAGCCTATCTGCTTCAGTGCAATATGAGCGGTGGCTCTTTCCCGTGATTCAGCTGAATCCCTCGACGAACGTCTCGGCAGCAGTGGAGATTCTTTTCCAGCCGCAGAAGTTGTTCCGGCACTCTTTCTCCAGTCCGGCAGGTAGCGAGTCCGGAAGCGGAGACCAGCCATGAATTTCAGCAGTAGCGCTCCAGCTCGCCAGCCCGTGCCCGAGTTACCGGAGCGCGATATTCCTGAAGCCCCTGCGTCATTGGAGGTGGCAGAATCAAGAGACAACACTCTGGTTTACCTCCAGCTAGTGTGGGCACACCGTGGAATGCTGTCTCGCGTAGCGCTGTACGCGCTGATTGCCAGCACGATCGTTGCATTTCTTATCCCTTCACGATACGAGTCCACGGCGCGCTTGATGCCGCCCGATAATCAGTCCTCCTCGAGCCTTGCTATGGCGGCCGCTGCGATGTCGGGAGCGGCTGGTGGCCTGGGAGGAATCGCCAGCGACTTCCTGGGACTCAAGAGCACTAGTGATGTCTTCGTGGGTATCCTGACGAGCCGCACGGTGCAAGACAAGATGATCGAAGAGTTCGACTTGAAGAAACTCTATGGGGATCGCCGAATGGAAGATGCGCGCAAGGACCTAACGGAGCATACCGGCGTCTCTGTAGATCGCAAGAGTCAGATCATCTCCATCACCGTAACCGACAAGAACCCGCAACGGGCTGCCGCAATGGGGCAGGCCTACGTGGAGGAATTGAACCGTTTGGTGGCTGAATTGAGCACCTCCTCGGCTCGCCGCGAACGCATTTTCCTTGAAGGGCGTTTGCAAGCCGTCAATCAAGATTTGGAGGCAGCCGAGAAAGACTTCAGCCAGTTCGCGAGCAAGAACACGGCAATCGATGTCAAAGAACAGGGCAAGGCCATGGTTGAGGCAGCAGCGCTACTCCAGGGCCAGCTCATTGCGGCGCAATCTCAGTACGAGGGGCTGCGAGAGATCTACACCGACAACAATCCGCGCGTGCGCACTGTGAAAGCTCGCATCGACGAGTTGCAGCGACAACTCGAAAAGCTGGGTGGGAAAGGCGAGAGCGCGACCACTGTCTCGGGCCAGCCAGGCGACTCTATGTATCCCTCCATCCGAAAACTGCCGCTGCTCGGCGTCACATACGCCGATTTGTACAGGCGGACGAAGATTCAAGAAGCGGTGCTTGAGACGCTGACGAAAGAATACGAGATGGCTAAGGTCCAGGAAGTCAAAGAGATTCCCACAGTGAAAGTGCTTGACGTCGCTGCTATCCCGGACAAGAAATCGTTTCCGCCCCGGCTGCTGATCATGATCTTGGGAACGGCATTTGCTTTTGCTGTTTCGACGACTTGGATATTCGGAAAAGCCATGTGGGATGAAACGGATGCGAACGATGCGCGGAAGGTCTTTGCACAAGAAGTTCTCTCGACCGTCGCAGCGCACGTGCCGGTCTTTTCACAGAATGGCTCCGAGAGTCACTCGGTGAATGGCGGGCTTTGGGGCCGTTTCCGGCGGCGAGAGATAGGAACCTCGGCGAGCCCTGAAAGTGACGAGCAAGAGCAGTCGAAGTGAGCAGTTATTGGCTGTAAGTAATTAATTGTAAATGGGTTAGGTCACAAATGCCCCTGTAAGTGACGGGGCGAAGCTGTCTCGTAGGCGGAAGCGAGTTCGGGATGGAAACGCAAACAGTCAACGTCGGCTCGTCGGCAGAGCAACTCGGTTTGCCTCTCAACCACCTCGAGCCACGGTGGTACGCGGCATATACGAGCGCGAACCATGAGAAGCGCGTTGCTGAGCAACTGGCACAAAGATCGGTCGAGCACTTCCTGCCGTTGTACGAATCGGTGCATAGGTGGAAAGACCGCAGGATGAAGCTCCAATTGCCTCTATTTCCCAGTTACGTATTCGTGCACATTGCCCTGCGTGACCGTCTGCAAGTTTTGCAAGTCCCCAGTATCGTACACTTGGTCAACTTCGGTGGCCACCCCGCTCCGCTGCGGGAAGAAGACATTCGTGCCATACGAAACTGTCTGAGCCAGGGAAATCAAATCGAAGCACATCCTTACTTACAAGCCGGGCGCCGCGTCAGAGTCACGAGCGGGCCCTTACGAGGGCTGGAGGGTATCATCCTCCGCCGAAAGAACAGGACGCGCCTCATCCTTTCGTTCGATCTGATTATGCGGTCGGTCGCAGTGGAGATTGACGCGACGGAATTGGAGTGACTTGCTTCTTGAGCTCTCCGGTCGGTTTGGGATAAACCGACTCAGCCAATAGATTTGTAACCCGGCTGAGGCAATCTTCTTTCCATGAAGGAGAAGAGAGGTGAAATCATTCTAAGGCAAGCGGCTGATGGCCCTCACGGTTCCCGAAGTGTCCTGCCATTTCAGGAAATCGGGAAACGATACCCCATGACTGAACAAGAACGGTGCTTGCTCTGCGGGTCAGCGCTTGAGGTAGTTCTTGGAGACCTAGTCGACACGCGTTTTGGGACGCCGGGATCATACGAGGTCCTCCGATGCGTTCAGTGCGGCCTTGAAGAGACACTTCCTAGGCCCTCCGCGTCCGAACTTAAGAGGCTCTATGAGACCTATTACAACTTCGGCGGAGAGACAGGCACTCGTTACACACGGTGGAGAGAATACTTTTTCTTTTCATTCTTAAACCGGTTCTGGTCGCTGCTCGATGGCGACATATCGTTCTATGAACGCCGGGGGACTGGCCGGCTTCTCGACATCGGCTGCAACGAGGGTCGCGGTTTGCGCATCCACGCTCGCAATGGATTTCAGGTGGAAGGCCTTGAACTCAACGCAACTGCCGCCGCCTTTGCTCGTAGCTTTGGCTTCGATGTTCACACGAGCCTGTTGGGCGAATTTCACCCGACGACTGCCTATGACGTCGCGGTCTTGTCGAATGTCCTGGAACACTCGCTGGATCCTAAGCAAATGCTTCTGGATGTCCGTCGTATTCTTGCGAGCAACGGCCAGGTCTGGATCAGTTGTCCCAACAGCGAAAGTTGGTTGCGGAAACTATTTGGACGATCCTGGATCAACTGGCACGTTCCCTTTCACATTTTTCATTTCTCTCCGGCGAACTTGAAGCAACTACTCGCAGAAACAGGCTACGGACAGGCGGAAATCCGCCAGATCACCCCGGCACTCTGGGTCGCGCAGTCACTGATCTCATGGTTTTTTGCACAGGAAGCCAAGAAAACCCGACAGCTGCGGAATTCCTTTTTGATTCTGCTATTCATGGTCTTTGCGCGGGTTGCTCTCTTCCCGGCGCTGTGGATTGGAAACCTATGCGGGCGCGGGGACTGTTTATTGGCAGTTGCCACGAAGGAACAGGGGCGATCCGAAGTCTGATCTCCAACGCGTATCTTCTGCAGTTGTAAGAGAAAGAACATATCTTCGAGTTGAAAGGACTGAAATATGCCACGTGGCCCACGCATTCTTGTCACAGGAGCTGGTGGATTTATCGGGCACCACCTCGTCAAGCGGCTGAGGGCGGAAGGTTATTGGGTACGCGGTGCCGACCTCAAAGCCCCTGAGTACGAGACGACGGATGCCAATGAATTTGAAATTGTCGATCTTCGTCGATTCGATGACTGTCTTCTCGCGGTCCGTGGAGGGATCGATCAGGTTTACAACCTCGCGGCGGACATGGGAGGAATCGGTTTCATTACGGCGAAGCATGCGGAAATCGCTAGGAACAATATTCTGATCAATGCGCACATGCTGGAGGCAAGCCGCCTACAAGACGTGAAGCGATTTCTCTTTTCTTCCTCGGCTTGCGTTTATGCTCAGTCAAAACAGAAGGACGCAGACGTGACCCCACTTCGAGAGGAGGATGCGTATCCCGCTGATCCGGAACCTGGCTATGGTTGGGAAAAACTCTACGCCGAGCAGCTCTGCAGCTATTATCTACGGGATTATGGTTTCGATACGCGAATCGTGCGTTTTCACAACGTCTACGGTCCCCTTGGGACCTACGAAGGGGGCCGGGAAAAGGCTCCGGCCGCAATTAGCAGGAAAGTGGCACTTGCCCCGAACAATGGAACCATCGGAATTTGGGGAGACGGCGTGCAAACCCGCTCCTTCATGTACGTAGATGATTGCGTGGAGGGCCTCCTCCGGTTGATGGCGTCGGACTACCGCGAACCGCTGAATTTAGGTACAGACCATCTGATCAGCATCAACGGATTGGTTGACTTGGTCTGCTCAATTGCTGGCAAGAAGCTCACTATGAAGCACGATCTGAGCCAGCCGCAGGGCGTGCGTGGGAGGAATAGCGACAATCACCGCCTTCGGGAAGTGCTGGCGTGGGAGCCTTCGATTTCACTGGAACAGGGCCTGCGAGTCACTTATGCCTGGATCGAAAGTGAACTCGCGAAGGCCGGGCGCACCCAAAGAGAAGTCGCCGCTCGGCTCTAACGTGCAAAACAACCGTTGTTTTTGTCATCGCTTCGCCGATTCTCTATGCGAATCCTAGTTCTTGGCACCAACTACGCTCCGGAAAAGACCGCGATCGCTCCCTTTACAACCGGATTGTGCGAACACTTGGCCGGAAAGGGTCATGACGTCACGGTGGTCACGGCGTTTCCGTACTATCCGGAATGGAGGGTGCAGAAGGGTTATCAAGGGCATCTCTATAAAACGGAACTCATCAAGAATGTTAGCGTTCAACGCGTCTGGCACTTTGTGCCGAGCCGGGCCAGCAATTTATTTCAGCGCCTCGCACACGATCTCTCGTTCACGCTCAGTGCTATCTTGGCCGGCCTATTTACCAAGGATTTCGACGTTATCTACTGCAGTTTTCCTCCCCCGACGTTGGGGCTGGCTGCCTATGTGCTGGCGAAGTTGCACAGAAAACCATACGTTATCAAGCTTCCGGATCTTGCCTCTGACGCTGCGCTGGCTACGGGCATTCTGAGAGAAGGGTTTGTCATCCGTTTGGCTCGGGCGATCGAGGGATTTGCCTATCGCAACGCGGACGTTGTGGTGTGTCTCTGTCAGCCATTCATTGAACGGCTGGTCTCCAGGGGCGTAGAACGGCAGAAGCTGCAGTTGATCCCCGATTGGGGTGATACCCAAGGAGTTTATCCAATTTCTGATGCGACCGCGTTTCGAACTGCGAACGGACTCTCAAGCGACCAATTTCTGGTAATGCATACGGGCAACATGGGGAAAAAGCAAGACCTAACGAACTTGGTCCGCGCGGCGGAGTTGTCCAAAGACATCACGAATCTGCTGTGGCTTTTGGTGGGACACGGTGAGGAACGGTCCGCAATTGAGGAAGCAATCAACCGCCGCCAGTTGAAGAACATCCAACTGTTGCCTCTACAGCCTGCAGACAGTCTGGCAGAGATGTATTCGGCTGCCGACGTGCTTGTTCTGAACCAACGGGCAGCCGTTGTCGATGCTGTTATCCCTTCGAAGCTTCTGACCTATATGGCTGCAGGCCGCACTGTCTTGGCGGCGGTGAATGACAAAAGCGAAACCGCCCGGTACATCGAGCATGCGCAATGTGGGCTGATCGTTCATCCTGAAGACCCAGGTGCCCTAGTAGAAGCCGTGCTGGCCCTACGAAAGGCACCCTCTCTTCGAGAAAGATTTGGGGCGAACGGAAGGGCTTATGTGCAACAGCACTTCACTAAGGAAAGGGTATTACAGGAATACGACCGGCTTTTTAGCCGCTACACAGATGAAGTTGACGTGCAAACGGAAGGCTCAAAAAAGGCAGTACCAGCAAGCTAAATTCCCGGCGTTGTTCGTTGGGAGGAAGTGACGAACAGTTCCTGTAAGGAAATTCCCTTTGCCGAACAGACCGCCAAATCCGCCGTGGATGGACGCCATCCGAACAATTCGGGCTTCCGAACGGGCATTCTCATTGAAACGGCACATTCCGGCGGCCTCGTGATTTGCACGCAAGCTTCGTCGGGCTCCCCAGCACGCTCGGTGTGCCTAACAGCCACAAGCCCTGTGCTTGAATCCATCGAGAATTAATCACAGCGAAAATGGCAACTATCGAAATCACAATCATCTGGACGTAGGGGGTTATTGATGGCGGCGACCCAATCAAGGACATTTCCTATGCAGGGGCTCTCGCCCCATTGGCGGAATCCGTTCTTGCTGGCGTGCAAATGGTTTTTCGATGTCTTGGTTTCAGGTTCGCTCCTTGTCGTGCTTTCACCGCTTTTTTTGATTTTGGCGCTGGCTGTCAAACTGACCTCATCAGGTCCTGTGTTCTACCGCTGGAGCGTCGTCGGAAGGGGAGGGCACCCATTCACGGGATACAAGTTCCGTTCTATGTGCACCAATGCTGACGAACTGAAAGCGCAGCTTACATGCGTAAATGAAATGCAAGGACCGGTCTTCAAGCTCACGAATGACCCCCGAATGACGAAATTCGGATCCTGGATGCGCCGCTACAGCCTGGATGAGCTGCCCCAGCTCTACAGCGTACTCAAAGGTGACATGAGTCTGGT
>Ga0307479_10006486_pt1 | contig 10751 bp, 9 predicted proteins | sample atmos_gasesECM4C_FD_203743 | JGI IMG/M metagenome (GOLD analysis project Ga0307479, IMG submission 203743) | Hardwood forest soil microbial communities from Morgan-Monroe State Forest, Indiana, United States - atmos_gasesECM4C_515 | ecosystem: Environmental > Terrestrial > Soil > Temperate...
AGTTTTATCATTCAGGCGCCGCAGACCACTTCAGCCAGGAAGAGATGCGGCGCGCCACTCTGGGAGAAGAGCCGCTGCTGGACCAAACGCGCAGCCTTAGTTTTGTTCCGGTACACATGGGTAGACGCCCTCTTGGCAGCCTGGCGATTTCCGGGCCGTTACTTTCGCGTGAAACGCTGGAGGCCTTGGGAACCCTGATCGCCATAGCTTTTGAACGAGCGCGAGCCGTGGAAGAACTCGGCAAGACGGAAGCGGCGCGCGAAGGGGAGCGGCTCAAATCCGCTCTTCTTGATTCGGTCACGCATGACTTCCGCACACCGCTGACCTCCATCAAAGCTTCAGTAACCAGCCTGCTTTCGAGTCAGGATCAAATGAAAACGGAACAGCACGAGTTGCTCACTGTCATCGATGAAGAGTGTGACCGGTTGAATCAATTGGTCGGAGATGCCGCTGAGATGGCGCAACTCGATGCCGGCGAATTTGAGCTCGATCTGCAAGCGACTTCTATAAACGCGATCGTCAGCGCCGCGCTCGAATACCTTAAAGCAGCCCTGGGATCGAGGCCTGTTCGCGTGAATCTTTCCGACGATTTACCGCCGGTGCGGGCTGATGCGGGCCGCGCCCGCGACGTTTTGGTGCGCCTCATCGAAAACGCCAACGCGTATACACCGGCCGGCCGCCCGATCACCATTTCCGCCGAAGTGAGGGCCGGCTTCCTGACCATCTACGTGGCCGATCAGGGTCCGGGCATCGACGAGATGGAATTGGGCTTGATTTTTGATAAGTTCTACCGGGGGCGTAATCAGCGTTATCTTGTGCAGGGAACGGGAATGGGTTTGCCGATTGCGAAGGCAATTGTGGAGGCCCATGGAGGCTCAATCGGCGTCACCAGCCAGCTCGGCCAAGGGTCCGTGTTCTCATTTAGCTTGCCGATTGCTGCACCGCGCGGCGATTCACGATGAGTTCCGCGACGATCCTCGTCGTTGATGATGACTCGCAAATTCGGCGCGTCATGCGCAACGCTCTTTCTTCCCATGGTTATACGATTATCGAGGCGCGCAATGGAGAGGAAGCGCTCAAAAAAGTTCGCGCGGAGCGCCTCGACCTGATCATTCTGGACTTGAATATGCCCGACATGGATGGCATCGAAGTCTGCCGCGAAATCCGTGTGGTTTCGAATTTGCCGATCATTATGCTGACTGTGCGCAGCGCCGAAAAGGACAAAGTCCGCGCGCTCGATGCAGGCGCCGACGATTACGTCGTAAAGCCTTTCGGCATCGACGAATTGCTGGCTCGCATTCGAGCGGCCCTGAGGCGCGCGCCTGGCGAGGCCGTTGAGACCAGCGTGGTTACCAAAGAGATGCGCCTCGACTTCGATAACCGAACTATCTTCGTTCAGGGTAAATCCGTACATCTGACGCCCAAAGAATTCGAATTGCTTCGGGAATTGGTCACGAACGCAGGGAAGCCAGTCTCACACCGGCGCCTGCTGCAGGCTGTTTGGGGACCGGACTACGGAGAAGAAACCGAATCCCTGCGCGTGATGGTGAACCAGTTGCGGAAAAAGATCGAGCCAGACCCTGCGAATCCCCGCTTCATTCGCACCGAGCCTTGGATCGGCTATCGTTTTGTGCTGCCGCAGGAATCTGTGGTCAAGCAGCCTCGATGATTTTGTAAATCCACCCGTGGTCTTACTCGAGCACACGCTCGGCCGAGCCGCGAAAATACGCTCGGACTCCTACGGAAGTGTGTAGCGAAAATCAAGATAGACCATACTCAGGTGCGCGTTTTTCGGGCTTGTGGGAGAAAGAAACCACGGGTTCCGGGATAAATAAGAGTACTGCATGATGATCTGTACCTTGCCGAAGCTCTCATTCGACCAGAGAGTTGGGATTACGTCAGCCGAAGCTTCCTGAACCGTACGGTTATTGGTGTTCTCTGAACCAGGAAAACCAAAACCGACGCACGTGAAACCGGCGATGCCCGCGCAGGAGGCGCCTGGAGTGGTCGAAGGCAGTAAACCAAAGTTACGTCCGAAGTAGACGCCGCCATAATAGCTAGAGACCGAGAGCTTGGGGCTGGTTTGCCATTCCAGTCCACCGAGGCCGGCGCCAGAATGAACTCCAGAGAGCTGCCCGTTCGGCGTCACAATGACGTCCGGACCAAGCCCAATCGTGTAGCGGCCGCCGCCATCGCTCCAGAAAGAATCGCCGATCACCCGGAGGTTCTTGACCACTTCGAGATTCACATTGATGGAACCGGCGCCACCCACGATTGAGTATATGACGGCAGGCGGAGCCAGGGTATTGAACACTCTAAAAGTGCGTATCAACCCGGCAGCCTCAACGTGAAACAGGCGCCCGCCGGGATGAAAGTCATATGCCGTTTTTACAACGAAATCGGGGAGCAGATTGGGAACGGCCGTATTCGTTGCGCTGCTCGCCGTGCTTGTACTGCTGCTGCCGTTATCGAACTGAGCGGCAAATGATGAGGCAGGGAAAATCACCGAAGCAGGCACGAATTGCTGCGAGTTCTCAACTGACACGCCGATGGCCCAATCCTTGGTTGCGTGGTAGGTGAGCCGGAACTGTGGCTGCCGCGCCCAGATCAGGCCGGCCTGAAAGTTCGGATCCTCGTTCAGCGTGTAAAAGATGTCTCCAGTATTAGGCGAGAGACCCACTCGGTTGGGTTGCAGAAGTGACCATTCCTGCCCGCCGAGAAATTCCCACTTGGCGTGCTTCACATCGGCCCAATAGACGCGCAATCGCAAACTATCGCTGTTCGCCGTTATGTTCGCGTTGGGAGGCTGGAAGCCGAGAAAATCAGCTTCGACGTATCCGGTGATGGCTGTGGAAGGAGTCAGATCCGCATCGACTTTTAGAGACAGGCGCGAATACTGAGCGGAAATGTGCGTCTCGCTCAAGTGCCCTTGCGTCACCACATTGTTAAAGGGAACCGTTCCAAAGGAAGTCGCGATCCCACTCCCGAGGTTCTTTGTGCGGTAGAACACGGCGGCGTCGAGAAAGCCGCCAGGCGTAAATTGCGCCGCGCCGATCTTGAATGAAAGCGGCGACTGGGCTCCCTGCGGAGCTTGCTGCGGCGCTGTGCCTGGAGTTGGATCGGGTGTAGGGGCCGACGGCCCGGTGCTGGGGTCGTCGGGTTCGAGTGGCGTTGTCGATGAATTTGTTGGAGTGCTCGGATTCATACGTTTATCGTCATCGTTTGCGGCTAACGGACAGTTTGCGATCAACAGGATCGAAACGATCAATGAAATACCGAATGCGCACATGACCCCTCGCTTTCTATTTTTTGGAATTTGACGCGGTGCGAACTAACACTCTTGTACCCTGTGGGCTTTTACTCTGCGGGACTTGACAAAAAAGCCCGCGTAAAGGAGTGTGATGGCGGAGAAAGGACCGACCGAAATATCGTGTGCGAAAAATACAGCATTTTCCTTGTCGACGTGAAGGGACCATCTGCATCTAAAATTCGTTGTCAACGCGGATTTTGAGCACTAAGAAAACGCCATAGGAGGCTGACCTATGGAAACGAGCCGGCGAGATTTTCTGAAGGTGGCTACGCTTGGGGGCGCGGCGGTTACAGTCTTCGGTTTCGACCTCACACCTGCTTACGCTCAGCTTCGTGAACTAAAAATAGCGCGCGCCACGGAGACGCGGTCCACTTGTCCGTATTGCGCAGTAGGTTGCGGTGTCCTGATCTACACGATCGGCGACCGAGCCAAGAATGTCACGCCGCAGGTCATCCACGTCGAGGGCGATCCCGATCATCCGACCAATCGCGGGACATTATGTCCGAAGGGATCGTCGCTCGAGCAGGACATGCTGAATCCACGCCGTCTGACCAAACCGCAAGTCCGGCGCCCTGGCGGAACCGAGTGGGAAGACATTTCGTGGGACAAGGCGCTCGATGAGATTGCCCGGTGGACGAAGAAAACGCGCGACGCCACGTTCGTAGAGAAAGATGCGAGCGGCCGTATTGCGAACCGCTGCGAAGGTATTTCCTTTATCGGTGGGTGTACCGATACGAATGAATTCAATTACCTGGTCGTGAAGACGATGAGGAGCCTGGGCTTGGTCTATTTAGAAAACCAAGCCCGTGTTTGACACGGCCCCACGGTCTCAAGTTTGGGACCTACATTCGGACGCGGGGCGATGACCAACGGCTGGATCGACATCAAGAATACCGACATGATGTTGATCATGGGCGGGAATCCCGCTGAGAACCATCCCTGCGGATTCAAGTGGGCGATGGAGGCCAAGCGAAACCGCAACGCGAAACTAATCTCCGTCGATCCCCGATTCACGCGAACCTCGTCTACCGCCGATCTCTTCCTGCAAATTCGCGCCGGTTCAGACATTGCTTTCCTGGGCGCGCTGATCAATTACGCCATCGAAAACAACCGGATCGCAAGGGAGTATCTGGTCCACTACACGAATGCCGCCTTCATTGTGAAAGAGGGTTTCAAGCTGCCCGAGGATGGCCTCTACTCCGGATTTGATACGGCGACCGGACAGTACGACAAATCGACATGGAATTATGAGCAAGGCGGAGACGCAAGCGGCAGAACCGACCCAACAGCAGATGACGAGCACGCGCCCGCGGCGCATCCGGTTGCCGCAGCAACACCCCTGCTGCCGCCGAATGTCGCCTATGACCTGACGCTGCAGCATCCAAGATGCGTATTCCAACTCCTGAAGCGCCAGTATTCGCGCTACACGCCGGAAATGGTCGAGCGCATCACGGGCATTCCGAAGGCCTCTTTCCTGAAGGGCGCGGACCTCTTCACTTCCATCCGCAAGGATGGCGACACGAAGAAAGTTGCGACGATTATTTATGCTGTCGGTTGGACGCAACACACTTTCGGCACGCAAATCATACGTACGGCAGCGATGTTGCAGCTTCTGATGGGCAACATCGGGCGGGCCGGCGGGGGCGTCAACGCGCTGCGCGGGCACTCGAATATTCAAGGAGCAACGGACATGGCCGGGCTATACGATAGTCTGCCCGGCTACCTGAAGGCGCCTATTCCGACTGACACTGATCTAGCGACGTATCTAAGGCGCACCACGCCGACCTCATCGAAGCCCACGCCGTGGGATTCGATGAACTACTACTCAAACACTCCGAAATTCGTGGTCTCGTTCTTGAAATCGATGTATGGCGACGCGGCGAAAAAAGAGAACGAATTTTCCTTCCACTATCTGCCCAAAGTCGATCGGGATTATTCCTGGACCCACATCTGGGACGACATGTACAACGACAAAATCAAGGGCATGATGGCGTTCGGAATGAACGGTGTGATGATCGGGCCGGACACGAATAAAAACATCAATGCGCTGAAGAAGGCCGACTGGTTAGTCGTGGGTGAGATTTATCCAGACGAAACCAGCGAGTTCTGGAAGGCTCCTGGAATCAGCACGGACGAGCAGAAAAAAATCAATACGACGGTTTACCGACTTCCCTGCGCGGGTTTTGCCGAAAAAGACGGCAGCATGACGAACTCCGCGCGCTGGGCGACCTGGAAATATGCCGCTGTTCCACCGCCTGGTGATGCACGCCTCGATCAGGACATCCTCGCCCAAATCTTCGTGCGTGTTCGAGACCTTTACAAGAAAGAGGGTGGAAAATTCCCGGATCCGGTTTTGAATTTGAACTGGGCGTACGCGGATGCGGAGCACCCGCCGCTCTCCCAAGCGGCTATGGAAATCAACGGGAAAGCGCTGGCGGACCTGAAAGACGAACAGACGGGGCAAGTGATCAGGGCTGGGCAGCAATTGCCGGGTTTTGCCTGGCTGAAGGACGACGGGACGACTTCGTGCGGGAACTGGATTTACTCCGGGTCTTGGACCGAGGCAGGGCCGCAGATACAGCGCCGCGGCACAGACGATCCATCGGGCCTGGGGGTATACCCGAACTGGGCATGGTCGTGGCCTGCCAACCGCCGAGTGCTTTACAACCGCGCCTCCTGTGACCCCGCTGGTAAACCCTGGGACCCGGAGCGACTGCAGGTCTGGTGGAACGAGGCTTCGCAAAGATGGGTCGGCAATGATGTCCCCGACTTCAAACCCGACTCGCACCCGAAAGATCATATGGGGCCTTTCATCATGAACCCGGAGGGTGTAGGCCGGCTATTCGCGCCGATCGGAGTACTCGCAGACGGGCCCTTTCCGGAACACTACGAGCCCATCGAAAGCCCTACAAAGAATCTATTCCACCCGGAGCAGTCGAACAATCCGCTTGTCAAAAAGTTCCAGACTCCATACGACAAATTTGGCGATCCTGAACAGTACAGCATCGTTTGCACTACCTACCGGCTGACTGAGCAATATCACTACTGGACGAAAAACAACCCGATGAACGTGCAACTGATCCCGGAGCCCTTTGTGGAGATTCCCGTTGAATTGGCGGAGGAAAAAGGGATTCGCGCGACGGAAACGATCAAGGTGATCAGCGCGCGGGGAACGTACATCGCCAAAGCGTTCGTGACCCGCCGCCTGAAACCCATGATGATCGACGGCAAAAAGGTCTATCAGATTGGCTTGCCGATTCACCAGGGCTTCCGCGGCATTCAGGAAGATGCGGATCGAAACGCGCGCACTCCCGCCAATCTTCTGACGCCCGCCGTGGTCGACCCGAACGCGCATACTCCAGAATCCAAGGGCTTCCTCGTGAGGATCGAGAAGGCTTAGGAGCGAGCGATGAGCCAGGCGGCAACAGAAATCGTCAGGATCTCAGGGCACGCCGGCAGCGTTCCCGGCGCGGGACTCAATCGCGAGTTCCGGGTCTGCAAGCTCGTAGACACAACCACGTGTATCGGCTGCAAGGCTTGCGAAGTAGCCTGTCTGGAATGGAACGGATATACGTTCAGCGAAACTACATTCGACAACAGCTACCAGACGATGCCGGAAACGCAGTGGAACTATTGGAACCTGATCAAGTTCAACGAGCACGAGCGCGAGGACGGCACTGTGCAGTTGCTGATGCGCAAGGATCAGTGCATGCACTGCGAGGAGCCGGGATGCCTGATCGCTTGCCCAGCCGACGGCGCCATCGTGCAGTACGCGAACGGCATTGTCGATTTTCAGGAAGCCAATTGCATCGGTTGCGGCTATTGCATGACGGGCTGTCCCTTCAATATTCCAAAATTCAGCCCAACCGCGCGGAAGGTCTTCAAATGCACGCTGTGCAATGACCGCGTTTCCCAGGGGCTCGAGCCTGCTTGCATCAAGGCATGTCCCACAGGGTGCCTGCATTTCGGGACGAAAATAGAGATGAAGCAGCTAGCCGACACTCGCGCGCAGCAGCTTCGTGAGTATTCTGGATTTCCCGATGCGGGAGTTTACGATCCGCCCGGCGTCGGCGGTACACACGTCATTTACGTGCTTCATGACGCCAAGAATCCCGAACTTTACGGGGGTCTGCCGAAGAATCCCCATGTTCCCCTTTCTGTGCGTTTGTGGAAGGGACCCCTGAAGTGGATTGGGAATCTGGCCATGCTTGGCGGCGTGGTAGGTCTCGCATGGCACTACATGCGGTTTGGCCCCAAGAAAGAAGAAGAGATCGAACCGGATAGTGGGGGCCGTCCATGAGCCTCAGCACGAGCGGTGCAGTACCCTACAGGGCCGGCAACGAGATGGTTGCGCGCTACACCCTTGCCGAGCGTATCAATCATTGGATCGGAGCGGCCGCTTATGTTTACGCGCTCATCACGGGGTTAGCGTTCTGGTCTCCTTATTTCTACTGGCTGGCTGCCGTTGTCGGCGGGGGCCCAGTGGCTCGGTTCTGGCACCCTTGGCTGGGCGTCGTTTTCGCGCTATCCCTCTTCTGGACGTTCAAGGAGTGGCATGGCGACATGCGAATTGACGAAGCAGACCGCGCCTGGGCCAGGGCGATTCCGCATTACATCCGGAACGAAGACGAAAAACTGCCTTCAACCGGGCGCTTCAATTACGGACAGAAGCTTTTCTTCTGGGGAATCTTTTACAGCGTAATCCTGTTGCTGCTCACCGGAGTCGTTCTCTGGTACACGGAAGCGCTGCCTTGGAGCCTCAGGTACGTACGCTACGCGGCTATCCTGATCCACGCGAGCGTCGCGCTGATCACTGTTGGGCTCTTTCTCATTCACGTGTACATGAGCGCGATTTTAGAAGAGGGTAGCCTGGCTTCCATGATTCATGGAAAAGTAACCCGCGCCTGGGCCTGGACGTTCCATCGCACGTGGTATGAAAAAGTCGGTGCCGGCGTAAAGTCACCGTGAGTCCTCGCGAGTGGGACCGGCATATCCACCGCGCGAATGAATTAGCTTCGGCGTACCCGTTTGCCTCCGAAGGCCTGCGCTTCTATGAGTGCCTGGCTCGATTCCAGAAATCGCTTTACGCGGAAATCAAATCAGAATGCGGAAACGATAAGCGGAAACGCCGCGCCGGCACGCTGCGGGACGAATTCGATGCTTTTATCCTTTTGCCGCGATTTGCTGCTTTCGTTTCCGCGCTCGAAGAAATTGCGCCGCCTCCGCTGGCGCGCTCGGCACATGAATTGCGCTCTTGCGGCTCCGGCCGTTGGCAGGGGATTCTTCAGGAGTTTTGGGAGCGCGACTCGGCTGGCGCTGATCTGCAACCGGCGGAAGAGCTCGTCTCATGGCTTTTCCTCCAACCATATGCCGAATATCTCGCGGACCACAGCGAATGGAGCCCACGCGAGGGCACAGCATCGACGTGCGCCTTTTGCGGCAGCAAACCGCAGGTGGGCGCGTTGCGTCCCGAAGGCGATGGCGGAAAGCGCTCTTTGATCTGTTCGCTATGCGCGGCGGAATGGGATTACGGCCGAATTGCCTGCGCCGCATGTGGCGAAGACGATCCGCACAAGCTGGCCGTATACTCCGCAAAAGAATTCGACTCTATGCGCGTGGAAGCCTGCGAGACCTGCCGGCGCTACATTAAAACTGCGGATTTAACCAAAAATGGGCGCGCCGTGCCCGTCGTGGATGAATTGGCCATCATTCCCCTCGACCTCTGGGCCGTCGAGCACGGCTACCACAAGATTCACCCCAACCTGCTGGGAATCTAGCTCGCCCTGACACCATTCTAGTGGCGCGCGCCGCGCTTTATAATTACTGTGTGCGAGGCTTTCAAGTTAAGAACGTCGATGCCATTCGATCTAGCAGAATTGTTGCTGTCATCAATACGAGCCAGCTGCGAGTAAAGGCTTTCCAGATCATTTTCTCTGAAGACGGAAGTTTCTTTATTAACTTTCCTTATTTTCGGCACCGCATCGGGCTTCTTTGTGCATCAGCCTTACCAGCTGGTGGGAAGCGACAAACTGATATAAACCTCGAGCAGGGCGGCAAAGTCGCGTCGCATCTCGTGAAGTATTCACATCAGCCTGACGGACGGGCGCACTTTTCTCAAACCGGAAAGATCATCACAGCCGTCAAGCGGCAGTCGATCCCTCTTGATGCTCAGAACGGCCACATCTTCACGCTACAGATTCAGGGACTCGCGGCTTTTGAGCCTGCTGATCCGGTGAAAGATGCGACCACTTCTCTTAAGCGTGCTGTGATTGAATTCACGATGGAGCCACCCGACAGTGTGAAGTTCGTTGGTCGATGGCTTGACGTGAATAAAATTCGCTGCAGCAGTCCGGTACCAAGCATCGGTCCTATAGTCCTTACGCAGGACCCGGGTGGCGCCTGGACTAATTCAATCTTTGTTGCAAACCCTCACCCCAATACACGGCATGTCCTTGCCATCAGTTGCATTCCATTTCATAAGCTTGGTACAGAACCAGAGATGCTCATGTTTGACGGCGGTTTTGATGCACTCGAAGCAATGACGGATCCAACGAAAGAAGGCGGGTTCCAGGCGTTTATTTACCCTGTATCAGAAGCCGACAACATTCGACAAAGGCTTGGCAGCGTGGATTACGTTCAGAAATCTTAGAGTCACCGCCTGAGTCGCCCTTTACCCCGGCCGCGTACGACGTTCTCCGACACGACACACGGAGCAGTAAGCGCCCACAGTTCGCGCCCGTGCTCGCCGATAATCGATAGAAGCTCGCTTCCGAGAGGTCACCGAAAATGAGAAAACTGCTGGTGCGCGGAGGGCTTTCGTTGTTTGGGGTAGTAGTGACGCTGGCCTGGTTCACCTACGGCCCGAAGGGCAAGACCGTCGTGTCATCCGACCACATCCCGGCAAAGATCGGTATCGGGGGCCAAACGCTGAAGATTGAGGCGGAAAACAGTTCCGCCGCAACCATGCGCGTATCGTTTGAGGACTTGAGTAAACCGACCGGCGAGCAACGATTAATGGAAAGCTGGGAGAAAATTCCGGCCGGCACACGTTCCTGGAGCATCGATTTGCCCCCAGGCGTGGGCGGATATATAGAGCTTGGAGCCGATCATCCAAACGCAGGGGATACCCTCACGATGCGCGTCCGCATGAACGGCAGATTGCTGGACGAGCAAACGGAAAAGCTGGACGGCCCCCTTGAGCCAAACACGGCTTTCTTTGTGCAAGATCATTTCGACGACTATTCCGACCCGGCACAACAATCAGAGCGATAGTCCCGCCAACGACGCGGCCTAATCGCAGACTCCATTCATTGAATCGTGAGCGGCCTGAGACATAGGTAACACATCGTACCGGACACATGGGTGACACTTCCTCCTGTTTTTTGGGAGGGAGTGATGCCGTGGAAGGAGTGTTCGGTGATGCATGAAAGGCTGCAGTTCG
>Ga0307479_10006487_pt1 | contig 10751 bp, 8 predicted proteins | sample atmos_gasesECM4C_FD_203743 | JGI IMG/M metagenome (GOLD analysis project Ga0307479, IMG submission 203743) | Hardwood forest soil microbial communities from Morgan-Monroe State Forest, Indiana, United States - atmos_gasesECM4C_515 | ecosystem: Environmental > Terrestrial > Soil > Temperate...
CCATCCACGTGTGCGGAGCGATATCGGGAGGATGGGGCCGGCTATCCAGCCAGAACGTGCGGTTCTGTTCGTAGGTGCTGATGTATTGCTTGATGGCAATGACGCGCTGCGATTTGGGATCCCGCTCCTCCCAGATGTGCAAGTTTAGCGGCCCGCGGTAGATGTAGGGCGCGACATGGACCTGGCATTCGTGCTCCGGAACAGCGAGGCGGGACGCATCCCAGGCCAGGGCCCACTGGCGCGCGCCGTCCGTGATGGGGAGTCCGAGATAATTCACCAACTCCGGACCCTGGCCGCGTTCGAGCCCGTCTTCGTGGAACAGCGGCGCCCAGTTGCCGGACAGGTCCACTCCCGGCGAAGCATTGAACGATCCCGCGAATTGCGCACGCAATGGAACAGCCGTCAGCGCTAATGAGACCAGGAACAGAGCCGTCTTCATAGGCAGAGCCGCCTTTATTCTACACCGCTCGCCAAGCCTGGCGGGTCCCCGGGCGGCGCCCCACAATGTACTCTGGAGAAAAGGCCAAATCTGTGACGCCTCCTAAACCTAAAAAGACGAGAACCCAGCAATTTCGCGGCGCACTACCGCTTTTGCTGGAATTGGTCCGCTCGCGCCGCGGCCTGTTGTTTTTGGGAATGCTGCTGATGGTTGTGAACCGGGCTGCGGGCCTGGTAACGCCGACATCCGTCAAGTTCCTGGTGGATGATGTACTTGGCAAGCACCGGGTGGAACTGCTGACGCCGTTAGTCCTGGCGGTCTTCGGCGCCACCGTGATTCAGGGCGTGACCTCATTCACTCTTACGCAACTGCTTTCCAAGGAAGGCCAACGGCTGATCGCCGAACTGCGCCGCCGCGTGCAGGAGCATGTGGGCCGGCTGCCAGTAGCCTACTACGACGCCAATAAGAGCGGCATGCTGGTGACGCGCATTATGAACGACGTGGAGGGGGTGCGCAACCTGATCGGCACGGGCCTGGTGGAATTCGTGGGCGGCGTGCTGACGGCGCTGTTTTCGCTGATCTTCCTGCTCCGCATCAGCGTCTTGATGACGGCTTCGGCGCTGCTGTTCATCGCCATCTTCAGCGTGATCCTCAATCGCGCATTCGGCCACATTCGGCCGATCTTCCGCGAGCGAGCCAAGATCAACTCCGAAGTGGCGGGCCGGCTCACCGAATCCCTGGCGGGCGTGCGCGTGGTGAAGGGTTATCACGCCGAAGCGCAGGAAGCGCGGGTATTTGCGGGAGGCGTGCAAAGGCTGCTTGACAACGTCATGAAGTCGCTTACGGCAATGTCGTTGATGAGCCTTTCAGCCACGGTCCTGATGGGCTGTGTCTGGGGGGCCATCATGTTCCTGGGAGCGCGTCAGATCTTCGCCGGCACGATGACGCTAGGCGGCATGATGAGCTTCACAGCGTTCTTGGCCTTTCTCGTCGCGCCGACGTTTCAGGTGGTCGGCATTGGCACGCAGATCACCGAGGCGCTGGCTGGACTCGACCGCACGCAGGAAGTTCTGCGCGAGAACCCCGAGGACGAAGAGCCGCGGCGTACGGGCCACATAGGTCCGGTCCAGGGGTATATCTCTTTCGAGAATGTGCACTTCGCCTATGACTCCGAAAAACCGGTGCTCCATGATGTCAGCTTCGATGCGCGGCCGGGGACGGCCACAGCTCTGGTAGGGCCTTCGGGTTCAGGAAAATCGACCGTTATCAGCCTGATTGCGGCTTTCCATGAGCCATCGGAGGGAAAGGTGCTGGTGGACGGAGTGGACCTGACCACGGTGCGCCTGGATTCCTACCGGACGCAGCTTGGCGTGGTGCTTCAGGATACCTTCCTGTTTGACGGAACGATTCGCGAGAACGTGGCGTTCGCGCGGCCCGAGGCAACGGAGGCGGAGATCATGGACGCCTGCCGGATCGCGCACGTGCACGAATTCGCCGAAAAGTTCCCTTCGAAATACGACACGATTGTGGGAGAGCGCGGCGTGCGCCTGTCCGGCGGGCAGCGGCAGCGCGTCTCAATCGCGCGGGCCATCCTGGCCAACCCGCGCATCTTGATTCTGGACGAGGCGACCTCAAGCCTCGACTCCGAATCCGAACAGGCGATCCAGGCCGGGCTGGCCTACCTGATGGAGGGCCGCACGACATTCGTGATCGCGCACCGGCTATCCACTATCCGGCGTGCCGAGCAGATCCTGGTGGTGGAGGAAGGCCGCATTCGCGAGCGGGGCACGCACGAATCGCTATATGCGCTGGGCGGCCGGTATTACGACCTCTATACGCGCCAGCACGGGTTGGATGCGAACCTCTTCCTCGCCCCCGGAGAAGGCGACCAGGTGCCTGACGGACAACAAGGCCCGCAGCGGTTGCGGGGACCGGCGGCGCCCTCAGCGGCTTCCTTTTTGAGCGGAGGCGTGGCGTAAAACTGGTAGCGTCGGCGGTCTTTCCCGCCGGTGTCGGGGCTCACTCGCGCTCTGTTCTCTTAGTGACTGAAGCCGCAATGATTTCGTGGGCGTCTTTCGCGAGCGCGCGCACGCGGGGATCTGTTGTGTGGCCGCAGCTTAGATCAGGTGTTGTCTGGCCGCCAAACTCGATTGTGAGCGTTGTACCAAAAGAGGCACTCTTCAAGCAGTGCTGGGTTGGAAGCGAAGAGAGCGGCCATGCGGCCTCCAAATCGGAGTAAAGACGCTGGGCGAGCGTGGACGGAACGGTCCTCGCTGAAGCCTCAGGCGGTTCGTCTGTTCTAGCATGCGGACCGTGGCGCACCACGGTGGACTGTGCCCTGCCCGATGGCTCTACCACGATTCGAAGGCCGTTGGTGTTGGTCGAGCCGGAGTCCACGATGGCAGCAAATCCTCGATCTCGCGGCTGTTGTCCGAATCCGGCGACTGCCAGGGTCAATACCGTTACAGCGAGCTGCGGAAAAGGCGCTATCTTCATGACACCTGTCTACTATTGTCACGCCGTCCAACCCTACCGGGCGCTGCAGGGTGTGGGATTCCATCCATGGGAATCAACCTGCTTCTTGAAGTGCGTACTGGTGATGAACGGCACGTTCAGATACGCGGGATCTTCGACGATAGTCTTTACGATCAACCATGAGTCCCCGTTCGCCTCGTTGACCCTGTCGTAATATTCCGTCACCAGCGCGTTGGCGCTATAGGGCACGCCGTTCTTGCGAAGGTAGCCGGGTTTGAATCGAGTGGTTGTTACTTTCAAACCAGCGCCTGGAATGGGACCGCGCGCGCCAGAAACAACCTCCCAGTTCGCGATCGACGCGCCCTGCCAATCTCCCCCGGAACCGGCCGCGGCCGCTCTGAAGTGGAACAGCCGTGTTTGTGTTCCGGCATCCGTCTCGATCTTGAGGTTAGAGTCATCCTGCCAGGTGATGTGCAGCCTGCCGGGAATGCGCATCAAGGCCGGCGCTCCATAAGCTTTGCACTGGTCGCCGGCGGCTTCGTCCTTGGCCGGATCCCAGGCATCGGCTACATTGCGGCCCTCGGCATTCAGTGGGACGCTTGTGTAATCGCCTTTCTTAGGTGTCACCATGCGATACAGCCAGTCTTCAGTGACAACCGACACCCAGTAACCTGTGAGATCCACCGGAGCCATGGCCTTCGGTGTGGGCGGCTGTGCTTCGAGGCTGGCCAGGGAGAGTAAAAGGAGAATTGCGAATCGCTTCATGCGTCCCTACTTCTTCGCGGCGAGGCCCTTATAAATCGCTTCCACAAACGTCTCTCCAGAGCCGAAGCCCGTCTTCGCGCCATAACGCCCATCATAGTCTTTGGTGAGTCCGGCGGCCTTTACCTGTTCCAAAGTCATTCCCTTCTTGATAGCGGCCTGAACCCGGTCGCGAATAATGGTCACCATGTCCCGGTACTCCAACAAGTCTGGTTGGTCGCAGATGTGCCCGTGGCCCGGAATGATATAAGTTCCGCCTTCGTCCTGCAAACCGGGAACCGCGATTTCCATGATGTTGTTCAGGGCGCCAACTTCGCCTTGGATGCTGCCGCCCCGCTCGAGGTCGATAAATGGAAAGCTTGTGGTCACGAAGATATCGCCGGTCACCACCACGTCGGAGCGCCGGAATACGACCAGGCTGTCACCATCGGTATGCGCTGCCGGTTGATGGATAATCTCGACCGGCTCGCCATTGAAGAAGAGCTGTTTGCGGCCCGAAAGAAAGGTTTCCGTGGGCCAATCGCCGAAAGGCACGGACGCCTGAACGCCGGTGGGCGCGCTCATGCGCTTCAGCACATTATCCTGTGCGTAGACCTGCGCGCCGACGCCGGCATCGGTCAGGTTGCCGGTGACATTGGCGCCCACATAAGTGAGGCCCGCCCTGCGAATCGAATCGTTACCGCCGGTGTGGTCGGGGTGCACGTGCGTATTGATGACGTACTGGATCGGTTTGTCGGATAACTTGCGGATCGCAGCCAAAACCCTGGCGCTCATGGCCGCCACTCCGGTATCAACGACAAGCACACCTTGGTCGCCAATCTGTACGGCGATGTTGCCGCCGGCCCCGGTGATCAGATAGACATTGCCCTGAACTTTGAGGGTTTCGACCTCTGACGCGGCTGGCGCCGCCGTCTGGGCGAAAGTTATACCCGGCAAACTTGCGAGGAAAATCGTAGCGGTCCTGATTCTCACTTCGTACCCGCCTTTTTCAACTGTGCCTGGTATTCGGGGTAAGATGTCACGGCACCGCCCAACGCCGCTTCCACCGGAATCTTGTACAGATCGGCGAATTCGTGGAGGAATGGATTCTCGCCAGGAAGGTAATGCGGCACTGTTCCGCGTGGCCGCTCGATCTCTACGACCGGCTCGCACGGATACAGCCAGGTCTGGCCGTTCTGAAGCCTCAGAACCAGGTCCTGCGACTTGATGAGCGGCTCGGTCAGCGTGATCGGATCGGTCAAGATGGAGACGTGAGTCAGGTGATCGCCATGCCGGATGAAGTGTTCGGTCAAGGTTGCCTGGTCGGTATGGCGCAGGCCGTTGCGCCGGATCCAGCCCCACTTGAGATGAGTCGTATACACGGTAAGGATGTTGCCTTCCCACTTGCCGGTTGAAAACCCCATCCAGGTGTGCGGTGCGGCCTCCGAAGGATGCGGGCGGTTATCCATCCAAATGGTGCGGGTTTGCTGGTAGTTGTCAATGTATTGCTTGATGGCGATAAGCTTTTGCGAAACCTGGTCGCGCTCTTCCCAGATCCGCAGGTTATAGGGCCCGCGATAGATGTAGGAAACGATGTGGACTTCGCACTGATGTTCGGGGATTGTGAATCGGGAGGCATCCCAGGCCAGCCCATACATGCGGGCGCCATCGGTGATAGGGAGTCCGAGATAATTGACCAGTTCGGGACCAGGGCCGCGCTCATGCGCGTCCTCATGAAACACGGGCCCCCAATTGCCGGCCAGGTCCACACCGGGTCCGATGGGGTTATAGCCGCCAGGGCCCTGCGCTAGAGCGCATCCCAATGGCACAAGCAGGACTAAACCTGCGATTGACGCTTTCATTCGTCCTCCCGGTCAAGATCTGGTGTATATCAAATGAGCAGGCCGGATTGCAAATCTGCGTTGTGTGGGGCGGGATGTGATCCTGGATGTGATCCCGCGCGGCGGTTGAAAAACCGCGGCTGGACCGGATGAAATCCGGTGCGCAGGCTGAAAGCCTGCCCCACAAAAGCGCCTTACTTATGCGCAGCCTGGTAATGCGCCGCCAGCAGATCACCACCCCAGTCATTAGTAAAGTCGCGCCAGACACTGTGGATGTGGTTGCCGTTGTCCTGTGTCTTGTCGAATTCGATGAGGAAAGTGGGGGTCTGAATCCGGTAATAATTCGGCTCGCCGTGTTTCATTCCGCCGGCCCAGGCGAAGTACAGGTTCGCTTGCATTTTCCGGAACTGGTCCAGACGCATGTCGGCGATCGGCGCGGGAAAGTTGGAAGCATACTCTGCCACCAACTGCCCTAATACCTCTTTTTGCTTCGAACTCATTTTGGAAACCGGCAGCCCGCTCGGCTGGCCGTTCAGAGCAGCCTTGCGCGATTCCGCCGTGATGATCTCCTTTGGCGCGGTCTTGTCGAACACGGCCAGGGCCCGTTGCTCGTCGGTTAATGACTGAACCAGGTCCAGCGCCAGATCTTCCTCACGCATCAAGGCGCGCAGACCGGCGCGCGGGCCGTTCTTGACTTCCGCGGGATTGGCGCCGAAAAAGCTGGGGCTCGAGGCTATATTGCCATCGACAATAGTGTAGTTGAGACTGACGTGATGACCTTCGAAGCGAAATCCCCACGTGCCGTGCTGCGAAGGTTCTCCGAAGATGGAGACATAGTATTTGTCGGCGTCGCGCTCCGGGCCTTTATCCAGCTCGAGGTCTTTCAGCACTTGTTCCAGGCTCATTACAGTATGGGCTTTGATGATTCCCTGAACCGAGAGTCCGGCGGATAGCAGCGCTTCGGCAAGGTGCTTCTGTTCGGAGTTCATCTCGCGGAGTGCGAGGCCCTTCCGCGGCACGGGGGTATAGTGAAAGTTCTGGCGTTCTTCGCTGTCAAAGCCGATCGTGGTCTGCGCCCGCTGCGCCGGCTTTAGAGCAGCCAGGTAAGCCTTCGCCGTGTCCACCATCAAGCTCGCGGTTTGCGTCCGCTCATACGCTGCCGTCAGGAGCCCAAGCGCGAAGATGATTAACACCAAGCGTTTCCAGTCCCGCATCCTGATCGCCTCCGTCCACCGAGGAGTATACCTCCCCAAGCTGGCCGAAGGGAATCGCGGCCAGCGCGGACTGGCGGCCGGCCGCTCAGGTTTCAAGGACAAGTGCTCCCTTATCGCCGGTAGACACGATCCCGGTAAATATCTCGCCGATCGCGATGAATGTCACGCTGTTCGGCGCGGAGCACTCGCTGGTCTCGAGCCAAGTCGGCGGCATCTCGTGACGCCGCAGCCGAGCGGCCGAGGCGAATGTCCTGGTTCAGTCGAACGCGGTCCCGGGTAATATCGGCGCGCATCGCGTTCTCGCGAGCATAATCGCTGTGAAGATCCCGGTAGTCGTGCCGCAGATCCCGGTTTCGATAGTATCCGCCATCCCAATCCCGCGCGAATATCGTTCCCGCCGCTCCCAGCGCGAGCCCTGCCGCCAAAAAAGAATGTGCGAAAGATTTCCAATAGCGCATCTTCCCTCCTCTGAAGGCTTCGATGGCCTTCACAATGAGGGACGCGTCGGCGGAGGCCGGCATTATTAAAGCTCGCGGAATGCGAGATTAAGAACACTCATTTTCTCTGGTAGAAGTGCGGCCTTACCCTCTGCCCACAAACGGCATTTTCGTGGCCATGACCGTCATGAACTGAACGTTGGCCTCCAGCGGCAGATTCGACATGTATAGCACGGCCTCCGCCACGTGGCGTATATCCATGCGCGGTTCCACGGCGCGAGTGCCATCCGCCTGAGGCACGCCCGCGGCCATCCGTTCCGTCATTTCGGTTGCAGCGTTGCCGATATCGATCTGGCCACAGGCGATATCGTACTTGCGCCCGTCGAGCGAAATGCACTTGGTAAGCCCGGTCATCGCGTGCTTGCTGGTAGTGTAGGGCGCGGAGTTAGGCCGCGGGGTGTGCGCCGAAATGGAACCGTTATTGATAATGCGCCCGCCGCGCGGCGTCTGGGCCTTCATGATTTTGATAGCCTCTTGCGCGCACAGAAAGGCGCCCGTCAAATTCGCCCCGATTACCTTGTTCCACTGCTCGAATGTGAGATCTTCCATGGGAATTCCAGGCGCACTGCTGCCGGCGTTATTAAAGAGCACATCCAGGCGCCCGTACGCCTCGCGGGTTCTGGCGAAAAGCGCTCGCACGGCCTCGGGATTGGCGACGTCGGTAGGCACGATCAGTAGCCTTTTATGCGGGCCGCCCGCGGCGGCCACCGTAGCTTCCAGCCTTTCAGCACGGCGGCCAGCCAACACCACCGCGTACCCCGCAGCGTGGAAAGCCAGGGTAACGGCACGGCCCACACCGCTGCCCGCTCCCGTTACCAGTGCAATTTTCACGTTATCGGTCATTTGTTTCGCCGTTGTCACCCCGATGACAGGCCAGGAGGCCTGTCCCACTCTTAGAACCGGTAATGCGCCCCGAACTGCACCACGCGCGAGCCATATTGACCGCCCACAACCAGGGCCATCATGCTTACTACACCGAAGGTGTTGTTGTTGATATTCTGATCGCCTGAGTAGAACGAAGGGTGGTTGAGCGTGTTGAATGCGTCCATCCGTATTTCCAGCGCCTGGAGCTCGTGGAGCTTCACCGTTTTGAGGAGGCTCATATCGAGGCCGAAAATGGAAGGACCGTCGAACAGGCGACGCTGTAGGACGCCCAGCATCCCCGCTCCTGGATTGAAAAAGACCTGCCCGCTAAACGGCGGGCTGCCGTCGTTGTTAACGCCAGTGCCATCAGCGTGATTGACGGCAGATTGTGAAATCATGTATGGGCCATTGCCGGTCATTTGAAATTTCACAGTGCCGCTCAGTTGCGCCATGGTGAGGCTGGTATCGGCAGTGTTGTAGTACGAGCGAGAGCCGCTGGAACGGTTCAAAGTGCCGCGGCCCGAGAGAATGGAAAAAGGCGCTCCGGAGTTCCAGCTCCACACTGCACTCAGGGTCCAGCCGCCAATCACCGGATTCAGCGGCCTGTAATGAAAGCGGTGGCCTGCGCCGAATGGCAGTTCGTAGAAAGCATCGGCCTTGACCATATGGGTCTGGTCGAAGTTGGCCCGGGAGCGTTCGATCGCCGGATTTTCCAGGTCCAGGAAATTCTGGAAGCGCGACTGGCTGTCGCCATCGGCATCGCTCAATACCTTAGAAAAAGTATAGTTCCACTCGAAGCTGAGGCCCGATTTCATGCGGTGGCGGATTGATAGTTGGAGTGAGTTGTAGCTGGAACTGGAATAGTTAGTCACCATGTCGGCGCCTAAAGCATAGGGATTTTGAAAGAAGTTAACCGATCCGTTCAGCCCGTTTATTTGATAGGTGGATGCCAGCTCGCCCACCTGTCCGGTCTGGATCAGATTTTGGACGGTGGGATCGGTCAGCAACCCGCCGAAACCCAGCTTTGGGAAGACGGTAAGCTGTTGGCTGCCAGGAATGCCGCGATTATACGCAGGATTAAAAACGCCACTGCGCGCCAGCGCCAGGAAGCCGTTGTTTTGCGCGCGGAGAAAATCGGCCAGGAAGCCGTTCTGCTGAATGACAACCTGGTTGAAATCGAAAGCCCGGTAACCGCCCACCATGTGATTGCCGACATAGCGCGCCTCAAACAAGGTGTGCTTGAATTCGTGCTGGATTCCGGCCGAATACTGCTGCACATAGGGCCGGTGGAGATTGGGGTCGACTAAACCCACGGTATTTAATGGATTGTTGGCATAATTAGCCGAGATTTGCAGAGGTACCTGGTAAACCGGCACGGGAATCGACGGCAGCGACGAAACGCGATACGGGAGCCCGGTAGCTTGCGAGAGCTGTTGCAGCCCGGAATTCGCCTCGACCATATTTTCCGGCGCGTAGATGGCTTGGTCGTTCACGTAACTGATGGAATAGGCCGCGCGAAAAGCCGTCTTCCCGTTGCCAAACATGTCCCAGGCGACGCCGACGCTCGGCGCGAACTCCTTGAAATCGCGGTTATACCAGGGCCGCCCTGCAGAAGCGCCCGCGAAATTCAATGTGGCGTTGGAGAGCAGCGTCTGAACCGCGCCGCCTTGGACTAGAGGAAGCAGCTCCAAGGAATTCACTTCGTCCACTACTCCCGGCAATTCGTAACGCAAACCTGCGGTGACCGAAAGCCGCGGCAGGGCCTTCCACTTATCCTGTATATAGAGGGCATAGTTATTCAGAATGAAGTGGCGCAAATAGGCTGCGTTGGGGACAAAGCCCGAAGTCCGGCTGGTTACGTTAACGGTCTGGCTGTAGCTATCGACGTAACCTCCCAGCGTTGCCAATAGCGCATTCGCCGTGGCAAGATCGTCCTGACTGACACCGGACAAGCTTCCCGTGGCTGCTAGAGCCGGCTGACCGATGCCCATCGCCAGCCCGTAGGTGGGTACGGTGCCGGAGGCGTCGTAGGAAGCCACTCGCACGTGCTGCATCCAGTACCCGAACTGAATGAAGTGCCGCCCGTGTTGCCATGAAGCATCGTCGGACAGGTTGTAGGTGTTGGTGCGCCGGCCCTGCGGCAGAAACTCATTCACCGGGTCGGAGAACAGCGTGCCCGTCAAAATGCCCGAGCCGAATTGCTGCGACGTGAAAAAGAATTCATAGGTCAGATTGAAGCCTCCGCGCACCTCGTTCGTTAGATTTGCCGAAGGGGTCCAACGCCAGGAAAGAGCGGTGAACGCGGAGTGAGTCGGGTTAGTCACTTTCGGTATCAACGAAAAGTCGTTTTCTGCGTCGGGCCGGTCGCTATTGTCGCGGTTCCAGGCGAAGGTACCGGAAACCGCCTGCTGTGTCGACAGGTTGTAATCGATCTTGCCGGTGACGTTGTCGCGCGTTTCGTTGTCGCGTTGGTTGAAGCGATAGCCGGCGGCGTTGCGCAGCAGCCCCGGCTTGCTGTCTCCCACGACGTAACTGTTGATCTGCGTTGGGATCTGGTTCAGCAGTTTCTGCATGATCGGGTCGACGGCGTTGAGGCCGCGCAGCGTCAGCAGGTTGACCTTGTGCACTGTGCCCGCTGCGTCCTGGTAAGTGAAGATCCCGTTGCGGGCGTCGGGCGTCA
>Ga0307479_10006488_pt1 | contig 10751 bp, 15 predicted proteins | sample atmos_gasesECM4C_FD_203743 | JGI IMG/M metagenome (GOLD analysis project Ga0307479, IMG submission 203743) | Hardwood forest soil microbial communities from Morgan-Monroe State Forest, Indiana, United States - atmos_gasesECM4C_515 | ecosystem: Environmental > Terrestrial > Soil > Temperate...
CACGTGCAGCCCTCGCTTTCGGTTTTGATCGACTACATCTTGAGGAAATCGTTTCCTTTACCACGGCAAACAATGTTCGGTCTCGTCAGGTGATGGAGAGAATTGGCATGACCTACGACTCAGGAGGAGATTTCGACCATCCGAAACTGCCCGAGCTTCACCCTCTGAGAAGACACGTCCTGTACCGGAAGGTAAGAACAGTATGAGTACTCCGGCTTGTTCCCGCGCTGGGAACAGGCAAGTTTCGAGAATTCAGATTCCAGGAAATTGACCCGCTACCACTTGTTTGATCGTGCGCCCGATAGCAAATCCGGGCGGTTCCGCCGCGTTTTCTCGAGCGCCCTGTCTAGGCGCCAGCGGCGAATTTCCTCATGATTGCCGCCGAGCAAAATTTCGGGCACTGGCCAGCCGCGGAATTCCGCGGGGCGCGTGTAGTGGGGGAAGTCGAGAAGAAGGTGACTGGTGACTGGCTTTCCCCGAGTGGAGTCGAAGGGTGATTGGTGACTGGTGGGGGGCACTACTTCGTCGGCGCAATGTTCGATGGCGCTAAAGGATTCGTTGACGGAGGAAGCTTCGTTGCCGAGCGCGCCGGGAAGCAGGCGCGTGACGACATCTATAATGAGAGCGGCACCCAGTTCGCCGCCTGAGAGCACGAAATCGCCGATCGAGATTTCATCGGTCGCCAGATGCTCGGCCACGCGCTCGTCGACGCCTTCGTAGCGCCCGCACAGCAGAATGATTCGATTGAGTTGCGCAAACCGGCGCGCCGTATCCTGACGAAATAGTTTCCCGGAAGCGGAAAGAAGAACAATCCCTGTTTCGTTCGAGCCGAGGTTTTCAACGGCACGCGATTTCGTTGCATCATGTAGGGGCACGGCATGCCGTTCACGGCGAACGTTCTCGGTGAACCGCGGCCCTGCGACCTCCGCATCTGCGCTGCCTTCATCGTGCTCTCCGTGTTCTCCACGGTGAACTCGTTCATCCAGCAGCGATCCCACGGCCTCGAACAGCGGCTCCGGTTTCAGAACCATGCCTTCGCCGCCGCCGAACGGGCGGTCGTCCACGGTGCGATGGCGGTCGTGCGCATATGCGCGCAAGTCGTGCACGCGCACGTCCACTAAATGCGCTTCGCGCGCCCGGCGCACGATTCCGTAATCGAGCGGACCACTAAAAAAGTCCGGAAAAATGGTTACGATGTCGAACTGCATGGCTGGCACAGTGTACCGCAGCCGAACTCAGCCGCGATTCAATTCCCGCAATCCATCGGGTAGCGCAACGTCGATGCGTTTGGCTTTCAAGTCAATGCCAACGCAGAACTCCGCGGCCAGTGGCACCAACACTTCACCCTCACTCGTATCGACGGCCAGCAGCGGGACGCCGCCGGGGAATTCGACGTCACGAACCGCCCCTAACGCCGACGCGGCGCCTACTTCCCAGACTTCGCATCCGATTAGCTCGCCGACGTAGTAATTCCCGGGACCGAGCTTGGCGCGCTGTTCGAGCGGTATCTGCACTTCGCATCCGCGCAAGCGATCCGCGGCTTCCACATTTTCGACGCCCTCAAAATGAAAGACGGCTCGTCCGCCGCGGCTGGTCGAAAGCCAGCATCGCTGAACCTTCGTGCGGCGGGGTGCGCCGCGACCATCCGCGAGCCACACTTCGCGCAGATTCGGCAAACGTTCGGGGAAATCAGTCAGGATTTCCGCAGCCACTTCGCCGCGGAGCCCGCGCGGGCGCAGAATTCTCGCCAGGGTAACTCCGATAAAAGTTTCCGCGGGCACTCTATTCGAGGATTTCGAGTGTAAGGCGCTTCCTAAGTTTCATTCCCGCTGCACCGAGGATGGTGCGCATGGATTTTGCCGTGCGTCCCTGCCGGCCGATTACCTTGCCGAGATCCTCGGGATGTACGCGCAATTCAAGAACAGTTACTTGCTCGCCTTCAACCGCGCGTACCTGAACTAGTTCGGGATGATCCACTAGCGCCTTCGCAATCGCTTCTACAAGGTCTTTCATGGGGCCCTCCGCCACTCGCATTCGGGGGTTTAGCTCGAATTTTCACGTGTACGGATCCCGTGGGCCAGCGGGATCTCCCCGAGCTGGCGCGCCTCCCTCAAGCGCGAGCTCAGGCGATTTTTTGGGCGTGCAGGAAGCTTCGGACCGTGTCGCTAGGTTGGGCGCCGCATCCAAGCCAATACTTGATGCGGTCGGCATCCAGCTTGATTTCCGCTGGGTTCTTCAGAGGGTCGTACGTTCCTACGACCTCGACAGTCCTGCCGTTGCGGGGTTTGCGTTTATCCAATACCACAACGCGGTAAAACGGGTGCTTTTTCTTCCCGATCCTAGCCAGACGAATTGCCAGCACGAAGACTTCCTCCTGTCGGAGATTATAGCTGGTTCCGCCCGTTTGCGATACCCCGCATCCATTGGTAGCCCTTTCTCAACCCAGTATCAACAGATGCGATACTACGGCGAGGGGTTTCTTCCGGCCCAACGTGACAGGAACGCCTTTGCATCTATCAGCTTGAATCCACCCGGGCCAGGAGTGATAGAATTTCCGCGCGCCGCGTGCTTAAGGGAACGGCGCTCATACATATGTATGGATATGCGCCTGAATGCCGAAGGCATATCCTGCGATGAGGAGGTCGTTTATGAATCGAAAATGGAAAGCAGCATTTTGTTTCTGGATAGCGGGCTTGCTGTTGGCACTCGCAAGCCCGGCCATGGCCCAGACGCCAAGCAAGGCGCCGTCGAAAGCGCCTGCAGCTAAATCCAGCGCGAAAGCGAAACTTTTGGACCTGAATTCCGCGACCAAGGAAGAGTTGCAGGCCCTCCCGGGGGTCGGCGACGCGTACTCTCAGAAAATACTCGACGGGCGTCCTTACAAGATGAAGACCGACCTCGTGCGCAAGAAGATCCTTCCTCAAGCGACTTACGACAAGATCGCGGGCATGGTGATTGCAAAACAGTCGACGGCGGCGCCCGCGACAAAAGCACCGGCCTCCAAGGCGCCCCCGAAAGGCGGGCTGCTCTGAGAATCGCTTGTCGCGATTATTCTGAGGCGGGCAAGGTACGCCGGGCGACCCGAACCGATGTCTCCGACTGCGCTCTAAAGCCGCGACGAGGGCTACGATGCGCCGCTGAGTTTTCCCAGGCCCTTGAGACGGCCCTTGGCGGCGAGCGCGCCGTATTGTTTCATCATCTGGCGCATTTGCAGATACTGCTTCAGCACCTGATTCACTTCCTGCACCGAAGTGCCGCTGCCGCGTGCGATTCGTTTGCGCCGTTTGCCGTCAATCACGCTGTGATCGTTGCGCTCGGAGGCCGTCATCGAATTGACGATGGCCTCAATGCGTTTCAAGCGCGATTCGTCGACCTGCACATCCTTCGGTACATTCGCCAGCGGGCCAATTTTCGGCAGCATGCCGAGCACTTGCTCGAGCGGCCCCATTTTACGAATTTGGCGCAACTGGTCGCGGAAATCTTCGAGCGTGAACTCGCTGCGGCGCAGCTTGCGCTCCAGCTCGGCGGCCTGTTTCAAGTCCACGGTCTGCTCGGCGCGCTCGATCAGTGAGAGCACATCGCCCATGCCGAGGACGCGTGAAACGATGCGCTCCGGATAAAAAGCGTCGAGCGCGTCGTATTTTTCACCCGTGCCCACGAACTTCACCGGCGCGCCCGTCACTTTGCCGATGGAAAGCGCTGCGCCGCCGCGCGCATCGCCGTCCAACTTCGTTAGCACGACGCCCGTGAGGCCCAGCCTCCTGTGAAACTCCCCTGCCGAGCGGACTGCGTCTTGTCCGATCATCGCGTCTGCTACAAACAGAATTTCCGCGGGCGAGAGCTCGCGCTTTAGCATGCCCAGCTCTTCCATCAGCGTGTCATCAATATGCAGGCGACCGGCAGTGTCCACCAAGATCACGTCGTGCGCGGAGAGTTTCGCCTCGCGGATCGCGCCGCGCGCGATTTCGAGCGGCTTGTCGGTGCCCGCACCAGGCCAGCACGGTGCGTTGACCGCTTTGGCCACCTGTGCGAGTTGCTCGCGCGCGGCGGGGCGATAGACGTCGGTGGAAACCACGAGCGGCCGGTGACCATGAGCGGCAAGCCATTTCGACAGCTTGCCCGTGGTTGTCGTCTTTCCGGAACCCTGCAGCCCAACGATCAGCCAGACCGACGGCGGGCGGGAAGAGAACAGCGGCTTGGCATGCTTGCCGAGCAGCAGCGCCAGCTCATCCCGCACGATCTTAATGACCTGCTGATCGGGTGAGAGTTGGAGGAGCACCTCGGACCCTAGCGCCTTCTCGCGAATGTGCTCCAGCAACTCGTCGGTCACGCCAACGTTGACGTCGCCCTCAAGAAGGGCCTCGCGAATCCCCGCCAGCGCCTCGTCGACGTGTTCCTGGGTGAGCTTTCCCTGCCCACGCAGATTCTTGAAGACTCGCTGCAGTTTGTCTGTCAGATTCTCAAACATCTGGTTGCGTCCTTACTAGCTGAGTTGCCAGATTTTGAATCTTACCCGCGTTCCATTCTAGCAGGACGCCCAATGGTCTGCCGGGGGAGTTACGCAGCAGTGAATTGAAGATTCGCCTTGCCTAGCGCACAAATGCCGTTGCGTTTTCAACGCTTAACCCAAACCAAAATGGTGCGACGGCGTTTCTGGAAACGTTATTCCGAGGTCCAAATCGATGGAGAAGCTCGGGTTTGATAATCGAAGTCCATAGGGCGTAGCACTTCGCGGTCGGATGCAACCCGTCTGCCACGAAGAGATCGCGCGGAGGTTTATCTTGCCCATAAAACATGGGCGTTGCCACGTCAAGGTACTGCACACGGTCCTGTGTCTTGACGAAATCCTGGATCAACTTGTTTGCCGCCTTCATTTTCGGCCACTCGTTCCACCTCAAATAGGAAGGCTTGATGGACATAATGTAGATCCAGGTTTCCGGCAGCTCCGAATGGACGATTCTGACAAATTCCCGGGCGTCGTTCGCTACCATTTCCGGCGTCTTGGGCGATCCAGCCGCCAAGTCATTGTCCCCCTCATACGCCACTACCGCCCTTGGGTGGTAGGCCATGACGATTCTTTTCGCGTACCGGTTCAGGTCGGAATATTGGGAACCACCGAAACCGCGATTTATCACGTCGAGCGGCTTCATTTCCTCTAGGAGCGTGCTCCACAGGCGTATGCTTGAGGCGCCCGCGAAGACAATGCCGCCCGGTTTGGGCGGATTCACTTTGTCATCGTCTTCAAACTTACGAATCGAAGATTCCCAATCCTGGGGCCGCGCCAAGACCGTTGACATCAAGTATTCGCGTACACCAATGCCCAGAAGAAATACGAAAAGAACGATCAGGCGCACGACCACCTTTCGCGAGAGAAGAATAGTGAGTTGGCTCATAAGGGGCAGCCTACTCCTCGCGCGGTGAAACATCAACACGTTGTCCAGTCCCGCTAACCGACATTATCTCAGCGGGCATGGAACCGCCGCGGGCAGGCCCACGAGTGTGATTTGGGTGACGACCTAGGCGCTGTCGCCGTCGTGGTCTTGATCGCCGCCAACAGCCGCCTGAGTGCTACCTGCGTGTGCTTGCTGGCTCGCTTTGCTCAGCGTGACTTTGTCCTGCGGTATCGAGGTTTGAGTCGCTATTTGCAGTTTTTTAAGTGGTTGGACTGTTTGTTCGGTCTGAGCCTGTGCGTTTTCAGTTTGGAGAGAATGGATCGAGTTGCTCATAGTTCAATCACCTCATCCACTCTCTCATCGGCCAGTGGCAATTTAACTTCAGTTTCTTGAAAATGGGGGGTACGTGACACGGATTGCCCCGGATTGAAACCAGCGCGAAATCACCGATCGCAGGCAGCCATGTTTCGGTCCGAAAGCAAAAAAAAGGAGGAAGCAATGGATGCTTCCTCCGATCTCTCGCGGAAATGACTCGCCGTTTAGCTGAGCGGTGAGCTGGCCGAGGTGGCTGTGGTGGTGGGATTGACGCGGATCACACCGCTCTGGTCCGTGTAGAAGTAGCGCTGCCCGGTGACGCCCGTACTAACCGGCGCGGCAGAGATAGTGTACCCTGTCGTACCCCCGCCACCGCCCCATGTGATGTTGTATCCGGCCTTGGTACCGCTAGCCAAGACGGAGTCAATCAGGTCCGCGGTGGTGGAAGTGGGACTCGTGCCCGTCATTGGTCCAAGACTGGCTAGAGCACCGGGGAATTGCCCCCAGGTGGTCGAGTAAGAAATCGCAGCCGTATTCAGCGTGCGCAGTGCAGCAACGGCGGACGCTTCATTGGCCGCCATCTTGGAACGCATCAAGTTCGGAATTGCAATCGCGGCGATGATCAAAATGATCGCGACCACGATCAACAACTCAATCAACGAGAAACCCTTCTGTTGCTTTTTCATTTGTCCTCCGACAAAGTAATTCGAAATTTGTTTGCTGACCTTGGCCACAAGGTACTGCCATGCAATAGAGCAATCGACTTTCCAAGAGGGTTGCTGCTGTTATCCGTTTGTATACAATTCCTAACGTGCTTGATTTCATTAACATAGATGTTCCAGCGGGGCTCATCTCTGGGCATCGGTATAGAATTGAAACAATTCTGGCTTCGGAATGTGACGCAGAATGGAGGTCTGAACGCGAGACGCTGACAAATTGTGTCACAACGTTTGAGTAGGCATCATTTGCCAAGTGTAAGGAGCGATTTTCGATGATCTGGCTATCCGCCCTCTACCAGGCGCAAAGTCCCCGAATTTGGGATGCCCGCGGGAAACTCTCCGCCAATAAGTTTCAGAAATCACCCACGTCGCACACCCAGAGACATACTCTGCAACTACACTAGGGGGATGCGAGGATTCTTTCCTATGCCAATTCATGGGTAGTGACTCAGTTTGGTCCCGGAGCGCACGAACCACAGCCCGCCCCAAGAACGGGCTGCCTCTTCAGCTGCTGCTGACAAGGACGGTTTTGTAATTTTCTCCGTCCCGTGTGTTTCGGGACGGAGAGGGCACTTTTTCCAAACTGAGTTACCCCCAGTGCGCGCCTCACCTTGACCGCGTCCACTGCGTCTACTACACTACACGTTTTGACTTGGTTCGCTTCGCGGGGCTGAGGGGGAGAATTCTTTGCCGAAACGCACATTTCAACCGAAGGTGCGCCGCCGTCATAAAACGCACGGCTTTCGCACGCGCATGAAGACCGCTGGGGGCCGTAAGGTATTGGCGGCGCGCCGCAAAAAAGGACGTCATCGTCTTACGCCTGTCTAGAGATTCGGTTAGCCCGCGGGAGGGATTTCCACGCGCCGTGCGCCTATTGCGACGCGCGGATTACGAAGCTGTATATGGCGCGGGCCAACGCCGCTCGAGTCCCCAGTTTGCAGTTTTCTTCCGCGCGCAGCAAAAGTTTCAGCGCGAACCTTCAACCCGAGAGCCTGCGGCGAGCCACGCCAATGCTGGGGCCCCTGAAAACGAAACTCACGGGCCAAGCCCGGTCAGCCGGTTCGGCATCAGCGTCAGGAAGACCGTGGGGGGGGCAGTGGTGCGGAATCGGATTCGGCGCCGCATCAGAGAAATCCTGCGGCGGAATAGAATGGAGATTCCTTCAGGATGGGACATCGTGATTCATCCGCGGAGTTCGGTGGCGCAGGCGCCCTTCGCGCCGCTGGAGGCGGAACTCGTCCGCTTGCTACGCGGCATCGCCCTAAAAGTCTGAGCCCGAGCACGCACGTGCTGCTGGTGGCCATCCGCATGTATCAGATGTTTTTCTCTGCGTGGATGCCGAGCGCTTGCAAGTTCTATCCTTCCTGCTCGCAGTACGCCGCCAATGCCATTCAACTCCACGGCGCGCGCCGCGGATCATGGCTCGCCCTGCGGCGCCTTGTGCGTTGCAATCCGTTCACGCGCGGCGGCGTGGATTTGGTTCCCGATGCCGCGGAATTTCCGTGTGACGTGCATCCAGCCGTCGAGACGCCCATTCGCGAAAATACCGAGGCTCATTCGTGAGCGAGCGCAAGGAACTCTCGACCGAAACTCGGCTCTTGATTGCCAGTGTGCTGTGCCTAATGGTAATTGGCCTGTGGTCGCTCATCTATAAACCACCCCCACTCACCCCTACAAAGCCCAGTCCTGTAGCCACAGCTCCAGCTTCGGCCACACCCGTTGGATCTTTGCCGGCGCCTTTGCAGCCTTCCACAATACCTGCGCCGGTCGTGGCCATGCACGCGGCGGGTGAGGAACGCTCGATCGTGATCGAGAGCGATCTCTATCGCGTTCAGATTTCCAATCGCGGCGCGGTGGTTCGCAGCTGGGAGCTCACGAAGTTTACCGACGATCATACACCGCCGCGAACGCTCGATCTGGTCCACGCTGACGCGGCGCAGCAGGAGGGAGGCTGGCCGTTCTCGCTTGCCCTCGATGACCCGCAGCAGGAATCCACCGTAAACAACGCGCTCTTTGAAATCAAATCGCCAGGGATTGCACCAGAAGCCGGCGCCGTCCTGCATGTCCCTGCGGACGTCACCTTCACTTGGAGCGACGGGCATCTCGAAATCACCAAACGTTTGCAATTCAGCGAGGGCTATGTCGTCGAGGTACAGACGTCGGTAAGATTGGACGGCAAGCCACTGCGATATGGCATCGCGTGGCGTGGTGGTTTCGGCGATCCCACGGCGCGTCGCGCTGCCTTGCAGACTCAAGTGTTCACTGGCGCGGCCGGGAAGGAAAACACTCTGGTTGCGAAGAATCTAGGTAAATCCGGCCAGCCGACAATTCGGGAAACGATCCTCGGGCCATTTGATTTCGTCGGGATTGAGGATCTCTATTTCGCTGCCGCATTCTTGCCGGCTGCGCCATCGCCTCCCGCGCCCTTGCAGCCGCAATTTGCACTCATCGGGTGGAACTTTCAGCACGAAACGACAGGCACCGACGGAAAGATCGAAACCGAAGCGATCCCTGAAATGGCTGCGACCTTTGGCACTCCGGGCCCCCTGGATTTTCGCATCTACATTGGCCCAAAAAGTATAGATGGGCTCAAAGCTGTTCGCCCACCGCTTAACGGTCTTGTTCAGTTTGGGTGGCGCACCTTTATCGCCGAGCCTCTGTTTTATGCACTCCGCTGGGTCCAGCGATATGTCCCAAACTACGGCTGGGCGATCGTACTGATGACAATCGGAATCAGCATGGTGATCTTTCCGCTCAAGGTGAAGAGCATGCGCGCGATGCAGAAAATGCAGAAAGTCGCGCCGGAAATCAAATCCATCCAGGAACGATACAAGAAATATTCGATGCGCGATCCGCGGAAGGCCGAGATGAACAAGGAAGTCATGGCCGTGTATTCGCGCGAGGGCATCAATCCGCTCGGGAGTTGCTGGCCCATGCTGATCCAAATGCCCATCTGGATGGGCCTGTACAGCATGCTCGCCTATACGATCGAGTTGCGCCACGCACCGTGGGTCGCTTGGATCCGCGACCTGGCTGCCCCCGACCCATATTACATTCTGCCAATTACGATGGGCATCACGATGTACCTAATGCAGAAAATGACCCCCACACCGGGTGTCGACCCGGCACAGGCAAAGATGATGACCTTGATGCCAATCATGTTCGCCGGTATGTTTATCGTTTTCCCGACTCCGAGTGGTTTGACCTTGTACATACTCACAAGCAACTTGATCGCAATGGCTCAACAGTGGTATCTCACTCGAACCATGCCGCCTCCGCCGAAACCATCGCGGGGACCGGGCAAGAAGAAATAACCGCGGCCCCGGACGAAAGGAGTGTTTCGTTGATGTCAGCCTCGCGTCCCAACCTGGTCGTGGATGGAAAGCTCGATCATGCCGCGACTACCGCGGAGCTTCGCCGCTGCATCGACACGCTGCTCCGCAAAGGGCGTTTCGAGTTGGCCTACGAGATTCGCAGCACCGGGCCGGCCGCGGCAGCGGAGCTCGAAAATCCGGAAGTCCTCGTCGTGTTCCGCGGCCGCGATCAGGACCTTTTGCTCGAGCGCAACGCCGAATTGCTCAAGGCGCTCGAGCACATTGCGCTCCGTTGGCTGTGGCTCGATCCCCAATTCTACGGCCGGATCCGTTTCGACTCAGGTGGTTATCGCGCCATTCGCATCGAGGAGTTGAAACTCTCCGCCCGCGTTGCAGCCGACCGTGTCCGCGAAACTCACTCGCCATTTCGATTCAACGCCATGGCCGCGCGCGAACGGCGCATCCTGCATCTGGTTTTGAAGGGAGAACCGGGCGTCCGAACCTCGAGCGAAGGCGCTGGCGAGGAACGGCAGGTCGTCGTTTTCCCCGCCGAAAAATAAACCGCATCAGAATTATCGCTGCCTGTCACTCCGGCCTTTTGAAACCGTGGGAGATCACATGCCCTACGGAATCAAAAACAACAACAAACGTGAATCCAGCGGCATTGGCTCGCGCTTGCGCGACGCGCCCCGGCTGTTGCGGGCCATTGCTTCCTTCGCTGTTCTCGCCCCGGAAGAACCGCACGTCCGAGACTTCGACAACAATTCGTCCTTCACGTTGTGTGACTTGCCAAATCGGAAACCGGGCAAACCATAAGTAGACTTGGACATCTCGCAGTTGCTCCGCCTCGGCCACATAACGATCTGTTCCGGCATCGGCATAAAGTTGCGTCCGTTCGAGAGTCCCGCCCGGGACATGAAATGTCGTGCGCCACACGCCCTCGGGGGTGGTGATCACTCCCGTCCAATGCGTTAGCGTCGGAGGCAGCGGGAGCGCCGCTAGATTTTCCA
>Ga0307479_10006489_pt1 | contig 10750 bp, 8 predicted proteins | sample atmos_gasesECM4C_FD_203743 | JGI IMG/M metagenome (GOLD analysis project Ga0307479, IMG submission 203743) | Hardwood forest soil microbial communities from Morgan-Monroe State Forest, Indiana, United States - atmos_gasesECM4C_515 | ecosystem: Environmental > Terrestrial > Soil > Temperate...
CTGAGGAGTGCGCCGCAATCGGTTTTTTGCTCGGTTTATCGCTCGAGGAGTCGATCGCCAACTGTTTGGCAAATTTGCCAGAACGGAAAGTTGTCTGTCTCGAGGAGGAGGTTGCCGGTTCTGGTAGAAGCTTGGAAGACGTCTTCATCGAAATGCTGATAGAATCCAAGTCGAGCGCTGCGGATCCGGCCGACTGGTGGAAGCCAGGTGATAGATGAAGTCGTTACCCTCGCGGCTCTGACGCCCGTGTTTGGTTGCAGCGCAACCGAGAGTTAGGAATCAGCACGAAATACCGCGGCTCGTTTAATACTCTCGCTTTTGGAGAGATTAAACCCTACATCGGTTCTCTTAAGGACGGCCGGCTGGATCTAGTGTATTACCGGGATCCGGGCTTAAACGTAGGGGATCAGTTCCCGCTTTGGACACTTCACTGACAAATCCGAGAACAGTCAGCCGTCTATTGGGAATGTAAGGCTTCAAACTCCGCCTTCGAGATTTTATGCACCTCGAAATGATCCCGAGGTAGGCCCGTGATTTCGCTGGCATCGGCCAAGACTCCGACGGGGCTGTAGCTCACCGCGACGGCCTTCGCCTCGCGATCGCCTTTTCGGTGCAGGCTTTGTAATAGTAATCAAACTCAGGGGATGGGGTAAATGTGCTCATGCCGATATGTACTCATATGAACACTATCGACAAATGAGAATTTTTGGTACCCTGCCGGCGGCACGAGAAGTCTTTCCCCAGTGAGCTGAATCGAGCTCTTTTTACGGTTTGGAGAGGTTTGGAAGATTTGCTTAGATCGGGATTCAAGGGATGGCACGCCAACGCAGATCAAGAGAAGAACTGAAAGAAGTGGATGCGCTGGTTGAGCGCCTTCGGGACTTTATTCGCCTTAACTACATGACGGCGGCAGAGATGGCGCGCCAGATCGGCGTAAGAGACACGACAATCTATGATTGGCTTCTGGGTCAGACCGGACCAGCGGAACCCAAGCGTATCGCCGCTTTTTTAGATTCTTTTCCGAGAGAGAATGGATCCGGGATCGCTCCAATCGGGTACGAGTACCGCGAATACAAGAATTGGCGCGGGATTCCAAAGCCTCGCCGTTGCCCGTTTTGCAAGCAGGCGAAAGGCGACATTCGAAGGAGCTGTGGCGGGTTTTTAGGCGTTTGTCCAAACTGCAAGGCGAGGGGACCGAAGCGGGTGAGCTACGATGAGGCGCTACGGGCTTGGAATGGGAAGGGATAAAATCTACCTGAACAATGATAGTCCGATCGGTCTATCGTTAAACACGCGTCCCTTAGTTTTCCCGCTGCCTATTCGCGCAACAGCCTGTTAAGATAGGTCCCGTTATCTTTGTTATCTTAAAACTTCCTTCAGGCATTGCTCGTGCCACACTCCCGGCAGTCCCTTTAGTTTGTAAAGTTCATCTCCGCCGTGATAGAAGCCCACGTCTTCGACGACTGCTTCTACGTCATGGAGTTCGAGCTGATCTTTTCTAAGGGGATTATGATATTTCCATCTCTGCGCAAACTCTTCTAAGCCCGTCCGGCTTACGATCCTAACCTTGGTGCCCTTTGGAAACTCTGGATTGTATAGACCTTTCAATGTACCCATGCGGCTTACAAGGTTGGTACAAATGGTCCCAGCCGATTTGATGCCTTCCATTTTCATCAGCCTGCTGATCGGGCCGCCAAAGGCACCAACAGTCTATATTTCCTTGTTCGATTGGCAGCTGAATCAGTAAGTGAATTCTGCCTTCCTCTTCCTTGACTTGGTAGGAGGGGACGCCGGTCTTCAGTGCGAGCGGGATTCCAGACGTTTCGTCCATGCAGAACTTGATGATAGTAAAAAGCCGGTCGGGCTTATCGTCAGAGAAGAGAGTTAATCGGGTTCCGGCGGCTAACGCTTCGCCAAATTCAACGGGTCGCATCAGAGTGATTTTGCGCTCCAGCGGAATTTCATTTCATCGAGGGGTGAGCCCCGGCGCTGTACAACAAGTACCGTAGTGCCTAATTAGTTGTTGAGAAATGCAAGCAATTATAGCTTTTAGAAACTGCTGCGCTTAACCTCCTGGTTCTGCTTGCATTACGCCCATTTTTCCGGCATAACGGCCCGCAACTTTAGTATGGAATCCCTGCGAAGGTGAATACACGTCACCTAGCCTCCAACTTGGCTGTTTGAGCTTTTTGTCAAATTCAACTCATTTAAGGCAACAATTTTTGCAGACGCTCGCCGTCATTTCGACAGCTCTATTCTATTCTACGCACCCTGATGCTCAGTTTCTGAGAGCAGGCAATAACGTTTCGCTTAGGTGTCTTCGGAACATCCCCGGCCGTTTAAGGATGGGCCAGATTTATGAAAGAGATTTTGGTGTTTCTATTTTTGTGCACATTCGCTGTAGAAGATTTCGCGATCACCAAAGAGAAAATCTACAAACAAAGAAAAGAAGCCTTTCGAGTTCGGGTCCATAACAGCGATGCGCTGAAACCTGAATCGCACCCTGCTTTTAGTGTTCATATCGGCGTCCCAAGATCGCTGAATCTGCATAGCTCATTAACTCTGTCATCCGGGTATCCGCCCACTTTTGGGCCTTGGAGAACGGGTATTACTGCTACAACCTTCAGCGTCGGTGAACGACCGACACCGAATCATCCTGGTAATCTTGCTTCCGCGTGGGACCCCACTTGGACTGCCACTGGCAAAAGGCAGAACCCCTTCTACGTGGCGCTGCCCTATAACGACGTTGCTGGCGGCCATACTAAGCCGGAGGCGAGAAGTATTATCCCTTGGTTCCAACAAGCCTTTGTCAGAGACGGTCAGTCAGTCCTGAAAGATAGGTGGATAGCCATCCGCAAAGGAAACCGTGTCTGCTATGCCCAGTGGGAAGATGTTGGGCCTTTTCAAGTTGATCACTGGCAGTATGTGTTTGGGGATGAAATGCCACGGCCAAACGTCAACCACAATGCCGGAATAGATCTTTCGCCGGCGGTTCGAGATTTTCTGGAAATGTCAGGGATGGATCAGTGTGACTGGAAGTTTATAGAAGCGAAAGAGATCCCTGAAGGGCCGTGGAAATATCGAGATAATAGCAAGCTTGTTTCAGATGCCGGCGGATCAACAAACGGAAAGTACTATTCGGATGGACGACCAAAACAATCTTCCGACTTGTCATACAGTAAGGAGAATACCGCCGATTTGTGGAATACGAGTGCTGAGATGGTAGGAGTCTCTCAAGATGGCCCAGTAAAAACATTCGTGTCACCAGGGGCAAAGTAGGACTGAGGAGTTTGGAAACAAACGTCACGCCGTGCCAGACTGGGTTGATGCCTTGGTGTATTGACATTGAGAACGGCAAAGTTCCGACGGGTTGGTGCGACTCGTGACCGGGTAGGAGTTGCCTCGGTTTCAGTGCGTTTTTCACCTGGGCCCGCCTTTGAGCAGCTGTCGTCCTTCCTCTTCCAGCTATTGTGCGAAGTGCTATCCTACAGCGGCTTCGTTTGCTGATAACGACCCTCTTACCTCTGATGAATAGGAGCGATCGATCGTATGAAACGCGAATGGACCGACTTGGAGTTCGCCGACTGGACCCTTCTGCCTTCCGAGGCGGCGCTGTTGGCCAATAAGACCGGTCCCACTCGCCTCGGCTTCGCCGTGTTGCTGAAATTCTTTCAGTATGCTGCCCGCTTTCCCCTCTCGATGCGGGAGGTGCCGACGACTGCCGTTGCCTACATCGCCGGGCAGGTAGGCGTTCCGGCAGAGGAGTTCTCACGCTATGACTGGGAAGGGCGCGCCGTAAAGTACCACCGCGCACAGATCCGTGCCTTCCTCGGCTTTCGCGAGCCGACGGTGCAAGATGCCGAGGAGTTGGCCGTCTGGTTATCTGAACACGTCTTGCCGCAAGGCCATCCTGATGAACACGTCAATGCGGCGGCCTATCAACGCTTACATGATCTGGGGATCGAGCCGCCGACGCCGGATCGCTTAGACCGTATTCTCGCATCGGCATCCAGTGCGTTCGAGGAACGCTTTTGCACCGAGACGGCAGCCCGGTTGCCACCGGCGACATTAGGACGGCTGGAAACCTTGCTAAGTGCAGCGACAGAAGGTGGCGAAACAGCGGAATCGGAGCACTCGCCCCTTCAGCAACTAAAAACGGATCCGGGGCGGGCGGGCCTCGATAACGCACTCGAGGAGATTAGCAAGCTGCAACAGCTCCGACGGCTTAACCTTCCACAGGACCTCTTTCGTCACGTTGCTCCGCGACTGTTGCAGCGGTATCGGCAACGCGCCGCCGTGGAGAACGCTTACGAGATCCGCCGCCATCCCGCGTCATTGCGCTACAGTCTGATCGCTGCTTACTGCTGGCTGCGGGCACAGGAGATCACCGACGACTTGATCGAGTCGCTGATTCAGATCATCCACCGCATCGGCGCGACGGCGGAGCGGCGCGTCGAACGCGAACTGATTGGCACGTTGAAACAGGTGAGCGGCAAAAACACCTTATTGTGTCGGCTGGCCGAGACGGCACTCGCTAACCCCGATGGGATCATCCGCGAAGTGCTTTTTCCCGTGGTCGATGAGCAGACCCTCGCCGACTTGGTGAAGGAGCTTAAGAGCACTGGCCCGGCCTATCGCCAGCACGTCTCCACGGTGATGCGTGCCTCCTACAGCCATCACTACAGACGGGCGATCCCGGCCTTGTTGCAGGCGCTGGAGTTTCGTTCCAACAACCAGATGCACCAACCCGTGATCCGTGCCCTAGAGGTCAGAACGGATATCCGTCCCAAGTCCGGCAAACTGTTCTGGACTGGCATAGGTGGGAGTTCCAATAAAACTTCCTGCCATCGAAAGCGTGTCTTCCGTGACTCCTTTGGCCAGGCCCAGGTCGATTATCTTCACGTTTTCCAATCGGCCTTCCTCCCAGGTGAGCATGATATTGCTGGGCTTAATGTCGCGATGAACGAGATGCTGTTTGTGAATCGCAGTTAGCCCTGCAGCAACCTGCGTCACGATTTCGAGAGCCAGGTCGATCTCCGACCGGCCGCGACGATGGAGGAGGGCTTCTAACGTTTCCCCATCCACGAACTCCATCGCATAGAAGTAGTTCCCGCCGCTTTCTCCCAGGTGATGCACCGTGGCTACATTGGGATGGCAGACGCTGGCTGCGGCCCGGGCTTCTCGGAGGAAACGGCTCCGGGCGGATTCGTTACCGATGAACTGTGCACTAATGATCTTGAGAGCCACCGGGCACCGGAGGTGGGTATCCATGGCTTTGTAGGTGACTCCCATGCCGCCGCGTCCGAGCTCCATCGGCTTTCCGTCTTCGTTTTTGAGGACCTGGTAGTGCTCAAAACAGAGCTCAGAAGAAATGGCCAAAATCGACTCGGTCTCGGGTGAAATAACTTCCCGCAGTGCGCACACCGGGCAGAACTCGCTGTTTTCGTTCAGTGCGGTACCGCGAACCTCGCACGCGCGTTGGCTCTCTGTTTTCACGACTGGGAAGCTGCTCAGCTCTCGGGATTCTAGTCGATTTGGTAGCGGATCGCCCGCACAAAATGCCCGGCGGTCGTGGCTTACGGAGGGCAGCGCCTCGACTTGTTTGAGTTTCAGAGTTTCTTGATCCTTCAGTCCTTCGGCGCTAACTCGGCCAGCAATTTGTCAAAGCGAGGATCTTTCCGAAGGGGCCCTAAATATGAACCGAGCTTAACATCGTAATAGTAAAGACCATTTGGCGTTTTGGTCAGAGGACGGGCCGTTTCAAAGGCTAAGTCTAGCTCGTCGGTCCAAGCATAGACCACCACTAGGTTGACCCCGACAAGTGGGCCGTCCACTGCATCCTTGGAGATGGGCAAAATTTCCGTGGCGCGTTTGGCTTCTGAAATAGCTGCTTCTTTGTTATTCAGCAAAGCGTCCACCAACCCCAACTTGCTAAGCAAGAGGGCATCGCCCGGCGACTTCTGAACCTTTTGGCTCAATCGCTCTCGCGTTTCGGCGAAGCTGGAGTTTACCTCCGGTGGTTCTCCTTGGAGTCGAGAGAGTAGAATCGAGTAACACCCAACCGGAGCCGGTATCTGCGCCCAACCAAAATAGCCGTCGTCCTCGCCGTCATCCAATTTTTCGATGATTTCTGTTGCTTGCTGCCAATCACCAAGGTCCAAAGCGAGTCTCAGTCGCCAGCAGAGCACCCCATTATCATCGTTCATGGCCATCGGAATCGCAGCCAGCGCTAACCGCAGTGGAGTAGCATCTCCGCTCTCCTCCGCCGCTTTAAACGCTTTTTCGACCTTGAGCATCGGTTGATGGGGAAGAAGCTCGATCAACCGAGTGTATACCTGTTCCGACGCGTGAAACTGACGCAGCCAAAAAAGCGTATTGCCGAGCTCAGCTAACGACTCTGCATTATGTGGGTCGCGTGAGATCGCTTCATTGAACTCCTGGATTGCTTTTTCGAAGTTACCCTGCCGGCGATCCATGAAGGCTGCAAGGACGAGCGCCGCAGCGTTGTTAGGCAGCCCACGCCGGGCCATGGCTAGTTGTACCCTTGCCCGCTCATAATCACGATAGACCCAATAGAGATAGTATGCGTAAGCCAAGTGAACCTCGGGAAGATCAGGTTGTAGGCGCAGTGCGCTGTTCATCGCCACATCCGCCAATGCTCGTCGCTCGGGAGTCCGATCGCCGAAGTGATAGAGTTGGGCATTAGCCGTCGCGGACGTGCAGTAGGCAAGCGTAAACTTTGGATCAAGTCGGACTGACCCCTCCAGAAGGGGAATAGCCTCGCCCAGTGGTTTCGCGAGGTTTCCGATAACACCGGTTGCTCGCGTGTTTAGGATTAACTCGAGATAGCTCCCCGCAGTGCGCAAACCGGACAGAAATCACTGTTTTGGCTCAATGCAGTGCCGCAAACCTCGCAGACGCGTTTGCTTTCTGTTTTCACGACTCAAGGAGCTGGCTTAGCTCCCGGGATTCTAGTCGATTTGGTTGCGGATCGCTTGCAGAAAGTGGCCTGTGGTCGCGGGTTAGGCGGGAGCTACCCCTTAGCGTACTCTCCCCGGTTGGAGAGTAAGTGGATCACTCGGTCGACATTCTTAATGTGGCCGGGCCACGGGCGAGCAAGGAACCTGAGGTCGTTCAGTTCGTGACAACGGTTTTGGACAAGGCTTCCGGCAGCTGAGCTGACTTTGCTATCCGCAGACTCCGCTCTTATCGTCTTAAATGGACCTGACCCATTTTCTTGCCCGGTTATTGGGCCTTTATTGCATTGTCATATCGATCATGATGCTATCGCGAAGGCAGGCGATGCTGGCGATCGTTAAGAGCTGCGTTCAGAGTCGAGCGTTGCTTTTTCTCGTTGAGATTCTGGGACTCGCTGCAGGGTTAGCCATTGTTCTGGATCATAATATCTGGTCGAGTGGTCTCCTGGCACTGATCGTAACCTTGATAGGATGGGTGACCTTAGTCAGGAGTATTATCTTGCTGTTCTTGTCGCCCGAGGCAATAGGACGGTTTATTGAAACTGTGCGGTACGAGCAGAACTATTACCTATTTACGGCTATTCCGTTGTTGGTAGGGCTTTATCTGACGGTTGCAGGATTGGGTTAGAGGCTAGGAATGGCAAGGGCGCATGAGTTGTTTCCAGCGACTTGAACCCCGAATGCGTCCGGGGTTCACATCCGGTTCGGCTAGAGACAACCGTTTTTGGCTGAACGATTTCGCCGGCTCTATTTGACATTCTTAGAACAACTGCGGGGCGAAGAGACGACAGAGGCTCAATCCCGCGGCGCTAATTCGGCTAGCAATTTGTCAAAGCGAAGATCTTTACGCAGAGGGTCCCAACTGGGTTCGCATTTATATACCCCATACCGTAATAAAGAGTTAGTAGGTCCTTTCATCAGAATACATAATTGTTCGAAGGCAAGGTCCGGCTCATCTGCCCATGCGTAAACTAGAGCTAGATTCTGTACGAGCTTCGGCCCGATAGTTGCGTCTTTGGAGATCGGCAACATCTCTATAGCACGCTTCCCTTCCAAAATTGCTTCTTCCTTCCGCCCAAGACCGATATCAACGCAGGCGAGCGAGGATAGCAGCGCTGCATTGGTGGGATCTGCTTCGACTTTTCGGGAAAGCTGCTCCCGCGTTGCGCCGAACTCTTCCATCGTGGGATGATTTCCCTGAACCATTTCCAACCAGATATCCAGGCATGGGCGGGGAACTAGAGCGGCGCGGAAGTAAAGCTCTTTGTTGGGACTTTTGCTAACAACTTCGTGGGCGGTCTTAAAGTCGCGATCGCACGCCGCAAAATAAATTCTATCTCCCGTGATCCAGACGTCATCTTTCATAGAAGATGGAAGCGCTTCATATGCGGCACGAACATGCTTCACATCCCCCTTCTCGAGAAACGCGGTCCAAGCTTTATGCGCGCGAAAGATTTGCTGATCGGGCTCAAGTTCAATCACGCGATCCCAGATCCGATCAGCGTCTCGATAGCGTCGAAGATTCCCATAGAGCACGCCCAGTTCCTCCAGAAGCTCGGGGTTTCTCGGATCCAGGTTCACAGCCTTCTCCAGGCCTGTCGTCGCCTCTTCCCACCGGCCCTGTACTTGGTCGATTATAGCCATGAGTTCAAGCAGATCAGGACTATTGGATAGAGATTGCGCAGCAATGGCTAACTGAACGCGAGCTCTCTCAAAGTCGCGATAGCAGGTATAAAGGTGAAACGCTACGGCCAAATGAACCTCAGGTAAATCCGGTTGAAGCTTCAAAGCTTCGTCCACGGCCGCATCACCGAGCGCGCGTCTCTCCGGTGTGTGATCGAATTGATCATCATAGAGAAAATCATGAACCTTTGCAATCAAGCAATATCCGAGCGCGAAATTTGGGTCCATTCGGGTCGCTTCTTCCAAGAACGAGAGCCCTTTTGAGAAAGTCGCTGGTTCGGCTAAAACCAGTGACGAACTCTCACGAGGAATTAGCTCCTTTGCACGGAGATAAAGGTCATAGGCTTCGAGGTTCTCGGTCGGTTTTGCTTCGATCCTCTTCTTCTCTTTCGAGGAAAGAGTGGCGGTGAGTTTGCCAGCGACGGTCTGAGCTACTTCACTCTGGATGGCAAAAATGTTTGTCAGATCACGGTCATAACTATCGGCCCAAATCGTGTTATCATTGCGGGCGTCGATTAACTCCGTACTAACACGCACATGATTTCCGTCACGACGGACGGTTCCTTCCAGGACGTTTGCGACTCCGAGAGCAGCGGCAATTTGCCGAAGATCGCGTTTGTTGTCGCCACGGTACTGCATGACCGATGTGCGGCTAATCACCTTGAGTTGAGCAATCTTTGCTAGATTATTGAGAATCTCATCCTGGACTCCGTCCGCGAAGTAGGTGTCACTTTTACTCTCACTGAGGCTCTCAAACGGAAGGACGGCGACGCTCTTTTCGGTTGGTGTTGCCACGGTAGTTCCCTGGTAAGATAATCCCCAATGATGGGTAGAGAAGAACCAGGCAGTGAGTATTGCGGTGAGGCACAAACCTGCTCCCACGAGCCAGCGAACAGGTTGGTTTCTGGGTTTCTCTTTCGATGAAGTTACAGTCGCCTCGTCCACGGCCGACCTCAGGTCGTCCGCCGTCAATCTTAACCCGGAACCAACCGCTCCTCTGACCGTTGTGAGCGCCCGCTGCAATTGGGCAGGAGTTTGGAAACGCAGGTTAGGATCCTTCGCGAGCAGAACTTGGAGCAGCGTGATAACCGGCGCCGGAATGCTCTTCAATTTCTCGATCGGTGGCTCGGCATGCTGGTGCTGATACATCAACTCCGCAGCGGAGCCGCTGAAAGGCACTTTCCCGCTCAGCATTTCCCAAAGTGTTACGCCGACTGAATACAGATCGGAACGGATATCGGTTGCGACCCCGGCAAACTGTTCGGGGCTGGCATACGCCGGTGTGCCGATAAAAGCTCCTACCGTCGAGAGAGTGTTTTCCTCGGCGGCTCCCTTAGCCAAACCCAGATCGATGATTTTGGCGGTCCTTAACTTCCCGTCCTCCAAGCTGACCATGATATTGCTTGGCTTGATGTCCCGGTGGACGAGATGCTGTTCTTCAATCGCTGCCAGCCCTGCAGCCACTTGTTCCAGGATGCCGAGTGCCAAATCGGTTTCCAGGCAGCTCGAATGCCGGATGAGCGAGGCCAAGCTTTCACCCTCGACAAACTCCATCGCGTAATAGTAATTGCCGCTGCTTTCGCCGATATGAAACACCGAGGCCACGTTAGGATGCCGGACACTGGCGGCAGCCCGAGCTTCCCGTATAAAACGGTGCCGGGCCGAGTCGTTACCAAAAAGCTGCGGGCTAATGATTTTCAGGGCAGCCGGACGCTGCAGGCGGACATCGAACGCTTTGTAAGTAACCCCCATTGCGCCGCGTCCTAGCTCGAACGGCCTTCCCTCTGCATTGTGGAGAACCGTGTAGTGCTCGAAGCGGAGTTCCGAGCCAGAGGAATCCGAAAGCGATTCTGTCTGGGTTTGGATGGCCTCTCGCAACGCGCAGACGGGGCAGAACTCACCGTCTTCCGGAAGCAGCGTACCGCACGCCGGACAAGCTCGTTTGGCTGGGGTTGCCGCCACCGTATGCTCCTTGCTGCGAGAATGTTACTCGATTTCGTCCACAGTGGCTCTCGAAAAGAATCGCCTGTTTGGCGACATGCCGCCGCCGAGCAATAACCCAACTTGCCAGAGAGGGAAAAAAGAAGGGG